>Ga0074199_1000481_pt1 | contig 61286 bp, 59 predicted proteins | sample EPASupsiteSAE347_FD_64528 | JGI IMG/M metagenome (GOLD analysis project Ga0074199, IMG submission 64528) | Bioremediated contaminated groundwater from EPA Superfund site, New Mexico - Sample SAE3-47 | ecosystem: Environmental > Aquatic > Deep subsurface > Groundwater > Contaminated ... | reverse complement strand
TCAACAGGAGCTTGCTCACCTCCCGGTGGAATGCCGCGATCTGGTAGGCCGGGAAGTTGTTGTTGAGGCATCTCGGGCTCATGTACTTTTGCATCGAGGCCAGGTTCATCCCCAATCGCTCCGAAGCCTTTGTCTGAGACATGCCTTCCTGCACCAGTACATCATCCAGGAGCATCTTGAAGCGCCTGGCCGCCAGCTCTCCCGCCGTGAAATTATCCATTTGGCTCTCCATCATTTGCCTCCTCGCCAGATCCTGACGCTCCGGCTGTTTCGGACTTCGGTGACTCGATCTTTTTCTTCTTCACAAACCGCCCCGAGGTGGTATCTTTGAACGGCGCGTTTGTTAGGTTGTTATTGCATGAATTTTCGTCTCAGGCAAGCGAAAAGTCATGCAAAGTAATGCTTTGTCGTCTCTTGGTATTATTGTTAGTCATTTCGGCTTCTTGCAATTTACCTACGATTCAAAGTATTCTGCAAAGAAATCCGGCTGATTTCTTTGCATGAGGTGTGCATGAGTGGCATTCCAGAGAGACTAAAAATGATACGTGAACGCTTTGGTGTGGACCAAGGCACCTTTGCTGTAGAAATTGGGATTGGAAGTAGATCCACTGTCTCGAGCTGGGAGCGGGGGGTATCCGTGCCCTCCGCTGACGCCCTTGCCTCGATACGAACGAAATACCGGGTGAGCATCGACTGGCTCGTTACCGGCGAAGGCGATATGGAGGGTGGTTGCACTCAAACGACAGGTCCGGTTCAGCTCAAAGCACTAGAGGAAATCATCGCGGGGGTAGAGGAAGGCCTGGAGCGCAACGGACGTGTGTTGGACCCGGACAGGAAGGCTCAGCTCATAGTTCTTCTCTACGAGCATTTCGTACAAGGACAATCAGAGGTAAAAAAGGAGACGGTCGAACGATATCTCAAGCTGGTTGTGTGACGTTTTTACCTTTATTTCCAGAAGCAGTTTTGCTAGAGTGTGCCTCGTTGGCGGTTTTTGTAGCACAAATCTTTAAGTTCCATACCCATTTCAGTTTTTAGTGTTACCAGGCATGGGATATCTTCGGCTTGTCTCTTTTTTTTCATGGTGTTTGGTCACTATTCGCCGCTCTTGAGGTCCATGAATATGAATGACGAAAGTCTCAAGTCGATGGTAACCCACCTTCTCAATGCAGCAAGTGGCGTCGGAAACGGCCAGCCATCTAATGGGAGCGTTCATATACATGGAGACGTGTATCACGCCTGCGTCTTTTACTTCGTGACCCCGGAGTCGCCGGTCGCGGATCATAACGCTGATGCTGAGAAGTCCGGAGAATCTGGGAAGACATAATTGTAAGCCACTGTAATGGCTAGTATAAGCTAAAAAACACTTCCCTTTTTCCTTGCAAGATCGTCTCTTTTTTCATCTCATATTGCCTTGGCGTGTTTGCGTGATAGTGGGATTTAGTAGATAATCTAGATACATGGATTAAGGAGATACAAAATGCGAATCCTCTTTTCGATGGCCTTATTACTATCCATTGTGAGCAGCCCTGCCATATCTCATTCATTTTATAGCAATGGGGACATCGGAAAGGGCTTCAGTTACCAAAATTTCGAGATCGGACTCAGCGGATATCTGACAGGAACCATTACTAACAACACGGCTAAACTGAGGAAGTCCGTCGAGATCGAAATGGAGGCCACAAATATTCATGAGACACAAGTCCACTGGAAAACGACTGTGCATATCAGCAAAATTGGGCCATATAAAACGGTGTCAATCAGAGAATACTGTGGGATCAGCTTAGATTATGCACCAAAGCTGATATTTCACGTGGAAGAAGCCGAGGAGGATTTGCCTCATATGTCGAAAAAGGTTTCCGACCCTGGTGCTTCTGGACAAACTAACTCAGAATGCTTCGTCACATCCCTAAACGGTATCACTAAAATTTCTGGATCTGGCATATGTCTAACTAAGGCCTTTGATATGGATGGCGGCCCCTACCGTTGCGAAATAGACTATGATGGGGAGGGCAATTTCATTAGCAAGCTTGTCGACCAGTCCGGCCAAAGGATCCCGATCTCCAATGAAATTGGGAGGTATAAAGGTTCCCAGTTTCTCACCATACCCAAAGCCGGCAACATGTACTTGGAAGTTCAGTCCAAAGGATCATGGACGATGATACTCTCTCCACTCAACGGCCAAAACAGCAATTTGAGCAACGCCCCAACCACCCCCAATAAACTCCAGATATTTACAGATCACAACGGCACCATCGTCATCACCGATCATCCTTAACCTCCTCCCTCCGCTAACTTCACGAGGCCGAGCTTTCACGATTCATCTCGTTTTCAATCTTAGCTCCCCCAGATTCCCTCAACTTCATCTCCTTTTCATCCCAGCCTTTATCAATAAAAGAATTACTCTCCAACTCCCATGATATGTCCGTCGCTAGTACCATTCCGGTCTCATAAAAGTCCGATTGGATTGGCCAACCATGCGGATTCAAGATCTCAAATCCCCCCTTAGGTGCTATTCAGCCTCCAAAAGAATGACCCTGAAATCTTGCCAGGATAATATTTTATCCGCTACAAGTTGTAAGGACAGCTTTACAAGCTGGTGTCATGCTACCTTCGGAATTTCTCCGCGCCAATAAAGAAAAAGCCGGGCACCTTCACCCGGCTATGATTTCATATGCTGGTCGTGTGATCGAATCAGACTCATACGCCCAAGCATGTTGCCTGCTCGACACTCACACCCTTCAAGCTCGGATGTGGCCGGAAATGGCGCGCATGCCGCTTGCAGGTGAGAAATTCCCGGATCTCGCCGTCTGGCATCCTGTATCGGAAGTATTGGACGGCAGCCTGCTTGCACCGTTGTCCATTTGTATTCTTGGCATCACATCGCTTGTTCATGGTGCTCCCCCTGGATAATATTTTATCCACCGGCCAGGTCAGGATGTGAAGCCCGACCCGGCCGGTGTGGTTACATGGGGAAGAACTCTTGCGCTCCGTCTTCCCACCGCTCAACCGTCCCGTCTGTCAGCTTGCGGTAGAGGTAGGCATCCCGGCCTTGCTGTTTTATCTCCCGATAAACCTTTCGAGCCTCTTTCCCCGAAGAAAACGTGTGCGTCTGCTCGTGAGACTTCACCCACCACTCTTTCGCGCTCATGGTTATGCCTCCTTCGGAATTATCAGGGTTCCGTCTTGATCGACCGTGAAGCGGATCGCGCCGCCTGCATCTATTATCGTCTCGAAAAGCTCCCGGCTGCATTCCCTGATGTAGAGCTCGCCATCGACTTCCGGCCCATTCCCACGGAGAAATTCCGCCCGCTCTGCATCCTCCATCCCGTTCTCAAGCCATTGTGTCGCATCCCGCAAACAAAGGCCCAGGGATTTCCCCACACCATAGACAGCATGGCCAGCCTGATAAAGCGCATAGTATGTCATGGCTACGCCTCCTCGATTTCCGAGCCGAAATGCTCTTCAAGCTCTGCCGTGAAGTCATGCCTCTCGAGCCATTCCCGCGCTTCATCCGCCGTCAACGGTTCCAGTCCTTCCCCGCCGCCGGAGCCCCCAGAGACAGCCTGAGCGTACTTGCTCAAAGCTCCGCCGTTACCGGCAACGAACCAAGCACCTTTGTAGGTGCGGTAAAGCGCCTCCTCGCAGTAGTTGAAGTCATTGGGATAGTAGTTGTTCGACCATTCGGCGATGCGTTCAGCGGTTTCGGTGTTGTAGACCTTGCCTTTGATGATTCTTTTCATGGTTGCCCCCTAAAAGCAAAAATAGCGCCACGGGTGAGACGACGGCCCCTCCACAAAGTAAGGAACCGCCCCAGGGTCTTTCTCCCTGATCCGTGACGCTCAATTGAATGCAATTTTGGGGTACTACGTTGCCATATGTGGCCATGACCCGTAGGCTTTGAGCGCGACGAACAGTGCATCGATGAGCCGGTCCTGTGCCTGGATCTGTCCCTCAAACCTATCAGTCAGCTCCTCAATGCGGCTGACCGAGCACTCCATCACCACCGTGCCGTGGAGCTGATCGTCCGGGATGGGGATTGGGGAGAGGCTGTCAGGGCTCATGCGTAGTCCTCCTCGTGCTCGGACAGGATGCCCAGACTTCGGAGCGACCGCTCCATGCCCTGCTGCTGCAGTTCGGTATCGGCCGTGATGTATATGGCGGTTATGCGACCGTCGTTATCGATATCGAGCAGTACGCTCGGCATGGCTATTTCCTCCATTAATGTCTATGCCAGCGACGTTCCGGAATTGTATTAGTTACCCTACCAGGCGCTGCTTCTCGATAAACTGAGCATATCGGTCCAGGTCTAAAAATAATCCGTTGCTCACTTTTACGAAAAGTTCTGGATATCGCTTGGTATGAAAAAGCTTATACCATGTTGACTTTTTAAAGATTGTTTCGCCGTCATTCAGTCTGGAAATACGCTTCAGATTTGCCATGGCCATCCTTTCTTCTTGGTTTGAAATAACAAAAGCCCGCAGATTAGCTCTACGGGCTTGACTCTACTACCATGGCTTTTGATTGTCGCGGATGGTTTTGAAACTTGTCGGTATGCCGACAATTCCTATTTTTGTCGGTTCTTGATCTCGACTAATGCGTCCTTAATGTGTTCTCGACCGTACTTCCTGAATCCGTTACGGGTGAGAATAATTTGCAATAGACGGCATCTAAAATCCACAGCTTCGTGGTCAGGCCTAAGTTCATAGAGTCCACGTTCTTCTAAATATTCGCGTTTGACGGCTTGATAGGAGGTTGGGCTAAAATCGAAGCATTCAAGAGCAGCATTTTTCCAATCATCCATTGATTGGTTTAAGCCAACGCGTAATATGGCGGCATAGATAATATCTATTTCCTTTTGTGCTAATACGATAACCTGAAAAAGCACATCTGGTACTTCACGCTCTTTGCGCTTCTTAACCTTCTCTGCAATAAGTTCCACAACCAAGCACGCCATGTCATAGACAAGAGCGTTATCCCCAGACTTTAACGTATATGGCATTTCAATAATGTTCTCTTTCTCAAGATTCACAAGCCAAAGAACATCTAATACCGCCTGAAACCTGGTAATAGATACATTTTCTCCGATGGTCTTTTTTTCTTTGGACATATCGCGCCTCCCGTAGCGCTCCTGGAAGTGATCCGGGGAAAGCCGGCCAGGATAACCGACCTTTCGCGTCGCGACTCGCTATCCTCGGAAGGTGGTATAATCTGTGGGCCAATTTGTTCTATGCTACTCTCTATGCTACATCCTGATACCTCTTTGCCTCGGGAATCGGGTCCCCATGGTCGCGTGCAGTCTGAAGCCATAGCGCCATAGCCACCTTTGCTTCCTTCAGAGCTTCTTCCTGTGTTTCCCCCCAGGCGGAACAACCCTCAAGCTCATCCACGGTGGCAATGTATGCCTTGTCTTCATCGCTCCAGAAAATAGTGATGGTGTAGTCGTCTTTTTTCATAACCGCCTCATCTACTTACCCAGCTCAGGAATGGACAGGTACCGACATATCTTCCGTGCAAGACTATTGGGAATCTCAGTGTGTCGCGGCACGGCTTCACAATGGCCGGTTCTCGGGTTGCACCATAGGGAATGTTCTTTGCCCTCTCTTTTGAGATAGCATCCGTATCTACGAAGGTGCATGAGCAATGAGCTCCGTTTCATTGGACAACCACAACTTCGCGTATCGCCTCTGGCGGGATTCCAGCGAGAGCATCTTGACGACGATCTTCCAGAATTAACGATATCGCTTCCGCCAGGCTATGCAGAGATTCCGGGATGGTGCGTCCCTGACCATTGGCTCCCGGAATCTCTGGACAGTAAGCGATAAACCATTCGCCGTCGCGCTCGATAATTGCGCTAAATTCGTTTCTCATGATTTGATCTCCTCTTGAGGTTGCTACTGCAAATTAATTATACCCGATCCGCAGGCATCGGAATGATGTTGTCCGGCTCTCGTTTGGGCGTAAGCAGCTTCCCGCTCATAGTTGCCGCCTGCCTTAAACGTTCATCCGACAAATGGGCGTAACGCTCGGTTGTTCGCACGTCTTTGTGCGTCAACAGCTTCGATACCGTGTAAAGATCCATCCCGTTGGATACGAGGTGAGAAGCAAGGTTATGCCGGAGCCCGTGATAGCGAAAGTTCTCCGGTAGTCCGGCCGCTTTGCGGATCTTGTACCATGGATCTCGGAACGTCTTTTTCATGGCTCCGTCCGGTCCCGGAATGACATAATCAGAAGTACGCTCTATTCCCCGGAAAACGGCTATGCCCTCGTCACTGATCGGTATCGTTTGGGATAACTTCCCTTTTGGGTCTCGGATTATGACCATCTTGAGCTCGACATCAACGCTTTCCCATTTCAGCTTGAGGATTTCTCCCTTTCGCATGGCTGTATAAAGCCCAATCCGGACGAAATCTGCTGACTGCTTGCATGGCCAGGAATCCAGTGTTTCCAGCAACCGCGCTACTTCGTCATCCATCAGAAACTCGGTTATCTTGTTGTCGAGCTTCGGCTTCTTGACACTCTCCATGGGGTTCTTGCCTTCAAAGAGGCTCCATTCCCTCGCTTTATTGAACAGATGCCCCAACAACACAAGCTGATGTCGGATCGTCGCATCTGCATAGCCAACTTTGCCTTGAGGAGTGGTCTCTTTCTTCATCTCGGCCTTCATCCGCTCGATGTCGAGGGAGGAAATATCCTCAAGTGACTTGGAGCCAAAACGGGGCTGAAGGTGCTTTCGGTAGAAGAACTCATCGGTCATCCAGGACTTTGCCTTGTTGACCTTTGCCCATGAGATATACCTCTCCCAGACATCTCCCAGTGTCACGACCTTCTTTGTCTTGTGAACCGAAATATCGAATTCTTCGCGCAACATTTCCGTCTTAAGGCTTGCCTCCAGCTCCCGAGCGACGGTTAGATTTGGTGCCTGGCGGGTAACGCGCCGCCCTTTAACCGTTACATCCACCCGGAAGGTTCTGTCTCTCCCGAAAACGACCCCACATTTCTTGCAGCGCTTCGCCGCCACATCATTGGATGTCTTGCACGCCTCACAATACACCTGCACGGCCATGATCGCGCCTCCCCTCTGGCTCAAAGCTCAATTTTTTACGTACGCATTACGTACGCGGATGCATAAAAAAGGGTCTCAAACCGTCCGAGACGGTAATAAGAGAATAGGGCTAAGCGCTTGCTCAGTCAAGATAAATATCAAAGTATCCAAAATGGTCAAAAGGTATTTCAGAAGATTCAGGGTCTAGTGGGCGTACGCCTGTCGGGGTTCGAGTCCCCGCTTCGGCACCACCTGTAAGGAATGAGGCGTAACTCTAATGGGTTACGCCTTTTCTTTTTGGGCTGGTTGCGGATAGGTTGCGGATGGTTGCGAGTCGAGCTTGTTCACCGCATCACGGTTACTGCTCGGGATGAGATGCCCGTAGATGTCCACAGTCATCTGTATGCTTGCGTGACCCAACTGCTCTTTCACATAAACGGGACTCGCGCCGTCACTCAGAAGCTGGCTGGCAAAAGTGTGCCTCATGTCGTGAATGCGGATTTCTCTTAGCCCCGCCTTGGTCAACGTCTTCTTGAAGATGTTTCGAACGGTGTTCTGCGAAATGGGCTTCCCGCTCTCTTCGTGGAAGATGAAGGGCACCACGCTTCCATTTCCGCTCGCCATCGCTTCTTTCTTCCGCTGGGTAAGCAGGCTCCGCAACACTTCAAGCAACTGATCCGACATATCCACCCGGCGAGCCTTGCCGGTTTTTGTGGCGGTAATGCGGCCTCGTTTGAAGCTCCTACTCACCCGGATGAATTTACCGTTCCAATCGATATCCGTCCACTGGAGCCCCAGCAGCTCACCAAGGCGCATCCCCGTGCGGAATGCCGTCATGAAAAACGGCACGTATCCCGGGCGATAGTCCTTGCAGGCATCCAAGAAAAGCTGCACCTCTTCCCTGGTCAGGGGCTCAATCTCACTTTGCTTGTCCCTGGTAAGCTGAAGGCGCTTGACCACTCCAAGAACGGGATTGGATTCAATCACCTCATCATCAAGGGCATGATTCAAGACTCCGCTCAAAACATCCCGCACCAGGCAGACGGTAGCCTTCGAAAGCCCTCGACCATGAATACTCAAAAGGAGCTCCCGCACCTCTTTTCTTGTAACCTGATTGATGGAAAGGCCTGCCAGCGCGGAAGGGTAGATGTAGCAGGTCAAAATATGGCTGTATCGTTCGAAAGTGGTTTCTCGCCTCAAAGGCTTGATGTATCCATTAAGCCACACTTGAGAATATTCTTTGAATGTGGGTACCTTTTCTTCCTTGTCGGTTATCCCCACATCCCCCAGGGTAAGCTTGGCCTCAATCTTTTTGGCTACCTCATTTGCAAGCTTCTTATCCTGGCCTATCTTCTTTGCTTTGCGCTTTCCCTGGTGATCGATGAAAACCCACCAGATACCAGAGCCGGGCGGCTTTTCTCTGACTTTGACTCCCATGAAACTCCCTCGCTTCCCCCCTGTGATTTCCATCAAGCAGCCGGGCAGGGTTCCCGGTTTTCAGAGCGTCCTGTTGTCTTAGATCCGTGACAGTTCCTCTTTAAGCTCGACTCTACAGATGAGTGACCCAAGAACATCGAGCATTCCGGCTGCCTGACGACTAAAGGCATTCCATTCATACGAGAAAGGCTGATAGTTGTTCCGGAGCCTGATCAAGGCTCCAACATTCTCGCACTCCCACTCCAACCAAAGATCAAAATCGCATTGGCTCATGTTGTTATCCCCTCCCCATTATTGACCGTGTAGTTCTATTTTGCTTGACCCGCCAATCCAGCGCCCATCAGTTTTTGAAGACCGAAGGTTGTAACGAACAGGGCAGGCTCCACCTCACGGCGATATTTTCCCCACCACTTGCCAAGCTCTCCGTCTGCGTCGTTCACAATCTCAAGCTCCTTCTCACTGAGCACGGACTTTAGCGCCACTACGGGAACGTTCAGAGCTTCAGCTAGAAATTGAATCGGAATGAAATAGATCAGGTTTCCGACCAGGCGCGCGCGGATCTGCTCGCGCAGCTCCTTGTCTTTAATGGGTCCTTCGGGTTCATAAATCAAATCCATGCACCGGTAAGGTGCCGCGGACAACTGCAAGTTGATTTGTACTCTCGCGGGCTTCCTTGCGGCAGGTTTCATTCCCTCTTTGACGGGGAAGGGGACAACGTTAGAAGCTCCTTTCGTCTTGCTCATGACCGCACCTCCCTCTCACGCTTCGGGGATGTTTCCGGCGTGCCGCTTTCGGCGCTACCAGCAAGCAGGTGCGATATGTCCAGGCCGGTTATCGCCTTCACTTCCTGGACGGCCATGAGGCGGGCTTCGTCCGGATCGTGCCCGAGCCTCCGTGACATATCCAGCGTTGTACGAACGATCTCTTTCGCCGCTGCGTACTTTCTCCCGATGGAAGGATCAAAGGCTTGCTGTGTGCTCGGCAGGGAGTAACACCCCGTCTTGCGGATCGCGGGCAGCACCTCAGACGTTACCCACTTTCGGAATGGCTTTGCTTGTGGCTTGTCGGAGCGGAGCACCAGGTCATAGAAGCCGGATTCGGTGACCGTTTGCATGTCCTGAGGACCACCAAGGGTGTGAATCTGAATCACCCCCTTTTGGTCATCATCGAGCCGGCGAGTGTGATGACCCGGGTTGCCGGTCAGCTCCAGAATTTCACAGACGTCCCTTGCAACAAAGCTCAGGTTGCCGTTTGAATCCTGGATGATTCGTAGCTCGTGTTCGTTGAAGTGAAACGGGATTACGGCGGGAAGGTTCCTTGAAGTGTTCATACTGCCCCCCAAATAGGAAGCGCCGTGGCTCCTATGACGTTTTCCACCCAAACAAGATGGAAAGGCCCCTGCACCCGAAGTACAGGTTCCACGACGCTCAATTGAATGCAAATTTGGGGTACTACGCCATTGTAAGGCCATGGCAGTCCTGTTTGGTCAGGGTTAGCCTCTCTGGATTAGGGGTCCATCGAGACACCCCCAACATAGAGAATCCTTCCGTGTCTGTCAAGTGACTCTGAGGGGGAGATGTCACACTTTAGAAACCCCAAAAACAGCCCGGACGTGTTTAGATATGGCATGGCAATTTTAGCGCCAAAAAGAGTTAATAATTTCAGGTAGCTAATACCCTCTAAAGTGTGACATCACTACCCTCTTTGCGCCCGCTGTTTTCGCTTGTTCTTTCGGTTGAGTTTGGTTCGGTTCTCTTCGGCGCACTCCGAGCACATGAGCTGTCGGTTCGATTTCGGCTTGAATCGCTTGCCGCACCGACAGACTCGAAAGAGCGCCACAGGTGGAGCCGGGTCGGATCTCAGCAGCCACACCCTTTCCCATTCCGCCTGAAGATCCTTATCGAGGGGCAGAACAGCTTCTACAAACCACTTACAGCCAAGATTCTTGGAGAGCAGGCACTGATGGTCGGACTCACGAGGTTCCAGGCAGCAGTAATGCCTCTTCTTGAACGGTCCGGTATCGGAGTAGTTGCAACACTCGTTACGCGCCAGCCTGAAGAATTCGCTCAGATCGGAAAGAGCTTTGGCGGTCATCGCCTGAAGCGGTCTCATCGTGCAACCCTCCGTTCAATGTCCTGGTTTCGGTCCGGATCGCCGCATCTGGAGCAAATCCTTCCCTGTCCCGGCACCTCGTGGAAGTCATGCCCTTCGGTCCAGCACTTCGGGTGCTCTATGCGCGGCAAGGGAGCCTCCTGGTATCCGGAATAGACGGCAAGCCCGAGCTTTGCCACAGGATCATCATAGACGCGTCCGCCAAGATCACTTTCGCCAGGTGGAAGCATTTCCGGTCTGGTCTCTTTGGGCTTCGGCTGGAAGGCCTTTGCGCCGGCCTTCCGCAACAGGTCTCTAACTGCCTTGTCCGGCTCTCGAAGGATCGTTTTAAGGCCTTCTCTCCTTTTGTAGGCGGCTTGGCCTTTGTCTTGATTGGATTCTCCGGTTCCTCGCGCCTTTCGCGCTTCTCCTATTTTCTCGATGAGATACCCGTATTCCCCCTCTATCCTGAAGCACTGCGCTATTCCACCGAAATCCCGAGGATACGATTTGTCCGTCATCCCATTCAGGCTTTCCTCGAGCACAACAGCCAAGGCCACGATTGCCGCATACTCCTTGAGCAGCTCGGCCCGTTCTTCTTTGAGCTTGGGCATGACTTCGTTCTGGATCACATTGATTTCCGCGTTTGCCTCCAGGGGCAAACGCGCCTCGAGTCTTCGAAGGAGCTGCCCTCTTGCATTCCCACAGGCGCTGATCTGTAAGAGAAGATCCTGATAGCGCTCCCTGGTCTGCTTAAGCGAATGGGAAACCTCACCGCTCAGCAATGAATCCTGGTGGAGCCCGGCCAGCTTCTTACCGGTTATCTCCAGCTCTCCCCGGAGCTCATCTTCTTTTTGTTCGAAGAAAATGAAGGTATCCCTGAGCTGATCCGTCGTTGCATTCTCATTTTTGAAGACGTTCGTTTCCGGCATGGTTTTTCCTCTCTGCTCTTTGGTTATAAGTTATGAAAAGAGCTTCCTGTTTGACTTCATCTCATCAATGAGCGCATCGCACGCCTGGTCAAGCGGGTTGCCCGGCACTGAAAGAGAGCGCCCGGCAGGATGAATCCCATCTTCCATGAGCCCCATCCTCGAGCTGCGCTGCATATGATCCGCGTACAAGGGGCCGGGAGTTTCCCGACTCACAGCGCTTGACTTGATCTGAGCGATAAGCGCATCACAGGCCAAGTCGAGCGGGTTCCTGCATGGGGTAGCGGCAAGCCCGGACCCGCGCCGCTCCTCGATAGTTTGAAGCCGCCCGTCGATTTCATGGATGATCTTGAATATCGAGCCCTTTGCCGCGCTGGATAATTTGTTATCCAGTGAAGGCGCGAAGGTCAGCGTTTCGTATGCTCCGGCGGGGGCAACGGTCCTTGAGCTCCCCGGCCCTTTCATCGAGGCGGGATCAAAGGGCTCGGGGCTCGCCGCATAGCCTCGCTCGGTGGTGAAGTGCACCTGGCAGGAAAAACAGGCGTAGGATTCGGTTCTATCCGTAGCGCCGGTCCTCTCGGCCGTTTTTTGCCCACAGGAGATGCAGGCCACTCTTATCGGGTTCACATCCAGCACTTTTGCCATGTTCGTAGCTCCTTTTCGTCTTTGATGTTTGATGATGAGCCCGCTCGAGGATTGCCGCAGGCCCTATGTTGTCATTTATGGCGGCAATGTCTCTGATTGACTGGTAGAATTGTCAACTATGACATTGATGACAACCGATTTATGTTTCTCGTGGAGAAAAGCATCAAGGTTACACGACCCCTGCAAAATCGAACCATGGGAAGGACCCCACATCGCCATTAACCAATGTACGACCCTTCGCCCCGCCTCCCGCATCATCGAGGGAGGGGAATGTTGGGGGAATGTTAGGGGAATGTTTCTTGCAACATTCCCCGGTGTAAAATCCTATATTTCTAATGTGTTACGGTTGACAGGGGAATGTGGGGAATGTTTTTCCCTGCTATATGCGTACGTGCGCGCGTATATTTAACGCGCGCTAAGAATTACGTGCGCGCGCATGCGCGTAAGCATGGGAAAAACATTCCCCACATTCCCCCACATTCCCTTTTGCCTTGCGTGGTGCGGGTTTACAGAGGGGAATGTTTGTTCACAACATTCCCCAACATTCCCCCAACATTCCCCTCCCCGCAAAGCCTCATGTTTCCAGGTGTCCAAGGTCGGCATCAGTTCTCCCTTGCCTTGAAGGCGTCACACTCGTGTACAATTTGTGGAGCTTGTATCCTGTCTCCATCGTAGGGATGAGCCCCACGACACCTGCCCATGAAGTTGGGCTGCTCTCCCGGCTGATAGTCCAGGCAATTAACACAGCGAATTCGAGGAGGGGGAGACATCGGCTTAACGCCCACGCTCACGGCTTCCAGATGGGCGGGAGCAAGGTGCCATAACTGTGCCTGATGAGAAACCTTACCGGCGATGATGCGGTAGTTGCTGAACTGCCTATCACGGTTTTGCTTCAGGATTATCCCGAGTCGGATCTTCTGGCTACGGTCGCCTCCCTTGCCGAGGTTGAGCGGGATGTCACAGTCAACGACCAGGTTAAAAAGGTCGCTCACTCCCACATCACCTTGCCTGAATTTCTCCCACCAGGCTTCAATGAACGTCCTCAGAATGGAGCCTTCGAAGTCGGATTCACTGTAGAAGGCTTGCAGATTGCCAAGAAAGCCCTTGATTCCAGCTACCTCAAGGATTCCCCCAATGACGTGAGACCATGACTCAAACATCCCCAATGGCTTCACGCCGGCAGGCTCCGGGCATTCTTCGGCAATCCAGGCCTGAATGAGTGTAAGTGCCGCCCCAATCAGCTCCCCCCTCCGCTTTCCGGCCCACTGGAGAAGATTCTTATGCCTGAACTGGCTTGGGTCTCTAAGCCATGGCTGTTCCTGCTTGGCATCAAGACGAATGCGGATCGTTCGGCGGGCAATCTCTGAAGACATGAGCAGGTTGTTTCCGGTGGCAACCCATATATTCTTTATCGGGAGATAGATGATTTCCGAGCGGCCCAAGATGCGGTCACTCCACACAGAGCTTGTGAGCACGCTTGCAAGGTCCCCACTATCCACGCGACGCCTGATGTTATCTATGAAGACAAAGCTCGGACCGATCCTCAGTGCAGAAGTAATCTTCTTTGTCCATTCGGCGGGGTCTCTTGGCTCCGTAATGGATGGAAGGACGCGCCCAAGAGCCGGAAAGGTCAAGGCTTGCACCAGCAGGGTCTTTCCCGAGCCCGGCGTGGTGGCCTCCGATACGTGCAGGGGAGTAGGTCCATGGATCAAGTCACGGCAGTGGGGAAGGACGTAAAGTGCGCAGGCGTGCGCCTTCTCGGCATCAGGCTCGCCAGGCTCCTCGACAAAAGGGAAATCGCAAATGAGATCCTCGAGGAGATCCCGCGCCCGTTCGATATCGCCCCGGGTCGGTCGGCTCGGAACCTCCGGGATATGCAAATTCTCGTTCTTGGCATAGAAGCATCGAGTCAGCTTCTGATATCCGGGAGTGAGGTGCAATGTGTTGTCCGGAGCAAAGATCGGGTATTCCACGATCCGCGTTAGATATGGCAACGGCGGCTGTGGAGCTGCAAGCATATCCTGAACGACATGCATGGGAGGCAAGGCCGGAACCTTGCTCTCTTTCCCCTCCCACTTGATCCATGTAGCCACGCGCGCAAGCTCGTGCCTTAATCGATTCTCCGTTAACTCTTGAGGGAAAAGCCCTTTCTCGGGATCGTCTTCAAGCCTCACCAGTCCGAGCGGATGGTTGAAGTACTTCGGTGGATCGTTCGCCGCCAACAATGCGGCCCAGGATTGCGAAGCAACACCGGGTAAATCCAGGTTCTTTGCATTGATTTCAGGAAGCTCCCGGTCCGCCTCAGTGAGGGGCTCCGCCTGCTTGGCGGTTTTCACCATGTTCCTGATGACCTCCAGGTGTCCGGCCTTCAGAAGGTCGTTCGGGTCCTTGCATCCCTCAGGAGCAAGATTCCAATCAACCACCAGGCACTTTCCATCCAGGATTCCAGTTGCACGCCTGGAAGCCTTCTCGCCTGCCTGGTCTCGGTCGAAGAAAAGAATGACGGACTGAAGAGTATCCTCGAGGAGCTTTAGCTTTTCGGTGAAGTTCGATGAAAAGACGCAGATTACATTGACGCTCGGCATGGCTACCGCTACAGAACAGGCGTCCGCCACAGCCTCCGTGATGATGGTTTCCGCCTTCCCCCGATAGATGCAGAAAAAGCCTCTGTCCTTATAAGTTCCCGGAATGTTGCCGCCGGCGAATTTCTTTTCCCCGCCATCGAGGGGGACATACTGAAGTCCTATGACCTCTTGTTTCAAGGTGGTCACCGGGTACACGATAGAGGCGGGGTACTTTGAGCTTTCGGGCTTGAAAGCAATGAGCTTCTTCGCCCGCAGCTCGTCAAGGAGCGAAGTAAGCTTCCTTCCCTCAAGATAGTCAAGCGCCGCCTGCGTGGGAGTGTTCTTTAGGTCATTTAGAAACTCCCCGGCATAGTCCCTGGTCTTTTTTTGCTGTTTGCTCTCTGGCCTCTCCCTCCGGGATTCTTCTGCATGCTTCTTGCCGGGATCGCGGCCCAATGCTTCACAGGCCTGATGGAAGGTCATCCCCCGAAATTCCCTAAGGTATGCAATGGCGTCTCCGCTCTTTTGGCATCCGCGGCAAAACCATCGACCGTCCTTGCCTTCTTTCGGCCAAGAGTGAAAACGATCTTCGCCGCCGCACCCAGGGCAGGGGGAAGCAAACTCCCCACCTTTCGAGCTGGCCACTTTAACCGGCTGAATCCCATCCCCCCGAAGGAGATCGAGAAAGTCAAAGTCCATAACTGGGTCTCGATTCATATGAAGAAGCTATCTGAGCCATGAAGGCTCCGGACCTTCGAAAAGAGCTTTATTGAAAACCTTCTCTCCGCTTGCCCATCTATCAGCCAAGCCTTCATCATTCAAAGCGACAAGGAGCGCCGGGAGAAGTTTCATCGGATTCATTTGAATGCCCGCCTCATGCATCGCCAGCGCAATTCCAACTTGAACGGCATCAGCCGCCAGGACACTGAAGCCTTCGAGCGGCACGAGCATACAGGCCTTCCCACTCTCATAAGCCTTCCCGCAGGCCTGTATATCCAAGGAATGCCAGGCGCGGCAGGCAAAAGGCCGGACTGGATAGACGCTACAAAGCTCATGTTCAAGAAGAGGACACAGCGTATAGGGCTCATGGTTGACGTGGCTATTGTCGTACTGAAGTCGAGAAACGGAGCTGGTAAGACGATCTATTAGTGCTTGTGCTCCTGGCATGGCTTTGATGTAGTGGGCGATTGTAACAACTTCCGGAGCAAGGGCCGATACTTTCATTCGGCAGCATGAAAAACAGCCAGGCTTGCATTGAGGAACCGGGAAGCGGCCCGTGTGCATTTCTATTACAGACTCAATCCACCCATCCAAAGCGAGCATGAATCCTACAACCCCACCAGTAATGTTTTGAGGAGTTCTCTGCACACTCAGTATTATTGACATTGCGCTTTGGGTATGTTGGGAAATCTGGCTCAACATATCAACATAGCTCTCCGCGAAGCGGGCATTCTCATCTTCTGAGCAATCTTGCCTTGCAGGAAGAGCATGGAGCTTTTGTGGAAGGGTTATGTGCTTGGACATAGCTCTACCTCTTCTTGCCGGCCGACTTCATTTCGGCAATGGTTTCCTCAGCAATTCTGTCAACCTTGGATTGATCAACCCGGTATTTCATCATCCATGCATCGCCTTCGGAAATCCGAATCCGAACTATCTTTGATCCAAGCCTGTAGGTTGGAAGTGGATCATCCACGGCGTTGACAAGATCCCATGCTTTTCGCTCGGAAATCCCTATTCGTTTTGCGAAGTCGGGCACGGAAAGGTATTCGGGCGGAGGGGAAGGCTTAGCGGTTCGATTTCGTTTCTTTGTAGCTTGCACCATATTGCTTTCTCCTTATGTGAGTTTGCATTACGGTGCTAAGTTTATGCTATCGGTTTTACAGGCGAAAGATACCCTAGTGTAGGAATGATCGGCTACTGTAGGCGGATTTTTTGGACTTGCAAGGATGTGAAATTAAAGGATTTACTATTTAAGCCCTGCTGGTCTAATACTTTTTTCCCAAACTTTTTTTGCTTCCTTCATTAAAAACTTCTCTGAAATCGTGGAAGGGACTGAACATACAGCCTCTGCAATTAATTGGAATTCGTCTTCAAGCAGGAGAGCAAATACAGCCTTCTTATAGGTTTTGTATTTACCTGAGAATCGTAAACGCTCCAATTTATCCAGCAACGGTTTGATTGTTTCTGTTTTATTTTCTCGTGCCCGAGCTGCCTTTTTTTGCCCACCTTCACCGCTCTTTTGCTTGTGTAATACATCTTGAATATTAGAATATGTTGAATATTTAAGTGTTTCTTCAATCCCTATGTCATGACTGATTAAACTTGACAATATGGGAAGGCGTTTCCCTACCTCAAGTAACGAGAAAGAAAGATCTGTGAATGACATCAGCTCCATATCTTGCAGGTTCTCTGATTCAAGTATACGAAGAGCTTTAGTCGCAATTACCAATAGATAATGTAATTCTGTAAATGTTTCAAATGGCAACCTCCCATTGTGTAATCTTTCAACTGCTTTAGCACTATCACGAATATTGTCGATTATACCTAAATTGCTTAAGCTTCGAATTATGTCTAATAATGTCATCTGGATGAGAACTGTAGGATTCTGTTTCTCTTTAAGCGCTACAATCTCTTTATGCTGACTGATTAACTGATGCAATCTTTCTCGTTGTTGCTCGTTCACTTTCGACGCCTCCTGTAGCGGTCCTGGAAGGAATCCAGGGGAAGCCCAGTCAGGATGCCGGGCTTGTCGGGCAGGCTCGCGACTGCCCGCCCTATCCCCTGGAAATTGCGTTCTGTTTAGCCCATCTTTACACATCCCGCAAATGGTTGCAAGTGGTTGCGGATTGGTTGCGTTTCATAGCCTGAAAGCCGCATTTTCAAGGAAGTCGCACTTAGTAAAATCAAGTAGTTATGGCTCATCCGTCCAATCCCCGCTTCGGCACCAAAGGAAAATCAGGGGGTTAGCTCAGGAATGGGTTAACCCCCTTTTCTTTGATGAACAAGCAGTGTGCAAATAGTGTGCACGGATGTAGATTAAGGCATCCAAAGCGGTCAAAAAGAGAGAAGGTGTGCACGAGTGTGCACGGGAGCGATGAGGTGGTGGGTCCTGCCTCTCTGCTCGGGACGCTCTATCTCCAGACAAACTCCGGATACTTTTCTGACACGCGCTATACAGGAGCGACCTCGGGTCAGGCGATACTCTTTCTTGTGGATAAAATATTATCCAGACGACACGATGAACGGGTGATCAAGGGGTGAGGCAAAAAAGCATGGCTCGGATCACTTCCTCGGACTCTTGCTCCACACTGGCCCACACCCGCTTGTTCTCGCATCGAGGGCGATTGGCCTTGTCCTCATCCGGGCAAATTCCCATGATCATCTCCGGACTTCGCTCCCGAGGCTCGAGGGTATAGACCGCCGCCACAGTGGCCATGCGCTTTCGATTGGGCTTCTCTCCGGGATTGAGACGGGAGCCGGGGCGATGCTCGGTCTCTTCGGCGGCTTTGCGGGTGTTCTCCCGAAGGTCATCATTGCGCATGACCACACCTTTCTGATCGACACTCATGACCAGTATGTTCGATGTCGGCTCGGGCTCTTCGGCTTTCCGGCCGGAGTAAAACTCCTCGAAATCCTGCGCCGCACGCACTACGACCTCCTCTGTTTGCCGCTTGGGTACCTTTCCGCCCGTAGTCTTCTCGATATTGGCCACGGTCGCATCGAAGGAATGGCTGGCCACTTCCTCGGCCACTCGAAACCTCAAGCCATGAGAGTATTTGTCTTTGGGAAGATTGAGCTCCCCATCCATCGGAAACAGGCTCGGAACGCCTTTCGCACTGTAGCCCATGCGCTTGACCGTGACCTCACCGAAAATGGTCATGAGACCGCGCTCACACCCGCAACGGCAGTGCGGGAGTACTGTGCCGTCGGAGCCATCGAGCGATTCTCTTCGCTCCTCCCGACTGGAGCGCAGATCGAAATGAGCCTGGATCAGGAGTCTGAGCACTTCGTTCCCCGCTTGGGAAAGGAAGGCTTCGATTTCGCCGTGCTCCATTTTACCAATCGTCTCACCTTCGAGATCACAGATCAGCGACATGAACTGTTCAAAAGCGGGATGGAATTCTTCGCGAAGGTTTTCTATCCGATGTACCTGATTCATTTGAGCCTCCTTTGGCATTGGTATGGGTTGACGTCCAAGCATGCCATAAAGAGGGCGGAATGTCTATGGTCTCAACATCCATGAGAAAACGATCAGGATCTCGCCCTTTGGGCCGTCGTTACAAAAGATCTGCACCCTGATAGATTTGAGGCAAGCAAGGAGGTGCATCATGTCTGTAAGCGCCAAAGACATATTGAACAATGTAGCAGAGACCCTGGTAGCTAAACAAAGATTCCCGACCATTGAGGAAGCCCTATGGGGGCTCGCTCTTTCGACTCTTCGGGACAAGATCGGATTCTATCAACGCCGTATTCGAAGGTTCGAACGAAAGTACTCCACGGATTTCGAGACCTTTTCGGATAGTCTGAAGGACCGGGCCACTCCCGCCGAGGAGGATGACCGGATGAAGGGGGTCGATGGCTCCCCACTCATCGAGTTTTTCAAGAATTAAGTTTTGTGTCATTGACAAAATTGTATCAGGACAGGTGGACCCTCACCGAGTATTAAACAAAATAGTGATATGCACTAACAGAAAACGTCACGATCCTCCGGATACCTGGACAGAATCGTATCGTCATATCATACTGAATCTCCGCTCCTTTCGCATGGATACCTTCCTCTCCCTCTATTCATGGCACGCTTCTTGTTCCCTTGCAGTATTTCATAGCCGGAAACACAAGTCTGTTCCTGGGAGCTTGACGCTCTCGATATGGAATCCGGGCGAGGGAGAGCCTGTATTGTTGGGATGGATGATTCCCTTTTCCGCGCCCGTTTGGTAGAGAGAAGGCGATAGTTGCCGCCGATTTAAAGTTGTGTTTTGTCCCGTTTTTCGGGAAAGGAAGGGTGTGTGCATGTTGTTTTGCTCTCAGAAACCGGCTGTGTCGTCATCTCGCTGCCTGCTTCTTCGCCATTTCTCCACAGAGCCTCCCGCCAACTGGTCAAAATGGGGAAAACCGCTTCCGGACTTGCCGGGTGTGTGGCGCTTTTCCGTACGGGACGAGGAGCATCTGATGGATCTGGTGGAGGTGTTGACACTCCATACACCGCCCGGCGAGCTCAAGAACACAATTGCCGTATGCATCCCCCACCCTGGCAGCACCACGGTTCCGCTGTCGGCCTTCAGCGAGTGTCAGCCGCTGTCGGTCCTGCATACACGGCTGCATCACCCCTGGATTATGGAGGATGTATGCTCCCGCGTCGAAAGCCATCTCCAGCCCATAGTGGACCTTATGCGCGGAGGACAGGTATATGCTTATGAGGCTCTTTGCCGCATTCGCACCCCGAGCGGAAGACTACTCGCCGGCTACGAAGTCTTTACCCTCGCAAAGCGGGCCAACAGAACCCAGGCGCTGGATCTATCCTGCATGAAGAACGCCCTTTTTACCAAGGCGCGCGTACTCAACGAAGGCACACCCATTTTCGTGAACATTCTCCCGCACAACCTCGTGCAGACCAATTCCGTATGTCATCCGCTCCAGGAGCTTTCACAAAGCCTGCGCATACCACCTCAGGAAATCGTCATCGAGCTGGTGGAGAGCGAGCAGGTGGACCCGGAAGCTCTGGTGGACGCCTGTGATACCCTGCGCAAGATGGGATTTCGCATCGCCCTCGACGACGTCGGTGCAGGCTATAATGGCTTGACGACCCTTGCCACCCTGCGGCCGGATTTTGTAAAGCTGGATCGGAATCTCGTCCACGGAATACAGGGCAGCCGCGTGCGAATGGTGCTTCTCGAAGCACTCATCTCCATGTCTCAACGTCTGGGCTGCGCCACCATCGCCGAGGGGCTCGAACAGCCCGAGGACATCATTGTCTGTCAGGAGATGGGCGTCCATTACGCTCAGGGGTACTATTTCGCCCACCCCTCCCCGGAGCCGGTCAAGCCCAAACCGGTGCCCATTCCGAAGGTCACGGCGAAGCTGTCCCTGAGGGGTATGATCAGGCTGGCCGACTTCGTGGACCATCCCCCTACCCTTCCCATCACGGCCACCGTGGCGGAAGCCCAGATCCTTTTGAAAGCATTTCCGGACCTGCCTTTTCTTGTCGTCCAGGACGACAAGCACCCCGTGGGCTACGCTTCCCGCTCCACTCTCACTACCGCCTACGGGATCGATCTGCTCATCGGCCATTGCCACCCCGTTACCAGGATGATCAAGGACAGTGTCTCCAAAATGGAGCTGGCACGCCGCTTCTACAAAGACAAGGACGACTCGCAGCCCTGGATCGTCGTGAACGAAGAGAGCACCTATCTGGGCACCATCCAGCCCTGGATCGTCCTATCCCAGATCCTGTCGGGTGGCGACCAGCTCGATCTGCATCCTCTCTCTCTGCTGCCCACCGGGCCGATTTTGCGCAGTACCCTGGACCTGAACCTGCAAACGGCCAAGAAGGTACTGCTCATCTATATCGATATCGATAACTTCAAGGCCTTCAACGACCGCTACGGCTTCATACGCGGCGACGCCATGATCAAGCTCCTGGCGGAGATCATCCGCCATGAGCGTTCAACATGGTCTGACGCCTGCATGGGACATATCGGAGGAGACGACTTCATCGTGATGCTTTTCCAGGAAATGCCGAACCTCAAGGAAAAGCTCCAGAATATGATCGATTCCTTCCAGCGCCTCTCGGCTCATCTCTATGATTCCAAAGACATCCAATGCGGCTTCTTCGTCACCGAAGACGGAGATCGTTATCCGGTTGCCGCCCTGTCCATCATTGTCGTAAACGGCAGCCAGGGAAGCCTCTCGGACAGCTTGAAAGCGAGCGAGCGGGCCGCGCATTTGAAGAAGCTGGCAAAGGCTCATCCCGGAAGTGTTATCGTCGTCGAAGGAATCCCCCCCAGGCTCATCCCGGTCCGTTTGAACATGCGCAGCGGCTCCTGGCAGGACTACGTCATAGGAATTCTCGACCGGATATCCTCTTATAAACGAGACAAGAACCATCACGATCTTGACGCTGCATTCAAGGACTATCCCTTTTTCGAACTGATCTACGAGCTCGACAGTCGCGGTGTCCAGCGCTATCCCAACTGGGTCAACCCTAAAATGCGCGGCAGGATAACGGGAGGCGGCGTGGGCATCGACCGCAGCTCACGCTCCTATTTCCAGACGATCCGCCAGACCCTGGCTCCCAACGTTTCCAACATCTACGTTTCCTCTGCCAGTGAAGATTTCTGCGTCACGGTCTCAGTCCCTCTCTTCGACGAGCAGCATGCCTTCTCGGGCGTTCTCGTGGCCGATATCAATCTTCCCGGCCTCGTGGAATTGTTTCGAAGACCGAGTGGCTTTGGGATGGGCTTGATCTGAGAGCACATTCATTCGGTGGGTTATAGACGGGTACCGGCTCAGCTCCATGCAACTGAGCCGGCACCCTATGCTTTTCATTGATCAATGAAGGAAAAGCCCTGCCCTCGCAGGATCACTCTTCCGTGGAACAGTCAGCACACTCTTCCTGGCTGCTTTGCTCTTCTTCCTCAGCGAACGTCCCGTCTGCAGTTTGTTGCTGCCGGAACTGTTGTATTTTCTGTGCCTGCTCCATACGCTGGATTCTCTGCCCGAGCAGTTGCCTTTGCTCAGGAGTCAGGCACTGCGCCATTTGAACCTTATTCTTCAGATGCTTCAGTTGAAGCTCGGCAACGGTGTCAATGTCCTGAGCCAGAGCCACACGCAGACAGGGCAGCGATATAACGAAACATAAAACCACCACCCAACTTTTCAGTCTCATGCCACGACCTCCCAATCGAGTTCCACGTCTCAGCTATCTCATACGAGGTCAAAATCATCTCCTCGAGAGACAGTCTCAACCGTTCTATTATTGCTTGGTTAGGGTGAAGACATCATACTCGATTATACTCGTTGTAGGCGAAGCGCTGCTGCTGGCACTTAGAATATTGACGGTAATGCCGGCAGGGCTGGTAGTGGCAGGCGGTACGTAATAGCCTGCCAACATTCCGGTTTTAGCCACCGGCGGGACTGTTTGAGTCACCTGTGATCCAACCACTGATAAAAAGTTGTTGTCGGGGTCGATCCTGCCCACAACCTTGACCGAGATGCTCCCTACAACCAGCGTCCCGTTCACCAGATTGGTCCCCGTGCACTGTTTGAGAGTGAGAGAGACAGCCACCGAGCCGCAAACACCGGCATCCGTGAGCTTCTTTGCCGTACCTTTCCATGTTCCCACGAGAGGCACAGTCGCTGCGGCAAAGCTCACACAGCAGAAAACCATAATGAAAGAAATAATCCCGATAGAAGCCAGCTTTTTCATAGTTCCGATACTCCTCCTTAATTCTTAAGTCGTTGTAAACCTCCCTGAATCCTTCAACCGAATCCAGCCTACGGCTGATTTCTTATCCTCTAGCACACTTCTCCGCGACTCGCCAATAAAGAAAACGGCTCCAACATTCGAAGTGAATACATGTCCGCGTGGTTTGAGAGAAATACGGCATCGTAGGACAGGTCTGAGAACAAAGGATGCGGAAGCGTCCTGAAAGTGCGTTCCCACGCAAGAGCGTGGGAACGAGGGAGGGAGGAGCCTACAGCATTATGCAGCTTGTTTCTTTCGTTTCAAAATGTCCCCGCGAACACCGATAACGATTTCTTCCATGGGAATTTGTTTTCCGGCGGCGTCCATGCCCTTCTTCACGATGGCGGGAAGAGCCGAGCAGCAGGGGACTTCCATGTCCACAACCATTACACTCTGTATATTGGCCACCTTGAAGATTTCTTCAAATTTCTTCACGTATTCCTGAGCGTCATCGAACTTGGGGCATCCGAGCAACACTGTCCTGCCAGGTATAAACTCCTGATGAAAATTGGGGTGGGCTACCGGAGCACAATCCGCGGCAACCAGGAGATGAGCGCCCTTCAGGAAAGGCGCTTTGGCGGGCACCAGTCGAATCTGGACGGGCCAGTGGCCCAGCGCTGAAGGCGTCCCTTCCGTGCTCACGTGAGAAGCGGGTCGATTGGCTTCCTCGCACGCATTTTCGAACATGCGGATCTGGCTCGAGGGACAACCGCAGGGCATGGAAGGCGCGAGAGCTTCAGAGCCTTTTTCGCTCTCTTCTTTTTCTTTCAGATAATGCTCCACTGCTTCCGGATCGAATTCTTCGGCTTCCCTCTCGGTGATCCGCAAGGCTCCCTGGGGACATTCTCCCAGGCAGGCTCCCAGGCCGTCGCAATAGACTTCGGAAACCAGCTTCGCCTTTTCGTCTATAATCTGAATGGCTCCCTCGGCGCAGGAAAGAACACACTGTCCGCAGCCATCGCAACGCTCTTCATCGATTTCTATAATCTTTCGCGTGGCTTTCATTCTTGTTTCTCCTCATGGATTGCTGCGGCCTTCTCCGGTCCCCAGATCCAGTTTTCGGTTCACTCGCTCATCCCGAAGGCATCCCTCGAGCGGGCATGAACGGTTATATGTCGCAAGATCTCGATCCCATCGAGAGGCTTAGCGCAGGAAGACTTCCCTGGCCAGAACCTTGCCGTTTTCCGTCAGGAAGCTTTTTTCGATCAGGCTGGTCATTCTCTCACGGCCGGTCTTATGCTCCTTTTGGTTATCTTCCAGGTTCACGATAAGATCGGCGTCGTAGAGGCACTTGAAGTTGGTGGTCTCTTCGTCTCTCGGGTGGTGGTGATGGCCGATTATGTCGCACACCTCCTCGATCAGATCCTCCCGTGCCCCGACTCTCGTCAGGATCTCACGGGCGATAGGAGGCCCCAGCTCCTCCTGGTAGCGCGCAGCGGTGCTGTTGTAGAGCCTTTCCGCGTCCTTTATGCCGATATCGTGGAGATAGGCCGCCGTCAGGACGATAGCCGGGTCCCCCTGCTCCTCTTTCACGAGCCTCTCCGCGTATCGGGCCACTTTGGTGGCATGGCCGATCCGCTTGAAATCCTGTTTGAAGTATCTCTTCATTTCAACGGCCACACGATCCTTCAAAAGATCGTCCCTCTTGGCCATGAGCTCGGGGGGCATGTCTCCCAGGCATTGAGCGGCGAATTTGCAGTAGGAGGCGCATCCGAAGTCCATTTTGGGATTCGCGAATTTGTGCCCGCAATGCCTGCACTTGCGCATCGACTCATCCTTGAAGAATTCCACATCCTGACCACACTGAGGGCATTTGACCTCGAAGATGGCTCCCGCTTCCCAATATCGACTGTCTTGTCCCGGACACTTCATCGCTTCTTCTCCTTCTCATCACCTTCCAGCAGGGTCGTATGGACCGCTCTTGCCGTCCCGTCTGTTCGCCGGTTCGTCCCCTCCCCTCCGATGAGGGGAGAGGAGGGGAAAGTGCCGCCGGGCAGAGGGGCACCGCATGTCGGCTGCTCCCCCGCCGGCGAAAAATCGTTAACCCAAAATCGCCTTCAGATCTTCATCGGGCGTGGTGATCGGTTTGATATCGAAGTTCTTCACCAGAACATCCAGCACGTTCGGGCTCGTAAAAGCAGGAAGCGAAGGACCGAGCCGAATGTTCTTGATTCCAAGGTGCAGAAGGGTCAGCAAAATGGCCACGGCCTTCTGTTCGTACCAGGAAAGAACGAGAGACAGCGGCAGGTCGTTGACTCCAACATTGAAGGCTTCGGCAAGGGCGACCGCGATCTTGATGGCCGAATAGGCATCGTTGCACTGTCCAACGTCCAGCAGGCGCGGAATGCCGAGGATGTCTCCCAGATCCTTGTCGAAGAACCGGAACTTTCCGCAGGCCAGAGTCAGCACCACACAGTCCTTGGGAACCTTCTCCACGAATTCCGTGTAGTAGTTCCGGCCGGGCTTGGCGCCGTCACAGCCGGCCACCAGGAAGAAATGCCGGATCTTCTTGTTCTTCACCGCCTCGATCACCGTCCCGGCAACGCTCATGACGGTATTTCTGCCGAACCCGACCATGACCGTCTTTCCGTCCTTGTCCTCGGGAAAACCGGGCAGAGCGAGGGCCTTCTCGATCACGGGGCCGAAGTCATGAGCCGTTACGTGGGGCACGTCCGGCCAGCCGACCAGGCCGGTCGTGAAGATGTTGCCGGTGTAAGCCGCCTGCGGCTTCTGAATACAGTTGGTGGTCATGAGGATCGCGCCGGGGAACTGTGAGAATTCCTTCTGCTGGTTCTGCCAGGCGGTCCCGTAGTGTCCATGGAAATGAGCGTACTTCTTCAGACCGGGATAGGCGTGGGTCGGCAGCATTTCACCGTGGGTGTAGATGTTGATGCCCTTCCCTTCGGTCTGTTTGAGAAGTTGATCGAGATCCTTCAAATCGTGGCCCGAGACGAGGATGGCCTTTCCTTTCTTGGCTCCCAGAGGCACCTTGATGGGCACGGGATGTCCGTAGGTCCCGGTGTTGGCGGCGTCGAGAAGCTCCATGGCGCGCAGGTTCACTTCACCGCATTTCAAAACCAGTCCCAGCCAATCGTTTAGCTCCAAATCGGTACGGAGCGTGGCAGCCAGTCCCTCTTGCACAAAAGCGTAAACGGCGTTGTCTTCCTGCCCCAGGATCTGGGCGTGATCCGCATAAGCGGCAATGCCCTTGACTCCGAAGAGCAGAGTGTGCTTCAGGGAGACGATATCCGGATTCGTGTCCGCCTCGGTCTTCAGTCCCACCTTCTCCCCCTGGGCGACCATCGCCTCGAGGGTACCCGCGGGCTGAAAGGACGCTACCGGCTCTGCAAAATCCACTTTACCTCCGGCCGCCTTGATCTTTGCCTTTAGTGCGTCACGGATTTCCACCGCGCGTTGTAAAAGAGGAACGAACCGCTTCGGATCGAAATTCACATTGGTAAGCGTCGAAAAGAGCGCCTGCATCGTGAAAACGTTTGCTTCCCGATCCACAACGCCCACTTTGTTTCCTTCGACGGCATAAAGGGCCAGCCCCTTCAGAGCGTAAACCAGAAGGTCCTGCAGAGCCGCAACGTCCGGTTGTTTCCCGCAAACGCCGATTTTGGTGCATCCTTCACCCTTTGCCGTCTGTTCACACTGATAACAAAACATGTTCTTTCTCCTCATTGGTTAAAGTGTTGATGTGTCGGATCGAAAATTCACTCACACTGTTTCTTCCGTTTTGTGATCCCATGATAAGGACTTCCACTCCGAGAATCCTTGACCTGGGTCAAAAAGAACGGATTTTTTTCAAAAGCTCGAAAATTCCCACTCCGTTGCCACCCAGTCTTCGTCGAACGCGAACATAATCACCCCTCCTTGAATTGTAACCCCAAGCCATCACCCTTTCATCGCTACTTTAATGCCTTGGCGAGACAATCGCTTTGACGTAAGTCAAGGGGAAGTGCTATTTTCGATACGGTGATGCACGGAGTGGAGCGAGAGAGGAAGGAAGGAAGAGAAAATGCAAGTCATCGATCAGATCGCGAATATTCAGCTTTTTGAAGGACTGCCCAGAGAGCAACTGCAGGAGCTGGCCGATATCGTGGTAGGGCAAAAATACAAAAAGGGACAGACTCTTTTTTCCGAAGGAAGCAAAGCTACCGGTTTTTACGTAATCCTTTCGGGTAAGATAAAGATCTACAAGCTTTCCATAGAAGGAAAGGAGCAGATCCTCCACATTTTCGGCCAGGGAGAATTCTTCGGCGAGGTCCCGGTATTTGCCGGCGGCCGCTATCCAGCCCATGCCGAGGCTCTGGAGGCTAGCCAGGTTCTCTTTTTCCCCAGGAGCATGTTCGTCGAGCTTATCCGCAAGGAACCGTCGCTAGCCATGAATATGCTGGCCATTCTCTCCCACCGTTTGCGAAGGTTTACCCACCTCATCGAGGACCTTTCCCTGAAGGAAGTCCCCGCAAGACTCGCCGCCTACCTCCTTTACCTGAGCGACACCAACAAGGAGCCCGAAACTCTCTCTCTAGACATCACCAAGGGCCAGCTCGCCAGCCTGCTTGGCACCATTCCGGAGACCCTTTCACGCATCCTGGGCAAGATGAGCCAGCAAAACTTCATCCAGGTGGAAGGCCCGCGCATCAAGCTTCTGGATCGTGAGGCTCTGGAGAGTCTGTCGGCCGGAGAGAAGCTTTGAGATTTCCAAGAGCTTTTCTCTGCGTTTCCCCTGTGTCTTTAATGAGGCATGGTTGATCTGTGTCTTGCGCCATTGTGCTCTTCTATTTCTTCATCTCGGTTTCCCGCGCTCTCTTGGTCGCCGGATGACGTTTCCCGGAAATAAGCTTGATGAGTGAGCGCAATGCGGGATACACCTCTTTGACCACCGTTTCGCCATCCGGTTGATGAATGGTAATTGTATAGCCGGCTTCCATAGCCTTATGATGCTTGCCGCGTATGCCGCCGGTGAAGTCATATTCAGCACGCATACTGTCACCATCTGTCTGGGTTTTCTCAGCCGATACCTTCTTCATACTGTCTCCGTTCTGCTCTCGTTGCTTTGCGACAACTTAGGGAGGTCTACGACAAGGTTGGAGTAAAATTCGGGAAAATGTCTTAGATCGATAGCAGTCTCCAAAGAGCAGCGGCCTCCCGCTGGGTTGCTCTTTCACGATGCGCGTTTATTATATAGATAGATCGTTGTGAAAAAGGAGTTTTCGGCCCTGATCGTCCTTTCGGCCAATCGTCCATTGTCTGAACCGTGATTCATGTGATGGACGTGATTTTCATGATTGGGCTTATCAAGGTCATCGTGTGAATCACATGAATCACGGTTCAGACAATGGACGATTGGCCGAAACGATGATCGAGGCCAAATTTTCGAACAGCCTGACAGAGGGAGCATGGGCGGTAATGAGCGCGTCACCGCGTCGGACAAAACAGGGCTCATCAAGGGCACAAGCAAGGTTTTCTCGATATAGCGGTGCCCCCTGCAATCGTTTTCACACCAAAAACCCAACAAGGAGCAAACGATGAAAAGAACAGCTTGGACACTTCCCCTTTTACTGACACTTTCCCTGTTGATGCCTCTCCGGCTGTACGCACAACAGGCGCCGGCTCCGGCGGCTCCGGCCACTCCCGCCGCCCCCGCTCAGGCACAGCATGAGCACGGCGGATCCGGCGGCGGCGCAATGATGCACGAGCAGGGCGGCCACGGCGGCGGGGATCACGATATGATGGCCAAATGCCAGGAGATGATGAAGGCCAAGCATGAGAAGCTCACGGCCGAAATGAAGGTCCTGGATGACCGCCTTGACCAGAAAATAGCGGCAATGAATGCAGCCACGGGCGACAAGAAGCTTGCAGCCATGGCCGAGGTCATCACCGAAATGGCGGCTCAGCGCAAAGAAATGCGGGAAAAGTTCAGAGATATGCATCAGTGTCAGATGATGTGCGGAATGATGGGTCATGGTGGAAAGGGCGGTATGGGCGGTATGGGCGGCATGGGAGGCATGAAAGGTTGCGGCATGATGATGCAGAAGGGGGAAGGTGAGCACCAGCAAGAAGCTCCGGCACAAGCTCCTCCACAAGCTCCCGCACCGGCCGGCAAGAAATAGGGGACCACTGAAACAGCAGTCTCCAGGGTCTGTCCCTCCGAACGAGCTTCCCGTTGAAACGGGAAGCCAATCACAACCGCAAACCATGACCAGCCGGCACAAGGGCATAAAAAAACCGACCCTTCCTTTTTCGGGAAGGGTCGGGATCATGGTTGCGTCTTTCTTGAAATACTTCCTCTACAACAGGCGATCTAAAACACTGCGCTAGAAATTATAACGCTCGGCTACGATGCGCTCCACTTCCTCTTCACTCGGCATCGTATCCCGATAGCCGGCCATGTACTGGTTTCTCAGCCATCGGAAGATGCTCACGGTTTCGTTCACCTGAATGATTTCAGGGATCTCGCCGCCTTCCTGGGTCTTGATGTGCTGGTTGTACTGGCCCAGCATGCTCACCACGTCGTAGAAGGTGGCCGCATCGCGCTTGATGCCTTTTTTGAAGGACTTACCCTCCGAAGGGTAAATCTTGTCGGGCTCGGGGTTGGCGGAAATATCCAACTTCTGGAAAGGCCTTCTTACGGCTATCTGCCATTTCCTCGCCTCCACCATCATCCTCGAAATGAGCGGTCCGGCATAGTCGGGGCTCTGGTGGCCCTGAGGACATCCGCTGAAGAATTCCACCACCGAGGGACCATTGTAGGCAATGGCTTCCTTCAAAATCTTGATGGCGTAGTGAGGATTGTCGATCGTCAGCTTGGCCGCGTACACATGGGAAATGGCCATGGCCTGGCTGATGATACGACGATGCAGGGTGGTCTTGCCCGCGTACCTGCTCCCGATGGGCGAGGTGGACCGGTCGGCGCCGAACCGGGTTGCTCCCGATTTCTGGGCGCCGGTGTTCATGTAGCCCTCGTTGTTGTAAATCACCCAGGTGATGTCGTAATTCTCACCCAGGGCATAGTTGAACGGGCCGTTGCCGATGTCATAGATCGCGCCGTCACCGGCAAAGACAATGATCTTGGTCAACACGTCCTTGAAGCCGTTCAAATAAGCCTGATCCAGGCTGAACTTCGCCCCGAGGGCAGCCGCGGACGCCGTGCCGAAGCCGTAGTGTCCCGACTGGTACATCCTCGAGTTGAACGGGTTGGCCAGCTCGGATACCTGGCTGCAGCCCGTAGCGTTGATGGTGTAGATATTGAACCCGTGGTCGAGCATGTGCTCGATGGCCTGATGACTCTTCTCCGAGAGCACTTTGATGCCCTGGTAGAAGGTCTCGATCCCCTGCGGATGATTGCGAAGGGATTCAGCGGCAAATTGGGTGAGGAGGCTGATGGTGCCTTCACTGCAGCCGGGACAAAGGGTATGGCGTCCGGGATACATCTTGGACAGAACGAAGAGCACCTGCTGCATGACGGGCATCTGGTCGACGAAGGGAGCGGCGTCGTACGTTTTATCGTACTCCTTGAGCTCCTCCGGGAGGAAATCCTTCTCGGACACATCGGTCTTGGCCACCATTCGTAGAGCATCCGTCGGGCAGACCTGAGCGCAAATGCCGCATCCCTTGCAGGCGCCGTGGATGACGTTGATGTTCATGGCGAATCGATCCCAGGGAATTCCCTTGGGCGGCTTCTTGAAAATCTTGAAGTATCGGTCCGCGCCTTCCGGGATGGGACGGTCGGTTATGGTGGAAAAGAGCGCGGAATCCGGGCAACTGGCCGTACACACGCCGCAGGCCGTGCATTTCGAAGCATTGTAGACGGGAAGCTGGGTCCCGACGTGGCTCATGTCCCGATACTTGCTGGTTCCGGCCGGCACTTCGGGCAGGAAGTGATCCCAGGGGACCCTTCTTCCTTCGGAAATGGGCTTTACCATTTCCTCGAAGAACTTCTTATCGTAATTTTCTTCGAGGTTCGCCGGCTTGATGGCTCCCAGCTCATCCTTTTCCGTGATTGCGGCGGGAAGGCCGGCCGAGCCGGGCTCGAGCCCGAAATCCTCGGGAAGCGCCACCGAATAAGGCGGACATTCCGCGGGCACGCCTGCCTTGGCCAGAGTCTCGGTCGCCTCGTCCATCTTCATGATTCCCTCGGGAGGAAGAGTTACGGAGGCGCCGAACTTGAGAAGAGCCAGGTTCGACTCGATCATTGCCCTTCCCTTCTTGCGTCCGATCTTCTTTTCGAGGATTTTTTCGACCCGCTCTTCGAATTCGTTTTCGGGAAGGATATTCATTTCCTTGTTGATCAACCCGAGGAAGACCGCGCCGGGCAGATTCTTGTTCAGGTGCTTGAGAGCGGCCTGGGTGGCGTCCATGGTGATCACGCGGATCTGTCGCTCTTTGATCGTCGCCTGCACCTGGGGCGAGAAGGAAGCTATGAGCTCCGAAGCGCTTCGGGGGCTGTTGATGATGAAAAGCCCGTTGGGATTCAGGCCGCCCACGTATTCGCGCAGGATCTGGTCGAGGAGAAATTTATCGTTGAAGAACGCCAGCACGTCCCGCTCGGTCAGCTCCGAGCTGTTGCGGATGGGATGGTCGCTGATGCGCAGGTTCATGAAAACGGCGGCGCCTTTGCGGGCGGCTCCGTAGCGTGCGCCCGACTGAATGTACTTACATCCCTTCCCGCTGTCTTCGGCGTAGATGTAGGCGGCGGTCTCGAGGGCCGTCTTTACGCCTTCCGCCCCGATACCGATAAAGGTCATGCCGAGCTCCCGCTCGCGGTAGCCGGGAAGAGGCACGGGCTGTACCGTGTACGGTCCGTCGATTCCCACGAAGAAATCACGATGAAAGCTCTCCTTTTTCTTGTCGAGGCATGACTTCATGTTCTCGATGACGGAGGCGACATCGTACTTGTTGAAATCCTTGCTACCCAGACCGTACACACCGTGGAGCAGCGTGGGCATATCGTCGCGGCCGTAGATCTTGTGCTCCGGCTTGCCTTCACGGCCGGCGCGAAGGGAAACCTGTAGGGCGGCCTGAACGTCCGCCAGCAGAAGCTGATTGTGCGCCATGCCGCTGCGCTCGAGCACCGTTACGGCTTTGGCGTTGCGAACTCCGAAAGCGAGCTCTTCATAGCAGGGCGGAGCGAAAAGGATCGGCCTCATGACGCCGACCTTCCAGCCTTTCACTTCGCGGTAGTAATCCACGACGTCCTTCACCACTCCGGCGCCGGAGCCCATGATCACCACCACCATGTCGGCGTCTTCGGTCCGGTAGTTTTCCACCACCTTCAGATTGGTGCCGAGGATCTTGTTCTGGGCGTTCATGGCCGCGATGAAGCCCTTTTTTAAGAAACGGTAGGCAAAATCCTGCGCCACCTGCCCTTCCATGGAAAGGTCGGTGTCCGTGAAGGTCCCGATGAGCGTGCTCTGACCGAACCTGGGCTGGTAGAGCCGGTTGGGGAAACCGATAAAATAGCGGAGATAGTCATCGGAAAGCTCCCGGATGTTTTCGAGGGCGTGGCTCTTGATGAACCCGTCTCCGATCACCATGCAGGGCAGCATGACCTGTCGCATTTCAGCCACCTTGAAGGCGATGGGCAGGAGATCGTGAAGCTCCTGATTGTCCCCGGAAACCAGTTGAGCCCATCCGGCGTTGCGCACGCCATAAAAATCAGTATGTCCGCAGTGGATGCTGAGAGAGCCCTTGTTCACTTCTCGGGCCATAACGGTCATGACCACCGGGAGGCGCTTGCCGGCTACAGAAAAAAGATTCTTTGTCTTGAGCACCAGTCCCTGGGAAGAGGTATTGTCGACGTAGCGGCCTCCCTGGCAGGCCATGGCTTCCACGGCCGCAATGGCCGAAAGCTCGTCACTCGGCTGAAAATACATCAGCTCGCTGCCGAAAAGATTCTTCGCTCCGTTGGCGGCGACCCGCGCGAAATCCTCGGCGATAGGCGTCGAGGGCGTGATGGGATAACCGCACAGCCCGTCCACCACACGGGTTAATACGGAGAGAGCCGCGTGATTGCCGTCCAAGAGAAGATCGTTACGTTTCCTTAAGGCCGCCAGTGTATCTTCCGGAATACTCGAGAGATCGAAATTGAAAATATGATTGGCATCAAACCTTTCCCACTCATCTCGCCAGTTCAGACGAACCCTGCTCTGTCTCTGTCGCCTGAGTTGATAGTAGGGAAGTTGACTCCGCAAAGTCTCCATCTCAATTCTTTGCTTCATTTCTATATTTCTCCTTACAGCTAATACGTTGCGTGCCTGAGACGAAGAGGGCACGTTCAGACCGGGGCTCTTACCTACTTGGGATTGTCGGATTGTCGTGACATTTTCGGATAGATGCCCTTCACCAGTAAGTTTTCGCCATAGCTACAAAAAAAGTAAAGCGAATTTTGGCTTGGCCCTTTTGGCAGGGGTAGCAAAGGGGGACGAGATGTTGGGATCTTTTGGGCATTCTCAAGATTTGAGTCCGAACCGAAGGGGTTAGGAAAACTCGGTTTTGATCGGCTCATCGATGAGAAAGTCCACCCTTTGATAAAGGGAGATTGAATCTAGAGTGAAGCAGCATCGATGTCAAGTAGTATGTGTGTTCACCGCAGAGATGCAGAGAAAAGCTCTTGGAAATCTCAAAGCTCCTCTGCTCCTCTGCGTCTCTGCGTCTCTGCGGTGAAAAAAGCTCAGCCGCTGCCCGTTCAGAGTTTTGCCTTGACATGGGACATTGAAAAAGTGACTTTGGGAACTGCTTCACGATATTAAGTAGCAAAAATATTTTGTTATTATCAAAATCAGACAGAGGGCGGGATTCGCTTGAATCAGCCGCTTAGCTCTGCTCGGGCGGGCAATCAGGGTGAAGAACGGGCAGGATAGATACGTAAGCTTCGCGGAGCTTGCGGCCAACGAGGAAGAAGGCAAGGACTTCAGGGTCAGAGTGAGGACCGGCTCTTCGGGAATCGTCGTCATAGCGCCCCACGGCGGCGAGATCGAAGCCGGTACCTCCGAGGTTGCCGACGCCGTGGCGCACGAGGAGCACACCTTCTACAGCTTCGAAGGGATGAAGCCACACGGAAATCGCTATCTGCACATCACGAGCACGCGCTTCGACGAGCCACTGTGCCTGCGGGTCGTCCGGGAAGCCAGGACGACCTTGGTGATTCACGGCTGCAAAGGCGATGAGGCAATGGCCTACGTGGGCGGTCTGGAAGTGGGCTTGAGGGAAAATATCGAGGAATCTCTCCTTGGCGCCGGGTTCCGCGTTGGCGAGCGGCCGGGACTCATGGGCGTCAGTGCCTGGAATTTGTGCAACCGCACCTCCGTCGGGCGTGGAGCCCAGATCGAGCTCACCACCGCCTTGCGCGACGCCATGTTCGAGAGCCTCACGAGACAGGGAAGGAGGAGCACCACCGAGACCTTCGACCGGTTCGTCGCGGCGATGAAGGAAGCCCTTTCACTGTTGCGACCGTGATATCCGGCCGTTTCCGCAGTTGACGGATGGACGTTTTACTTTTAGTCTTAATATGGGTTGCCTCAAATACGCGACTATTTCCTCGTTCCCGGGCCCCAGATCGGGAATCAGAATAAAACTTCAGGATTGGAGCTGAATGCTGCAAAATACCTTTTGCCATGTACCGGGGATAGGACTTTCGACAGAGCAGAAGCTCTGGGCGTCGGGAATTCATTCATGGGAGATCCTGCGGGACGCAAATCCCGAGCGAGTGCCTTTGACCAAGGGCAAGATACGCACCTTGCAGCATCATATCGAGGAGTCGCTCGTCCACCTGGGCAAAAACGACGCGCGCTATTTTGCCCAAATGCTTCCCCCCAAGCAGGAATGGCGGTTCTTTCCGAACTTCCGGCAATCCACCGCCTATCTCGATATTGAAACGACGGGCATGGGCAATCCGGGGGATCATATCACCACCATCGCCCTCTATGACGGAAAAGCCATCTTTCATTACATCTGGAAGCAGAATCTGGACCAGTTCAAGAAGGATATACAGAAATACGAAGTGGTCGTCACTTACAACGGAAAATGCTTCGATCTGCCATTCATCCACAACACTCTCGGAATCCACATGGATCAGGCCCACATCGATTTGCGCTACCTTCTGAAGAGCCTCGGCTACGGCGGCGGCCTCAAAGGGTGTGAAAAGCGGCTGGGGATCGACAGGCAGGAGCTGGACGGCGTTGACGGCTTTTTCGCCGTCCTGCTCTGGAACGACTACAAGAAGAACAAAAACGGAAAAGCCCTGGAAACCCTGCTGGCCTATAACATCGAAGATGTGGTGAACCTGGAGCGGCTCATGGTCCTGGCCTACAATATGAAGCTCGCGGAAACTCCCTTTCTTCAAACCCACACGCTCTCCCTGCCCTCTCAGCCCGAGATCCCGTTCAAGGCCGACATGAAAACCATCCGGAAAATACGGGATCGTATGTACCCTTAGCCGGGAGCGGCAGGATTCGGGAATCGAGCATGATCAAGCGCATCACCGTAGAAAACTACATGGCTCATAAGCTCACCACCCTCGAGCTGGCCGAGGGCGTCACGGTGCTCACCGGCCCGAACAACGCCGGAAAGAGCGCTATTGTCGAAGCCATCCGCTCCATTGCGCAAAACCCTCCTTACAGGCATGCCATCCGCCACGGAGCCAAAAGAGCCGTCATCCAGGTCGAGCTGGATTCGGGGGAGACCATTGAGTGGAACCGAAGCGAAAAGACAGCCATCTATAAAATCCACAAACCCGATTCAAACGGCGAGCCGGGAAGCACCACCACCGAAACCTACGCCAAGTTCGGCCGCACTCCCCCCGAGGACGCTCGCAATCTGCTGCGCCTCGACCTGGTGGAAACGGAAACCGGCCCCGTGGACATTCACATCGGAAACCAGCGCCAGCCGATCTTTCTAATCGACCATGCCGGGTCTCAGGCAGCCAGCTTTTTCGCCGCATCCACCGAAGCGGAATACCTGTTGAAAATGCAGCAGGCTCTGAAGCGAAGGACCGACACCACTAGGTCCAGGCGCAAGGAAGTCCTTTCGGATTGCTCCCGTATTGAAAAGGAGCTGGAGCCGTATCGGCTCCTCGACAACATCGAGCCCATACTGGCCCTGGCCGAAGCACTGTATGAGCGTATCAAGGAAACGCACGGCACGCTCCCTCTCATGGAAGGCACCCTTCTGGGAGTCATCGATGCAACAGCACGGCATCGGGCCAAGGTGCAAAGCAGCACGGCTTTGAAGATCCTCGCTCCTCCCCCGAAGCCCCACGACACCATCTCGCTTGAAGAAACGACGCGAGAGCTCGAAGAAATTCTTCAGCAGCTCGACCATCGCAATTCCCGGGGAACAGTTCTGGAACAACTGGGCTCCGCTCCGACCCTTCATGAGGTCTTAGCCCTCGAGGAAATAGCCTCGTCCCTTTCCGACGGCAGCCTGGCGCATGCACTGGCCTCGCTCAAGGCATCCGCGCTCGAGGTAACGATTTCTCCTCCGGAGCTTCATGAAGTTGCGGCTGTCGAAGCCACACTTCTAAGCCTCGAAGCCACCACTTCAAAGGTCGAAGCCTTCCTGGCCGGCACTGAAATCTTGCGCCGAATTTCCGCTCCCCCTGCCCTTCCCGACACCGTCCAGATGGACGCTCTGGCGATGAGCCTCACGAGCGTCACGAGCTTTCTCGCCACGCATCTTCGGCAGATGGAAGCACTCAGGCGCATCGAAGGGCCGCCATCTTTGCATGAGGTGAGGGATCTCGAAGCGACGTTGAGATCCCTTGAAGCCCATGTACAGGGGCAGCAAACGACTCAGGCGAGAGGCCGCGTTCTGCGGGAAATCCAGCTCCCTCCGGAACGGCTGGACACGGAGCCCCTCGAAGCCCTTATCAAAGCCCTCGAGACTGCTGAGCGGGAAACAGGAGCTTCCGTAAAGAATTGCAGCGCTCTCCACCCTTTGGCTCCCGCTCCGGCATTGCACGAAGTGGCTGGACTGGAGACCCTGATAGAGTCCGTATCGCAACTGCAAGCCCGCCTCGAGCAAACGGAAGCGAGGATGAGCCTGTTTGCGGGAACAGTCCCATGCCCGGTTCCCGAGCGCCTCGATGAGCTTGCCTCCATGATCGGGCAGATGGCCGTCCTGTCCCAATCCCTGGATCGAACAGCGCAGCTTGGAATAGACCGCGAACAGGCCATCGCCGGGAAAAGGCATGAGATCGAAGAGACCATCCGGGAAGCCGGAGTCTGCCCTTTGTGCGGGCATACCCTGGACGTGGAGCATTTTCTGCGCGGAATGCATGGGTAGAAATGATTTTAGAATGTCCGGCACTCCGTGATCGTCATTCCCGCATGCTTTTGGCGGGAATCCAGCCACACGGAGAGCTTTGAGGTAGACACGATGGAAGACGGAACGGAGACTGTCGCGGAAACCGTAGCCACCGAACACTACGAGGGCATACTTTTCATCGGAGACCCTCATGTCGCCGCTTCCCCTCCGGGGCACAGGCTGGACGACTATGCCCGGACCATCACGGATAAGCTGGCCTTCTGCCTCCATACCGCCTCCGAGCGTCGATGCCTTCCGATCATCCTGGGAGACCTCTTTCACGTTCCGAGAAGCAACCCCAACAACCTTCTGGTAGACCTGATCGAGCTCTTCCGCCCTCAAAAGCCGTGGGTGCTGGTGGGTAATCACGATAAATACGAAGCGAGGCTCACCCGTGATGTGTCTCTTTCCGTGCTCCGGGCAGCCGGGGTTATCAGGCTCCTGGATGAGGCGGGAAAAGTGAGCTCTCTCACCATCCGGGGAAAGAAAGTCCTGATCGGAGCCTCTCCTGACTGGACGCCCATCCCGGCCACTGTGGACCGCGAGGACCATGACTTCGTGATCTGGCTCACCCATCACGATCTCAGCTTTCCGGGCTACGAAAGCGGGAGGTTTCATCTAAAAGAGATTCCCGGAGTGGACCTGGTGGTAAACGGCCACATCCACACCCCGAAGCCACCTCACAGGGCCGGCACCACCCTGTGGTACAATCCGGGCAGCATCGTTCGCATCACGCGCAGCGCCCACACCCGTGGAATCCAGCCCGCCGTCACCGTGTGGAATCCCGAAGATGGTGAGCTGGAAATCCTTCACGTGCCGCATCAGCCCTTCGATGAGGTGTTTCCCCCTTTCGAGGAGGGAAGCGAGGCAGCGGAAGAGGTACTGGATGAATCCCTGTTCATAAGGGGCCTGGAGAATCTGGCTTTGCGCAGGACCACCGAGGGAGTAGGCCTCAAAGCCTTTCTGGAAGCAAACCTGCAGCCGGATGATCCCGTGGACGGGATCATCTGGGAGCTCTATGAGGATGTCATTGCCGATGAAACAGAAGAATGAAGCGCCGAAAAGCTCCGTTTCCACTCGCGACCGGGTGGTCCAGCAGAAGCTGGATCAACTGAGAGACGAATACAGCAAGCTCCACGAGCTGAAAATCGCCACGGACAGAGACAGGACGAACCTCGAAGAGCAGCTTCGCATCCTGAGAGAAAAAGCCGAGCGAGAATACGGGACGAGCGACGTGGATCAACTGAGAGATCTCCTCGAACAGCGTCGCCAGGAAAATGAGCGCATGGTGGAAGAATACCAGAGCCACGTGGAAGGTATCAAACAGCAGCTCGAAGAGATTGAAAAAGGAAGCAAGGGCGAGAAATGAGGCCCAGCACATCCCTTTCCCATCGTTTTCATCACGAGAGGATCATTCATGGGTGAACCCGAATCCGGTGGCTTGCACGATCCCGCCCGGCAGCTTCCACGACCGGACACGCTGCCGGCGCCCGCCCAGATGCGCAAGCGCTTCGACACCCTGCGCTGGAAGCAGGATACACTTAACCAGCGCCTGGACAAAAATCGGAAAATCCTTGGAGAGCTCGAAGCCTTCCTGGAGGATCAACCACGTGTGGCCGAGCGCCTGGAAGCCCTGTGCCGGAATCTTTTCGGCGAGATTCTCGACGAAGTCGAGCGAAACCTGACCTACGCCCTCCGGGAGATCCTGGGGCAGGATCTCTGCGTGGTTTCAACGAGAGACGTCCAACGGGGCAAGGTGGCCATCACCTTCGGCATCGAACGGGAGGGACAGCCCGAAGACATCCTTACGGGCCAAGGGGGCTCCGTATGCAACATCATGTCGGTGGGCCTTCGCCTGATAGCTCTCTCTCAGTTGGATGAAAAACAGCACCGTCGCTTCCTCGTCCTCGACGAGCAGGACTGCTGGCTTCGACCCGACCTGGTGCCCCGCCTCATGTCCATCATCTACACCATCGCGCGGCGCCTCAATTTTCAGATCCTCGTCATCAGCCACCACGACGTGAATCATTTCCGCGAGTATGCGGACACCATCTACCGCATCCTTCCTGAAACAAAAAAGGGAGAAGGGGTTGGAATCGAGCTTCTCGAAGCCCTTTCTCCCCGGTCCGAATGAGGAGATCGAGCAGAGGGCAAGAGTATCCTCATCCCCCTTACATTACGCATTGGGAGGATGCCTTTTCGATGCTGTTGAGCTAAGATTTTCCATGATTTCAGTTGTCAGCTTTCACGGGAGAACATTTATGGGACTGCAGCTTACAGTAGAATATCCTGAAAGACTGCCTGATGCCTTGCAAACCACCAGAGAGAGCTTTGAGCAAGAAGCGAAAATGGCAATGGCGGTTAAGCTGTTCGAGATGAAACGCTTGTCATCCGGTATGGCGGCGTCTCTTGTCGGCATGGACCGTGTGTCCTTTCTCCTCGACCTTCACCGGTATGGGGTAGCCATGATTGATCTGGAAGAAGAAGAGCTCGTATCGGATATGGAAAATGCCTGAATCTAAAGATCTGGTAATGAACACGGGGCCGATCATAGCTCTGGTGGCCGCTTTGGGCGATCTGAGGCTTGTAAGATCTCTTTACCGGCGCGCGATAGTGCCTTTTGAGGTCTGCCGGGAAATACAGGCCGGGGGCATTTCGGGATTTGCCGCTGCTCAATTCCAGGACGCTCAATGGTTGGAGAAATGGGCTCATCCTATCGACATCACGCCTTATCTATTGAATCAAATGGATAGAGGCGAAGCGGCTGTGGTCCAGATGGCACTGAATGAAGCTATCTCCACTGTTTGTATCGACGAGAGTGTCGGCAGACGAGTTGCGAGACTGCCTAATCTGTCGCTCACCGGTTCCATCGGGATACTGCTGCGTGCCAAGAGGGAAGGTTATTACTCATTCACGATGCGGCAAGCCATTCAAAGAATGAAAGACAAGGGCATCTGGTTGAGCGGCCGTGTTGTCGAATTTGCCCTTGAAAGCGCAGGAGAAACTGCCTCGCTCCCCGGAGGCATCACGCCCTGTACATGGGAGGGATGAGCTTGTCGAGGAGCCAGGCAGTGCAATGAATTTCGGAAGACCGGGAACGTAGACGATGACGGTTGCCGGTTTCTCCTAATACTCCTCCTCCTCCTCCTCATCATCCTCTTCCCAAGACTGATACTGTACGGGAGCTTTTCCATGCGCCTCCAGGAGCTTCGGCTTCTTTATGCGGCGATCAACCGGACCGACCTCCTCCAAAGTCACTTCAAACTCCCATTCATCCCCAAAATCAAACAGAAAGGTCATACTCATGCCCGGCTTCAGAGGCGCTGCCCCGACCTTTATTTCATCGACCCAGGGCGGCTGATCGTCCATGTAGGGGTGATTGATTCGCGCTTCCATTCCAAATCGATCTTCAAAAATAAAGGAATAGAGATGATCATCGTCAAAATCGAATGCAATTAGAATAGCCTGACTGAGCGCCTGCATGAAATTTCCCCCCGGAATGGCAATCCGGCGCCATGCTTTGTCCAGGGAAACCTTGAAGATGTGGACCCCTTCCCGGAATTCATCTCCTTCGGGAAGCTGGAGCGCCCGGCGCCATTCAGGGAAATACGGCTGCAAGAGGGGCTGAAGCTTCCCGAAAGACTTCTCCACGAGATCGCCCTCGATCTCCCAGATAAAAGGCGAATCATCGAGCTCCTCATCCGACGGTGAGGGCTCCGCGGGAAGTCTCGGAGCCAGAAGCTTTGCTTCGAGCAACTTAGAAAGAGCATCGCCAAAGGGTGTCCTGTCGATTCTCGTGACGCGCCAGCCATTGCCTTCCGCCGGTTCAGCAGATTTCACACTGACAACCCCGAACAGGTCCATCAGTGCCACCACATGCCACCCTGGCTGATAGCTGATGAAAGAATCCTCCGGCCTGCCACCTTTTAAATTCATCCCTTTCTCCGGAATGTTCTCCAGAAAGTCCAGGATCACCATGGTGGGGATATTCCCCAACAGGGACCGTTCTCCAAGAATCTCCGAGAATCCTCGAAAAAGCCACGATTCCAGAAGGCTCATATAACGCTCGGTGGGGTTGAAGTCCTTCCAGGATTGCAGCATAGCCTCATCCAGTTTCAAGATCTTCTTGGAGCCCTTTTTCTCGATCAGGCCGATTCCCGTTGCTCGCAACAGGAGATAGAGGCCATGGATGTTCGAATAGGCCTTTTGCTGAGTACGGCCAAGCTTCACCTGGATGGGCCGGGACATTCGCTCATTGATGGCCTTCACTGAACTCAGAGGAAAAAATCCATTCTTATCACTCACTTGGATGCCCTTGGGTCCGATAAGGCTCAGAAGGCTGTCAAAATCATACACCACCGGGCCGGGATGGAGATCATCGAATACCTGCTCACGAAGAATACGCTCCTCATCGGGTGTGGGCAGAGCCAGCCCGGAATCTTTTGCTTTTTTCGCCATGGCTTATCCCTTTCTTGTGACAATAAAGTGTAAAACAATTAAAATCGTTGTAACTATAAAATAAGCGTGGTCAACGACTCGGGGAGCCACGGTAGCGCCGTCTTCCACGGCGGCGTTTTACGGGAGAGTCAGAACCGGATTCACCGCCCATTGGCCTTAGTCCGCTCAATTCAGGAGATCACGTCATGAGGTTCTTCAATACAGCAGGACCTGTCCGATGCAAAGACCATTCGCCAGAGAAGATGTGTACCGGGGCATGCGTGCGGTTCTCGGTGGGGTTGCATCCAGAGCGATGGATTTCCTTCAGGATGAATTTCCGCTCACGAACATGAAGAAAATCCTGGAGCTTTGGGGGGAAGACAGCGCCCTCAACACGATGCTCTCCCAGTGGTCCAAGGTCAGCACGAAGCCCTTGGTCATTTTCTTTGACGAAATAGATTCCCTGGTCGGGGACACTCTCATCTCCGTCCTTCGCCAGATTCGAGGGGGTTATGACAAACGGCCGGCTGATTTTCCTCAGTCGATCATTCTTTGTGGAGTACGGGACGTTCGAGACTATCGCATTCACTCCAGCAGAGAGAAAGAGGTGATAACGGGTGGGAGCGCTTTCAATATCAAGGCGGAATCTCTTCGATTGGAGGATTTTACCAGGGAAGAGGTCATCCGACTCTACCTCTCTCACACGGAAGAAACCGGCCAGCCGTTTGATGCTGAAGCACTCGATCTTGCCTGGGAGCTGACTCGGGGGCAGCCCTGGCTGGTCAACGCCCTGGGCTACGAGACGTGTTTCAGGATAAAGGAGGGTCGGGACAGGACCATGACTATCACGCCGGATATGGTCCTGACGGCCAAAGAAAACCTGATCGCGCGGCGCGAAACCCACCTGGATCAGCTCGTGGACAAGCTCAAGGAAGATCGTGTCAGGAAGGTGATCGCCCCTATGCTTCTGGGGGAATCCTTTGAAGAGCTCAAGGAAGACGACATCCAGTATGTGATCGACCTGGGTCTCCTCCATAGGGCTTCGTCCGGCCTGGAAATTTCCAATCCCATCTACGGAGAGATCATCCCTCGGGAGCTTACCTCCATAACCCAGTATAATCTCGAGCCTCGCTTCGATCCCCTCTGGTATGTCCGCCCCGAGGGGAGTCTGGACATGAGTCTGCTCATGAGCGCGTTTCAGGATTTCTTCCGCGAGCATTCCGAGCACTGGGTGGAGCGGTTCCAGTACAAGGAAGCCGGTCCGCAGCTCCTGATGCAGGCCTTTTTACAAAGGATTGTCAACGGCGGCGGGCGCATCGAGCGGGAGTACGGCCTTGGGCGGATGCGAACCGATCTGCTGGTGATCTGGCCCTGTGGCGCAGGGGACGACAAGCGCCGGGAAAAGAAGGTTCAAAAGGTCGTGATCGAGCTTAAAGTTCTGTACAAGAGCTTGGAAAAAACCATGGAAGATGGATTGAAGCAAACTGCAGCGTACATGGACCGGTGTGGAGCGCAGGAAGGGCACCTGATCCTCTTTGACCGAAGCAAAGAAAGGAGCTGGGAGCAGAAGATCTTTTGCAGAGAAGAAGCTCTCGGTGGCAGGAAGGTGACCATCTGGGGCATGTAAGCTCAGCAGGCAACGCCGATAGTCTGTCCACCCCCTATTTGGTGCCGGGCCACACCTTTGGATCTTCCCTCCGGTGAACCGGGAATGTTTACGAAACACTGTACCCTAAACCAGCGGGGATCAACGGTTCAGGCCCTCACCGGGAATTGCTGGTCATGGATAAATATTTCTTGCCTGCAGCCTCAATTCAACACTATTGCCACCATGTCCGTACATAGACCGAGAGCCGACAGATGCTATTTATCCGTAACCTGAAGCTTAGAGGTCATAGAAATATCCTTGATGCCGAGACTACCCGCCGCAGCCAATTCCGGGGCGATAGCTCTTTGAATTTTAGAAGCCCTGGTACTGCGTCCTCCACTGTATCCCGTGCGTCGAACGACAACCTTGCTGACTGAACCGGGCTTGGTGTTTTGATTTATATTGCCGTTTTTAATTGTGGCTCTCGGGTTTTGCCTCCCCATGGCCTCGCCTTCTTTGTTGTCCACAAGGCTAACGAGCTCCACTACAAATTCCTCCATTTGCGCGGCCTGAGCATTCATTTCCTTAGAGGCGGCGGCCGATTCCTCGGAGCTGGCGGCATTTTGCTGGATCACGTTATCCATCTGCGCTACGGCCTTATTCACCTGATCGATTCCCAGCGCCTGTTCGCGCGAGGCTGCGGCGATCTCTCCTACCAGCTCTCCCGATTTGGCAACACAGGCTGCAACTCCATTGAATTTCAAATCGGTTTCCTGTACCAATTCGGCTCCGTCCCTGACTCTCTTGACGGTGTCCTCGATCAGTACCGCCGTATTCTTGGCAGCCTCGGCCGCACGCAAGGCCAGGTTACGCACCTCGTCGGCCACAACGGCGAAGCCTGCTCCCGCCTCACCTGCCCGTGCGGCTTCCACGGCTGCGTTGAGTGCCAGCAAGTTCGTCTGGAACGCTATCTCATCGATGGTCTTGATGATTTTTTGTATCTCTTCGCCGGCTCCGGATATCTTAGCCATGGACGTGGTCAGTTGCCCCATGGATTGGCTCACTTCAGCAACGACTTTGGTGGCTTGCAGCATCAACTGATTGGCCTCGCCGGCATTGTCGGCGTTCTGTTTGGTCATGGAAGCCATCTCCTCCAGGGAAGATGACGTTTCCTCCATGGCTGCCGCCTGCTCCGATGTCCCTGTTGCAAGCTGCTGGCTGGCAGACGAAATCTGCAGGGATGCGGAAGCTACCTGTTGCGCACCCGTTCTCAGGCCTTCGATAACACGCTTGAGCGGTTTCGTTATGGATCGGCTGAAAAAGGAGAAGAAGGGAATTACAACGGCCAGGAACACAATGGAAATAACCAGATTTATCCTCGTTGCCAGAGAAACTTCTTTCGAGAGGGCCGCCGTAGCTTCTTCCTGTTCCTTGTGGACGGAATCCACCATGGCAGTTAGAGCTTCTACTATTGGAGCGGACAGTTGATCGATAGTATCATCGATTTGTACAAAGTCTGCCTGAATCTTGTGTACTTGAGCTGTTCCTTCTTCGATGAGCAGCTTCAGATCCGATTGGATACCTTTGGCAATCAAGGGAAATGCTTTTTGAATACTTTTCGCTGCAGTTTTCTCTTCTTCCGTCGTGGCCAATTTAACGAGCTCATCCATACGGCCCATTATAAAACCGATGTTTTCATTGATGTTTGACATTCTCTGCTCATTTATTCTGCCTTCATCCTTATCAACGATAGTATCCATTGCAGTAAGCATCAAATTGGAATGTGCGGCCATCAGGTTATTCAAAAGAAGCATCTGATTGTTTCCAGGCACATCCACATCCGTGGCTTCCATTCGTCTTTTCTGAACCGAAGTAAATATCAAAGCCAGATTCTCTCTTACTCCATCTCCCAGTTCATCAAGAGAATCATCTATTTTCTTGAATGCTTCCTCAGTCTGCTTGATTTTGACGGCACTTCCCTCGATCAATTTTCTCAGATCCGTTTGGATGCTTCGTGCCAATATCGGCAAAGTATCCTGAACGATCTTTACTTCCTTCTTTTCTTCTTCCGTATCCGCCAGCTCGACTAATTGGTCCAAATGCTCTTTGATGAACGCTATCCTGCTTTCAATTATTTTGATTCGGTCCTCGGAGATCTTGCCATCATCTTTGTCGACGATGGCATCCATTGCAGCCAGCACAACTTCTACATTCGAAATCAACATTTTCTGGCACATATCGATCTGCTTGATTCTTAGATCGGCTTCGGCCCATTTTTTTCCGATGGTTGAACTGTTCCGGTACATGTTTCCTGCCAGTAATCCCAGTGCAAGAGTGATTGAGATACCGACCAACACAATCTTCTTCCCAACTGTCCAACCCATCGCCGTACCTCCCGCCATTCGGACCGGTTCGAATCCATCGTGTCAAAACATCGCCTCATGCCGCCATAACATTGTTCAACAGGCCTGATACTCCAGGGCCAACGGCATACTCTGCCTCAAGGGTACTCACAAGTCGGTTCGGGAGAAATGGGTAGAATCCTGTAAAAGAGGGGGAAACGGATGGTATAATCCCATGCCGGGATAGGGGGGTGGAATCGGATTCTGAGTTTAGATGACGGGAACGTCTTTAATCCATGCCTTTTCGGAGGTGCAATAGCATGAAGAGCTACATGAAAGCATCGCCCCCCTACACCCACAATACAGTATTTCTCCCCCATAAATACTGTTTTCACCTCATTTTATTCTGGACCTTTTTGCTTATTATGCCAGCATCTAGTCATAACCCATTTCACTCTCTCTGAAGCTGGGCGCCATCCTCCCGGGCGCCCAGCCTGGAATGGCCAACGTAATGCTGATGAGCAGGCAGTAGGGCCTGTTGCTGGAAGGAGCATACAGAGATGAAGGGTTGGAAAAGCCATCGGCCGGTTTCAAGGCTGATCAGAAAAAGGAAAGCACGGCGCACTCGCACTTTGATGACGGTCACGGGAAGAATGGGACCGGCTGCCGGTACGCCACATTTGTTTTCTACAACCATCTCGATTGCAAGGCGCTGGGAAATCATTTCTACTTACGGGCGTGTTTTGGAAAAACGCTCCTCCTCCGTCGAGAAGGAAGCCGATCTGCCGTATACCAAAAGGCTGATTCGGCGTGCTATCTGCGAGGAGCTGCTTGAAAATCCGGATATGGAATTGCGGGCTCATCTCGAAGTCGCTTTCGCCCGGTTGGAATCCTTTCTTCCTCCTGAAGATTACCAGGTAATTCAGGCCTTTAAGGATGCCAGCAACCGGGCTCAGGAAATGGCGAGCAAGGGTGATCCTCAAGCCATCATCACATCCGCCCGTATTCTCAAAAGGGCCAAGGGCGACAAGGCAGTGAAGATCCTGGAGAAGATTTCGGAAATGATGAGGAAGCGGTTAGAACAAATCAGGGGCATCGGAATGCCTGTGCTGGGGATACCATCCTGCGGATGCCGGTTCGGGTTTTGATCTTCTTTCAGTCCTTCGACCGGTCTATCCCCCAAAAGAGATGGCCCTCCCCTGCCCGTCGCTTTCCGGAGAAATACACCGGTATCGCTCAAGTGTTTTCCTTACGGCTTTCCACAACGAGGCCCTCCTGATCGTAGAGGGCCTTAGCCACTTCTTCCAGCCGAGCACGGCTGATCTCCATGGGCAAGTCCAGAAGATCGAGGGCCTTCTCGAGAAAACGGGCTCCATTATCCAAGGAGGGAGAAGTGATGCAGCGATGCAGCGTGTAGTACCCCCAAACCTTGAAGGATAGGGAATATCCCTCCCTTTCGGACAACTCCATGAAATCATAAATAACGGAGCTGCCCTCTCCAAAGAAGGCTGCTCTCTCCTTAATGGGCAGAGCCACCTCTTCGGTCTGCAAATCCATTCCGTACCTATCCGTGAGGTAGGCTCTCAGCGCTCTCGCTTCCTCCTCTGTGAAGTACCTTTTGATGTCCTTCTCCATGAGGCTTTTGTACCTGTCCTCGAGCCTCTCATAACCCTCGATCGACTCTTCATAGGCGACCGGCGGCTCATCTCGCTCCAGGCAGTACCAGTTGAAGGTTACATCGTAGTAAACCGTGCTGCCTTTGGTGAGATTACCGACAGTGTAGGCCCTGAAGAGCCGGACTACGGATCCCGAAGATCCCATCCCTTCCTTTTTACCTCCCTGTATGACCTGAAATCGTCTCATAGATGCTCCACCTTTCGCGCTTTGCACAACAAATCCGACGTTAGGGGAAAAACCTTCACCGGAGCCCGCCATCCTCACTGTAATCCATTTTCCAACAACGGAACAGCAGAGACTGTAGAGGGCGCCATGAGGATGAGAGGAGGGATGAGGTTTTTGGCTTCCGATCTTTCTCGGTTTATCTGCTGTGGCTATACTGGTATAGTAAGTACATGCGCGCAGGCGATCCACGGGCTTGTTTCACGGCACGGGTTACGCGACGAGTGTCGCATACAACATCCAGGTTCCGCCAACAGTCAAAGGAGTGGTAAATGCTCAAAGCCAGGGACATCATGACAAGGGAAGTGACCACGGTCTCGCCTGAAACGGAAGTCGTTCAAGCCGCAAGGGCTCTTATGGAAAAACACGTCAACGGCCTTCCGGTGGTGGACGGCGAGGGAAATCTGGTGGGGATCATCTGCCAGAGCGACCTCATCGCACAGCAGAAAAAACTGCCTCTGCCCTCCATCTTTACCCTCCTGGACAGTATCATCCCGCTGGGGTCGTCCAAAAACCTCGACAAGGAGATGCGAAAGATCGCCGCCGCCACCGTTTCCGAAGCGATGACCACGAATCCGGCTACAGTCGGTCCGGAAACGGGAATCGAAGATATCGCGACCCTGATGGTGAAGAAAAGCTACCATACCATTCCGGTTGTGGAGGAAGGCAAGCTCGTAGGAATCATCGGAAAGGAAGACGTCCTCCGCACGCTGATTCCGGCTTCGGCAAAGGAAGAGAGCTGAATGGCTCCGAGGGGTTCAAGATCTGTAGATGTGTAGGTCGGGTGGCTACCCACATAGGGCGGGACAACCTATCGATTCAATATACTCTGAGCGGGTAGCGGCTGAGCTTTCTTCACCGCGGAGGCGCAGAGGACACAGAGAAAACGCAGAGAAAAGCTCTTGGAAATCTCTAAATCTTCTCCGCGCTTTCTTTGCGTCCTCTGCGCCTCTGCGGTGAACACACAACCTCCGCCTCAGGCATGTCCCGTTTTATGCCGGTAGCCATCAAGGTCAATTGGCTCAATCGGATGAATTGGATCGATTGCCGAAGAAGTGCCCCATGTCCTTAACGTTCAGGACCGGCTTCCCGTACATATCGTCCCATTCCACCTGGAAAACCACATCGAGCAATTCGCCGCTTTTCCACTGGCCTGACTGGAAGCGGGAAGCACCCCTCCAGTAGATTGCCCCGATACGATCGTCCACGACGAGACGAAGATGATCACGCTTCCTGCCGAACGTCTTTTGAACGTTCACTTTGGCTCCGCGCACTGCAAAGGTAGGGGTGGGATTTCCCATACCGTGGGGCTCCAGTTGCCTCAGGGCGTTCAGGAGCTCAGGGGAAACGAGAGCGAGATCGAGCTCCGCGTCCACTTTCCCCGTCGGAAAGAAAATGTCGGCGGGATGTTCCCGAGCCACTGTTTCGAAGCGTTGAGCGAAGGCACCCAGCCGGTCCAGGGCGACGGTGAGGCCCGCGGCCATTTTGTGTCCTCCCCACTTGAGGAGGAGATCATCGCAGGCTTTCAGCGCCGAATGAATGTCGAAGCCCGGAATGCTCCGCGCCGACCCGCGGGCGACACCCTGGCTTTCATCGAAAGAAAGGATAATGGTCGGCCCGTAGAGGAGCTCCTGCTGGATCTTCGACGCCACGATGCCAATGACGCCGGCGGGCCATTTGGGGTCGCCCATAACCAGAGTTCTCTTCCCGCTGTCGCCTTCGGTGAAGCGGGCTCGTATTTCGCTGAGGATCGTGTCTTCCTGCTGCTGCCGCCTGGCATTGAGCCTGTTCAATTCCTGAGCCAGTCGAACGACTTCTTCAGGCTGTTCGGCCATGAGAAGGTCAAAGGCGATACGAGCGTCCGCAATGCGTCCCGCGGCGTTGATCCGCGGCCCCACATAATAGCCGACGTGACCCGCGGTAAGGGTCCTGGCCGTAATACCGGCCCCCTCCACAATGCGTTGAACAGGGGCGAAGGTTCTCGCGTTGATACAGCCCAGACCGCTTCGAGTCAGAATGCGATTGGCATCCACCAGGGGGACGATATCGGCCACGGTGCCGATAGTGGCGAGGGCAAGGTATTTACCTCCAAGATTTGGGGTCGCGAAGCTTCCCTTGAGCGCCCTTCGCAGTCTTGCCAGGAAAAGAAGAGTCAGTCCCGACGAGCAGAATTCCTTGAACGGGGAGTGACACAGGGGCTGTTTGGGATTGATCAGTACCGTCGCCGGCGCGAGGCCTTTGTCCGGAACTTCGTGGTGGTCGATGACGATGCAGTCGGCTCCCAGGGCACGGACCATCGAGATCGGCTTGACGTCGAGGGTTCCGCAGTCCATCACAACAAAGAGGCCGGCATCGGAGTGGTCCCGCAATGCCCGCTCGGGCATGCCATAGCCTTCCGCACGGAGGGGAATGACCACCTCGTAGCTCGTGTATCCGATTTCTCTTAAAAAGAGAGACATTTGAGCGACGGACGTGATGCCGTCGCAATCATAGTCCCCGACCAGAACGATCTTATGACCCTCCTCGAGGTGCCGTGCCATGAGCTCGGCACCTTCATCCATCCCTCGCATGGCCAGATGGACTTCCAGATCTTTAAGCGTTGAATTCAGAAAAGATGGTCCAACGCCTCTATTCTTGAGAAGGACTTCCAGAGCTTCGTCTATGGACGCTGGTGGTGCTTTTTCTACAATACGCCACTGTGGCTGTACCATCGTATCTCCCTGGCTTGGACCCGATTTACTCCCCGGGGTAGGTTGGCGCAAATCCGGACTCGTTTCAAGTGCCTCAAAGGATGCCCCAGCACCTTCTGATGGACATGTCATATGTTTATAGCACTCAGGCTGCCAACGGGTCTACAGGTTCAAAGCGGAAGAGCACGGAAAAACCACGCCTCTTCTCCTTCCAACCCCGGCATTCCCTGCGGACTGCGCACAAGGAGTACCTATTTTCACAAATTTCTGCTATAAGGTGCGCCGACCGCCTGAACCCGCGAGCTTCACGGCACTTCGTGCCTTCAAGACACTACCCTGCGAGGGCCGCGTTGCGGACGGAGAAGGAAACATTCACGGGCTCGGGTGATTATTTTCAAGAAGGTCGGTTTTTTGTTCTTGATGCACTATGTAAGGGAAACGCTTTGCATTAAGTGTCCTTACTGATTATCGTATCGGTGCTGTGAAGCACATGAGAATCACATCACGAAGAATGCATGCACAGATACGTATGCACTGGCAGTTCTTTCAGGATTACCGAAGGATTTGTGCACGGCAACGCTCCGGCAGTATGGTTCAGAAGGGGGAGAAATGGCATTCAGCGCTCAAGGCAATGGCAATGGTAATGGTAATGGTGGTGGAAACGGAAACGGAAACGGCAATGGGAAGAGTAACAGCAACGGGAACGGAAATGGAAACGGGAAAAGCTCCCTGTTGGGATCGGTTACTCAGGACACCCTGACGTATATGAAGACTTTTCTTAAGGACAGGCATGTCGCTTCGATTACACCTACTTCTTCCTTCGGCATAAAGCAGGTTTGCAGTAAGATCAATTTTGATCGAAGCGAGCTGATCGTGGAATACGGGCCGGGTACCGGCGTGTTCACCAACCACCTGTTGAAGAACATGAAAACCGACTCGCGGCTGATCCTCATCGAGCGCAACAAGGACTTCGGCTCCATCCTGCGGCGTAACATTCACGATCCCAGAGTGGTTATTTTCAATGAAAGTGCCGAAAACGTTCTGGAAACACTAAAGTCCTGTCAAGAATCTCAAGCAGATTACATCATTTCCGGAATCCCGTTTTTGTGGCTGCCGGGGGATATGAAGGAAAGGATTCTGCACAGTACCCACAGGGCACTCAAGAGCCAGGGTAAATTCCTGGTCTATCAAACCTGTCTCCAGACGGACTATCACCTGAAGAATCATCTGGAGCGTTACTTCCCCGTTGTGCGGACCCGATACGAGGTCAGGAACATCCCGCCTCTTCGCATCTACGAAGCCATCAAATAGGGTGCCTCCACACGACAGGCAGTCAGGAGCACTCCCGCCTACCTGTCGCCGGGACGCCTAATGCTATTGATCGGGTTGACGGAAGCTAACGGTCCGAAGGGTGGGTCATGGAGATCCACCCTGACGAAAGAAAACGCCCAGCGTCGAGGAGCCATCGATGTCCAGACAGGATGACCTTGATCCGGCAACCTTCAAGTTCCGCGGATTGCATCCCGATATCTGCCTGGGGACGGCAAGCGACCGATACGCGGGGTGGATCGGCCAAATCTATTCCGAAGAGATCTACGCGAGCCGGATCAGCAGCAGGACGAAGAAAGTGGGAAAGCACTCCTTCCGGGAAAACGTGCTGCCGGTGGAAAGCCTCGATGAATACTTCCGGCATTTTCGTGTGCTGGAAATCGACTACACCTTCTATCGACCGCTTCTGGATTCCGATGGAAATCCCACTCAAAGCTACCACGTGCTCAAGAGCTACCGGGACCACATGGCGGACGAAGACCGTCTGATTCTGAAGGTGCCGCAGGTGATCTTCGCCCGGAAGATCCCGCGGGCCGGCAGGCATCAGGAAAACCCGGACTACCTGAATCCCGAAATGTTTACCGGTTCTTTTTACAAGCCTGCCGTCGAGCTGTTAGGTCAAAGACTGAAGGGCTTCGTTTTCGAGCAGGAATATCAACCCAAGCAAGACCGCCAGCCACTCGGGAAGCTGGTCGAGGCCTTGAGCGCCTTTTTGGAGGCCATTCCCCGTGACGACCGGTATCATATGGAGCTCAGGACGGAAAGCTATCTCAGCGGGCCCGTCTTTGAAGTTCTGGAGAAGTACGGCATCGGTCAGGTCCTTTCACACTGGACATGGCTCCCTCCCCTGAGGAAACAATTTGCAAGGGCCGGCCTGCGATTCCTGAGCTCCGGCAAGCAGAGCATTATCCGCCTCATGACTCCCCTCGGCGTACGCTACGAAGACGCCTATGCGCTTGCGTACCCGTTTGACAAGCTGGTGGACGATATGCTACAGCCCAAAATGATCGATGAGACGGCGGAGCTTATGTGGGAAGGAGTACATGACGGGGTGCGGGTAAACGTCATCATCAACAATCGTTCAGGTGGTAATGCCCCCCTTATTGCTCGACAGATCGCCACGCGGTTTCTCGCCGAGTCATCCTCGAGCCTTTGAGCCAATCCGTTCCACAGCTTGGACACTATCGCGACCAGGCCCTGAGCACACTCAACCTGCGACCGCACGAGGTGCAGTATATGCCCACGTTCATCGTTTCGCCCGGAGAATCCATAGTTACCAGCGATCCATCGGCGGTTCTCGAAACATGCCTTGGATCCTGTATCGGGGTTTCTCTGTATGATCCTCAAATTCCCGTGGGGGGGATAGTGCACATTCTCCTGCCCTTCGGGAGCGATGAGAAGGAAAAGCATTCTCCCTACCGCTTTGCAACGTCCGGCATCAAGGCTCTTGTTTCAGAAATGGAGAAAATGGGAGCCCCGAAGGAGCGGACCGTGGCGGCCATGGCGGGTGGAGCCATGATCCTGACGGACAGAACGCTCAGTGTGGAAATGAACATCGGACGGCGAAACTCGGAAATGGCCCGGCGCATTCTCGAAGCGGAAGGAATCCCCATCGTCCGGCAAGACATCGGCGGCAACACCGGCCGCCTTTTCGGGCTGAACATCGCAACGGGAACCACTCACGTCAAGACCGTGGGGAACAGCCCGGGGAAATTCGAGCCTCATAAAAAGAGAAGCGAAATTCTCCACAGAGATCTTCAGATGAAGATCGACAACCTCAAGCCCCTCCCCGAAACCGCTCGCAAAATGATGTCGAAGCTTCAATGCCCCAACTACAGCATAGCCGAGCTCGAAAAAGATATCGTGAAGGACCAGGCCCTCACGGCGAATGTATTGAAGGTCTGCAACTCGCCGCACTACGGCTATTCCAACCGGGTTCCCAGCATCAAGAGGGCTCTCGTGCTCATGGGGCTGGATGTCCTCAAGAGGATAATTCTCAGCTCATCCTTCTACAATCTTTACAATAATAAGCTCCTCGGATATTCTACGCGAAAGGGAGAGCTGATGAAGCACTCCGTTTGTTGCGGGCTGGTCGCCGAGCTGATCGTGCGCGAGAAGACTCTTCAGGAGACCGATGTTGCCTTTACTGCCGGACTCCTGCACGACATCGGAAAGGTGGTCCTGGATCAATATGCCTTCGAGCAGTTCAACCTTATCATGGACAAGGTGCTCAACGAAGGTATGGCTTTCCTGGATGCCGAAGCGGAGATTCTGGGCTATAATCACGCCCAGGTCGGCGGGTGGGTAGCCAAAGGCTGGGGACTTCCGGAAGTACTGACCGAAGCCATATCTTTGCACCATCAGCCCGAGGAGAGCAAAGGAAATCCCGAGCTTGTCTGCGCGGTGCATCTGGCGGACAATATTTGCTCGATGTTCGGGGAGGGATGCTGGGCCGACGCCCTCACCAACCGGATTCACCAATTTGCCATAACCACCCTTGGGATTGAAAGAAATGACGTGGAGCGCATCGTCGAAAGCCTGCCCGATATCATGAAGCAGGTGGTGATGATATAGCTATGCACGAATACCTTCACGGCCGGATTGGCAAAGTGTGACGGATGGACAAGGACGATAACTATTTTGAATTCATCCTGAAGGCGTTGCGTAGCAGGTACGGCATTGATTTCTGTCTCTACAGAGCCAGCACCATCAGGCGGCGCATGGCCAGGAGAATGGCGGCCAGGGGATTCGATACCTACCGGGCCTATTTTTGCTCTCTCGAAGAGGCCCCCCACGAGTATGCATACCTTATGAAAGACCTCACCATCAAGGTGAGCCGGTTTTTCAGAAATCACCTCACTTTTGACTTCTTGAGCAAAGAGATCCTCCCGGCCATTCTGAGAGAAAAGAAAGTCCTCCGTGACGACACGCTTCGTATCTGGTGCGCAGGCTGCGCCTCGGGTGAAGAAGTCTACTCGATCTGCATAACCCTGATGGAGTGCTTCGAGAAGCTCGGCGAAAGCGTGGAGAAATACCATGTTTCCATATTCGGCACGGATATCGACGAAGGGGCGCTGAGCAAGGCCATGACCGCGGCCTACAGCCCTGAAGCCTTGAGAGAGACGAGGCTCGATATCTTGAGCAAGTATTTCATACGAACAGAGGAAGCGGGGACCGGCTGGCCGGGAAAATTCACCTGCCTGACGAGCAAGTATCACGTTATTGAACCGGTAAAGAACCTCGCTCACTTTTGCATACATGACCTCGCCTCGAAAACGAGGAAGTCTCCTCCGGCAGGCATCGTGGCCAACTACGATCTGATTCTTTGTAGAAATCTGCTCATCTATTTTTCAAAGCCGCTGCAGGAACGAGCATTTTCAAACCTTATCAGCTCATTGAATCCCGGTGGCTACCTGGTTCTCGGCAAAGCCGAATCGATCCCGGAAGACCTCGAAGCGGCTCTGCTCACACAAGATTCATCCAAGAGGGTATACAGAAAGTCGCCGAAACCGCTTCGGCAGCCGAACGGGATACTTCAATAGTTAATGAAGGCGGATTGAACGATTGAGGAAAATGACTTTAAGGCAAAAACTGACCATCCTTTTTTTCCTTTTCAGCCTGGCTCCGATGACTTTGGTGGGCTATTTCAATTTCCGTACGGCCCATAGCGAAATGGAAAAGCTCACCCAGTATCAACTGGACTGTCTGGCTGCCGACCGAAGCGCCCAGATACAGTCGTTTTTCAAGACACTAAGGCTGAACGCGGATGTCTTGGGCGATCATCGGCTGCTGAAAGACATGTTGGCCGACTACAACCAGGCTTTCGATGAAGGCGGTATATCGGGAGAATCCTTCAACGGCGCGGACCTCCGACACCACCCGAGGCTCATCAAGCTGATGCAAAAGTATGGCCTCGAAGACATGATCTTCGTCAATCTGAAAGGCGATATCATAATCACCGCGGCTAAGAATTCCGACTGGGGCACCAACCTCTTGAGCGGCGCCTTTGCCGACACCAATCTTGCCCGATGCTACCGAAAAGCCACGACGGGAATCCGGCTGGTCGATTTCGAGCAGTACGCCGGCAAGCCCGCTTCCTTTATTGGTGCCCCCATAGTGAGTCAGATCAACAGGGGAAGCTTCAAGGAAGGCGAAAAGATGGGCGTGCTGATCCTGAAAATCGCCACGGATCAGATCGACGCCATCATGCAGAGGGAAACCGGGATGGGCCGAAGCGGGGAGACTTATCTCCTCGGGCGGGATCGGCTCATGAGGTCCAATCTGAGGAATTTCAAAGAAGCCACCACCTTGAAGGTCATGGATGGCACCGAGGTGCTTCAGGAGGCCTTCGAAGGCAGATCGGGACACCGGGATGGCCTGGTGGATTACCGGGGCATCCCGGTTTCCCTTTCATACACTCCCATCAGCGTAGCGGGCCTGGACTGGATTCTCGTGGCAAAAAAGGATCATGAGGAAGTTCTCCAGCCGGCCATGAATTTGCGCAGGCAAAGCCTCCTCATCGGACTTGGGGTTGGCGTTGGAGCCGTCCTCATCGCACTCTTTTTCGTTCACGATATCATCGGGCCTCTCAAAAGAATGCGCCTGGCGGCAAACCGCATAGCATCAGGGGATTTTTCAGAGCGAATCAAGATCGAATCCTACGGCCACGTGGGCAAGCTCGGGGAAGCCTTCAACCAGATGACCCAGTACCTCATGGAATCAAGGGCGCAGATCGAGGAATACAACCATGACCTCGAGCAGAAAGTCGAGACGAGGACGGCGGAGCTGCGGAAGAGAACCGAGGATCTCGAAAAAAGCAACCACGTCCTTACCGCCTATAATGAAATCCTGAGCATCATCAACGCCAACCATGAAATCACCCCTCTGTTGAATCATATCCTGAATCAAATCGTCTCGCGCAACGATGCGCAGATCGGGATCATCTATCTCTACGAAGAGGAGCAGGGGAGCCTCGTGCCGACGTCGGTCTACGGCATCGACCGCAACCTGCTCCCCGCGGCTTTCAAACCGGGCAGCGGCCTTCCCGGCCAGGTGGCGGCTCTGCGAAAGCCCATCGAAGTCACGGACGTGCCGGCGGACTATTTCCGGGTGACTTCGGGCAGCTTTCAAGGGCTGCCGCAAAGCGTTTTCTGCCTGCCCATCGCCTTTCGGGACGAACTGGTGGGAGTCCTCGAGCTGGGCAGTATTCACCGTCTCACCGGCAAGCATCTGGAATTTCTCGAGGTGGTGGTTTCCCAACTGGGCATCGGACTCTACAACGCCATCTCCCATGGGCGCTTGAGGATGCTCTCCTCGGATCTTCAGGAAAAGAACGAGCTTCTGGCCGTACAAAACGAAGAGCTGCAATCCCAGAACCAGGAGATCCAGGCTCAGTCCGAAGAACTGCAGTTACAGGCGGAAGAGCTCGAATCTCAGAAAAAGAACGTCGAAGAGAAGACCCGCATGGTCATGGAGGCAAACAGGCTCAAATCGGAATTCGTCTCCAATATGTCCCATGAGCTCCGCACTCCTCTCAACGGCATTCTCGGCATGGCCAGGCTCCTCATCGGCGGTGCCGCCGGAGCCATCAATGAAAAGCAGGTGGACTACCTGAACATGATCGAGCGCAGCGGCAAGAACCTCCTGCTCCTGATCAACGATATTCTGGATCTTTCCAAGATCGAGTCAGGCCACATGGAGGTCACTATATCGGAGATTTTCCTCAAGAGCCTCGCCACGGACGTTGCCAACACCGCCCGGTTGATTATCGAGGAAAAGGGCCTCAGCTTGTATCTCGACATCGAAGAGGGATTCTATTTCTACAGTGACGCCGCCAAGCTGCATCAGATCCTCACCAATCTCCTGGGCAATGCCGTCAAGTTCACGGAGCGCGGAGAGATCTGTATCTCCGCCCGTGAAGATCGCCACGACGATCAGGACGTGGTAGCCATCAGCGTTATAGACAGCGGCATCGGCATGCCCGGGGATGCGCTTTCCTATATCTTCGACCCTTTCCGCCAGGTGGACGGGTCACTCACCAGAAAATACGGCGGCACGGGGCTCGGCCTCAATATCTGCAAAAAAATGGTCAACATGCTCAGAGGGAAAATCGAGGTCTCCAGCGAACAGGGACGAGGCTCCACGTTCACGATCACCCTGCCCAAGGACGCAAGAACCTTGATCGCGAAGGAGCAGAATTGGCAGCAGCGAGTGAAGGAGGCCTTGTCCTCCCAGGTCAGGGAAGTCCCAAGGAAAGTCACCTCCGGAGCGGGCCTGGTCAAAGACCTGCTGATCATCGACGACGACCCGATAGTCATTCGTGAGCTAAAGATCCTTCTCGAAGAAAGCAACAACCGCCTGAGGATCGCTTTCGACGGCACGGAAGGACTTCGGGAGCTGCGCAGCCGCCTCCCCGATCTCCTCCTCCTCGATCTGCACATGCCCGGCATGGACGGCTTTGCCTTGCTCGAGGAATGCAGTCAAAACAAGGACTTCAGTAAACTGCCCGTGATCGTCCTCACGGCCGGGGATCTAACCGAGCGCGAAAAGACAGCCTTTCCTCCAAACGTCCGTTCCGTCGTTATGAAGGGCCAGATCGACAGGGAAGCACTCCTGAGCAACATCCAGGAGGTGCTCGGTCAGGCAGCTTGCGCGCAACCGACGGAAAGAGCGAGAAAAGAAGGCCCCTGCAAAGTCATGATCGTAGAAGACGCCGTGGACAACATGATCTTCATCACGGAGACCTTACGCCCCACCGGTCATATCCTCTACACGGCCAACGACGGCCAGGCCGCGGTCGAGATGGCCAGGAGGGAAAAGCCTGATCTGATCTTGATGGATATCCACATCCCCGTGTTGAGCGGCTTTGAAGCCACCAGACAAATCAAGGAAACACCGGAGCTGAAAAACACGCCGGTTATCGCTCTGACGGCCAGGGCCATGAAAGGCGACCGCGAGAAGATCCTCTCCGAAGGCTTCGACGACTACGTTTCCAAGCCCGTCCATCCTGACGATCTGGTCAATAAGGTCGAAGAATGGCTGGGAAGCAAGATCGGCTGATACTTGTTGTTTATCTTTTTCCCGGACAAGAGGGGTGCGGAAGACATATGGCACGAGTATTGATAGTGGAGACTGATCCTGACATCGTGTCCGCATTATCCGAAACGCTGACAACGTGCATTGGCTGCAACATCGACACGGCAGACAACGCTGCAGGCTGTTGGAAGGTGATCGAAAAAGACGCCCCCGATGTGATCCTGGTGGATGCGTCCCTGCCGGATATGGAAGGCTTCGAGATCTGCAAGACATTGAAAATGAGCGAGCGCACCAGGCACATTCCGGTCATCCTGCTGACCTCTGGTGCCGACGATATCCGAAGTAGAATGCGAGGGATGGAAATTGGGGCGGATGATTATCTGGTACAGCCCGTGGATAACTTAGAGCTGGTCTCGAGGTTTAAAATCCTGCTGAAGTTGAAGCGGCTGATGGACGCAGCCCGGGAAGACGGTGACTCCTTCAGCCGTCTTTCCCCAAAGACAGCTCACAAGCTCCGCTCTCCTCTGAACAGCATCATCGGCATGGCAGAGCTCATCCAGAAACCGTTCTACGGAGCCCTTACCGAAAAGCAGATGGAATTCGCGCAGATCATATCGAGGAGCGGCCACCAGCTCCTGGATTGCATCAATGAGCTTGCGGACGATTGATCCGAGACTGTGCGGTCAAGTTTTAAGGCATAGCCCATTTCTCTTCTACAGCCCCGATTTGACCACGAAGAGCACGAAGACAAAGATTTTTTTGTTCCTTCTCTCTTCGCGTCTTCGTGCCCTTCGTGCTCTTCGTGTCACTTTAGCTCCTGGAGATACATCCGAATGGAGGGATGAGCGCCTTCCGCCGCCGCAATGAGGTGTTCTTCGATCCTCTGGCCGCTCAGGTAGTCGCTCAGGTGGAAATCTCTGCCGTCGAGCGTGCAGATTTTCCCGCCCGCGGCGGAAAGGATAATCTGAGCAGCGGCCAGATCCTGGTAAGAGACGTTGGCCAGAAGAGCCCCTTCCGCACGCCCGCGAGCCACATAGCAGATGTGGGCGGCAGTGGAGCCCAGGTTGCGGATTTTGCCGGGAAACGAAGACCGGTAATGGTTCTGGAACCGGGAATAGGTCAGAAGAACACTTTCGTTGCTCACTTCCCCGGGGTCGGGGATACGGATCTCTTCTTCCCTCCAATAGGCTTTACCCCCTGCATGGGCATAGAACATATCTCCCGTCACAGGCATGTAAAACACACCGAAAATGGGCCAGTAATTTTCCAGAAGCGCCAGTGAAATACCCCAGATGGGAATCCCGGCCTGAAAATTTGCGACCCCATCCAGTGCATCGTAGATCCAGAGGTATCCCTTTTCTCCGTGCACATACTTTTGAGTCGGCACGACGTCTCCGAATATCCCATGTTCCGGAAACTGCGCCTGGAGCGCACCCCTAAAAAAATCCACAAGCCGCAGCTCGGCTTCCGTCACCAGCTCCGCATCGAACTTCACTTGGGGATCTCCCTTGCCGTAAAACCGCAAAGCCTCATCCCCCGCCTGACGGACCGTTTTCTTTGCAAACTGGGTCAATTCCTCAATGCCCGGACCCCCCAAAAGCGTCATTTTCTCTCCTTGCCGGCAACACTCGAAGCCCTCGAACGATCACGCCTCTTCGTGTTGCCACTGATCAGATGTAGCGACATCAATATATCCCCGAAAGAACCTTTGAGCCGACTTGTTTTCACCGCAGAGACGCCGAGGGCGCAGAGAAAACGCAGAGAAGCGTTGACATTCTTATGAAATTCCTCTGCGCTCTCGGCGTCTCCGCGGTGAAAAGCTAACGAGGAGCTTCGAGATCTTATCTTCGAAGCCTTATGTTAGCAGAGCGCCAACAGAACGCAAAACAAAAAGCCAAAGAGATCCCTGTGCTCACCTGTGTTTAGCGGGTCGGCAAATGGGCCTTTCCAATGGAATCGGGAAATGATAATCCTTCCCAAACACGAGGCGAAAACAAGGAGAGCTGTGATGAGAAAAGAGAAGAGCTTCGGTGAGCGTGTGCGGATCGTCAAGAGGAAGGTAGAGAACTTTATCATCAACGTCTTGTTGCTGGCAGCCCTGGCATGGATAGGATACGGGACGTATTTGCTGGTCACGAAGTATATCGTCAAACCCTATATGGAACTGCATGCAGTAGGACAACGAATCAAAACGCCCCTTCCCGGTCGAGAGCCGCCTGAAGATCACACCACTACCGCCTCCTGAATCCATGGATCGAGCTCCACCCTCCCGCCTTGGAGTCTCGTGCCGAAACCCCTCTCTTTTTCCACGCGCCTCCGGCTCTCTTTTCGTTTGAGATGATCACATCGGCAAGGTTTGTGGTATACTTGTTAGCGCGCATAAGGGTTGGGTTTTCTCATGTGGGGCAGGCTTTCCAGCCTGCCATTTCTGAATGCCGGCTGCGGGCGGCAGGCTGGAAAGCCTGCCCCACATGAGAAAACCCA
>Ga0074199_1000479_pt1 | contig 61297 bp, 60 predicted proteins | sample EPASupsiteSAE347_FD_64528 | JGI IMG/M metagenome (GOLD analysis project Ga0074199, IMG submission 64528) | Bioremediated contaminated groundwater from EPA Superfund site, New Mexico - Sample SAE3-47 | ecosystem: Environmental > Aquatic > Deep subsurface > Groundwater > Contaminated ... | reverse complement strand
AATTCGGCAATCAGCGAGCGGGCCAGCGCCGCGGGGTCGCCCGATTGCAGCAGGGCCGGCACGCTGCGCACGCCGAGCTGGTTGGGGCCGAGCGGGGCAATGGCGAAACCGAGGTCGGCGAGCGCTTCGGCATGTTCCTCGACGGCGGCGATATCGAGCGCGTCGGCCGAGAAGACGGCGGGGATCAACAGCGCCTGCGTCGCGATCTGGCGGTTGTCGAAGGCGGTCTTCAACTTTTCGTAGAGGATGCGTTCATGCGCCGCGTGCATGTCGACCAGCACCAGGCCGCGCGCGTTCTGGGCCAGGATGTAGATGCCGTGCAGTTGCGCCAGCGCGTAGCCGAGCGGCGGCCCGTCGTTGCCCTGGGAAATCTCGCCGGTGGAGCGGTCGACCGTTGCCGAAGGGGCAAAATGCGGCGTGCTCGCCGGGTTGGCCGCGACGTGCTGGTTCTGGCCGATGTTCTGCGTTGCCTTGGCGAAGGCGAGATAAGCTGCGGCGGCCGGTTCGGCGACGCCGAGCGTGGTCTGGTGGCGCAGCGGCGGCGGGTAATTCGCCGGCGTGAAATTGGCCGTTTTTGCCGCGTCGACCGCTACGGAATACTGTCGCTCGACCAGCGGCGGCGTCGCTTCGGCCTGCACCGGCGCGGCCAGCGTGCGCTGGATGGCGTGGAAGACGAACTGGTGCATGGCGCGCGAATCGCGGAAACGCACCTCGGTCTTGGCCGGATGTACATTGACGTCGACCAGCGCCGGATCGATGCTTACGAACAGGCAGACGGCCGGCTGGCGGCTGCCGTGCAGCACGTCGCGGTAGGCCTCGCGCAGCGCGTGGCCGATGATCTTGTCGCGCACGAAGCGGCCGTTCACAAAGACGTACTGGCCGTCCTTGGCGTCGCTGGCGCGGGTCGGATCGATCGCGAAACCGCTGATGGAAATCGGCCCGCCGGCGGCGTCGACCGTACGGGCTGCAGAAAGGAAGTCGTCGCCGAGAATGTCGGCGATGCGTCGCGCGCTGTCGGCCGGCGCCAGCTGGAACAGGCTGCGCCCGTTGTGCGACAGGCTGAAAGCGACATCGGGCCGGGTCAGCGCCAGGCGGCGCACGGCATCGGCGCAATGCGCGAACTCGGTGCCCTCGGCCTTCAGGAATTTGCGGCGGGCCGGGGTGTTGTAATACAGGTCACGCATCTCGACTACGGTGCCGGCCATCAGCGCCGCCGGTTCGGGCTCGGCGCCCGGCTCACCGCGCAATTTCCAGGCATGGCCGGCGCCGCGTTCGCGGCTGGAAATCGCCAGGCGGGCGACCGAAGCCACCGAGGCCAGCGCCTCGCCGCGGAAACCCAGGGTATTGACGCATTCCAGGTCGTCGAGCGAAACGATTTTCGAGGTCGCGTGCCGGGTCAGGGCCAGCGCCAGTTCATCTTTCGCTATGCCGCAACCGTCGTCGGTGATGCGGATCAGCTTGACGCCGCCTTCCTCCAGATGCACCTGAATTGCCTTGCTGCCGGCATCCAGGCTGTTTTCGAGCAGTTCCTTGAGAACCGAGGCGGGACGTTCAACGACTTCGCCAGCGGCAATCTGGCTGATCAGGAGGTCGGGGAGGCGGGCTATGGTCGGCATGCGGCGATTATCCCAGATTGCCTGTTGCCGGCTTGTGGATAACGAAAAAATCGGCGGCGAGGTATCGAGAGGGCGCTTCTGATTGCCAATCATCCCGGATCGGCGTTGTTGAACATGACATCAACCGGTTCTAGCCCCTGGCCCCATAGGCAGCCATGAAAACATCAATTGCGCTATGGGTAATGCGGTCGATATACAAGGGATCCAGGGGGGCTATCTCGGAGCGGTAGAACATTTCCTCCAGTTCGGACTCGAGCAGGCCACTTAAATGCGCCACCGCGACTCTCGGGTCAGCTTGCCGCAGCTTTCCGGCATCCATGGCCTGTTTCAGAAACGCCGTCAGGACGATCTCGCCTTGCTTGCGGCTGCGCGTATAGAACAGGTGCCCGAAGTCTGATCGTGTCGCCTCGGCGATCGCCAGGCGACGCAAGGCGAGAATTTCCGGGGAGTAGATGAAGGTCAGCAAGGCCTTGCCAAAATGAACGAGAGACTCTTCCACATTTGGCGTTGCCGGATCCAGTGCGGAGGTAATCGCATCAGCCTGGGATTGACCGCCGGCAAGCATGATTTCCAGAAACAAGGCCTCCTTCGAGGGGAAATAGCTGTACAGGGTTGCCCGGGAGTAACCGGCCTTGGTGCAAATATCCGACATTGAGGCGCCTTCGAAGCCGGTCTCCCGGAAGACTTCTGAAGCGGCATTCAGAATGTTCTGGCGCTTTTCTTCACTTTTGCTTCTCATGACATTCCTTTAACTGGACTTGTGTGTCTAGTATAGCTTGACTCGGCAAGACTTCATAATTAAACTGAACCGTACAGTCTAGTTATGAGGTTCCTATGTCTTCTCAAGCAATTCCTGCAATGCGCCGGGTATTTGTATCAAGAGCATGTCTCGCCGTGGCTGTTTCTGCCGCGCTGGCCGGTTGCGCCGGTTTCCCTTCGGCACAGCCGCTGCAAGCAGCCAGGGGAGTCGATCAGTACCAGAGTGCGTCTTCCTTGTCGGCGCCCGTGGTCGCCTGGCCCGATGAGCAATGGTGGCAACGCTATGGCGATTCGCAACTGGATACGTTGATCCAGGAGGGGCTCGCCAACTCGCCGGACATGGCGGTGGCCGCTGCCCGCCTGCATGCCGCCGAGTCCAGCCGGCAGGTTTCCAACGCGGCCCTCTATCCCCAGGTCACGGCCAACGGCTCGGTCACCGAACAGAAGCAGAGCTACAACTACCTGACGCCGCGCAGCATGACGCCGGACGGCTGGCAGGATTACGGCCGGGCAACGATCGATTTCAGCTGGGAAATCGATTTCTGGGGCAAGAATCGTGCGGCCCTGGCTGCCGCGACCTCGGAACTGCAGGCCAGCCAGGCAGATCTGGCGCAGGCCCGGTTGACGCTGGCGAGCAGCATCGCCAGCGACTACGCCGAACTGGCCCACCTTTTCGCGACGCGCGATACGCTGGCCGAGGCGCTCAAGGTACGCACCAGGACGGCAGAGCTGTTCGCCCAGCGTTTCGCCAACGGTCTGGAAACGCGCGGCAGCCTACGCGAAGCCGAGGCCAGGCAGGCCTCCGCCGAAGGTGATCTGCTGCAGGTTGACGAGCAGATCGGTTTGCAGCGGAATCGTCTCGCTGCCCTGCTCGGGGCCGGTCCGGATCGCGGTCTCGAGATCGCGCGGCCGCAATTCGAATTCGCTCACCACTTTGCCCTGCCGGCCGAACTTGCGGTCAATATGCTGGGGCGGCGGCCGGACATCGTCGCCGCGCGCCTGCAGGTTGAAGCCAGTGCCAAGCGCATCGACGAAAAGAAGGCCGGTTTCTATCCGAACATCAACCTGGCGGCCTTCATCGGCGTGCAATCCCTGGGGCTCGACCTGCTCAGCAAGGGCGGTTCGAACATCGGCAGCGTTGGCCCGGCGATTTCCCTGCCCATTTTCAACGCCGGCCGTCTGCAAGGCGAGCTGCGCGGTGCCCGTGCGAGATATGAAGAAGCGGTGGCCAGCTACAACAAGACGGTAACGCAAGCCTTGCAGAACGTCGCCGATTCGGCGGTCAGCCAGAAAGCCCTGGGCGCCCGCCTGAACAAGAGCGAGCTAGCCGTCGCTGCGGCCGGCGAAGCCTACCAGGTGGCGCGCAATCGCTACGAAGGCGGGCTTTCCAGCTACCTGGAAGTGCTCTCTGCCGAGGACACCCTATTGACCAATCTGCGCGCCCTGACCGACCTGAGAGCGCGTTCGGCCAGCCTCGATATCGCGCTGATGCGTGCGCTCGGCGGCGGCTACCAGACGAACAACTGATTTCTCCCGGAGATTACCAACATGTCAGAACTTACTGCACAAACTCAAGACCGAAGCGCCATCACCCAACGCCGGAACAAGCTGCTGATCGGATTCGGCGGCGCGCTCGCCGTCATCGCCTTGCTGCTCGCCGCTTACTGGATCTTTTACGGCTCGCATTTCGTATCCACAGACAATGCCTATGCCGCCGTCGAGGTCGCCCAGGTCACGCCCTCCGTTTCCGGAACCATTGCCGAAGTGCGGGTCAAGGATACGCAGCCGGTCAAGAAAGGCGACGTCCTCGTGGTCATTGACCCGACCGACGCCAAGTTGAGCCTCGCCCAGGCCGAAGCCGAACTGGGACGCGCCATCCGCCGGGTCAAAGGTTATGTCGCCAACGACCTCGGTCTGGGCGCCCAGGTTGCCGCCCGCGACGCCGAGGAAAAGCGCGCTGCCGCACAGCTTGAATCTGCCGCAGCCGATTTCGAACGCGCCAGTATCGACCTCAAGCGCCGCGAAGCCTTGATCGCCTCCGGTTCGGTTTCCGGTGACGAACTGACCCGTGCGCAAAGCACCTATGCCACGGCCAAGGCCAATCTGGCCGCCGCCAAGGCGAGTGCCAGCCAGGCCCAGGCCAATCGTTCGGCGACGCTCGGCTCGAAGGAGGCCAATGCAGTTCTGATTGCCGGCGCCGATGAAGAAACCAATCCGGAAATCGCCCTGGCGCGCGCCAAACGCGACCAGGCTGTCATTGATCTGGAGCGCACGGTCATTCGCTCACCGGTCGACGGCATCGTCGCCAAGCGTCAGGTGCAACTGGGCCAACGCGTCCAGGCAGGTACGACGCTGCTTTCGGTGGTGCCGATCCAGGAAATGCACGTCGATGCGAATTTCAAGGAAGGGCAACTGGAAAATGTCCGCATCGGGCAGATCGCCACGGTTACAGCCGATATTTATGGCAGCGCGGTGACTTATCACGGCGTGGTCGAAGGGTTTTCTGCCGGATCCGGCGCCGCCTTTGCCGCAATTCCGGCGCAAAACGCCACCGGTAACTGGATCAAGGTGGTGCAGCGCCTGCCCGTCCGCATTCGCTTGAACGCCGACGAATTGCAAAACAATCCCTTGAAGGCAGGTCTGTCGATGGCGGTCAGGATCGACACCAGCAAGTTGGCCAACTGAGGAAACAAAATGAGTCGGACGACCACATCGCCTTCGACCGAGCAGCCGCTGAGCGGCGGCATGCTCTGGTTTGCGGCCATCATCCTGGCGGCGGCCAATTTTGTTGCCGTGCTCGACATGACCATCGCCAACGTTTCCGTACCGACCATCGCCGGCGGTCTGGGGGCCACGACCAGCCAGGGTACCTGGGTGATTACTTCCTACGCGGTCGCCGAGGCGATCACCGTGCCGCTGACCGGCTGGCTTGCTGCCCGCTTCGGCGCGGTTCGCGTCTTTACCATCGCCATGGCCTTGTTTGGCGGTTTTTCCGCCCTCTGCGGCCTGGCCAACTCGCTCGGCATGCTGGTCTTTGCCCGGATTTGCCAGGGCTTTGCCGGCGGCCCGTTGATGCCGCTCTCACAGACGCTGCTGTTGCGGATTTTCCCGAAGGAAAAAGCCACGGCGGCCGTCGGTATCTGGTCGATGACGACCCTGGTCGCGCCCGTGCTCGGCCCGATGCTCGGGGGGTACATTTGCGACGAGTATTCCTGGCCGTGGATTTTCAATATCAATCTGCCGATTGCCTTTGCCTGTGCCTTCATTGCCTGGAGATTGCTCAAGCGCTATGAAGAACCACTGATCCGCAATCCGATCGACCGGATCGGACTCGCCTTGTTGATCGTCTGGGTCGGTTCGCTGCAATTGCTGCTCGACGAAGGGAAAAACCTGGACTGGTTCGCCTCCGCGGAAATTGTCGTCCTCGGCATTGTCGCCGCCATCGGCTTTGTCACTTTCCTGATCTGGGAGCTGCATGAAGAACACCCGGTGGTCGATCTGAGAGTCTTCCGTCACCGCGGCTTCTCGGCGAGCGTGCTGACGATCAGTCTGGCTTTCGCCGCCTTTTTTGGCGCCAACGTACTGACGCCGCAGTGGTTGCAGACCTACATGGGCTACACCTCGACCACGGCGGGGATGGCGACAGCCTGGACCGGGATTTTTGCGGTCTTCGTCGCGCCGCTCGCAGCGGGACTCTCGGCCAGGGTCGATCCACGCAAACTGGTATTCTGGGGCGTTCTTTGGCTGGGCATCGTCTGTCTCTGGCGGACCGTCGCAACGACGGACATGGGCTACTGGGAAGTCGCCATGCCACTGATGGCGATGGGCCTGGGCATGCCTTTCTTCTTCATTCCGCTGACCGGTCTGGCCATGGCTAGCGTGGAAGAAGCGGAGATGGCTTCGGCTGCCGGGTTGATGAACTTCCTGCGCACCCTTTCAGGTGCCTTCGCCACCTCGCTGATCACCACCATGTGGGAGGATCAAACGACGGTCGATCACGCCGAATTGATTGCGTTGAGCGACTCCGACCAGATGCTGCAAAGGTTTTTCGAAGGCATGGGCAACGCTGGCGAAACCACGCTGCAGAACATCGACCGACTGATCAACGCGCAAGCGGTGATGCTGGCCACCAATCAGGTGATGACCATCGTTGCCTTCAGCTTCATCGTCGCCGCCTTCGCCATCTGGCTGGCGCCCAAGCCGCAGCGTGTCATTGATCCGGCAGCTTCGGGCGGGCATTGAATCGATTCCATACCGACTCGACGCTGCAGCTTGCTGACCTTTGCTACCGGAAAGTCAGCAAGCAGTGCGGCACCGTTCAGGCACCAGTCTCTGACGGTGAACAGCGCATCGCCGCTACTCAGTGATAAAACGCGTAGCCGATGAGTATCGCCCCGACCAGCCCGACCGCATCCGCAATCAGCCCGCAGGCGAGTGCGTAGCGGGTTTTCGTGATGCCGACGCTGCCGAAGTAGACGGCGAGCACGTAGAAGGTGGTTTCGGTCGAGCCCTGGATGATGGCGGCGAGTTTGCCCGGGAATGAGTCGACGCCGTAGGTCGTCATGACGTCCACCATCAGGCCGCGGGCGCCGCTGCCGGACAGCGTCTTCATCAGGCCGACCGGCAGGGCGGGGACGAAGTCGTCGTTGAGGCCGAGGGCGAGGACGAGGCTGCGGATGCCGCCGATCAGGTAGTCCATGCAGCCGGTGCTGCGAAAGACCGAGATGGCCACCAGCATGGCGATCAGGTAGGGAATGATCTGCACGGCGACGCCAAAACCTTCCTTGGCGCCCTCGACGAAACTCTCGTAGGCGTCGATGCCCTGCCAGGCGGCGACGCCGACGAAGAGCACGATGATGGCGACGATGATGCCGCTGCCGAGCAGGCCGATGGCCTGTGCCATGGCCTCGGGCGGCAGGCCGCCCAGCCAGGCGTAGAGGCCGCCGAGCAGGGCCGCGAAGGCGGCGAAGAAGACGAGCACGGGGCGGCAGAAAAGATTGATGCGTTGCCACAGCGCCACCGCGATCAGCCCGGCGCAGAAGGAAATGAAGGTGGCGAGCAGGGTCGGCAGGAAGATGTCGGCGGCGTTGAAGCCGATCAGGCCCTGCTTGAGCGCCAGACTCTGGCGGATGGCGATGACCGAGGTCGGGATCAGCGTGATGCCGGCGGTGTTGAGCACCAGGAACATGATCATCGGGTTGCTCGCCGTGTCCGGCTGCGGATTGATTTCCTGCAGTTCGCGCATGGCCTTGAGGCCGAGCGGCGTTGCCGCGTTGTCGAGGCCGAGGATGTTGGCCGAAACGTTCATGATGATGCTGCCGCTGGCCGGGTGGCCGGGCGGGATGTCGGGGAAGATGCGGCGGAACAGCGGTGCGATGAGTCGGCCGAAGAGCTGGATCAGACCGCCGCGCTCGCCGATTTTCATGATGCCCAGCCACAGGCTCATGACGCCGACCAGGCCGAGCGAGACTTCGAAGCCGGTTCTGGCGCTGTCGAACAGGCCGCTCAGGACGCGCGCAAAGACATCCAGGTCGCCCTGCAGCAATTGCAGCAGCGCCGCAGCGAAGCCGACCAGAATGAAGGAAATCCAGACGCGATTGAGCACGTTCGTTGCGGCCCTATTCCGGGGGAATGCGGCCGGCCGGGAAATGGAAAGCACGCAGTCTAGCGGTCCGGCCGCCGGCTGTCATCGCAAGTGCCTCAGGGTGGCGCCCAGACGGCGCGGAAATGCGCGTATTCGGCTGCCGGCAGCTGGACGAGCAATGGTGCTGCGGCGCTGTCGAGCCAGGCGCAGATTTCCGTGATGTCGGCCAGTGCGCCGGCCGTGCAGCCAGCCGTCGGCACGCCGGGCGCCTGCCAGACGTGCAGGAAGATGCAGGAGCCGGCGCCCGGCACTGGATGCGGACTGTTGTGGGCGATCACGGCGCCCAGCGTGTAGCGGGTGTCGGTGCGCAACATGTCTTCGTGTGACTGCCAGTCGCGCTGCGGGGTAGTGGCGAGATCGACGAAGCGGTTGTAATGCGTCGAGGCCGGGTCGTCTACGCAGATCAGATTGGCGCTCGCCGCGCGATAGGGCAGGCGGGCGGCACGGGCGAAGGCGCTGTCCGCGCCGGAGTAGCCGAACAGTTCGCTGATCGCGAAAATGCCGGCCGGGGCGCAGCCATCGCCTTCCCGCTTGTGCGGTCCCGGACGGTCGACCGCGCCATGCAGGCCAATTCCCCAGGCCAGCCCGCTACGCCCGAGGCTGACCGGGATGCATGCACCAACCGCTTGCCAGTCCGAACATGGACTTTGCCGTGCAAAGTGCTGCAATTCGCCTGCCGTGCTCATCCAGTCCTGCGCCACGACGACCAGCAACTGCTTTGAGTTTGCCAGTGGTGAAGGCGTCGGCGGCGTGGTGTGCTTGGGGGGGCTGGTATCCATGGGGGCTGTCAAATTGCGGAGGCTGCTGTTTGCCGCGATGCCCGATTTTAAACGTGTCACCTCGGGGGCTGGCGCCACGCTGCTGGCAATTTTTCAGGCAAGCCCCGGCGCTTTGCTGCCGCAGGGGGGCTGCTTACCCGTAGATGAACGTGCCGAGAGCTTCGATGACTTTATCCGGGGCGCTGATATGCGGCAAATGGCCGTCCGCATCAATAAGCTTCAACTGGCTACCCTGTATTTTCATGTTCAGATACTCGGCAACTGCCAGCGGGACTGCGTTATCGCTCATCGTCTGAATGATGAGCGTAGGTTTTGCCAGCTTCCCGATCTCGTTCCGGTAATCGGATTGCAGGATGGAGCAGAGTACGGTGAGCATGCGGCCGGAGGGGATGGATTTGAGCGAATCGGCAAAGAGACTGGTCAGTTCCGGCCGGTCCGGGTTCCCCATCATGGCCGGTGCGAAAGCATCCGCCCATGTCGTGCTGTTGGCCGCAACGCGGTCATAAATTGCATCGATATCTTTCCGGGTGAAACCACCGCGATAGGTTTCGTCATCGAGATAACGGGGTGACGAGCCTATCATCACCACTCTGGATACAAGTTCCGGGCGGCTGATGGCCGCCAGCGCGCAAACCATTCCGCCGGCCGAGTGCCCGACCAGAATGGCATCGCGTAATTTCAACGCGGCACAAACCTCAATCAGGTCAGTTGCATACTGGTTCAGGTTCAGATACTGGTGCTGGGAAAATGCCATGGGGTCTGAATTGCCGGCACCAACGTTGTCCAGCAGGACAATTCTGAAATCGTTCATGAACGGTGCTGCGACCTCTCGCCAGGCATGCTGGTCGGTGCCCAGGCCATGCACAAAAACAATCGAGCGTTTTGCGCCCGGGTTGCCGGTCAACGTGACATGGTTTCGCTTGATTGGGTCGATGGGCATGGTCAAAACCAATTGGCATTTAGCGGAATTGCGGATTAGGCAATACCGTCTCGAATTAAGTTCAGTGCCGTGGCGAGAATGAGCGAGGGGGCGCTCATGAGCGCAACCGGAAGTTACTCCCCCTTGGGGTAAAATCGCAGCCTTCATCCTCATCCGGCGTATCCGCATGGAATTCCTCGCGCAGTTCATCGATATCGTGCTTCATCTGGACAAGCATCTGGCCTTGTTGGTGCAGCAATACGGCTTGTGGATCTACGGCATCCTGTTTTTCATCGTCTTTGCCGAAACCGGTTTTGTCGTGACGCCTTTCCTGCCCGGCGATTCGCTGCTGTTCGTGGCCGGGGCGCTGGCTGCGCTGGGCGAGGGCGGCATGGATATCTTCGTGCTGATCGGCGTGCTGTCGGCGGCCGCGATTCTTGGCAACATGCTCAATTACCAGATCGGCCGCTTTTTCGGGCCCAAGGTGTTCCACTGGGAGAACTCGCGTTTCTTCAACCGCAATGCGCTGATCAAGACGCACGCCTTTTATGAGAAGCATGGCGGCAAGACCCTGGTGCTGTCGCGTTTCCTGCCGCTGTTCCGGACTTTCGCGCCCTTCGTGGCCGGTATCGGCGCGATGTCCTATGCCCGATTCACGCTGTTCAACCTGATCGGCGCCATCGGCTGGGTCGTTTCGTTGTGCGCTGCCGGCTACTGGCTGGGCAATATCGCCTGGGTCAAGGCCAATTTGTCGCTGATCATCATCGGCATCGTCGTTTCCTCACTGGTGCCGATCGGCATCGGTTACCTGAAAACCCGGGAAGCCTGATGCGCTGGCTGGTCATCCTGCTGGTGCTCAGCCTGTCGGCCTGTTCGACGCGCCTCGGCAAGGATGGCCGGACCGAGACCACGGTCGACGCCAAATATCTGATCAAAACCGAGGTCGACCGGATCGCCGATACCGGGCGTGCCGAGGTGATGGGCGGCCTGATGCTGATTGCCGACAAGCTCTACAAGCGTAATCCCAAGGAATGGAAAAAGGCGGGTCTGGCCAGCCGCGAGGCGGCGCTCGAGCGCCTGAGCCTGCGCAACCAGCGCAGCTGGCCGGAACTGGCCGGGGCGCGCGAAGGGCCGGCGGCGGCGCTGGCTTTCAGCGAGACGTTCAGTGGCGACCGGGTCGCGGCGCTGATGTTCGGGCTGCTCAGCATGGCCGACGCAGCTTTCGAGCACAAGGAAGAGTTCTACATCCTCGATGGCCTGAACGAGATCAAGCTCTACAACTGCGCCCGCAACATGGAAGTGGCGATCTGGAAACTCAGCCAGGACAAGAACTCGCTCGGTGAGCCTTATCTGCTGTCGAACGAGCTCGATCCGGCCAGGCGCAATCTTTCCTTCGAGCGCGAGTTCGGGCGCCTGATGGGCATTCTCGATTTCATGGCCAAGGTCGTTGCCGACCGCAATGGCCGCAATTTATCCCGGCTGACCCAGACGGTGGTCGGCTCGATCTTTTTACCGGTGAGTTTTTTGAAATGAAGAATATCGTCATCCTGATTTCCGGCCGCGGCAGCAACATGGAAGCCCTGATCGCCGCCCGCGATGCCGGCAATCTGCCGGTCAACATCGCTGCCGTGATCAGCAACCGGCCGGATGCCAAGGGGCTGGAGACGGCGATGAAGGCCGGTATTGCCACGCATTACATCGATCACAAGGCCTTCGCCGGGCGCGAGGCTTTCGATGCCGCGCTGGCCGAATGCATCGACGGCTTTGCGCCGGATCTGGTGGTGCTCGCTGGTTTCATGCGCATTCTCAGCGAGGGCTTCGTGCGCCATTACGAAGGTCGGCTGATGAATATTCATCCGTCGCTGCTGCCGTCCTTTCCCGGCCTGCACACGCACCAGCGGGCGCTGGAAGAGGGCGTGCGCATCCACGGCTGCACCGTGCATTTTGTCACGCCGACCCTCGATCACGGCCCGGTCATCATCCAGGCTGCCGTGCCGGTGCTTGATGCGGACGACGAAGATGCCCTGGCGGCACGCATCCTGGTGCAGGAGCACAAGATCTATCCGCAGGCCGTGCGCTGGTTTGCCGAAGATCGCCTGCGTCTGGAAAACGGCCGTGTACGCCTGTTGACCGCCCTGGCTGACAGCAGTGCCCTGATTTCGCCCGAGATTCGCTGAGCCGCAATGCCCTTTGCCCTGGTTGTCGCATTTGCCGGTTCGTTGGCGCTGCACGCCCTGGCCTTGTTCGGCACCGATCTTGAATTGCCTGGCAGCGAGCCGGAGCCGCTGGTGCTGCATGCCGAACTGCGCATGCCCTTGCCGCCGCCCGCCGTGCCGGATCCGGTGCAACCAGCGCGCGAAAAAAAGCCGCGGCCGCTCAAGAAAGTACCGCTGACCCGTGCCGCACCGGATGCCGTGAGCCTGGCGCCGGCGCCGGAACTCTTGCCGGTGGAGGAAGCGCCGCCGGAGGAGCAAGCGCCCGAAGTGTCGACATCGCCGCTGCCGACCGAGCCGCTGTTGCCGGCCAGCGGTGCGATTCGTTACGCGGTCTACAAGACCTCGCTCGGCATGCAGGTCGGGCGCGCCGAGCATCGCTGGGAGTTCGACGGCGAAGGACATTACCGTCTGACGGCCTTTACCGAAACCAGCGGTCTGGCGGCCTTGATCAAGCCGGTGCGCATCGACATGGAAAGCCGCGGCCGGCTGCTTGCCGGCGGTCTGCGACCGGAGAGCTATCGAACCTGGAAAAAAGCCGGCGACGAGGAAAATGCTGATTTTGACTGGTCGACCGGTCAGGTGCGCCTCAGTCGCGATGGCGGCGTTGCCAACATCGTGCCGGGGACGCAGGACCTGCTGTCGCTGATCTACCAGCTGGCCTACCTGCCGCACCCGGAGGAGGGCGGTAGCATCGGTGTCGTCACCGGTCGCAAGTACGACCGCTACGAACTCGACTCGTTTGGCGAAGAACTGCTCGAGGTGCCGGCCGGGCAATTCCGCACCCTGCACCTGCGCGCCGTGGCCGGGAATACGATCACGGAAATCTGGATTGCGCTCGATCGTTCGCGCTTGCCGGTTAAAATTCGCTTTACGGATAAAAAGGGCGACAGTTTTGATCAGGTCGCTACAGAAATTGCAATGAAGGCCAAGGTGGCACTCCCATGAGTCTTTCGTTACCCGGCGCGGCCGGGTTCAGCGAATGCCGGCCGTCGAATTAGGAAAATGATGAAAGCTCGCTTTACGCCCGCCCTGTTTGCCCATGCCGAAGCTGTGATCGGCCAGTTGTTGCGTTTCGAGCACCCGGCCGATGCCGTCGTCTCGCGCTACTTCCGCGATCATCGCGAACTGGGCCATGCCGACCGTGCCTTCGTCGCCGAGACGGTCTTTGCCGTGCTGCGCCGCGGCCGCAGCCTGGAAGCGCGCTGCGCCGGCCAGCTGTCGGATCGTCACCTGCTGCTCGTGGCGCTCGCCGTGACGCGCGGCTGGAACCAGCGCGAACTGGCGCCGGTGCTGCGCGCCAACGAGGAAGAATGGCTGGCCACCGCCCGCGCCATGCCGGACAGCGAGTTTTCGCCGGCGGTACGCTGCGACCTGCCGGACTGGCTGTACACCAAGCTGGAAGCCCAGTTCGGCGCCGAGGAAACGGAAAAACTGGCGCACGCGCTGAATCAGCCGGCGCCGCTCGACCTGCGCGTCAATACGCTGAAGACCAATCGCGATGCGGTGCTTGCCCGCTTTGCCGAAGAAGGCATTGGCGCCGCTGCCGGGCCGCTCTCGCCGACCGCCATCCGCCTGCGCGAAAAGCCGGCGCTGGCCAAGCATGCGCTCTTCCTCGAAGGCGCTTTTGAAGTGCAGGACGAAGGCAGCCAGTTGCTCGGCTACCTGCTCGAGCCGCGCCGCGGCGAGATGGTTGTCGACTTCTGCGCCGGCGCTGGCGGCAAGACGCTGCTGCTCGGCGCGCTGATGAAGAACACCGGCCGTCTCTACGCCTTCGACGTGTCCGACAAGCGCCTCGTCAAGCTCAAGCCGCGCCTGGCGCGTTCCGGCCTGTCCAACGTGCATCCGGCCCGCATCGAGCACGAGCGCGACCAGAAGATCAAGCGCCTGTCCGGCAAGGCCGACCGCGTGCTGGTCGATGCGCCGTGTTCCGGCCTCGGCACCCTGCGCCGCAATCCCGACCTGAAATGGCGGCAGAGCGAGGAGTCGGTCGCCGAGCTGACCGTCAAGCAGGCTGCCATTCTCGATTCGGCGGCGCGTCTGGTACGCCCGGGCGGGCGTCTGGTTTATGCCACCTGCAGCCTGTTGACCGCTGAAAACGATGCGATCGTCGAGGACTTCCTGGCCAAGCATCCGGAATTCACGCTGACGCCGGCGTCGACCGTGCTGGCCAAGCATGGCATCGAGTTCTCCGGCGACCTGCTGCGTCTCTTGCCGAACCAGCACAACACCGACGGCTTCTTCGCTGCCGTTCTCGACCGGAAAGCATGATGCAGAAAAATCCGGCGCTGCAGCTGTTCAATGATCTTTGGTCGGATATCAACGAGCCCAATTTCATCTGGCAGGTGCTCGCGCTGATCGGCTGTCTGGTCGTTGCCTACGTGATTGCGCACTGGTGGCGCAGTCGTCACACCGAAGGGGCCGGGCGCCTGAGTGATGCCGGTTCACGCCTGGTCTTTCCGCTCACCGGCATGATCCTGGTCGGCGCGGCGCGGCTGGCATTGAAGCCTTTCTTTCACGTCAATCTGCTCAAGCTTGCCTTGCCGCTGCTCGGTTCGATGGCCCTGGTGCGCAGCGTCATCTTCGTGCTGCGTCAGGCCTTCCCGCGCGCTACCTGGCTGACTGCCTGGGAGCGCATCATCGCGGCCGTGGTGTGGAGCTGGCTGGCGCTCTACATCACCGATCTCGCGCCCTATGTGGTCGACGCGCTGGAGCAGGTCGATTTCGCAATCGGCAAGCAGCGTGTCGATCTGTGGATGATCCTGCATGGCCTGATCACGGTCTTCCTGACTGTCGTTCTCGCCCTCTGGGTGGCCGGCATCATCGAAGCCCGCCTGATGCGCATCGATACGCTGGACTCCAGCCTGCGCATCGTCGGTATCCGCGTTGCCAAGGCGCTGCTGACCGTGCTGGCCATTGTCTCCAGCCTGTCGCTGGTCGGCATCGACATGACGGCGCTCTCGGTGTTTACCGGCGCACTCGGTGTCGGGCTCGGTTTCGGCCTGCAGAAAATTGCCAGCAACTATGTTTCCGGCTTCATCATCCTGCTCGACCGCTCGATCCGCCTCGGCAACATCATCCAGGTCGGCAGCGAGGGCGGCCAGGTGACGCAGATCACGACGCGTTACACCGTGCTCAAGCATCCGGGCGGGACCGAGTACATCGTGCCCAACGAAACGCTGATCGGCAGCGTCGTGCAGAACCAGACCTATTCCGACAGCAGCCTGCGCCTGACGACGACGGTCGGGGTTGCCTATGACAGTGATCTCGATCTGGCCATGCGTCTGATGGTCGAGGCTGCTGCGGCGCAGGCGCGCGTGCAGAGCGAGCCGCCGCCCAAGGTTTTCCTGACCCAGTTTGCCGACAGCAGCATCAATCTCGAACTCGGCTTCTGGATCGAGGATCCGGAGGGAGGCAAGGGCAATGTCGTTTCCGACATCAACCTGGCGATCTGGAAGTCCTTCCGTGCCCACGGTGTCGAGATTCCCTTCCCGCAGCGCGACGTGCGCATCGTTAACGAAAAAACGGCGGCCTGACCGGTAGACCGGTGGCCGCCGTGCCTGGCCGCTGCCGTTTCAGGTCAGCGGCTGCAGGCTGCGCTCGAAAGCGCGCAGTGCCCGTTCCTTGCGGCGCTTGTTGATCGCCCGCGTGGCGTGGGCGATGCGCTGGCCGAGCTTGTCCAGCTTGAGAAACTTGCCTACCTTGCTTTTCGTCTTTTGCATGTTCGTCTCCTTTGTCGATTGCAGGTGAAATCACTCTAGCAAGGTGCTGGTGGCGAATTTGTCCTGTTTTCTTGGCGGCTTTGTAACGCTTGCTGACTTCCCGCTGGTGAGGCAAAAAAAACCCCGCCACGTGGGCGGGGTAACAGGGAGTTTCTCGAATGGGGGATTCGAGAGGGAGGTAAAGCGGTTCAGTGTTTCGTGCGCTGCTTCAGGTAGTGGCGGGCGGCGGCGATGACCACGCCGGCGGTGATGGCTGCGGCAATTGCTTTCAGCGGTTCCGCCTGGCCTTCGGTAAGCCAGTCATAACCGGCGACACCGACAAACACGCCGAGTGTTTCGCTGACTGGCAAACTGCTGCCAAAGGCCATCAATGCACCCGGCAGGCGGTGCTCAGGTTTTGTTGCACTGGCGCGCTGACCAAGCCAAAAAAGTGCTGGCGGGCGGCGGCGATGAATTGTTTGATGTTGTTTTCGAGCATTTCGGGGTTCTCCTCTTGCGGGTCTTGTTGCTGATCCATGGCTTGCATTCTAGGGAGGGCAAGCCATGGTGTCTGTTGCGCAAGAGTGGCCACGACGTAACGTGGCTTGATGTTCTATGACGCTTTGTAACCGGTGGCGGGAGATGGCCTACTGGTGAGCCTTCCAGGCCAGCGTGAAGCGGGCGCCGCCGAGCGGTGCGGCTTCGGCGGTGGCCGTGCCGCCGTGCAGTTCAAGCACGCGGCGGGCGATCGCCAGACCGAGGCCGTAACCACCGGTCGCCCGGTCGCGCGAGCGGTCGAGGCGGGTAAAGGCGGAGAAGACATGGTCGCGCTCTTCCGGCGGGATGCCGATGCCGTCGTCGTCGACGTGGATCAGGATGCGTTCGCCATCGACTTCGGCGCTGACCACGATCTGCCGGCTGGCGTACTTGAAGGCATTGCGCAGCAGGTTGCGCAAGGCGTAGGGCATGGCCTTGCGGTCGAGATCGACATTGAGCTTTTCCGGCAGTTTTTCGGTGTCGACCGTAATCTGCAATTGGCGGCCGAGCAGGCGGACGCTATCGACCTCGTCGGCCAGCCACTCGCCGAACTGGACGCTGGAGAAGTGCGGCTGCGGCGCTTCACGCTCGAAGCGGGCATAGGTCAGGCTGGTGTCGATAAGGTGGTCGAGCTCGTCGAGATCGGCCTCCATCATCCCCCACAGGCGTTCGCGCTCGGTTGTTTCGTCGGTCTCGGTGAGCATTTCCAGCGCAAAGCGCATGCGCGCGATCGGCGTGCGCAGTTCATGCGAAATGCCGCAGGACAGTTCGCGATGCGTCGCGAGCAGTTGCTGCACGCGTTCGGCCATGCTGTTCATGGTGTCGGAGAGCGGTGCGATCAGTTGACTTATGGCGGGGGGGGAGCGGGCGTCGAAATTGCCGTCGCCGAGATCGCGTGCGGTCTGGCGCAGCGACTCGAGGTCGCGCCAGATCGGGCGGACCCAGAACCACAGCGCGATGCCGAAAATGACGCCGATCAGGCTCCAGGTCAGTAGGCGCAGGCGCAACTCGAGCGGCAGGCGTTCGGCGAGTTCCGGATTGCGGTTGGCGGCGAGCGGGCCGACCACGAGTACCTGGCTGCTGTTGCCGAGGCGGTGGTACATGATGTCGCCGTCGTGGTCGATGGCAATGTCGCCGGCGTCGAGCTTGCTGACCTGGACCGGGGTCAGGCGGCGGTCGAGCGACATGCGCTCGACGATGTCGAGCTTGTACGAGAATTTCTCGTCGAGCTCCTTGATGTTGCGCTGCCAGGTCGTGCGCGGATGGCGAAAGAGCTCGTCTTCGATCAGCGTGATCGTGCCACGCATGAAGCGGCGTGCGTAATCATCGGTGATGCCGCGCTGGGCCGTGGAAATGATGAAGTCGGCGGTAAACGCGATGGCGACGAAGGAGCCCATCGCCAGCAGGTAGAAGTTGAAGAACAGCTTGGACAGGCTGTAGCGGCCGCCCCGCCAGCGCGGTAGCGAAACGCGGAACAGCGAGCGGGCAAGCCCCTGGCTGCTTTCGCTGGCTTCCTTGTCGGCCGGCGCCGGCTCAGTTCCAGTCATGTTTGCTGAACAGGTAGCCCTTGCCGCGGACCGTCTTGATCCGGGTCGGATTTTCCGGATCGTCATTGAGTTTCTTGCGCAGGCGCGAGATGCGGGCGTCGATCGAGCGGTCCAGGCCGTCGAAGCCGATGCCGCGCAATTCCTGCAGCAGGTCGTCGCGCGACAGCACGTTGCCGGCATGTGAGGCGAGTAGCCAGAGCAAGTCGAACTCGGCGGTGGTCAGGTCGATCGTGATGCCGGTCAGCGAAGCCGTGCGGGTGGATTGGCTGATCCGGAACTGACCGAAAACCATGGCTTCGGATTCGTCGTTGCTGCTTTCGCCGGTGTTCGGCCGACGCCGGAGCAGGGCCTTGATGCGGGCCAGCAGCACACGCGGCTGCACTGGCTTGGCGATGTAGTCGTCGGCGCCCATCTCGAGGCCGAGAATCTGGTCGAAGTCTTCGTCGCGCGCGGTCAGCATCAGGATCACGCCGCGATAGTTCTGGCGCACGGCGCGGCAGACTTCGAAGCCGTCCTTGCCGGGTAGCATGACGTCGAGGATCACCAGATCCGGCTGTTCGGCCAGGATGCGGGTCTCGGCGGTGTCGCCGCGCGGTTCGATGGAGACCTGGAGATCGTTCTTGGTCAGGTATTCGGCGGTCAGTTCGGCCAGCCGTTCGTCGTCTTCGACAAGCAGGATACGTGTATTCATGCGCCAATCTTAACGGCGGGGCGGCCAGTGGTCCACCTTCTTGCGGTCAACCGCACTGCCAAGGCCATTTTCGCCGGGTTAGAATCCGGGCTCGCATCAACTTTACTGGAAGCCTTGTTATGCCTTGGTCCAAAGTGCCCGTCCGGGCCTGGTTTGCCGCCTTGTCGCTGGGTTGTTTCGGCCTCGTTGCGGTCGGTATGGAATTACAGAGTCTGCTGCGCCTGGCGCCTTGTCCGCTGTGCATCTTTCAGCGCCTGCTCTATCTGGTGATTGGCGCGCTCGCCCTGTTCGGCTTCATCCTGCCGCAGGGCCGTCAGGTGTGGACGGCGCTGATTGCAGTTGTCGCACTGTTTGGTGTCGGTGTTGCCGGCTACCAGACCTGGATGCAGGCTTTTCCCGAGCTGGCCAGCGAATGCAGCTATGTCGATCCGAACCTGATCGAGCGTTTTGTCGACTGGCTGGGCATGCAGTATTCGCCTCTTTTCCTGGCGACCGGTTTCTGTTCCAGCAAGGAATGGGTATTCCTTGGCCTGTCGATGGCCAACTGGTCGGTGCTGATGTTTGCCGGTATCGCGGCTTACGCTGCCTTGCTCTTCCGGCGCCGGGCCTGAAAAAACAAAACCCGCCGAGAGGCGGGTTTGTCGAAAGCTGGAGGATGCCGAATTACTTCAGCTTCACTTCCTTGTAAGCAACGTGCTTACGGGCCTTCGGGTCATACTTGTTGAACTCCAGTTTGCCAGGCGTCGTGCGCTTGTTCTTGGAGGTGGTGTAGAAGTGTCCGGTACCAGCTGTAGATTCCAGCTTGATTTTTTCGCGTCCGCCTTTAGCCATTTTACTTATCCTTCCTTAATCAGACTTCGCCGCGGGCACGCAGGTCGGCCAGAACGGTATCGATACCATTCTTGTCGATCAGACGCAGACCGGCGTTGGAAACGCGCAGGCGGACGAAGCGGTTTTCGCTCTCGACCCAGAAGCGGCGATACTGCAGATTCGGCAGGAAGCGACGCTTCGTTCTATTGTTGGCGTGGGAAACTTTGTTCCCAACCATCGGGGCTTTACCCGTTACTTGGCAGACTCGCGCCATGATTGGTGCTCCAGAATTCGCTAGAAGAAAGCCCGCGATTTTACGAATAAGCCACGGTAATTTCAAGTACTTTTTGCTTTTTCTATAAAAGGCCGCGCTCGGCGAAGGAGAGTGGCAGCTGATTGCCGGCCACGATGAAGTGGTCGAGCAGCCTGACATCGACCATGGCAAGCGCCTCCTTGAGCGAGCGGGTGAGCATTTCGTCGGCGCGTGATGGCTCGGCGATGCCCGACGGATGGTTGTGGGCGAGGATGACGGCGGCGGCGTTATGGGCGAGGGCAATCTTGACCACTTCGCGGGGATAGACCGAAGTCTGGGTCAGCGAGCCGGTAAACAATTCCTCTGCTATTAGTAGACGATTCTGCGCATCGAGCCAGAGTGCCATGAAAATCTCGCGCGGCTGGCTGGCCAGTTTCAGGCGTAGCCAGTCGCGTACCGCGCCGGGGGCGGACAAGGTGTCGCGCTGCGCCAGTTCCTGGGAAAGGGCGCGCCGGCTCAGTTCGAAACTGGCTTTGAGTTGTGCCGCCTTGGCCAGACCGATGCCCGAGACGCTGGCCAGTTCCTTCAGCGAGGCTTCGGCCAGGCGGCTCAAATGGCCGTCGAAGCGCTTCAATAAATCGCGCGCCAGATCGACCGCGCTCTTGCCACGTACGCCGACTCTTAAATAGATGGCGAGCAGTTCGGCATCGGAGAGCGCTTGCGGGCCATGCCGCAACAAACGTTCGCGCGGACGTTCGGCGAGGGGCCAGTCGGTGATCGACATGCTAATTCCAGTAAAATGGAAAGGCTCTCATTCTAATGGCAAGACAATGGAATTAAATGCAAAACGCATAGTTCTTGGCGTGACCGGTGGTATCGCTGCCTACAAGGCGGCCGAACTGGTTCGTCTGCTGGGCAAGCAGGGTGCCGAGGTGCAGGTGGCGATGACCGAGGGGGCGACGCACTTCGTGACGCCGACCACTTTCCAGGCCTTGTCCGGCAAGCCGGTATTCACCGACCAGTGGGACCAGCGCATGCCGAACGCCATGGCGCATATCGATCTGTCGCGTGCGGCCGACCTGATCCTGGTGGCGCCCGCTTCCGCAGATTTCCTGGCGCGCATCGCCCACGGTTTTGCCGATGACCTGTTGTCGACCATGGTGCTGGCGCGAACTTGCCCGCTACTCGTGGCGCCGGCGATGAATCTGCAGATGTGGCAGAACCCGGCGACGCAGCGCAATGTCGCGCAACTCGCCGCCGACGGCGTGCAGTTGCTTGGTCCGGCCAGCGGCGAGCAGGCCTGCGGCGAAGTCGGGGCCGGTCGCATGCTGGAGCCGGAAGAGATTCTCGAAGAGGTGATCGCCTTCTTCACGCCCAAGGTGCTGGCCGGGCGCAAGGTGGTGATCACCGCCGGACCGACTTTCGAGGCGATCGATCCGGTGCGCGGCATTACCAACCTGTCGTCCGGGCGCATGGGTTATGCGCTGGCGCGTGCTGCGCGCCAGGCCGGGGCACAGGTGACGCTGGTTTCCGGGCCGGTTGCTTTTGCCGCACCACAGGGCGTCGACCGTATCAATGTGCGCAGCGCGCTCGAAATGCATGCGGCGGTGATGGGTGCAGTCGGCGCTGCCGACATCTTCATCGGCGTTGCGGCGGTGGCCGACTACCGCGTCGCGAATGCTGCCGAGCACAAGTTGAAGAAGGATACGGGCGGCATTCCGCCGATCGAGCTGGTCGAAAACCCGGACATCCTGGCCGAAGTCGCCGCCTTGCCGGCAGCGCCGTTCTGCGTCGGCTTCGCGGCGGAGAGCCGCAATCTCGAAGAGTATGCGCAGGCCAAGCGCAAAAAGAAGAATATCCCGCTGATTGCCGGCAACCTGATCCAGGACGGCTTCGGCGGCGACGATAACCGGCTCGTCCTGTTCGACGATGCCGGTGTCCATCCGCTGACGCCGGCGCCGAAATCGGTGCTGGCCCGTCAACTTATTGAACATATTGCCCACATGACAGGAAACACCGATGCACACGATTGACGTCAAGATTCTCGACAACCGCCTGCGCGACACGCCGCCGCACTATGCAACGCCCGGCTCGGCCGGCCTCGATCTGCGCGCCTGCATCGCCGAACCGCTCACCGTGGCGCCCGGTCAGACGACGCTGGTGCCGACCGGCATGGCCATCCATCTGGCCGATCCCGGCCTGGCGGCGATGATCCTGCCGCGCTCCGGTCTCGGTCACAAGCACGGCATCGTGCTCGGCAACCTGACGGGGCTGATCGACAGCGATTACCAGGGCGAGTTGATGGTGTCAGTGTGGAACCGCGGCCAGACCGAATTCACGCTCAATCCGCTCGATCGCATCGCGCAGATGATCATCGTGCCGGTGCTGCAGGTCGGCTTCAATATTGTTGACGAGTTCGACGCCAGCAAGCGTGGCGAGGGCGGTTTCGGCAGTACCGGCCACGCCTGAGCGAAGTTTTCTGCTTTAGTGCGCGGGGTGCAGCGCCGCGTTCAGATGGTCGATGACTTCCGCCCAGGCGGCATCGACCAGGATTTCCTCGCGCAGGAAAGTGGCCTGGGCCGGGCTCCAGAACGGGGCATCGGCCAGGCGGGCCGGTTCGGGCAGCGGGCCGTGCGTTTCGATGAAGCGTGCGATGTCCGCATCTTCCGACGGCAATCCCAACTGGGCGAACAGATTGCGCATGCTGTGGCTGTGGGTTTCCATGGCTGACCTCGATGTGATTGTTTGTTGCGGCGGCCGAATGTGGCGTGCTGCGGGTTGGAGTCCGGCGCGCCGGCAAAGTTCATGACGCCGTCGGCGGCGTAGCGGTCGACGCCGGCTGCAGCATGTTTTCCGGGCGCACCCATTGCGCGTATTCGGCGGCCGTCAGGTAGCCCAGGGCCAGTGCCGCTTCTTCCAGTGTCGATGCGTCGCGCTGCGCCTTCTTGGCGATTTCCGCCGCCCGGTCGTAGCCGATGTGCGGCGTCAGTGCCGTGACCAGCATCAGCGAGCGTTGCAGTAGCTCGGCGATGCGTTCGCGGTTGGCCGTGATGCCGCGCGCGCAGTGCTGCTCGAAGCTGCGCATGCCGTCGGCGAGCAGGCGGATGCTGAAGAGGAAGTTGTGGGCGATCAGCGGCTTGCAGACATTCAGTTCGAAATTGCCGGCAGCGCCGCCCATGCTGATCGCCACGTCGTTGGCCATAACCTGGATGCAGGCCATGGCGAGCGCCTCGCTTTGCGTCGGGTTGACCTTGCCGGGCATGATCGAGCTGCCCGGCTCGTTTTCGGGCAGGGCAATTTCGCCCAGTCCGGCACGTGGACCGCTGGCCAGCCAGCGAATGTCGTTGGCGATCTTGTTCAGCGCCACGGCCAGCACCTTGAGGCCGCCATGCACGGCGACCATCGCGTCGTGCCCGGCCAGGGCCGCGAACTTGTTGCCGGCGCTGGTGAAGGGCAGGCCGCTGAGCCGCGCCACCTCGGCCGCAACGCGTGCGCCGAATTGCGGGTGCGTGTTGAGGCCGGTGCCGACCGCCGTACCGCCCACGGCGAGCGGGTAGAGCGCCGGCAGCAGCGCCTCGATTACGCTTTGCGCCTGGTCGAGTTGTGCGACGTAGCCGGAAAATTCCTGGCCCAGCGTCAGCGGTGTTGCATCCTGCAAATGCGTGCGGCCTATCTTGATGATGCTGGCGAATTCGCCGGCCTTGGCGTCCAGCGTGCGGCGCAGGGTGGCCAGCGCCGGTAGCAGTTGCTGCACGATGCCGGTCGCCGCGGCGACGTGCATGGCGCTCGGGAACATGTCGTTCGAGGATTGCCCGAGATTGACCGCGTCGTTGGGATGAACAGCCTGCCCGAGTTGCTCTCCGGCAAGGCGGGCGAGCACTTCGTTCACGTTCATGTTGGTCTGCGTGCCGGAGCCGGTTTGCCAGACGGAGAGCGGGAATTCGGCGGCGTATTCGCCAGCGGCCACGGCATCGCCGGCGGCGGCGATGGCGGCGGCCGTAGCCGGCGGCAGCAGGCCGAGTTCGCCATTGACGCGGGCGGCCGTGGCCTTGAGCAGGGCGAGGGCGCGGATCAGTTCCTCCGGCATGCGCTCGCGGGAGATGGCGAAATGCTGCAGCGAACGCTGCGTCTGGGCGCCCCACAGGTGCTCGGCAGGAACCTCGATGGCGCCGAAGGCGTCGTGTTCGGTGCGGGTGTTGCGCATGGCTGGCCTCGCTTTCTCCATACTAAGAGAGCCTTGCCGGCCGGAGGTTCAGAAATCGTGCCTTTTTACCGGTCGACCGTCTGGCGCGGCCGTTTTTCGCCTAGTCAGCTTCCGGCGGGTTGTTGCAGAAGCGCAATTCTTCCGGATAGGGGAAGAAGTCCTCGACATGGCCGGCGCGGATCTTCTCCTGCGCGTCCTGCCAGAATTTCGCCGAGAGCAGGTCCTTGTGGTGCTTGTGGAAGATCTTGCGCAGGGTCGGCGAGGCGAGCAGGAAGGTGGCGAACTCTTCCGGGAAGATGTCGTTCTTCGCCACCGGATACCAGACTTCGCCCGACATCTCGGTCTCGAAGTCGGGCGCCGGCGGGATTTTGCGGAAGTTGCAGTCGGTCATGTACTCTATTTCGTCGTAGTCGTAGAACACGACGCGGCCGTAGCGGGTGACGCCGAAATTCTTCCACAGCATGTCGCCGGGGAAGATGTTGGCCTGCGCCAGTTCGCGGATGGCGTTGCCGTATTCCCGGATCGCGTGCTCGAGGCCGTCGATGTTGTTGCTGCGCTCCATGCGGTCCAGATGCATGTTGAGCGGTTCCATGCGGCGTTCGATATAGAGGTGCTTGATGATCAACTGATCGCCGTCCACCTCGAAACAGTTCGGTGCCAGTTTCTGCAGTTCGGCCAGCACCTCGTCGTCGAAGCGCTTGAGCGGTAGCAGCACGTTGGAAAACTCCAGCGTGTCGGCCATGCGTCCGACCCGATCGACCTGCTTGACGAGCAGGAATTTCTTTTTGACCGTGGCGCGATCCATGTTCTTCGAGCTGCCGAAGACATCCTTGATCAGCTTGAAGACGTAAGGGTAGGAGGGCAGCGTGAACACCAGCATGACCAGGCCGCGGATGCCGGGGGCCATGATGAACTTGTCTTCCGAATGGCGCAGGTGATAGATCAGGTCGCGGAAGAACATGGTTTTGCCCTGCTTGCCGAGGCCGAGCATGATGTACAGCTCGGAGCGCGGCTTGTTGGGCAGGATGGAGCGCAGGAACTGGACGTAGCCGGACGGCACTTCCATGTCGACCATGAAATAGGCGCGCGACAGCGAAAAGAGCAGGCCGATGCGCCAGGCGTCGAGCAGTACGGTGTCGATGAAGAGCCGGCCGTTTTCGTCGTGCAGGACGGGAATGGTGAACGGGTATTCGGCGGCGCCGTTGATCGCCTTGCCGATGATATAGGCGGCCTTGTTGCGGTAGAAGGCGGAAGCGAGCACCTGGATCTGGAAATTCACCTCGCGTTGCGGCATGCCCTGCAGGAAGCGGCTGATCGCCTGATAGACGCGATTGACGTCGCGCTCGAGATCGGCAAACGGCCGGTGCCAGTTGAAGTCGGCGATGATGCTGGCGACCGCGCCGCGCAGGCCGTCGGCCTTGGCGTAGTAGCTGCGGTAGGTCGGGTCGGTGTCGGCCTCGATGTTTTCGGTCGACAGCGTCGGACGGACGAAAATGAAATCGTTGTGATAGTAGTTGCGGTCGAGGATCTTGGTCGTCACCGAGTTGAAGAAGGTTTCGGCCAGTTCCGGCTGCTTGTGGTTGAGCAGCAGCCCGATGTAGAGCAGCTTGATCTGCTGCCAGGTCGGCTGGTCGATGTGGCTGGCGTCGAACTCGTCGCGCAGGCGCTCGACGCATTCATCGACGCGGTCGTCGTAGAAGCGGATGCGCTCCTTGACGGCGAGCTGTACGCCCGGCCAGTCGGCCTTTTCGAAGCGCACCTTGGCTTCCTGGCTGGTCGCGCGAAACAGCGTGTAATGCTTGTTGAAGCCCTGGATTAGGGCGAGCGCGATCTGGTGGGCATTGGTGCCGTAGAGGCCGACCGCAATTTTCATTTTTGTCTCCTGACTTTGCCCGAAATTCTAGCATCCGGCATGCGCGTTGATGCCTTGCCGGGCACGCTGGCAAGCCGTTTTGGCGGCGTCGACGTTGACTGCCATACGGCTGGCAAAGGATACTCTTCGTTTTGTCGCTGTAAGTATGGCGAAAGGGGGGCGGCGTACATTCGTCCCGGTAAATCTAACCTAATACGAGGGGGTAGCATGGCTGCAGGGAAGTCAAAGATCATTTACACGCTTACGGACGAGGCGCCGCTGCTGGCGACCTGTGCCTTTCTGCCGATCGTTCGCACGTTTGCTGCCCCGGCCGGGGTCGAAATCGAAAAGGCCGACATCTCCGTGTCCGCCCGCGTTCTGGCCGAGTTTCCGGAATGCCTGACCGAAGAGCAGAAGGTCCCGAATACCCTGGGTGAGCTGGGCAAGAAGTGCCTGCTGCCGGATACCAATATCATCAAGCTGCCGAACATTTCTGCCTCCGTCGCCCAGCTCAAGGCTTGCGTCAAGGAACTGCAGGAAAAGGGCTACAAGATCCCCGATTACCCGGAAACCGCCAATACCGACGAAGAGAAGGCCCTCAAGGCCCGTTTTGGTAAATGCATTGGTTCTGCCGTCAATCCGGTGCTGCGCGAAGGCAACTCCGACCGCCGCGCGCCGATGGCCGTCAAGAATTTCGCCAGGAAGCGCCCGCATTCCATGGGCGAGTGGAAGCAGTGGTCGCAGACCCACGTTTCCCACATGGAACACGGTGACTTCTACCACGGCGAAAAGTCGCTGACCCTCGATAAGGCGCGCGAAGTCCGCATGGAACTGATCGCCAAGGGCGGCAAGACTACCGTTCTGAAGCCGAAGCTTTCCCTGCTCGAAGGCGAGATCATCGACTCGATGTTCATGAGCAAGAAGGCGCTGTGCGACTTCTACGAAGCCCAGCTTGAAGATTGCCGCGAATCCGGCATCCTGTTCTCGCTGCACGTCAAGGCAACGATGATGAAGGTCTCGCACCCGATCGTCTTTGGTCATTGCGTCAAGATCTACTACAAGGAAGCTTTCGAGAAGCACGGCAAGACCTTCGACGAACTGGGCATCAACGTCAATAACGGTATGGTCGATCTGTACGAGAAGATCAAGCAATTGCCGGAATCCAAGCGCGACGAGATCATCCGCGACCTGCACGCCTGTCAGGAACACCGTCCGCGTCTGGCCATGGTCGACTCGGCCAAGGGCATCACCAACTTCCATTCGCCGAACGACATCATCGTCGACGCCTCCATGCCGGCCATGATCCGTCAGGGCGGCAAGATGTGGGGTGCCGACGGCAAGCAGTACGACAGCAAGTGCGTCATGCCGGAATCGACCTTTGCCCGCATTTACCAGGAGATGATCAACTTCGTCAAATGGCATGGCAACTTCGACCCGAAGACCATGGGCACCGTGCCGAACGTCGGTCTGATGGCCCAGCAGGCCGAGGAATACGGCTCGCACGACAAGACTTTCGAAATTGCCGAAGACGGCATCGCCAACATCGTCGATAACGCGACCGGCGAAGTGCTGCTGACGCAAAACGTCGAAGCCGGTGACATCTGGCGCATGTGCCAGGTCAAGGACGCGCCGATCCGCGACTGGGTCAAGCTGGCCGTCACCCGTGCCCGCCAGTCCAACACCCCGGCCGTGTTCTGGCTGGACGCCTATCGTCCGCACGAAAACGAACTGATCAAGAAGGTTCAGAAGTACCTCAAGGAGCACGACACCACCGGCCTCGACATCCAGATCATGTCGCAGGTCCGCGCCATGCGCTTCACGCTGGAACGTGTCATCCGCGGTCTGGACACCATCTCGGTGACCGGCAACATCCTGCGCGACTACCTGACCGACCTGTTCCCGATCATGGAACTGGGCACCTCGGCCAAGATGCTGTCCATCGTTCCGCTGATGAACGGCGGTGGCATGTACGAAACCGGTGCCGGCGGTTCGGCGCCGAAACACGTGCAGCAGCTGACCCAGGAAAACCACCTGCGTTGGGATTCTCTCGGCGAGTTCCTGGCCCTGGCCGTTTCCCTGGAAGAGCAAGGCATCAAGGACGGCAACAAGCGCGCCATCCTGCTCGCCAAGACGCTCGACGCTGCCACCGGCAAGCTGCTCGACAACAACAAGTCGCCGTCGCCGAAGACCGGTGAGCTCGACAACCGCGGTTCGCAGTTTTACCTCGCCATGTACTGGGCGCAGGAACTGGCTGCCCAGACCGAGGACAAGGAGCTGGCCGATCACTTCGCCAAACTGGCCAAGACCCTGACCGACAACGAAGGTCAGATCGTTGCCGAAATGAAGTCGGTACAGGGCAAGCCGGTTGATATCGGTGGCTACTACAAGGCCGATGCCGAGAAGTGCAAGGCCGTGATGCGTCCGAGTCCGACGCTGAATGCCGCGCTGAAAGCTGCACGCATTTAAGCTGGCAGGCCCCGGCCGGGGCTTGTTCCTGACTTGAAGCAAGGGGAGAAATGGCTGCCATTTCTCCCCTTTTTGTTTCATAATCGCCGGCACGATCTGCCATGGCGAAGCCAGCAGCGGGAAGCTTCTTCCCGGATCAACGCAGCCGAAAACAATTCAAGGAGTGGTCATGACATCCCACATCAGGATTCCGCAAGGTGGTGAGAAAATTGTTGCGGGGCAAGCGATCCCGGACAATCCGATCATTCCTTTCATCGAAGGCGACGGGGTGGGCATCGACGTCACGCCGGTCATGATCAAGGTGATTGATGCAGCGGTCGACAAGGCCTACGGCGGCAAAAAGAAGATTCACTGGATGGAAGTCTATGCCGGCGAGAAATCGACCCGCCTGTATGGCCCGGATGAATGGTTTCCCGAGGAAACCTTCGCCGCGCTGAAAGAGTATGTCGTCTCGATCAAGGGGCCGATGACGACACCGGTTGGTGGTGGCATCCGCTCGCTCAATGTCGCATTGCGCCAGGAACTCGACCTTTATCAGTGCGTGCGGCCGGTGCGCTATTTCAAGGGCGTACCGTCGCCCCTGAAGTATCCGGAACAGACCAACATGGTGATCTTTCGCGAGAACACCGAAGACATTTACGCCGGTGTCGAGTGGGCGTGCACGTCGGAGGAAGTCAAGAAGGTCATCAAGTTCCTGCAGGACGAAATGAGCGTCAGGAAAATCCGTTTCCCCTTCTCGTCTGGCATCGGTATCAAGCCGATTTCAGTCGAAGGCAGTTCCCGCCTGGTGCGCGCCGCGATCAAGTACGCCATTGCCAATGACCGCAAGTCGGTGACCATCGTGCACAAAGGCAACATCATGAAATACACGGAAGGCCTGTTCCGCGATGTTGCCTATGAACTTGCAAAAAATGAATTCGGAGCCGAGCCGATCGACGGCGGACCATGGTGCAAGGTCACCAATCCGCACACCGGGCGTGAAATCGTCATCAAGGATTCCATCGCCGATGCCTTCCTGCAGCAGGTCCTGCTGCGGCCGGCCGAATATGACGTGATTGCGACGACCAACCTGAACGGCGACTACATCTCCGACGCGCTGGCCGCCCAGGTCGGTGGCATCGGCATCGCGCCGGGCGCCAACATCTCCGACCAGTACGCCTGTTTCGAAGCAACGCACGGCACGGCGCCGAAGTATGCCGGTCTGGACAAGGTCAATCCGGGGTCGCTGATCCTGTCGGCGGAAATGATGCTGCGCCATCTTGGCTGGAAGGAAGCCGCCAACCTGGTGATCAAGGCCATGGAATCAGCCATCGGCGACAGGAAAGTGACCTACGATTTTGCCCGCATGATGGATGGGGCGGATGAATTGTCGTGTTCCGAGTTTGGCGATGCGATGATCGAGCGGATGTAATACGCCTGCTTTTGTGTTTGAATGAAGCCCCCCGCAAGGGGGCTTTGTTTTTCCCCGCAATGAAAAAGACCTCACCCCATCCGTTGCACTGCTATAAGGGCGATACTGCGAACCAGACTGATCGTCTGTGGCTGCTGGTCGTGTGTGCCATTTGTGTCCTGGCCCTGGCCATCCTGATGTTCATGCCCCGGCTGGCCGGCATGGCGCAGGGGGCGATGCAGGTGCTGCAACTCCTTGCTTTGCTGGCGATGATCGTGGCGGCGATAGCCGGGCAGATCGCGCAGTCGGGCAAGCGCAGGAAGGCCGGGCTGGCCTTGCGGGAAGCCGCGGCACTCGACGAGTTCTGGTCGCCCGAGCGCCTGTATGCGCAGGTCAGCAGCCTGTTTGAACCTTACTGGCGCGGCGTCGTTGCCGGTAATGTGAATGCACTTGCCGAACGCCTGACGCCATACTGGCGAGGGCGCCTGGAGCAGACCTTTGGCGAATGGCGGATGAACAATACCCGGCCGGTCATGTTCGACCTGGCGTTGAAGGACATTGCGGTGGTCGGTTTCGAGGACTGGCGCAATAATCAGCGCGATCAGGTGACAGTCAGGGTGGATGCCCGGACCTCCTACCATGCAAACAACCTGCCAAGCGGCGAGGTGGTCGAAGGCATGGCTGCTTCGCGCGATGAGGCGCAGTTGTGGCAACTGGTGCGCGGCGAAAACGGCTGGCTGCTCAATCGTGTCGAGCTGGTGGCCAGTCCGATGGCTTATCGCGATTGTCGTGTGATCCGGGAAGGGGTTTGAGTGACGCAACCGATCGCGGTCTTTGATTCCGGCCTGGGCGGTCTGACCGTCCTGCGCGCGCTGCGCGGTCGCCTGCCGCATGAAGACTATTTCTATTTTGCCGACACCCGTTTCCTGCCCTATGGCGACCGTTCCGAGTCCTTTCTCAGGGAGCGCGGTGTCCTGATCGCGCAGGCGCTGGAAAAGCGAGGCGCCAAAGCTCTGGTGATTGCCTGCAATACGGCCACGGCGGCGGCGGCCGAGGCAATCCGGGCCGCGATCAAGCTGCCGGTGGTGGCGCTGGAGCCGGGCGTCAAGCCGGCCGTGGCGCTGACCCGGAGCGGTGTGATCGGCGTCCTGGCGACGACGCGTACTTTGCACAGCGAACGTTTCCAGCGTCTGGTCAGCAATCATGCTCCGCATCTGAAGGTGCTGGCGACGGCTTGTCCCGGTCTGGCCGAGGCGATCGAGATGCGCGGCGCGCATAGCCCCGAGGTGGCGGCCCTGCTCGACGAGTTCGTGTTGCCACTGGCAGAGGCCGGGGCCGATGTCGTGGCGCTGGGCTGTACGCATTATCCGTGGGTGGCCGAGGCGATTGCCCGGCGCCTGCCGGCCGGGACGCGCCTGCTCGATACCGGCGAAGCGGTGGCGCGCCAGCTGGAAAGACTTCTTGCCGCCGGCAATCTGCTCGGCGGCGGGGGCGGGCATCTGACGGTGGCGACCAGCGGTGCGCCGGCGTCGGTGGGCGCAACGGTCGACCGTCTGTGGGGGCAACATTTGCCCGTCGAACACTGGGAACCCTGACATGAGCGACATGCAAAAACCGCTGGCCGGCTTGCGCGTGATCGAACTCGGCACGCTGATCGCCGGGCCGTTCTGCACGCGCATCATGGCCGAATTTGGCGCCGAGGTGATCAAGGTCGAGTCGCCCGATGGCGGCGATCCGCTGCGCAAGTGGCGCAAGCTCTACGAAGGCACGTCATTGTGGTGGTACGTCCAGGCGCGCAACAAGAAGTCGGTGACGGCCAATCTGAAGCATCCGGAGGGCCGCGAATTCGTGCGCAAGCTGATTGCTGGCGCCGACATCCTGGTCGAAAACTTCCGTCCCGGCGTGCTGGAAAAGCTGGGCCTGGGCTGGGAACAGCTCAAGGCCGACAATCCCGGACTGGTCATGGTGCGCCTGTCCGGATTCGGGCAGACCGGGCCTTACAAGGATCAGCCGGGCTTTGGTGCGGTTGGCGAGTCGATGGGCGGGCTGCGTTATATCACCGGCTTTGCCGACCGGCCGCCGGTGCGTACCGGGATTTCGATCGGCGATTCGATTGCCGCCTTGTGGGGAGCGATCGGGGCGCTGATGGCGCTGCGCCACAAGGAAGTCAATGGCGGCGCCGGGCAGGTGGTCGATGTCGCGCTCTACGAGGCGGTGTTCGCGATGATGGAGTCGCTGGTGCCGGAATTCGATGTCTTCGGCTTCGTCCGTGAGCGCACCGGCAATATCATGCCCGGTATCACGCCATCGAACACGCATACGACCAAGGATGGCAAGCACGTCACCATCGGCGCCAATGGCGATGCCATCTTCAAGCGTTTCATGCGTGCGATCGGCCGTCCCGATCTGGCCGATGATCCTGGCCTGGCCGACAACGCCGGGCGTGACGCGCGGCGCGACGAGATTTACGGGCTGATTGACGCCTGGTGTGCGCAGCACGACGAGAGCGAAGTGCTGGCCATTCTGGCGGTGGCCGAGGTGCCGTCGTCGCGGGTTTATTCAGCGGTCGACATGTTTTCCGACCCGCAATTCCTCGCCCGCCAGATGCTGGAGTCGGCCCGCCTGCCGGATGGCAAGGAATTCCGCATGCCCGGCATCGTGCCCAAGTTGTCTGCTACGCCGGGCTCAACCGAGTGGCTGGGGCCGGAGTTGGGCGCACACACGGCTGAGGTCCTTGCCGCGCTGGGTTATGCCCCCGGGAAAATTGCCGAGCTGAAAGCAAACGGGGCGGTTTGAGCCGCCCCGTTGTTGTGGACCGTCAAGGCGCCTTATACCCGGAAGCGTCCGATCAGCTGTTTCAGGCTGTTGGCAATCCCTTGCAGTTGATGCGCTGTGGCTGCCGTGCCGCGGATGGTGTCGGTGGTTTCTTCGACCATGTTGGCGATCTGCTCGACGCGCTGCGCAATCGACGTGCTGGCTGCACTTTGTTCCTGCGTCGCATCGGCCACTTCACCCACCCGCTCCAGCGTGCGCCGGGCACCCATCTCGATGGCCTGCAGCGACTCGGAGGCGGAGCTGGCGAGCAGTACGCCTTCCTGGACTTCCGGCAGGGCTGAACTCATGGCTTCGACGGCGCCGACGGTGTCGCTCTGGATGCCGATGATCATTTGCTCGATTTCTGTGGTTGCCGAAGAGGTGCGTTCGGCAAGCTTGCGGACTTCGTCGGCGACCACCGCAAAGCCGCGTCCCTGTTCGCCGGCGCGGGCGGCTTCGATGGCCGCATTCAGGGCGAGCAGGTTGGTCTGGCCGGCGATGTCCTTGATCACGTTGGCAATCGACGATACCTGCTTGGCGCGCTCTTCCAGCGCACGAATGCGGCCGGAGGCATCGGATACCGTGTCGGAAATTTTCTGGATTGCCTGCGAGGCTTGTTGCACCCGCTGCGTGCCCTGACCGGAAAGGGCGACTGCTTCTGTCGTGTCACGCGCCGTTTCGCGGGCACTGTCGGATATGTGATTGGAACTGACGGTCAGTTCCTCAATGGCGGCGGCCATTGCCGATGTTGCATCCGACTGTTGTTCGGCGGCACGCGCCACCTCATCCGAGGCGGTGGCAATTTCTTCGGCATTGTTGACCAGGCGGTTGGCATCATTGTTGATTTCGCTCACCAGCTGGCGCAGCGAGGTCACCATGTCACCCAGGGCGCGCAACAGGCTGCCGGCCGGGGCGGAGTCGAGGCTGGCGGTCAGGTCGCCACCGGCAACGCGCTGCATGACCGCGGTGGCATCCTGCGGTTCGCCGCCCAGCTGGCGCAACACGCTGGCGCCCACCTGCCAGCCAACCAGTCCGAGCAGGACGAGCAGGGCTGCGGAGATGGCGCCGAGCAGCAGGGCGTTGCGCTTGTATTCGCGATCAATGTCGTCGATGTAGATGCCGGTGCCGAGCACCCAGTTCCAGGGAGTAAAGGCCACGGCATAGGAAATCTTCGGTTCGGCAGTCTGCTGTCCCGCCTTGGGGAACCAGTATTCGACAAAGTCGCCCCCGTTTTTGCCGGCGCTGACCAGGTCCCGGATCAGGTATTTGCCGTTGGCGTCCTGCATGTCACTCTTGTTTGCGCCCTCAAGTTCCGGCTTGGGCGGCAAAAGGACATAGTTGTGATTGGTGTCGACAATGAAGAAATAATCAGTGTTGTCGTAGCGCAGGTTGCGCAAGGCTTCCTTGGCGGCCTTTTTGGCATCCTCTTCCGCCAGCTTGCCGTCAGCCACCTGCTTCTGATAATGGGCGAGCGTGCCGATGCCGATTTCGACCAGATTGCGGGTCTTTTGCTTGCGGTCTTCGAGCATGCTCGACTTGACCTGAAAAAGCGCGGTAAAACAAAGTATCAGCAATCCGGCCAAAGCCAGGCCAACCAGAATCTGAATGCGTGTCGCAACGCGCAAAGAGCCAAAGGCATTCATGATGTTTCCCCCTGAACAACTGCATCAATAATTTTTTGCAGCATCAGCGCATGCTGAAGCTGAGCAAAATCATACACGCCCGAAGTACCAGCAATACAGTATTGGTCAGGCCAATTTTTTATTTCAGTCTGAAACGAACCGGCAACAAGGTTTCGCGCGGTGCATCGGCCGGCAGCGAGTGCAGCGAACGCACTGCTCGCAAGGCCGCCGCATCGAGAATTGCCTGGCCACTCCCCTGTTCAACCCGGGCTGCGCTGACCTGCCCCCGTTCATCGAGCAGCATCAGAACCACCACCTCGCCTTCGAGACCGCGGGCGATCGCTTCGGCGGGATAGAAAAGGCCATCCGCAAGCTGCTTGTTGAATTGCTTGCGAACTTCCTGCGTCCAGGTTTTTGTTGATTTTATATTATTTGGTGAATTGTGGCGTGGGGTTTCTTGTTTTTGTGCAACAGGCGGGGCAGGTGGTTTTTTTTCCAGTTCGAGCGGCACCGTGCTGGCAGCAGGTGCGGCAGGTCGGAGTGCCGCCTGGATCGGTGGCGTTGGAGGAGCGGCTGGCGGTGTCTGGACGAGGCCGCCGATAAAAGGCGAAATGTGCAACAGCAGCGACAAGACCAAGGCGAGGGCTAGCCGGAAAGTGGTCCGGGTCATGCGAAAATGCGGACTGGCCGGGGAGGAAGGTAATTTGATGAAGCAGACAATGGTGCGGGCAGTCAGAAGTAATCTGCTGGCTATGATAATCGCGATGAGCCCGGTTTTTCCGGCAATGGCGGAGCAGGCAAGCACATTGCCGACGCCGATCGCTTTTACCAACAACATGGAACTGGGTGATCTGGGGCAGGCGCAGCGCTGGCTGGATGCCGGCCTGCCGCCCGACTTCATGGGCAGCCGCGTTGGTTCCGGCCTGATGATCGGTGCCTGGGAAGGCAATTTCGAGTTGATGCGCCTGTTTTTGGCCAATGGTGCCGATATTAACCGGCTGAACGACAATGGCGAATCAGCGCTGGTCCTCGCTGCCTGGCGGGGCAAGCTGGATGTCGTGAAATGGCTGCTCGAGCGCGGTGCGCGTATCAACGCGCCGCAGCGGCAGTGGTCGGCACTGCATTACGCGGTGTTTTCCGGGCATGCCGAACTCGCCGATTACCTGATCGAGAACGGTGCCGATATCGATGCCAAAAGCACCAACGGCTCCAGCGTGCTGATGATGGCAATTTATGAAGGCCGCGAAAGTCTGGCCCGCAAGCTGATCGAAAAGGGCGCCGACCGTTCGCCGCGCAACGACTGGGGCGACGGGGCGCTGGAATGGGCGATGCGCTTCAATCACCTGAATGTGGCGCGCATGCTGACCAATCCGGAAGAGTTCAATATCGCCGTCAGCCAGCCGAAAGAAAAATGGGGCGAGCCCAAGCGTTCGCTGCGGACATCGAAAGAACTCGATACGCTGGTTTCGATGCGCGAAAAATTGGTCGAGCGCGGCATGTCGACCGAGACCATAGACCGGCGCATTGCCGCCGAGCGGGTGCGTATCGTACGCAGCGAGCTGGATCGCCAGGCTGCGCCGGTACGGGCCGCAACGCTGGAAGTGACGGCCAGCCGCAAGACGCCGCAGCAGCAATCGACGCAGCTGATTTACGACGACAAGGGCAAAGCCGTGGGTTTCAAGGCGCCGCCGGCAACTTATTTCGGTACGCCAAAAATGCCGCCCAAGGGGAACGTAAAGAATTATTAATGGCCGCGGCGGCCTGCATCTTGCACCTTTGTCTGATTGCAAAGCGGGCGCGCCTGATGCAGACTTCGAGAATATCGATTGGGAGGTTTTTGCATGCTTTATGTGGCCAGGGACGGCAAAGGACTAATTTGCGAATTGCATCCGATGCCTGTCGGCAACGCGCAGGAGGAAATGACTGCTGACAATCCGGAGGTTCTGCAGTTCATTCACGAGCGCTGGCGGGAAAGCCAGCTCACCGAGCTTGACCGCGACTTCGTGCGCGTCATCGAGGATACGATCGAGTTGCTGATTTCCAAGGAAATCATCCTGTTCACCGATCTGCCGGCCAAGGTCCAGGAAAAGCTGCTGCGCCGCAAGGAAGTGCGCGAACTGACCAATTACGAAGGCACCATGGGTTCCGGCGGGGATGACCTGATTCCCCTCTGAGTTGTTGCCCGGTTCTGCCCGAAAAAATGCCGCTTCGTGAAGCGGCATTTTTTTTATCGGTCGACCAGCGTTTTTCGGCCTATTTCAGGCTCATTACCGCCTTGACCAACTCGGCCAGGGTGCGCACCCCCATTTTTTCCATGACGCGGGCGCGGTGGGCTTCGACAGTCTTCATGCTGATGCTGAGCTGGTCGGCGATCTGCTTGTTCAGTTTGCCGGCAACGACCAGTTGCATGACTTCCTTTTCACGCAGGGTCAGCTGTTCGAGACGATGGGTGATGGCGCCGTCGCGGTGGCGGCGGGCGGCGAGTTCGGCATCAAGTTCGAGGGCGCGGCGGATGCGCGACAGAAGGTCTTCGTTGTGGAAGGGTTTTTCGATGAAATCGCAGGCGCCGCGTTGCAGGGCGCCGACCGCCATCGGCACGTCGCCGTGGCCGGTGACGAAGATGATCGGCAGTTGCGAGCCGAGCGCATCGAGCTTTTCATGAAGTTCCAGGCCGCTCATTTCCGGCATGCGCACATCGAGCACGATACAGCCCGACATGTCGTCGCGGCGGGCGGCAAGAAAACTCTCGCCGGAGTCGAAGCAGGCGACGCGGTAGCCTTCGCCTTCGAGCAGCCAGTTCATCGAGTCGCGCATGGCCTCGTCGTCATCGACGACATAGATGGTTTGCGTCAGCTCACTCATTTTCTTCCTCTATCGGTACGGTGAAACGGAACACGGTGCCGCCCTCGCGCTGCGGTTCAACCCACAGCCGTCCCTGGTGAAACTCGATGATCGAGCGGCAGATCGCCAGCCCGATCCCCATGCCTTCCGCCTTGGTCGTATAGAACGGCGCGAAGATCTTTTCGATGTCTTCCTCGGCCAGTCCGTGACCCTGGTCGCGCACGGCGATTTCAAGCATTCTTTCGTCGGCGAGGCGGGCCTTGATGAACAGCCGGCGCCGCTCGAAGGGGATGTCGTGCATGGCTTCGATGCCGTTTTTCACCAGGTTGAGCAGCACCTGTTCGATCATGATGCGGTCGACGACGATGCGCGGCAAGTTTTCCGGCAATTCGACGCTGATTTGCGTGCCGGTGCGCTGCGCCTCGATGTCGGCAAAGGCGCGTGCTTCGTCGACGATGTCGGCGAGCGCCACCGGTTGCCGGTTGGGGTCGCTCTTCTTCACCATGTCGCGCATGCGGCGGATGATCTTGCCGGCGCGTTCGGCCTGGTCGGAGGCTTTTTGCATCGCGGCGAGCAGGTCTTCGAAGCGGTAGTTGCCGGCCTGCATGCGTTTGACGCAGCCGGCGCAGTAATTGGCGATGGCCGACAATGGCTGGTTCAGTTCATGTGCCAGCGACGAGGCCATCTCGCCCATGGTGATCAGGCGCGAGGTCTGTTCGAGGCGCTTTTGCTGCTGCAGATTGACTTCGTCGATCAGTTTGCGGTCGGTGATGTCGGCGGCGATCTGGACGCGTACGGTGCGCCCGTCCACCCAGCGGATGGCGCGTTCGTGCAGGTGATACCAGTGGCCGGACAGCGCGTGCTGGATTTCGCCGTCAAAAATTTCGCAGGGCAGTTCGTCGACCGAGAGTTCGTTCGGATCGGCATGCAGGGCTTCCGGCGGTGGCCGGCAGGCGGCGGTGACCAGCGCCGAATCGCGGCCGACCGTGTCGAAGCCGAAAATGTTCTGGAAGGCCCGGTTGGCAAACAGGATTTCGCCGCTATCGACCGCTGCCACGTGTACCGCCGTGTCGAGACCGTCGATGACGGTGACGAAGCGCTCATGTGCCCGCTCCAGTTCGACGCGCACGCGCTTCGGTTCGGTGATGTCGTTCATCGAGGCCATCCAGCCGATCTGCTGGCCGTTGGTGTCGATCAGCGGCGAGAAATACAGGCGGACGTCGAAGCGTTCGCCGTTCTTGCGCATGATGCGCATCTCGAAGCCGCTGGCCGGGGCCTGGCCGGCCAGGGCGGTATCGATGTTGTGCTTGAGCTTGTCGAATTCTTCCGGCGGCCAGTAGGGGTAGGGCGGGGCAATGCCGACCAGTTCGGCTTCGTCGAAGCCGGTCATGCGGCAGAACGCGGCGTTGACGAAGGTGATGCGTCCCGACAGGTCGATGGCGCGCATGCCGGTGATCAGCGATTGCGACATGGCCTGGCGGAAGGCGTAGGCGTCGCGCAGCTTTTCTTCCGTTTCGGCGCGGCGCTGGGCATGCCGGCGCAGCTGGACCAGGGTGCCGGCGGCGATCAGGGTCAGCATGACGATCAGCGCCGCCGGCACGAAGCGCAGCCAGGCACCACCGCCGCGATAGGCGACGATGTTGAGGCCGAGGCGGTTGCCGGGCAGGTCAAGGCTGATCGTGCCGGAGATCTGGCGGTCGGTCGGCTTGACCGAGGAGTTGCTGTACACCTCGCGATCCTGCGCGTCGACCACGCTCAGGCTGTAACGGGCGGTAAATACCGTCGGCAAGGTCGCGCGCAGCAAGGTTTCCAGCGACTGCAGCGCGATGAAGGCGCCGAGGTCGCTGCTGCTGCGCTGTACCGGCTGGATCAGGTCGTTGCTGTGCTGCTGGTAGGCATCGGTATAGTCCGGCGAAAAGATCGTGCGGCGCACGCGCAGGGCTTCCTGCAGGGTGGTCAGGCGCTGCCCGGTCAGTTGTTCGCCGACGAAGGTGACGTTCGATTCGTTGGGTGACACCCATTCCACCTTGCCGTCGGTATCGACCCAGACGATGGCGAGGATTTCCGGGTTTTCCTGGACGTAGCGCGTGGCGCGGACCTGGAAAGATTCGTAGGTGAGCTGCTTGAACTCCTGTTCGCGGCCGAGTTCGCCGAGAAAGTCCTGGTGCGCGTGCAGCCGGTTTTCGATGGTGCGCTCGGCCCAGTGCATGTCGCCTTCGAGGGCCGAGCGCGCCGTATCCTGTTCGCGCCACTGGAGCAGGGCAGTCAGGACGAGCATGGCGACAGCAAAAATGCCGATCGCGACGTAGGGGGCGAACCACAGCCAGGGTTGTTTCGGCTGGCTGGGTGGAGGTCGTATGAACATGGTCTGATTCTTCGCTGCGCCTGCCTTGCCGACCATAGGTACTTACCCTAACTGGACAGGGCGGCAAAAACAGGCAGCCGGCGTTTTTGCGGTTTCCCGGCGGTCGACCGCCGGGAAAGGCATCAAACGGCGCCCAGCCAGGGCGCGATGAAGGGCAGCAGCAGCGCGGTCAGCGCACCGTTCAGGCCCATCGCCAGCGCCGCGAAGGCGCCGCTCTGCTCATTGACCTGGAAGGCGCGTGCCGTGCCGATGCCGTGCGAGGCGATGCCGATCGCGAAGCCGCGGATGGCCGGGTCGCGCAGTTTCATCGCATCGAACACGTAACGGGCGCCGACCGCGCCGATGATGCCGGTGACGATGACCAGCACCGCGGTCAGCGACGGAATGCCGCCGATGCGCTCGGCGATGCCCATGGCGATCGGCGTCGTTACCGACTTGGGGGCGAGCGAGAGTTGCGTCGGCAGGCTGGCACCAAGCAGGCGGCCGATCGCGACGGCCGACAGGATGGCGGTCAGGCTGCCGGCGAGCAGCCCGGCGACGACCGGCAACAGCATCGCGCGCACGCGGCGGAACTGCGTGTAGAGCGGAATGGCGAGCGCCACCGTGGCCGGGCCGAGCAGGAAATGCACGAACTGGGCGCCGGAAAAGTAGGTCTGGTAACTCGTACCGGTCAACGTCAATAAAAGCACCAAAATGCTCACTGCGATCAGTACCGGGTTGGCCAGCGGATGACTGCCCGAGCGCCGGTAAAGCCAGAAGGCGGCCTGGTAGGCGAGCAGGGTTACGGTCAGGCCGAGCAGCGGCGAGGCGGCGAGATAGACCCAGATTTCGTTGAGACGCGGCGTCATGCGGTTTCCCCATCGGTTTTTGCCGGGCGCTGACAGAGTTTCATGACCAGGCCGGTGACGACCAGCGTGGCCAGCGTGCTGAACAGCAGCGACACGAGCAGGGCCGGCCATTCGTCGGCAATGCGGTGCATGTGCAGCATGACGCCGGTGCCGGCCGGCACGAAGAGCAGCGACAGGTGCTGCAGCAGGTTCTGGCTGGTCGTCTGCAGTTCGTGGTCAGGGCCGTCGCGCAGGAGCAGGGCGATGAAGAGCAGCAGCATGCCAAGCACCGGGCCGGGTACAGGCAGGTCGAGGCCGCGCGCGATCACTTCGCCGGCAAGCTGGAAAATCAATAGTTGGGTGAGGGCGGCGAGCATGCTGCAATCCTTCATTGGGAAGGACCGCAGTGTATTTGCTCTATCCGGTCAGCAATAGACGGTGATTCGTCTATTTATTGTTGACTGGAAGTATCGACCGGCAAATTGCCTCCTTTTTGCCGGTCGACCGCTACGGCTCAGTATTCCTTGGTGTCCGACCACATTTCCGGGTTGAAGCGGATCACCCGGTTGCGGCCCTGTTCCTTGGCCTGGTAGAGCGCCACGTCGGCGAACTTGACGGCCTGCCAGAAGGTGTCGCTATCGGTCGGGAAGTCGGAAATGCCGATCGAGATGGTCTTTTGCAGCACGATCCCCGATACCTGCACCTTGAGCGCTTCGACAGCCGCCCGGATATTCTCGGCAACACGTTCGGCGGCGGTGCTTTCGCTATCGACCAGAATGATCAGGAACTCTTCGCCACCGTAACGGATGACCAGGTCGGAAGCGCGCACCGACTGCTTGAGTACATTCGAGAGCGATTTCAGCACGGCATCGCCGGCATCGTGGCCGTAGGTGTCATTGACCATCTTGAAGTAGTCGAGGTCGAGCATCAGGATGGCAACGTGGGTGCGCTTGCGCTGCACGCTGGCGACCAGGGTTTCGACATATTCCTCGAGGAAGCGCCGGTTGTTGAGGCCAGTCATCGGGTCGCGCAGGGTCGAATCGCGCAGGCTTTCCATCAGGCGCTTGGTTTCCAGCACCGGTGCGGTTTCACGCAAATAAACGTTGATGTAGGGCACCTGCGCCAGGAGCTTTTCCTGTTCGTCCGGCGTCGTCAGCAACTGGACGACGCTGCCCACCGAGCCGGACTGGATGATCGGGAAGCAGACATGGCGGCGCTCGCCGGCTTCGATCGGTGGCTTGAACGAGTAGCAGATATCGGGATTGCTGATGCCGTCGACGATATGGCCGGTACGGCGGACGCGGCAGGCTTCCGGGCGAATCATGATTTCCGGATCGCACCAGCGGCAGGTGTCGGCCATCGCGCCATCGATCATGATGCTGCGCATCTGTTTCTTGTTGCTGCTCACTTCGTAAAGCGAGAACTCGTGCAGCGCGAACTCCTGTTGCAAGGTGGTCGACAAGCGCTGGTAAATCTCGACCTTGACTTCGTCTTCCTCGATGGCCTGCTTGAAATGGGCGGCCTTGGTCAGGCCTTCGACCATGTCGATGGTCGCCGTCAGCAGGTTTTCGCCGGCCGCCGGTGTGCGGTCGGTGAGGCGGGCGACATTGCTGCCGATCCGGTTCAGGCCATCATCAAGGAAGGTCAGCAGGCGGTTCATGTCGGTCGCAATCTGGCCGATCTCGTCATTGGTCTTCTTCTCGACATGCGCCTTGAAATCACCACGCAGGGCGTGCTGTACGGCATCCTCGACGGCATTCGCGGTGTCGGAAATCGGGCGCAGCAGACGGCGCAGCAGCACGATGACGAGCAGCACGAAGAAGCCGACGGCACCGGCAATGCCGGCCACCGTGAACAAGGCCTTCTCGCGCAGCGCCTCGATCGACATGGTCATGCTGACCGCACCCAGTACGGCGCCTTCCTCAACCTGGTGGCATTGCAGGCAGTTCGGTGTGCCATTGGCAGAGGCAATGTAGGGAATCGTGCCACGAAAGACCGTTTCATAGCCGTTATCGATGACCTCGAAATGCGCCTTGCCTTCCCGGAGGACGCGGCGCTCACTGTCATCCGCCACCGACTCGACGCTCAAGCCCTTGCCGAACTGTTTTTCGACTTCGGGCGAACGTATCACCCGTGCCGATTTCAGTCCCTGCACTTCCAGCATGCGTTTCAGGAAACTCTCGCGCTTGTCGATGACCCCGTTGATCATCGACTCGGTCAGATGCACGCGAACGATTTCGCCAGCGGTGCGGATATGGTCAGTCGCCGAGGCAATCGAAAAGCTGCGGAAAGCATAGAGACTGATGGCTACCAGCACGGCCAGCAGGGCTGCGGCAATGCTGATGAAAAAGAGAGTGACCTTGGCGTTTAGATTCACGGGTTTGCTTTCGGAAACACTGTTTTTGAAGAGCGCCATTATGTCCGATCAGCTTTGTCCGGACCAAGCTGATGCGCTGAAAACAAAGGGCTGAGAGCGAATCATTTGACCAAGGTCAAATTCGTTTTGGGGGGCAATCGAGGCTTTCTTGAGATGCGTTACCTGTTTACTGGTATTTTTCGCCGGGTAGTGGCGATCTGCGTCGCGCAGTTTTCCCCGCGGCCATGGATGCCCGGCCCTGCTGTCGTGGAGCGAGGGCGCGACATGGATCAAGGGCTTGAGCGGGCAAGGGCTGAGCGATCCTGCAGCATGTCGACAAAAGCTTTGAGGCCGGCCGGCATCAGCTTGCGGCTCGGGTAGTACAGGTAAAAGCCGGGGATTTCCGGGCACCAGTCATCAAGCACTGTTTTCAGCCGGCCGTCGGCTACCGGCGCCGCCGCGTACTGGGCATAAACATAGGCCAGCCCGAGGCCTTGTTCTGCGGCCGTGATCATCAGCGGCATCTGGCCGACGGCGACCGGCCCGTCGACCTCAATTTCAAACTGCTCGCTGCCGCGGGAAAATTCCCAGCGATAGAAACTGCCGTTGGGGAAACGGATGCGGATGCAGCGGTGCTGCTGCAATTCACGCGGGCAACCTGGCGTGCCGTGCGCCGCCAGATAGTCGGGCGAGGCAACCACGACAAAACGCTGGGGCGGGCCGAGCGGCACGGCGACCATATCCTGCTGCAGACTTTCGCCAAAGCGGACACCGGCATCGAAGCCGGTGGCGACGATGTCGACGAAGGCATCGTCGGCCACCAGTTCGATGCGCATGCCGGGGTTGGCTTCCAGAAAGCGCCCGAGCATCGGCGCCAGAACCAGCTCGCAAGCGGCTCGTGGTGCGTTGATGCGCAGCGTGCCGAGTGGTGAGTCGCGAAAGGCATTGACCTCGTCCAGCGCGCCGTGGATGTCCTGCAGAGCAGGTGACAGCCGGTCGAGCAAGCGTTGGCCGGCCTCGGTTGGCGCCACACTGCGCGTTGTCCGGTTGAGCAGGCGGACGCCGAGCCGGGCTTCCAGGCCGCGCAAGGCATGGCTCAGGGCTGACGGTGAAACGCCAAGTTCAGTGGCCGCCTTGCGAAAACTGCGCAAGCGGGCCACGGCGGCAAATGACTGGAGATCGGCAAGACTGGCGGGATTCATGATTAGTGAGGATGGCTCAATAGCCTATCAAGCAGTATGCGGATTGTTGCACAGTTGGCCGGGGAGTAGGCTGCTCGCTGTCATATCCCCAACCCCGCAATGGAGAACAACATGCAAAATATTCTGGCCGACCTGTCGGGCAAAACCATCCTCGTTACTGGTGCTTCGTCCGGCATCGGCGCCGCCACCGCGCTGGCGCTTGGTCGGGCCGGGGCCAGGGTGGCGCTGGCAGCCCGCCGTCTGGAGGCGCTGGAAAATCTGGTGATGCAGATTCGCGCTGCCGGCGGCGACGCCATCGCCATCCGGACCGACGTCACCGTCGAAGCCGATATCCAGAACGCCGTGGCGACGACCGTCGCCCACTTTGGCCGGCTCGACGGTGCCTTCAACAATGCCGGCGTGCTGGGCAAGGTGGCGCCCATCCACGAATTGACCAGTGCCGATTTCGCCGAAGTCATGCAGGCCAACGTATATGGCGTGTTCTGGTCGCTCAAGTACGAAATGGCCGCGATGCTGAAAACCGGCGGCGGGTCCATCGTCAATACCGCCTCCGTCGTTGCCCAGATCGGCTTCGCCAATTTTTCGCCCTACACGGCCAGCAAGCACGCCGTGCTCGGGCTGACCCGCAGCGCGGCGCTCGAAGGTTTCCAGCAGGGCATCCGGGTCAATGCGGTCAATCCCGGTCCTGTCGTCACGCCGATGGCCGAAATCGGTTTCGGCGGACTGGAAAATCTCGAAGCCACGCTCAAAACCAGCCCGGCGGGCCGTCCCGGTCAGCCCGAGGAAATCGCCAACCCAGTGCTCTTCCTGCTTTCTTCGGCGGCCAGCTACATCAACGGCCAGGGCTTCGCCATCGACGGCGGCTACACCGTTCAGTAAAGGGCCATCAACATGCAAACACGCTTTCTTGGTCAGCAACAGCAGCCGGTCTCAGCCATCGGTCTCGGCTGCATGGGAATGAGCGAATTCTACGGCGCCAGCGACGATGCCGAATCCCTGCGTACGCTGGCCCGGGCACTCGAGCTCGGGATCAATTTCTTCGACAGCGCCGACACCTACGGCTTTGGCCACAACGAGAGCCTGCTCGGCCGCTTTCTCAAGGAAGGCGGCCCGGCGCGCCGGCAGCAGGTGGTGATTGCCAGCAAGTTCGGCATTGTCCGCGAGCAGGGCAAGTACGAACGGCGCATCGACAACAGCCCGGCCTACATCCGGCAGGCCTGCGAGGTCTCGCTGCAACGTCTCGGCGTCGAGCAGATCGACCTCTATTACTGTCATCGCCGCAACCCGGATGTGCCCATCGAGGACATGGTGGGCGCCATGGCGCAACTGGTCGCTGCCGGCAAAGTCGGCCAGATCGGTCTTTCCGAAGTTTCGGCCAGGACGCTGCGGCAAGCCAGCGCTGTGCATCCGATTGCCGCCGTGCAAAGCGAATATTCCTTATGGACGCGCGATCCCGAGCGCGACATGCTAGCCACCTGCGCCGAGCTGGGCACGACCTTTGTCGCCTACAGTCCGCTCGGCCGCGCCTTCCTGACCGGCGCCGTGCACCCCGAGCAACTGGCCGAGGGCGACTTCCGCAAGCACAACCCGCGTTTCGTCGGCGCGGCGGAAAAGATCAACGGCCAGTTGGTTGCCGAACTCGGCCGCTTCGCCACCGCCCGCGGCCTGAGCCACGCCCAGGTGGCGCTCGCCTGGCTGCTCGGCAAGCAGCCGCATGTCGTGCCGATTCCGGGCACCCGGCGTATTGCTTATCTCGAGCAGAACTCGGGCGCCGTTGATGTGCTGCTGAATGAGGCGGAAATCGCCGAACTCGACCGGATTTTCGCCGTCGAGCGGGTGGCCGGGGCGCGTTATCCCGAGGCCGGCATGGCGGGCATCGAATAAGGTGTTGCGGGAGGGGCTCCGGTCATGCAAGCCCCTTCGCCGGTTTGATTCGGCAAGGCCTGGGAAATGCTCGTTACTGCCAAAAACGACGGCCCGTCTTCGCTGCGGGCCGTTGCTTCTACGCCACTTCCGGTGCCACTTTCCAGAAACGCACGGCCAGCGCGCCCAGTGCCGCAAGGCCTGCCATGCCGGTCACGGCAACCCAGCCCCACTGACTCAGCAACAGGCTGCCCAGCGCCGCACCGCTCGCCATGCCGATGAACATGCCGACGAAGAGGACGGCATTGAGACGGCTGCGGGCGCCCGGTTCGATGCTGTAGACGATGGTCTGATGGGCGATCAGGCTGGCCTGGACGCCGAGATCGAAGCCGATTGCGCCGAGGCCGAGCAGCCAGAGCTGGGCGTTCGGCGAGAGCAGGGGGGCCAGGGACAGGAAAGCGAAGGACAGGGCGCTGAGCCCGCAGCCCTGGCGCGTCACCAGTTCGGGACCGCGCCGGTCGGCGAGATGACCGGCAAACGGCGCGGCCAGCGCGCCGGCCGCGCCGGCCAGGCCGAAACTGCCGGCAACGGCACTGCCGAGATGGAAGGGCGCGTCGTGCAACATTAGCGCCAGGGTGGACCAGAAAGCGCTGAAGCCGACCGCCAGCAGCCCCTGCGCCAGGGCGGCATGGCGCAGCCACAGCGTGCGCAGCGAACCGAGCAAGGCGCCGTAAGAAAGATCGGTGGTCGGCGCAAATTTCGGCAGGCCCCGCCAGGCGGCGATGCCGATCAGCGCAATGCTGGCCGCAGCGACGATGAAAATCGCCCGCCAGCCGGAATGTTCAGCCACCAGGCCGCTGACCACGCGTGACAGCAGGATGCCCATGAGCAGGCCAGTCATCACCGTACCGACCACCCGGCCGCGCTGGGCCAGCGGCGCGAGCGTCGCGGCGGCTGGCACGATGTCCTGGGCCAGCGTCGCGGTCAGGCCGATGGCCAGACTGGCGACCAGCAGCCAGGCGATGGACGGTGCAAAACCGGCGAGCAGGAGCGCCGCAATGAGCAGGGCGGCCTTGATCAGAATGATGCTGCGCCGGTCGTGGCGGTCGCCGAGCGGGGCGAGCAGCAGGATGCCGAGGGCGTAACCGAGTTGCGTCAAGGTCGGCACCAGGCCGATGGCGCGGTCTGAAGCGCCGATATCGACCCCGAGAATGCCGAGGATGGGCTGGCTGTAATACAGCGTCGCTACCGCAAAGCCGGCGCCGGCCGCCAAGAGCAGGATCAGGCGTGGCGCCAGCGCTGCGGGTTGACTACTTTCATGCGTATTTTGAATGGAAGACATGTTGTTCACCGTGCTTGCTGTTGATGTCTGGCATTCTGGTTGGTTGTGGATGCGAACGGTAGTATCGTTGCTGGCACATTCGTTATACGGTGAGCGTATGAGCAAGCCCGGTTCCGATCAAAACCATGTTGCCACCGGCACGCCCGATCTGTCGTCTTCGGCGGTCAGCGGCGATCGCATTGAGCTGATGCAAACCTTCGTCCGCATCGTCGAGGCCGGCAGTCTTTCCGCAGCCGCTGCCCAGATGGACATGACGCAGCCGACGATCAGCCGCCGCCTGCAGGCGCTGGAGCGTTCGCTCGGCCTGCGCCTGCTGCAACGCACGACGCACGCCATGCGCCTGACCGTCGATGGCGAGCGCTGCTACGAGCGGGCGCGGGAGCTGCTGGGCCGTTGGGCCGCGTTCGAATCCGATCTGCGCGGCGCCGCCGACGAGCCAGAGGGCATCCTGCGTGTCGTGGCGCCGCATGCCTTCGGCCAAGAGCGCCTGGTCAGGCCGCTGGCCGATTACCTGAAGTGCTATCCGCGGATGAGTGTCGAGTGGTTGCTGCACGACGACCGCTCGATCCAGGACTACATCGCGGCCGGCATCGATTGCGCCATTCAGGTCGGCGAGGTGACCGATCCCGGTCTGGTTGCCATCCGTCTCTCGGAGGTGCCGCGCATCGTCGTCGCTGCGCCGGAAATCCTCAATGGCGGTCCCCCGCCGGGCACGGCCCGCGAACTGGCCGCCTTGCCATGGCTTGCGCTGCGCACCTTCTACCGAAATGAAGTGAGTCTGAAGCATCTGGCAACGGGCGCGGTCGAGCGCATGCCGATCACGCCGCGCTTCAGTACCGACAGCTTGTACGCCCTGCGTAGTGCTGCCCTGCTCGGTCTGGGGGCCTGCATCGGCTCGGCTTGGGTGCTGGCCGACGACCTTGCGAGCGGCCACCTCATTCATCTGACACCGGAATGGCAGGCCGCCGCTTTGCCGGTCAGCCTGGTCTATCCCTACGCCCGCTTCTATCCGGCTCGCCTGCCCTGTTTCATCGACATCATGCGTCAGGCCATGCCGGAAGTGCTGGCCGGAGCGGCGGTGGCGCGGGGGTAGCGGGGCCGTCCCAGAGGTCGCGTTCGAGTTTTTCGAGGTTCATTGTCTCGACTCGGCTTTTGGTGTTTTTTGGCGGTTGACCGCAGCAATCAGTTTGCTTGGCCAGCCAGGCCGGCAATGCGGTGGAGGATATGCGGCGCGCGGGTTTGGCTGATGGCATCTCCGGGCAGAAAGCCGGAGACGGCTTCAGCGAACATTGGGTCGGCATTCAGGATGGCGAATTCGGCTTGCAGATACTGACGCAGGCTTGCTGTGCTGGCGGCAACTTCGGCGACGATTTCAGCGCGGCCGTCGATGACGCAGACGATGTCTTCCATGTCGTGGCTCGCCCAGTAGTCACCTTGGCCCCGGCCGTGAAAGGCCTCGAATTTGGTACCCAGAAAGTGGGGCGGGGTCAGGGTTCGGATTGGCTGGCCAGACGGCAGAAAGATCGTCGTGGCGGTGGCCAGGGCATCGGTATACCAGCGGTTGGCAAAGCCGAGAATGGCCTCGTCGGTGGGCATCAGGTCGAGAATCAGGTCGCCGGTACGCCAGCGGCAGATCGGTGCGTCTTGGCGCATGTCGGGAGTAAAGCCGAGGCTGCGCAAGGCATCCTCCAACTGATGGTAATCAAGCTGCGAGCTGACTTCAGTGATGACGTCGACGTCGCGGGTGACACGGACCGGCGGTAATAAGGGATCGGTAATGAACAAGCCGGTGGTGGCGCCGCCAACGAATACCAGGCGTTCGGTTAGGTGGCCCAGTTTGTGGGCCATGACTTCGAGCATTTCAAGATTGGGGTCACCTGGTCTCATGCGAGGCGCTCCTTGAGCAGGGCCTCGGCGAGCTGCTGTTCGCGGACATTACCGATACGGATGGCGTCGACCAGTGCCAGCAGTTCGTAGAGCTGCGGGTCGCGGCGTGCCGCTTGCGGCGCTGAAGGATAGAGCGGATACAAGGCCTGACCGCGTGCACTGCCGGCCGGGTCCGGCCAAACGGGCTGCGCAGCGCCGCTGGCGGCAATCTGTGTGTTCAGCGGAGGCGCTGCGTAGGCGGTGGGCATGCCGATGCTTTCGCTGCCATGGCGGGCGGGGAAGACATATTTGACGCCATGTACCAGAAATTCGAGCAGGTTCTTGCGTAGCGGGTTCCAGCTGTCATGCGGTAGCAGACGGGCGGCGCGAACCCGTTTGGCGCTGTTGTGAATTTCAGCCTTGCTCAGTCCCAAAGCTTCGGGGACGGCCGGGAAAATGCTGCTCGGGCCTTTGAGGATGACGAGCTTGAGCAGGAAGAGGACATCCTGTGGCTTGAGGAATTGCGGATTTAGATTCATGCGCCGTCGGTTGGATGGTTCGCAGTTCGCAAATTGCGAACTTTGGGCCATTGTCGATGCTTGCCGGTGCGGATGTCAAGCTTTCTGGCATATGGAGGCTTATACAGATCACTCAACGCGTTGATGGATTTGTACAAGCGCGCTTTACGGTTCAGCTGCGCGTATCAATTGGCAACTAAAGGTTCGCAATTTGCGAACTGGGAACCCGGGTCAATGAGGCGGCCAGCCGATCATTCGTCCAAGCAAAACGCCCCGGTTTCCCGGGGCGTTCCTTTACTGCTTCTCTGTCGGAGTCGGGCGTCTTTGCGCCTTTTTCCGGGTATTGCTTATTCCATCGCTTCGTACAGCGGGAGGGTCAGGAATTCCGGGTAGTCCGGGGTCAGGGACATCTTGTCGAAGATCACGGCGGCCTGGTCGTAGGTGGCGGTGTCTTCGCCCTGGGCGGAAACCGTTGCCTTCACCTTGGCCAGTTCTTCGGCGATCATCGGACGGACCATCTCTTCGGTGACCTTGCGGCCATCGTCGAGAATGCCCTTCGGCGAAACCACCCATTGCCACACTTGCGAGCGGGAGATTTCAGCGGTGGCTGCATCTTCCATCAGGTTGTGGATGGGCACGCAGCCGTTGCCGGCCAGCCAGGAGCCGAGGTAATGGATACCGACGTTGATGTTGTTGCGCAGGCCGGCTTCGGTGATCGGGGCTTCCGGCTGGAAGTCCAGCCACTGGGCCGGGCCGAAGTTGCCGGAAACCTGCTTTTCCCACTGGTTCGGCTTGTCGCCGAGGACCTTGACGAACTCTTCCATGGCGATCGGCACCAGGCCCGGGTGAGCCACCCAGCCGCCGTCGAAGCCGTCGTTGGCGTCGCGGGTCTTGTCGTGGCGAATGCCGGCCAGCGCCTTTTCGTTGGCGACCGGGTCGTTCTTGATCGGGATCAGGGCCGACATGCCGCCCATGGCCGGAGCGCCACGCTTGTGGCAAGCCTGCACCAGAGCCAGGGCGTAGCCGCGCATGAAGGGCACTTCCATGGTGATGGCGCTGCGCTGGGCCAGGCAGAAGTCCTTGTTCTTCTTGAACTTCTTGATGCACGAGAAGATGTAGTCCCAGCGGCCGGCGTTGAGGCCCGACGAATGGTTGCGCAGTTCGTAGAGGATTTCTTCCATCTCGAAGGTGGCGAGGATGGTTTCGATCAGCACGGTGGCCTTGATGGTGCCTTGCGGCAGGCCGATGTGGTCCTGGGCCATGACGAAGATGTCGTTCCACAGGCGGGCTTCGAGGTGGCTTTCCATCTTCGGCAGGTAGTAGAACGGGCCGGCGCCGCGGGCGATCTGTTCCTTGGCGTTGTGGAAGAAGACCACGGCGAAGTCGAAAATGCCGCCGCCGACGCGTTGACCGTCAACCAGCACGTGCTTTTCGTCGAGGTGCCAGCCGCGCGGACGGATCTGCAGGGTGGCGATCTTGTCGTTGAGCTTGTATTCCTTGCCGTTCTCGTTCTTGAACGAGAGTTCACGGCGGATTGCCTTGTACAGGTTGATCTGGCCCTGGATCTGGTTGTCCCAGTTCGGCGAGTTCGAGTCTTCGAAGTCGGTCATGTAGGAGTCAGCGCCCGAGTTGAAGGCGTTGATGATCATCTTGGCTTCGACCGGGCCGGTGATTTCGGTGCGACGGCACTCGAGGGCCTTGGGCAGCGGGGCGATCTTCCAGTCACCTTCGCGAATGGCCTTGGTTTCCGGCAGGAAGTCCGGCATTTCGCCGGCGTCGATGCGGGCCTGGCGGGCAACGCGGGCCTTGAGCAGTTCCTGGCGACGGGCTTCGAAGGCGCGATGCAGCTTGGCGACCAGTTCGAGGGCTTCGAAGGTGAGGACGGATTCGTAACCCGGCTTGATCGGGCCGGTGATTTGCACGCCTTGGGGCAGGTTGAGGCTCATGGAAACTCCTTGGTTAAGGTTGAAGGTTGAAAGTGAAATCGTTCAGCCCTGCAGGCCGCCGACGTAGGCCAGTACGTCGGAAAGCTGGCGGCCGCTGGCGGTCGGGGCAATGTCGAGGACTTCCTCGGGCTGCTTGTTGCGATTGACCCAGAAGGTCGTGAAACCGAACCAGGTGGCAGCACAGGCATCCCAGGCATTGGCCGAGACGAAGAGAATCTCGTTTTTCGGCACTTTGAATGCGTCAACCGCCAGCTGGTAAACCTCGGGCGAAGTCTTGAATTTCTGCACGCTGTCGGCCGAAAGAATGTGGCTGAACAGGTGGTTCATGTCGTTGTACTTGACGGCGATGTCGAGCATCGAGTGCGTGCCGTTCGACAGGATGGCGAGTGGATAGCCCATCGCCTGCAGCGTTTCCAGTGTCGCCAGGTTTTCCGGGAAGGGACGCAGACAGGCGTACTGGTTCATCAGATGCTGACGCTGCGTATCACTCATGTCGAGGTCGAGGCGACGGGCGGCGAACACCAGCGCGTCGCGGGTGACTTCCCAGAAGGTCTTGAACTGGCCGCTCATCGTCCGCACGCGGGTGTATTCGACTTGCTTCAAGCGCCATTGCACCGTCAAGGCGGCACCCTGGCCGGGGAAATACTCTTCTGCCAGGGCTTCCATGCAATAGACGTCGAACAGCGTCGCGTAGGCGTCGAAGGCGATGGCTTTGATCGAAGAAGGGGCGGTAGAGGAGGGCATGGACATGGAGTTTATTGTTACTTTTAAGATAAGATAAGTGGCATTTCCGGCGTTAATTCTTTTACTTAAAGTAAAGAATCTATGGATACTTTCAAACAGATTTCCGCATTTGTAAACGTCTCGACGCGTGGCAGCCTGTCGGCGGCGGCGCGCAGTGAAAATGTCACGCCGGCCATCATCGGTCGCCGCCTCGATGCGCTGGAAGCGAGACTCGGTGTACGCCTGCTGATCCGCACGACGCGCAAGCTGACGCTGACTTTCGAAGGCCAAGCTTTTCTTGAGGATTGCCAGAAGGTTTTGAACGATCTGGCCAATGCCGAAGCTGCAGTATCGCTGGGCAGTCTGCAAGCCAGTGGCCAGTTGCGGGTGTCTGCTCCTTCCGGCTTTGGCCGCCGGCATGTGGCGCCGCTGGTCGGCGAATTCATGCTGGCCAATCCCGAGGTACGCGTCAATCTGAATCTCAGCGACCGGCTGGTCGACTTGCTCAACGAGAATATTGACTGTGCTATCCGTATCGGCGAACTGACCGACTCCAGCCTGATCAGCGTGCGCCTGGGCGAGATGCGACGCATGGTGGTGGCCAGTCCCGCTTATCTGGTGGCGCATGGCGTGCCGCGCGAACCGGCGGATCTGGCGCAACACAATTGTTTGTCGCTCGGCCAGCAGCGCGGCTGGGTGTTCCGCGATCCGCAGAGCGGTGTGGTCGATACGCTGAAGGTGGGCGGTGTTTTCGAATGCAATGACGGTGCCGTCCTGCACGAATGGGCGCTGGCCGGCCAGGGGCTTGCCTGGCGTTCGCTGTGGGAGGTCGGGCAGGATCTGAAGGAGGGCCGCCTGACTTCCGTTCTCGATGCCTGGCAGGCGCCCCCTATGGGCATCTACGCAGTTTTTCCGCAGCGCCGGCATTTGCCCTTGCGAGTGCGCTTGTTTATCGATTTGCTGAAGGAAACCTATAGCCGCGCAAGCTATTGGGAGTTGCGCTGAAAAACGGCTCGCTGTAGCGGTCGACCGTCCGGCAGCAGGCAAAATGAAAAAGGCCGACCCCTCGTGAGGGTCGGCCTTCCTTTGCCACCCGGTCGGGCGGCAATTCAAAACGGTGAGTTCTTAGTGAAACTGTTCTTCTTCGGTCGAGCCGGTCAGGGCGGTCACGGAAGACTTGCCACCCTGGATCACGGTGGTGACATCGTCGAAGTAACCGGTACCGACTTCCTGCTGGTGCGACACGAAGGTGTAGCCACGGTCGCGGGCAGCGAATTCCGGTTCCTGAACCTTCTCGACGTAGGCCGACATGCCGCGCTTGGCGTAGTCCTGGGCCAGATCGAACATGTGGTACCACATGTTGTGGATGCCAGCCAGGGTGATGAACTGGTACTTGTAGCCCATGGCGCCCAGTTCCTTCTGGAACTTGGCAATGGTGGCGTCGTCGAGGTTCTTCTTCCAGTTGAAGGAAGGCGAACAGTTGTAGGCCAGCATCTTGCCCGGATGAACCTTATGCACGGCTTCGGCGAACTTGCGGGCAAATTCCAGATCCGGCGTACCGGTTTCGCACCACACCAGATCGGCGTAGTCGGCGTAAGCGATGGCGCGGGAGATGGCCTGGTCCAGACCCTTCTTGGTCTTGTAGAAGCCTTCGGCAGTGCGCTCGCCGGTCAGGAACGGCTTGTCGTTTTCGTCGTAGTCGGAGGTCAGCAGGTCAGCAGCTTCGGCATCGGTACGAGCGATAACCAGAGTCGGCACGCCATAGACGTCGGCAGCCATACGGGCAGCGATCAGCTTCTGCACGGCTTCGGTGGTCGGAACCAGAACCTTGCCGCCCATGTGGCCGCACTTCTTGACGGAAGCCAGTTGGTCTTCCCAATGCACGCCGGCAGCGCCAGCGCGGATCATGGCCTTCATCAGTTCGTAGGCGTTCAGTACGCCGCCGAAACCGGCTTCAGCGTCAGCGACGATCGGCAGGTGGTATTCGACGTGGCCGGCATCGCCAGCGTTGATGTTCTTCGACCACTGGATTTCGTCGGCGCGGTTGAAGGCGTTGTTGATGCGCTCGACAACCTTCGGCACGGAGTCAACCGGATACAGCGACTGGTCCGGGTACATGGCGGCGTATTCGTTGTTGTCGGCAGCAACTTGCCAGCCGGACAGGTAGATGGCCTTGATGCCGGCCTTGGCTTGCTGAACGGCTTGACCGCCGGTCAGGGCGCCCAGGCAGTTGACGTAGGGGGTGTTGTTGACCAGATCCCACAGCTTTTCGGCACCGCGACGGGCCAGAGTGTGTTCAACCTGGAAGGAGCCACGCAGACGGACGACGTCAGCAGCGGTGTAGCCGCGCTTGATGCCCTTCCAGCGGGGGTTGGTTGCCCAGTCTTTTTCCAGTTCGGCGATTTGCTGTTCGCGAGTGCTCATGTCTGTTCCTCGAAAGTTGGCTGTTGTTGGGTGACTCGATGTCGCTCTGGAGAACTTGCCGAAGCGCCGATCGATGGAAGAAGTATAGGTTTTTTCTTGCAGGGCAGCAACAGTCTTATATAAGACATAAGACAATTTTTTATTGTTTAGAATCAGTTGCTTGAATACGTAATTTCACGATATGAAAAGCTATTTGTTTTTGTGAAATGAAAACCTGTCGCAGTGCCGCATCGCAGCCGGAACAAATCGTCCGGCTTGGGCCGATTGTCGTGCACCTTGTTGTCGGGGAGCTTGCACCTTCGTCTTTCTTTGCGCTGCGCAGACGTAAAAACGGCGCCGCGTGGCGCCGTTTCTGATTGCCTGCTCAGTTGAGCGGGCGACTGCTGACCAGCACGCCGTCTTCGTCGGCATAGAGCCATTCACCCGGGTTAAAGGTGACGCCGCCGAAGGTGACGGCGATGTCGCGATCGCCGACGTTTTTCTTGATGCTCTTTTGCGGATGCGTGTTCAGCGCGCGTACGCCGATATCGATGCCATTGATGTCGCCCGAGTCGCGGATGCAGCCGTAAACCACGATGCCTTCCCAACCATTTTTCTGGGCCAGGATGGCGAGCTGGTCGCCGACCAGGGCACAGCGCAGCGAGCCGCCACCATCGATGACCAGGACCTTGCCTTTGCCATCTTCGGCAAAGGCGGTGCGGACCAGCGAGTTGTCCTCGAAAATTTTCAGGGTGACGATCTCGCCACAAAATGCAGTGCGGGCGCCGTAGCGCTGGAACATCGGGGCCACGATGCGCAGGCTCTTGCCGATTTCGCCTTCGAATTCATCGCACAGGTCGGGGGTCTTGAAGCTCATGGTTTTGTCTCCGGAAATAAAAAAGCCGTGCAATCTTGCACGGCTTTCGGGGGAGCTGGCAATCGTCAGACGACGGCTTCGCTCTTTTCTTCCTCGAAGTCGAGCCTGATTTTGCCTTCTTTGTCGAGGTCGACCGTTACGTGACCGCCACTGGCCAGCTTGCCGAACAACAGCTCATCGGCCAGTGCCGAGCGGATGGTGTCCTGGATCAAACGTGCCATCGGACGGGCGCCCATCAGCGGGTCGAAGCCCTTGTCGGCGAGCATTTCCTTGACCTTGTCGGTGAAGTGGGCGTCGACCTTCTTCTCGTGCAACTGTTCTTCAAGCTGCATCAGGAACTTGTCGACCACGCGCAGGATGACCTCGCGCTCAAGCGGACCGAAGGAAATCGTCGCATCCAGACGGTTGCGGAATTCCGGCGTGAACTGGCGCTTGATCTCGGCCATTTCGTCGCCGGTCTGCTTCGAGTTGGTGAAGCCCATGCTCGATTTCTGCAGGTCGGCGGCGCCGGCATTGGTCGTCATGATGATGACCACGTTGCGGAAGTCGGCCTTGCGTCCGTTGTTGTCGGTCAGCGTGCCGTGGTCCATGACCTGCAACAGGATGTTGTAGATGTCCGGGTGCGCCTTCTCGATTTCGTCGAGCAGCAGCACGCAGTAAGGCTTCTTGGTAACCGCTTCGGTGAGCAGGCCGCCCTGTTCGAAGCCGACGTAGCCCGGCGGCGCGCCGATCAGGCGGGAAACGGCATGGCGTTCCATGTATTCCGACATGTCGAAGCGGGTCAGCTCGATGCCCAGGCAGTAAGCCAGTTGCTTGGCGACTTCGGTCTTGCCGACGCCGGTCGGGCCGCTGAACAGGAAGGAGCCGATCGGCTTGCCCGGATTGCCGAGCCCGGAGCGGGCCATCTTGATCGCCTTGGCCAGCGCGTCAATGGCCTTGTCCTGGCCGAAGACGACCGCCTTCAGGTCGCGATCGAGGTTCTTCAGGGCGCCGCGATCATCGAGCGTGACATGCTGCGACGGAATGCGGGCGATCTTGGCGATGATTTCCTCGATGTCGGTCTTGTTGATGACCTTCTTCTGCTTCGATTTGGGCAGGATGCGCTGCGCCGCACCGGCTTCGTCGATGACGTCGATCGCCTTGTCCGGCAGGTGCCGGTCGGTGATGTAGCGTGCCGAAAGTTCGACCGCCGAGGTCAGCGCCGTGGCCGAGTACTTGATGCCGTGGTGTGCCTCGAAGCGGGCCTTGAGGCCTTTGAGGATTTCAATGGTTTCGGCCACCGAGGGTTCGTTGACGTCGATTTTCTGGAAGCGGCGGGACAGCGCGCCATCCTTCTCGAAAATGCCGCGGAATTCGGTGTAGGTCGTCGCGCCGATGCACTTCAATTGGCCGGAAGAAAGCGCCGGCTTGAGCAGGTTGGAGGCATCGAGCGTGCCGCCCGAGGCAGCGCCGGCGCCGATCAGGGTATGGATTTCGTCAATGAACAGGATGGCGTGCGGATTTTCCTGCAGCGCCTTGAGGACACCTTTCAGGCGTTGCTCGAAATCGCCGCGATACTTGGTGCCGGCCAGCAGCGCGCCCATGTCCAGTGAATAGACATTGGCCTTGGCGAGGATTTCCGGCACGTCGCATTCGACGATCTTGCGCGCCAGGCCTTCGGCGATCGCCGTCTTGCCAACGCCGGCTTCGCCAACCAGCAGCGGGTTGTTCTTGCGCCGGCGGCACAGTGTCTGGATGACGCGCTCAAGCTCCTTGTCGCGGCCGATCAGCGGGTCGATCTTGCCCTGCAGCGCCAGCGCATTCAGGTTGATCGTGTATTGCTCGAGCGGGCCGGCCTGCTGTTGTTCGCCTTCGTGCTCGGCCTCGCCCTCGGTCGTGGTCTTCGGTTGCGGCACCTTGCTGATGCCGTGCGAAATGTAATTCACCACATCAAGGCGCGTGATGCCCTGCTTCTGCAGGAAATAAACGGCGTGCGAATCCTTTTCGCCGTAGATCGCAACCAGTACGTTGGCGCCATTGACTTCCTTCTTGCCGGATGATTGCACGTGCAGGATGGCGCGCTGGATGACGCGCTGGAAGCCCAGCGTCGGCTGGGTATCGATGTCATCCTCGCCGGAAACGGTCGGCGTGTGCTCGATGATGAAGTTGGTCAGGTCCTTGCGCAATGCATCAGGCTTGGCGCCGCAGGAACGCAGCGCATCGGCGGCCGACGGATTGTCGATCAGCGCGAGCAGCAGGTGCTCGACGGTAATGAACTCGTGGCGTTTTTGACGCGCCTCGACAAAGGCCATGTGCAGGCTGACTTCGAGTTCCTGGGCAATCATCAGTTTTCCTCCATGATGCAAGCAAGCGGATGTTGATGCTGGCGGGCAAATGCGCTCACCTGTTCAACCTTGGTCGCAGCGACGTCGCGCGAAAAGATTCCGCAGACACCACGACCTTCGTTATGAACTTTGAGCATGATTCGCGTCGCTTGTTCAGTATCGAGAGAAAAAAAACGTTGAAGAACGGTAATGACGAAATCCATCGGCGTGAAATCGTCGTTCAACAACATCACCTTGTACATTTTCGGCGGTTGCGGCTTGGTGCGTTGTGCCTCAAGCAGCCCGTCTTCCTTAAACTTCGTAGCCATGCGTTCGATTCTAAACAGTTCGGTCCAATGTGCAACCGGGAAAAATGATCAGGGGACATCCTTCCTGATGATAAATCAAAGCAATTCTCTTGCCTGACTTTTGCTGCGCTGCCGCATCGATACTTGTTGACGGCATATTTCAACTCGCGTAGAAAGCAATCGTGTTTGGCTTCAAACTGTGTCAAGGTTGCCGCAATGCACCGGGTCACTGAGTTCAAACAGGGAGTCGGGGAGACCCGTAAATTTGTTCGTTTTTTGTATGAAAGTTGCAAACATGGCAATCGGTACTGTCAAGTGGTTCAATGATTCCAAGGGCTTTGGTTTTATCACTCCTGATGATGGCAGCGAAGACCTCTTCGCACATTTCTCCGCCATCAACATGAATGGTTTCAAGACTCTGAAGGAAGGCCAAAAAGTTTCCTTCGATGTCGTGCAAGGCCCCAAGGGCAAGCAGGCATCCAATATCCAGAGCGTCTGAGCAACGGATAGCCGTAATTTATAAAGCCCGTCTGAATTCAGACGGGCTTTTTTCATTTGGGGGGCGCGGAAATTGTCGGCAATCAGCCAACGGCCACTTCATCCTGTCGCTTTTCGCCCAGATTGTCGGTCCATGCCACGCTCAGCTTGTCACCGGCCTTGATGCCGCGGCTGCGGAACGTGAATAGCGGATTCTTCGATATCGAGGTGTTGAGCTGACCATCGATAATCGGTTTGCCATTGAGGTTGACCGTAAAGTTCTGGATGAAATGACTGGGCAGCAGTTGTCCCTGCTCGTTGCGGCGTTGCCCGGTTTCCATCGGATGCTGCATCAGGATGCGGATTTCGGCGATTTCGCCCTGAATTAGTGCGCGGATCTTGATCTGTTCAGCCATCGTCATGCTCCGCAGCCACCGAGGGTGACCTTGATGTCGCGCCAGGCGACGTGGGTCTTGCCATCGGCTGTTTTGGCGACGACACGGATCCGGGTGCTTTCGGCCAGTTTCAGTTGCAGCTTGGCATAGGGCAGGACCGGGCCGGAAAAATCAAGGGCAGCGCACAGCGGCAGCGGGTTCTTGTCGGCGAAGACCGCAAGGCTGCGCGTGTTGGCGAGGTTGCTGCTGATCTCGATATCGACCTTGGCGCCATTTTCGGAAATTTCCGGGGCGGTGATCTGGATGTCGCGTGCCTCGCCGGTGGCGGGGGCGCCGTAGGCCTTCAATGCTTCGTTGATGGTGCGGGCGGTGAAGGCCGGGCGATTCCAGTCGGCGGCGCGGGCGGTCTGCGGCAGGAGCAGGCTGCTGCCAAGCAGGGGCGAGAGCAGCATGGCGCTGCCGCCCTTGAGCCATGTACGGCGGAGTTCTTGCATGTCGTTTCCGGAAAAGGTTTATTCGGCCAGCCAATGCCCGGACTTGCCGCCGGACTTCTCGAGCAGCCGGATATTTTCGATACGCATGCCGCGGTCGACCGCCTTGCACATGTCGTAGATGGTCAGCAGGCCGACACTGGCGGCGGTCAGGGCTTCCATTTCGACGCCGGTCTTGCCGTGGCATTCGGCAATGACTTCGCAATGCACGGCGTTTTGGGCTTCATCGACGACGAAGTCGACCGCAACGCGGGTCAGGGCGATCGGATGGCAGAGCGGGATCAGGTCGCCGGTGCGTTTCGAGGCCTGGATGGCGGCGATACGGGCGATGCCGATAACATCGCCTTTCTTGGCCGAGCCGTCGCGGATCAGTGCCAGCGTCGCCGGCTGCATGAAAATGCTGCCGCCGGCACGGGCAACGCGGGCGGTTTCGGCCTTGCTGCCGACGTCGACCATGTGGGCCTGGCCGGTGCTGTCGAAATGGGTAAGGGGGTTCTGGGTCACGATGGTCACGATTGGTTACGATTCCGCCCGGAAAGGCCCGGAACGGCTGCGTTATCATAGCACCATGCCTGTTTTGCAGCGTTTTGCCGCCGGCCTCCTGGCCTTGTCCCTGGTCGTCCAGCCCTTGCGGGCCGACGATCTGCCGGAGCTCGGCGATGTCGCGAGCAACGAGTTGTCGCTGGCGACCGAGAAGAAAATCGGGCAGCAGATCATGCATGAGATTCGCTGGCGCGAAGCCACCTACCTCGACGATCCGGATGTTGAGGCCTATCTCAACCAGTTGGGTGGCCGCCTGGTTGCCTTCAGCAACGATCCCGGCATGGGTTTCTATTTCTTCGGGATCAACGATCCGAGCATCAACGCCTTTGCGATGCCGGGTGGCTTCATCGGCGTGCATAGCGGCCTGATCCTTTCGGCGCAGAGCGAGTCGGAACTGGCCGGCGTCCTGGCGCACGAAATCTCGCACGTCACACAGCGCCACATCGCCCGTCAGCTCTACCAGTCCAAGCAGCTCGGCATCGCCTCGATGGTGGCGATGGGGCTCGCCCTGCTCGCGGCACGCTCGAACGGCCAGGTGGCGGGGGCGGCGATCGTCACGGCGCAGGCCGGGAGCCTGTCGGCGCAACTCGCCTATTCGCGGGATTTCGAGCGCGAGGCGGATCGTCAGGGTTTCGAGATCATGCGCAAGGCGGGCTATGAAGTGCGTGGCATGTCGGATTTCTTCGTGCGCCTGCAGCAGGCGGTTCGCCTGTACGAGAACAATGCGACGGCCTACCTGCGCACCCACCCGCTCACCGGTGAACGTCTCACGGACATGCAAAACCGCGAGCAGGCAGCGAGTTACCGGCAGGTTGCCGACAGCGCCGACTTTCTGCTCGTGCGGGCGCGCTTGCGTGCCATGCAGGGGCTTCCGGTTGAAGCGGTCAAGGATTTCGCGACCTTGTTGCGGGAAGGTAAATACACCTCCGAGGCGGCGACGCGCTACGGCCTGTCCTGCGCGCTGTTCCGCGCCCGTGACTGGGTGGGGGCCGAGCGCGAGCTGCGGGCGGCGCGTCAGGGGAAGATTTCCTCGGCCATGCTCGAACGCCAGTTTGCCGAAACGCGCATCGCGAGCGGCGATATCGATGGCGGACTGAAGGTCTATCGCGACGCGATGGTGCGCTTCCCGATGAATCTGGCGCTGGTTTACGGCTACGGCGATGCTTTGGTCAAGGCACGGCGCTTTGCTGATTCCCTGCGCTTTGCCGAAAACCAGTTGCAGAACTACGCCCAGGATATTCGCCTGCATCGCCTGCGTGCCGAGAGCTACGCCGGTCTCGGCCGGCGGGCGCAGCAGCACCTGGCGCTGGCCGAGGCTTTTGCGCTGCAGGGGCAGACGGAGACTGCGGTGAATCAGTTGCTGTTCGCGCAGCAGGCCGGCGACGGCAATTTCTATGAAATGTCGGTCATCGATTCCCGTCTGCGCGAGTTGAAACAGCGTCGCCTTGAGGAACTCAAGGAAAAACGCAATTAAGGGTAAAATCCCTCGTCTTGTTTAACTGGCCTATCGACCATGGAATTTGATCGCGATCTCGATGTAAAAGGCTTGAATTGCCCGCTGCCCATCCTGCGCACCAAGAAGGCGCTGGCCGAGATGGAAACCGGTCAGGTCTTGCGCGTGCTGTCCACCGATGCCGGCTCGCTCAAGGATTTTCCCGCTTTTGCCAAGCAGACCGGTAACGAGTTGCTGGCGCAGAGCGAAGAAAATCGCGTCTTCGAGTTTTTCCTGAAGCGCAAATAAGTACCCCGTTCCACGCATTTCTTGAAGATCGGCGGGGGGCCCCCGGGGGGCCCCCCGCCTCGCGCTTTTCTTCCCCCCCCGCGCGCCCCGGGG
>Ga0074199_1000478_pt1 | contig 61309 bp, 68 predicted proteins | sample EPASupsiteSAE347_FD_64528 | JGI IMG/M metagenome (GOLD analysis project Ga0074199, IMG submission 64528) | Bioremediated contaminated groundwater from EPA Superfund site, New Mexico - Sample SAE3-47 | ecosystem: Environmental > Aquatic > Deep subsurface > Groundwater > Contaminated ... | reverse complement strand
GATATCAAAAAAGGAGCAGTAATAACTATGTCTCCCCAAAATATATATCCTGGTATAAAGATAGTTAGTAAGCCCAAAATGAAATATAGTAAATAATATATAGTTTTTTTATCTTTTCGGAGGAAGATGAGAAGAAATAAGATTAATGAAATAATAATAAAAAAACCCTTTGTTTGGAGAAAGTAAAAAATTAAAGCAGCCAAAATTCCCGAGATAAAAATAAGATTTTTATTTCTTTTTTTAATAAATAAAATGAAGGTATAGGATAAAAAAATTACTAAGAAAGTACTGTAAGTATTGTGGTTTATCAAAGGGTAAGCTGCGCTTGTAATTATTAACCAAAGCAAGCTAGTAATTTTACTTATTTTTTCGTCTAATTCTAATAATCGACTTATTTTATAAATTAAAAGTGCCGTTATTAATAAAAAGATGACAGAAATTATTTTTACAGGTGTGTATGATGGACCAAAAAGTAAAAAAATTAAGTAAACAAAATAAAAAGAACCTGGTGATATGTATTCAAAAAAATCAACGTATAATTTTTTACCGTTGTATATATTCCAAGCCCCATTAATAATTACGCCCTCATCTGAACTAAATTTGTGTTGAAAATGTAACAAAAATGTAGTTACAAAAAATAAACTAACCAAGAGTAAATTTTTTTTAGATAATAATATTTTTTTCGTAAGCATAAGAAGCCATATTTTGCTTAGCAGTACGTTTAATATTATAACCCCTATAGGCTAAATTGTAAAAAATTATAACAAAAATTTGATAAGGAGGTTTCATATTTGGGGGCATATTATCGGGTTTTGTTAAATGAAGGTATTATTTAGAGCGGTTCAATGCAGACCTGCTCCGCTGGAGCGTAGCGGATAGTCCAGATCAACTTGCATGGTTGTTTTTTGTTTATTTAAAACATTCGCCAATTGTGGTGTTTTTTTGTATAATAAAAATATGGCTAAAATAAAAATATCAAATGGTGTTGTTCACACAGCGCCAACTGATTTACGAAAATCTCTACAGGCTACCCCAAAGGCCTTGGTAGCGTGGAATAATCTTACCCCACTGGCACGCAATGAATGGATTTGTTGGGTTATTTCTGTAAAGAAAATAGAAACCAGGAATAATCACATAGAGCGTGTTTGTCGCGAGATTGGCCAAGGAAAGCGAAGGCCTTGTTGTTGGCCTGGTTGTCCTCATCGATAAAGTGGTTCGCATTTTTTTCTTGAGGAATAAGTTATATCCCCTGATGGTTTTTTATTTGACTAAAATGGCAATTTCCGGCAGAATAAACATATGAAAATAATTATTGCTACACCATTGTTTCCCCCGGAAATAGAGGATATTGCTACTTATGCCAAAGATTTGGCCGAGCATTTGAAGGAAAAACATCAAGTGTCGGTTTTAGCTTACGCTGGGCAGATAGAGGCTATACCGGGCGTGACTATTTATACTATCAATAAAAGACAGGCAATTTTTTTTAGAATTTGGAATTATTTTATTAAGTTATTAAAATTGGCTAAACAGGCTGATCTTATTTATGTTCAGAATTCTGTGGCAGTAAGTTTACCAGCTATTTTGGTAAAAACGATTACTGGTAAAAAGGTTGTGATAAATTTTATAGAAGATGAAGCTTGGAAAAGAGCCAGACATTTACAGTTGACTAACAAATCTTGGCAAGCTTTTTTGGCTAAGTCAGAACTTAATTTTAAAATTAATTTAATAAGAAAACTGCAAGTTTGGACTTTGAGGCAAGCTGATCGAGTGATATTTTCTTCTCAGGTTTTAGCCCAAGCAGTCGGTAAAAGTTATAATCTATCCCCGGCTAAACTAATGGTAAATTATCCAGTCGTTTCTGCACCAATAGTATTGCCATTTGAGCAAGCTATCAAGAAAAATCAGGTATTGGTGTTTGGTCAAGACCTTAATTTAGCTAATCAGGAAAAAATTAATGGTTTGAATTTAATTGTATTGGGTAATAAGTCATTATCAAGAGCGGAAACCTCATATTTGATAAATACTTCAGAATTAATTGTTTATAATATTCTTTCAGAAAATTTTGATAATTTTTTAATTGATTGCGTGGTAGCGAATAAAAATATTTTAGCTCACGATACTAGTTACACGCAAGAAATAATTGGTAAGTCGGGAGCATTGGTGGATTTTAATAATAAGCAGGCAGTGTTAGAGAAAATACACCACTTGCTTGGTCATGGGGTAGCCAATAAAGATACAGATAATAGATTTGTTTGGGAAAATCATTTAAATAAGTTGCAAGAAATATTTGAGGTAAGTGTTAAAAAGTAATTATGGCTGAAATTAATATAAAAAAAGAGTGGAATGATTATTGCCAAAGCGAGATTGATAGCTTAAAACCGATTTTGCAAGATTTAGGCTTTGAATTAGATGAAACACAGGTGCACATTGGGGGAGAGCGCTATATTTTTAGTGAGAAAAAGTTGGTTTTAGTAGGTAAGCGCCTTAAGGATAATTTGCCAGTGATTATCAAAGTAAGCAGTGACGCCAAGGGCATTAGCGAAATTAAGCATGAGCGGCAATGCCGCATTATGCTTGATAAGATAAAATTTGCTTATCATGTATTTTTTTCACCACCAGAAATTTTGTATCAAGAAAAAGATAGTAGAGTTATATTTATCACCAAATACATTGAGCAGGATTGTCAATTTTTGGAGCGGCCACTCAAAGACCAATTTTTCTTGGGCCTCAAAGGTCTAGAAGTCCAGGAAGGAGTGCAAGTCACTACCTATGAGCATGCTCATGATATTGGTAAATATTTTGGTGTTTGGGAGGCAAAAGATTATTTGCAAAAATTTGATGAATATTACAAAGATGTAACTGTAAAATTAGCTGACCAAAGGACAATCTTGGATTTATACAAAAAAGCCAAAGAATTTTTGATGAGCAATGTCCAAGTGATTGATTTGTATACTGGATTTTTGACGCATTGGGATTTTGTGCCGCATAATATCCGCGTGCAGGGCAATGATATTTATCTTTTGGACCATTCTTCTATCCGTTTTGGCAATAAGCACGAGAGCTGGGCTAGGTTTGTCAATTTTATGGTTCTCCATAATCCTGATTTGGCCGAGGCTTTATTATTTTATGTGCAAAAAAATCGTCCAGCTTCAGAGAATATGTCACTAAGAGTTATGCGAGTTTATCGCCTGGCAGAAATAATTTGGCACCACGCCAATATCTTGTCACGGGCAGATGGTGATTTAAAAAATTTAAGCCAAGAGCGTATAAATCTTTGGTCTCAAGTTTTGGCTAGTATTTTAGATGACAAAACTTTAAATTCGGCTGTCATAGAAGATTATAAAAAAATGCGCGACTCTTTGCGCAGTCCCGAAGAAAAAAAGCGACAAGAGAAGTTGCATTAAATTAAAAATCGTTAATACTCGCACTGTCATGCCGAATTTATTTCGGCATCTCCAATTGGCTAGAGTTTGTTGGAGATCCTGAAACAAGTTCAGGATGACAATTTGTCTCGTCGGTATTTTAATCCAGTTTTTCTACTTCTCGTAATAATTTTTCATATTCAGCTATCATTGGGCTTTGCCAAGTAGTTTTAAACATTTTAAGCATTTCGTTTTCTGCCTGCATTTTTTGCTCTTTGCCACGGTTGAATTTTGTCCAAATATTTGAACCTAATTTTTTATGGTTAGTAATTATACTTTCTAAATTATGAATCTTGTCGGCAATTGATATAGCTTTGGTTTCTGAACTAGCATTTTTAATTGCTTCAATATATTTTTCTTTTCTATCTTCCCACTTTAGTGATTTATCTTCAGTAAGTGGCATGATAATATCAACTACTTTATCACCTAGTTCTTGTCGTAATTGCTTTTCGGAATAATCAGTGTCTTCAAGCACATCATGGACTAGGGCAGCGGCTACCACAGTATCAGAAAAGCCAAGCTTGGCTAATTTGGCCGACACGGCCTTAGGGTGATGTATATATAAAGAATCGTCAGTTTTTCTGGTTTGCTGGCCATGAGCTTTGGTGGCAATGGCTAGAGCTTTGGCTATTAGGTTCATATTTATATCTGTGAAAATATTTTATCTTGCATTTTTTTAGCCACCATGTCCCAGTTGTATTCAGCTTCAACCATCTGGCGGGCAGTATCAGTAATAGTTTTTACTTTGGCGGGATTAGCCAATATATCTTGGACAGCGTCAGCGATTTGTTCGGGTGAATCTTTATCAACGGCCCAAGCTGTAGAATCTTTACCTATATTTCTTTTACTATCAAAAATAAATTCTGCTAGTCCGCCTTCTTGGGTAGCCACGACTGGCAGGTGAGAGGCCATAGCTGAGAGAAAAGCATTGCCTAGGCCTTCAGAGCGGCTAGGGCAGACAAATATATCAGCTACCTTGCGATACTTAGTGATTTCCGAGCGGTCAACTCGGCCAGTGAAAATTACCCGATTTTCCAAATTTAATTCTTTGGTTAGATTTTTTAACATTTGTTCGTCTGGACCATCACCGACAATTAAAAATTTTATATTATCAGGCAGTGATTTAAGAGCGCGAATTACATCGTCGTTGGCTTTTTGATGGACTAGGCGGGCAGTATTAACTAGATAGATATCCCCAGATTTTTTACCTAGATGTTTTTTTAGTTTTGAGATTTCTTCTTCAGATACAGCTTCAGCTAGATCACGGGGATTGGCGCCATTGTGGATTATTTCGATTTTATTATCAGCTACGCCACGTTTTTTGGCCCAGTTAGCCAAAAATGTAGAAATAGCCTGAACCTTGTCAGCCTTGGTAAAGGCCCGAGTAAACAATGGCCATAAAGGTTTCATGGTTTTTTCTATGTAGTCAGTGGGGTCACCTTCTTGCAAAGTCAACACATAGCCGATTTTGGGGCAAGCCATTTTAAAAATAGCGGCTGGCACACCAGCTGAGTGGGCCATCATGGCCCAGATAGCATCGTATTTATATTTTTTGTGCAGTTGGCAGGCCTTAAGTGGCGCTAAAAATTGATATAGAGGTTTATTCAAATCTAGCGGCATTTTACCCAAGTCTTCAAAACCAGGATTGTTTTTGGTAAGGCCAATGCGATGCACCAAGACATTGCCGATTTTTTCTATTTTTGGCAGAGCAGAATTATATCTCAAAGTGACCATGTGAAATTCAATGTGATCAGGACTAACTCGGTCAGTAATTTCTTTAATGGCAGCTTCGGCGCCACTAACATTGTTTGGGTAATAGGCAAGCGAAAAAATTAATATTTTTTTCATAAGTTTATAATTGTCGTTGTGAGTCAAGAGGTGTCCAGATGTCATTCTGGAGCAAAGTCCGAAGGACGAAGCGATAGAATCTAAAATTTTAATTCAAACATTTAGATTCTATCGGTCCCCCTCGACTACGCTCGTGGTCCCTCCAGAATGACGAGGTCCTTTCTTAATATCTTGAATATATTGTTTGAGGGTATGTTTTTGTTTCCAGCCTAAGTTTTTTATTTTTTTACTATCTATTGCTTCACTGGTCCGGCTAGTTTTTGTTTGCGGTAGCATGTTTATCTTGCCGCCAAACATTTTGGCTAATTCTAATATGGAATAAGTTTCTTTAGCACAAATACCATAGTCATCACCCTGACCTTTTTGGCCAGCCAAGATAATGCCAGCCACAGTGTCAGCTACATGAGTGAAAGCTCTTTTTTGGGTGCCGGGTCGGCGCACTGGCAGAGCTTTATTTTTTAGATAAGCTTCTTTGAAAGTGCCAATTACTGTGCCATAGGCACCAGTAAATTGCCCAGCCCGCTCTCTTGGTCCGTAAACATTGTAAAAATAGACAGTAGCATATTTGAGACCATACCACTGACTATAGTTTTTGACTAGTTCAGTATTAATGGCCTTGGCCCAAGTATAGGGGGCTAGGTCGCGGCCAGAAACTCCATTTTTGCCTGGAGCGTTGAATTTGGTAGAAGAGCCAGCATAAACTAATTTACATTTATGTTTACGCCAAAATTCAAAGACACCAAAAGTGCCAGCTATGTTGAGATCCCAGACTAATTGCGGCTCATCTAGACTAGCGGCTACACGGGAGTATTCGCCTAAATGATAGATAATATCGGGTTTCTCTGGGATATATCTAGCGATATCTTTGGTGTGGCCACGGCGATACTGGGCCCCTTTGATATGGTTTTTCTTAGAGCCGGTAAAATAGTTATCCAAAGAAATAACCCGATTTTTCTTGTCTCGGACTAGTTGTTCAATGAGGTGGGAGCCGATAAAGCCAGCCCCGCCAGTGACTATAATTATTTTCTTTTTGTTAGGCATTTGTGTATATTAGATGATTGATTTAAAACTTTTAATATAGTAAGATTATATTACTTAAAGTAAAAAGTCAAAAGGAATATTGTATGAAAATCAAGATAAAAATCGTCTCTGTGCTCTGGAAATTTTTTTTAGATAATAAAAAGTTGATACTAAAATACGGCACAGTCGGAGCGGCGTCAGCCATGGTTGATTTTGGGGCTTTGTTTATACTGACGGACTGGTTTGGGGTATATTATTTGGTTTCCGCCACTATCTCTTTTATTTTATCAGCGATTGTCAATTATACTTTAAATCGCAACTGGACTTTTAGGTCCAATGGCCAGCATCGCAAGCAAGTGCCGATTTTTTTGATGATTGCTGTTTTAGGAATACTGCTCAATAACAATATTATGTATATTTCCGTAGAGCATTGGCATCTCCACTATTTATGGGCCAAAGTAATTGCGGCGGCGATTGTGACAATTTGGAATTTTTTTGGTAATAAGTATTTGACTTTTAAGCTTTAATTTTTTTATAAGATAAAAGAAAGCGCGCCCGTCCACCACTGCAAATGCAACGGTGGACGGGCGCTTTGATCTCACGGGCGGCGCAGAAATGGACGCAGTCTTTCAAGCTCCTCGTGGAGGTAAGAAGCTATCTCCCCAGAGAAGCCAAGGGTGGTGCTTTCGGAGAAAGCTCCTTGGCGGAGGTACTCATTGATTGCTTTCTGGGAGTAGCCCTTGACATACTTCATGGTAGCTTGGAGCGTGTCAGGTGGACTGACTGACAGGAGTGATAGATAGCTGGCGATTTCAGCGCTTGCCTGATCAGCGCGCAGCTCCCCACGGCTACACTTGAAGAGCAGTTCGCCGATGATCTGGGTGTGATACCACAGCGCGGCGTCTTCACCGCTGGTCTGAATCACACTGCCGGTATGGTGGTTGTAATTGATGGCCACCATGATCACGCCACGGTCGGCGTAGTAGAGGAAGGTGTGCTTCTTGTCCAGGTTGTCAGGGGCAGCGGTATAGAGGTTTGGTAGCTGATAGACGGAGAACTTGGGGTTGTACAGTCGAAGCACGGTCATGGTAGCCAGCGAATCAGCGCTGGGATAGCGGCCGTTGTCTTGGTAGAAATCCTCGGCTCTGTTGACCAGAGTCTGGCAGAGCGAGCCCTTGTTCCAGGCTTCGCCCAAGCGCGTGGAGGCACAGCCAGCAGTGAGCAGGGCGCTCACTAGGCACAGGCAGACACACAATCTCTTCATGGATATAGGCCCTTTCGTGAGGATGGAATGATCGTAGCCCATAGATAGCCTAGGGCTATAGGGACAATTTATATTATATGGCAGAATTTTTTTTGTCAATAAAAAAAGACCCGCGTCAGACGCGGGGTATTTTTATATCATTTTTTTAAATTCTTCGACCATAGGCACTGGTTCAGGATCACGGCCATAGCCCAGAGCTGTATAGTAGGCCGCCCAGTCAGCAATAAGAAGATTGCCAAATATCTTGAGCCATTTATTTTGGCCGTTTAGGACAATGCTAGTTATTGGCAGATTTCTTTTTTTGTAGAGTTTGGCCAAAACTTGCAATCTTTTTATATTTTGTGGATGATCTTCACGGTCACTTAAAAATATAAAAGAAAATTTGTTAGATAATTGCCGATTTTTAGCTACCACGTCAAAGCCTGTCATCTCATTGTGGTTTAACTCTGGCACAGTATTGTAGAAAGCTGGTATTTTACCAGTTTCATTAAATTTTATTTTCCAGTTGTAGGCCAAGGCTTCATTGCTGTCAGAAACATAGATTATGGGTACGTGGTTTTTGAGCAATTTGGCTAATTTTTGGCCACGACCTTGGTAATTAGTTGCTTTTAGCTGGCTGACTATTTCCGTTTCTTTTAGAATTTTATTTTGCCCCATGATTTTGAGGAGTCCTCGCAAGCTAAAGCCTAGAGCTGAGCGTGGTTGAATGCCTGTTTTTGGCAACTCAATGTAAGGGCGTTTATATTTTTTGGCTAAAGTAATTAATTTTCCGCCAGTAGCAATAGCGACAACATTTAATTTTTTAGCTAGGGCTTTTTTAAAACCATCAATCACTTCTTCAGTGTTGCCAGAATAAGAGCTAGCAATAATCATTGATTCTTTTAATTCTTTATCATCCAAATTAGGTAGTCCGTAGTTTTTATGTATCACAATTTTTAGTTGTGGCTGGGCTCCGGCCAAAACATCAGCGGCTAGGTGTGAGCCACCCATGCCTAGGACAATAAATTTTTTAGCGGCTTTATATTTATTTTTATTTATTATCTTTGGCTGGTATTTGAACTGGGCGGTAAAATTTTTAATGGCTTCTAACATATAATTATTTCCTTTTTAAAACTTTAAGTATTGCTTGAATAATGTGCGGGGAAGAAATTTTGTATTTATCCCACAACTCGTCAGGTTGGCCCGATTCACCAAAGGTATCGCGAACACCAACCATCTCCATTGGTACGGGGTAATTCTCAGCCAAGAGTTCGGCCAAGGCAGAACCTAGTCCGCCAGCCACTTGGTGATCTTCCACTGTGACTAGACACTTGGTTTTTTGTAGGGATTTTAAAATAGTATTTTTATCCAGAGGCTTGATGGTGTGGCAGTTTATGACTTCAACTTTTATATTTTTTTTAGCCAGCTCTTTGGCAACTAGTAGGGCTTCGGCTAAGATTGGCCCAGTGCCAACTATCGTGACATCGCGTCCAGGCACAAGCAAATTAGCGCGGCCAATGATAAAGCGATCAGAATTCTTAGTAATAATTGGGCTGTTTTGTCGAGTTAAGCGCAGATAAACTGGGCCAGAGTGCTCGGCAATAGCTAAGGTAGCTTTTTTTGTTTCTATATAATCAGCCGGAGAAATTACAATGAGATTTGGCAAGCATCTGGTAATAGCAATATCCTCTAAGGCTTGATGGCTAGCGCCATCAGGGCCAACCGCTAGGCCTGTATGGGTAGATACTATTTTTACATTAGCCTCAGAGTAGCAAACACTGACACGCAACTGATCCCAGTTTCTGCCTGGGCTAAATACGCCAAAGCTAGCAGCATATGGAATTTTACCGCCCAGGGCCAAGCCAGCCGCTACACCCAACATATTTTGTTCAGCTACACCGACTTCTACAAAACGTGCTGGGAATTTTTTGGCAAATTTATCAACTCGAGTTGATTCAGCTAAATCAGCGGAGACAACAACGACTTGTTTATTTTTTTCACCCAAAAGTAGGAGAGCTTCACCAAAGCCATCGCGAGTAGATTTTCCGCCAGAGGTGGACCCGCCTTTGGCGGGTAGTAGCTTATTATTTTTTGACTGATTTTTTACCATATTAAATAGCGTTGCGTAATTGTTTTAAAGCTTCAGTAGCCTCAGCCTGACTAGGCGCTTGACCGTGCCAGAGGTAGTTGTTTTCCATAAAGTTAACACCTTTACCTAAGATAGTGTGAGCAATAATAGCCACTGGTTTAGTAGATTGCTTGGCTAACTCTAGAGCTCGGATAATTTGTTTTATATTATTACCATCAATTTCTAAAACTCTCCAGCCAAAACTTTGATATTTAGTTTTAAGTGGTGAGATAGGCATAATGTCTTTGGTGCGTCCATCTATTTGAATACCATTATTATCAACTATAATTATAAGATTATTAAGTTTATATTTGTGGGCGGTCATAATAGCTTCCCAGACTTGGCCTTCATTGTGTTCGCCGTCGCTAGTAATACAGAAGATACGATGTGGGCTTTTATCCATTTTGGCCGCTAGGGCCAAACCAACTGCCTGTGATATGCCTTGGCCCAAGGGGCCAGAGCTGTTTTCTATTCCCGGCAAAGATTTATTGTGAGGGTGGCCTTGAAGTTGGCTGTTTATTTTTCTTAAAGTTTTAAGTTTAACCAAAGGAAAAAAGCCTGCCCGAGACAGGGTAGTATATAGTATAGGGCAGATATGGCCATTGGATAATATTAGCCGGTCGCGCCCAGGATAATTAGGTTTAGTGGGGATAAATTTTAGAACTTTAAAATACAGTACAGCAAAGATATCGGCCATGCCTAATGATCCGCCGCTATGCCCTGAGCCAGAGCGAACTAGCATCTCTATAACATCTTGGCGCAGTTGGTTAGCTAGTTTGATTAATTCTTTTTCCGAGTATCTTTTCATATTATTTATTGTATCATATTTTGGCCTTAAATAAAAAACCCAGCCCCGCGTATGTGGGGCTGGGAAGGATAATTTTAGATATTTATTTTAATAGAGAATCTAAAGTAGCTTTAATGCTCTCAATCGGCAGAGCGCCATTGATAGGTACTTTTTTATCACCAGCTACAACTACGCTGTAGGGCGTGCCTTGAGCACCAGCGGCTTGAGCTTGGCTGGACATGCTTTGAACTTTGCTGGCGTATTTTCCAGAATCTAAACATTTTTGGAAGTCATCAGCATTAAGACCGAGCTCACCGACAATCTTAGGCAGGTCAGCCAGCTTCTCTGTGTTGTCAGCAAATAGCTTATCTAAAAATGCCCAGAACTTGTCATTACCGCCTTGCTCACCTACACATTCAGCCGCCTCGGCTTTTTTCTCAGCCTCGGGATGTAGGCTAGGTAGAGGGAAATGTCTATAAGTCCAGTTTATCTTACCATTGTAATCTTTGAGTATCTGTAGCATGGTTTCGTGAAAACGGGAACAAAATGGGCAGTCAATGTCGGAAAAAGTAACTATGTTGACTTTGGCATTCTTATCACCGCGCACCCAGTCTTTGTTATAATCAACCGCCGCCAGAGTTATTTGGCCGCTTGGTTGGGCGCCATTATCATTGACAACGGCTGGAGCATTATTAACATTATTAGCGGCTATATTATTGTTATTATTTTTGGTAGTTTTACCATTGATAAAAAAACCTAATAGGACAAAGAAGCCAATAACAAACATAGCGGCAATGCCGACGCCCAGCCCTGCTTTAAAAGCAGTTTTTGGTTTGAGGCTGTCAATTGTGCCTCGTTCTTGATTGTTGCTTTCCATATATTTTTTTAAGCTGATTAATTTTTAATTTATAGGGTTCATATAGTATAGCAATTTTTATTTTTTTATTCAAATTTTTTGTAGGTCTCTGTCGTTGACAAAATTTGCTAAGTGTGCTAAGGTACCTCGATCCCAAAATATAGGGATTTTTTATTTTTAATAAAAATTTATGTCAGAAGCTAATAGTTGCAAAACTATGAGAAATCTGGGCAAAAAATTGAAAATATACCTAAAACTGCCGTTTTTATTGGTTAGTTTGCTAGTTTTTACTTTTCCTCATTTGACTGCTTCTCAGGCAATTGGCAATAAAAACTACTCTATTGGCCCAGTGCCCAATGAGGCTATTAAGCCATATCATAGCGGGGAGCCTTTGCCAGTAGTGCCCGATAAACAGCCCAAAAAGACCATGAAAATCATGGTTACGGCCTATAGCAGTGAGGTAGCTCAAACCGACGATACCCCTTTTATTACTGCTTTTGGTACCCATGTTAGAGATGGCATTGTGGCTACCAACTTTTTGCCAAAAGGCACTATTGTTCGTTTTCCTGATGTTTATGGCGATAAAGAGTTTGTGGTTGAGGATCGCATGAATAAGCGTTATTACTATCATATGGACATCTGGATGGCTGAAAAGGACTCAGCCGTCACTTTTGGCGCCAAAGTCCTTAATATGGAGATTCTTTAAATTTTGCCTACCCGCCTTGCCTAGCGAGGCAGGATATTAGACAAAAATAACCAATATCAAAGCCCCCAATTATGGGGGTTTTGAGGTATCAACCCCGTTAAACGCTCATGTCCGCCAGCTGGCGGACGAGCCCCGTTTTTATGGGGTTTAACGGGGTTGACAAAGTTTTTGTTTTGCTCTATAATACTTTTGCTATAAAAAATATAATAATTTAAGATAGTATAGTATATAAACCAAAGATGTTAATCAGCTTAAAAATAACGAGTAGTTAAAAGGATTTTAGGCAAGATTTACTTTTGCGTAGAGTCCGCCGAAGAAGCGGATTTTTAGCACCATAAAAATTTAATCGTTAGTGAGTAATTTTTAAATAAGCAGGCTTGAAAGCGGCCTATTTAAAAATTACTTTTTGGCGATTAGAAGGCCAAACGGACTTTGACAAGTGAATATGTTCATGTAGCATCTATAAAAAAATGCAAAAACATCTCGTTTATTATAAAAATTTTTAAGCAAGCCAAAAATTTCTAAAATTTTTGGTGGTTGCTAGATAAGAGTATATGGAGGATGCCTAGACATCAAAAGACGATGAAGGACGTAGCAATCTGCGATAAGCTTCGGGGAGGTGATAAGCAACCTTTGATCCGGAGATTTCCGAATGGGGAAACCCTTCTGCTAGAAGAGCAGAAACCACTAAGTGAATACATAGCTTAGTTGGAGACTACCCGGCGAATTGAAACATCTTAGTAGCCGGAGGAATAGAAAGAATTAATGTACTTATTAGTTGATGGCGTATAGCTGATAGCTTATAGCTAATGGCTTATAGTTTTTGACTATTTGCCATATGCCATATGCCATAAGCTAATAAGTATCTCGATTCCCTGAGTAGTGGCGAGCGAAACGGGAAAAGCCTAAACCTTGGATAAGATAAATTAGTTTGAATTGCGCCGCAAGGCGTAAGGAGAGCTAGTGCAATGACCGCAGGTCTAATGCTTACCATGGAGTTACAAGAGGTTATGTTTTGAAGCTTGCGGCTTCAGAGCCAATGTAAGATTATTTAGTAGAACGGTCTGGAAAGTCCGGCCAAAGAAGGTGAAAGCCCTGTAAACGAAAAGTAATACTAATTGGTCATAATTTTCTTAAGTACCACGAGGCCGGAGAAACCTTGTGGGAAGTCAGCGTCACTATGCGCTAAGGCTAAATACTTTTGGTGATCGATAGTGAACTAGTACCGTGAGGGAAAGGTGAAAAGCACCCCGAGAGGGGGATGAAATAGTATCTGAAACCATATACTTACAAGGAGTCGAAGGCCTATGATTTGCGCAAGCAAGTAATGGCTAACGGCGTGCCTATTGAAGAATGAGCCAACGAGTTAGCTATAGGTAGCTAATTTAACTCCTTCGGGAGGAAGATAAAGTGAAAGCAAGGATTAATAGTCCGCAACAACTTTTATGTTTTTCCCCTTTTGGGGGAAGGACATAAAAGTTGTAGGTTACCTATACTAGACCCGAAACCAGGTGAGCTTGCCATGACCAGGGTGAAGCGACAGTAACATGTCGTGGAGGCCCGAACCCACTAGCCGTGCGACACTAGGGGATGAGTTGTGGTAAGGGGAGAAATTCCAATCGAACTTGGCAATAGCTGGTTCTCCTCGAAATAGTTTTTGGACTAGCCTCACGAGTTAAGTTTTGGTGGTAGAGCACTGGATGGGACAGGGTGGCATTGCGTCCATACCTGTGCCAATCAAACTCCGAATGCCATTACGTATCTTGTGGGAGTCAGACCATGGGGGCTAAGCTTCATTGGTCAAAAGGGAAACAGCCCAAATCCATATCTAAGGTCCTTAAATCTAGGTTAAGTGTTAAAGGTGGTATTGTAACTTTTACAACTAGGAGGTTGGCTTAGAAGCAGCCATCCTTTAAAGATAGCGTAATAGCTCACTAGTCAAGTTGCTTTGCGCCGAAAATTTAACGGGGCTAAACCTAGTACCGAAGATTGGAATCATGCGCCTTAAGGCGTGTGGTGGTAGAGGAGCGTTCTATATGCATCGAAGCAGTACCGTAAGGAACTGTGGAGCGTATAGAAGTGAGAATGTTGGCATAAGTAGCAAAAATCGGGGCGAGAATCCCCGACACCGCAAACCCAAGGTTTCCTGGGCAATGAGAATCATCCCAGGGTTAGGCAGTCCTAAGGCGAGGCCGAAAGGCGTAGTCGATGGATGAGCAGGTTAATATTCCTGCCCTACTGCTATTTTTCAAAGGGGGGACGCAGTGTGGTATACTTTGGCGCTATTCGGTTATGAGCGTTGGCGACAATGACCTGTTTCTTAGGTAAATCCGGGAGACATTAAAGGTTAAAGTTGTCAGAAGACTGAAGTTTTATACTGAAGTCAATCAGAGTAAAAGCACTGCCTAGAAAAACCTCTAGAGCCAAGATAGTAGTATCTGTACCGTAAACCGACACAGGTGGGTGAGGAGAGTATCCTCAGGTGAACGAGAGAACCTTCCTTTAGGAACTCGGCAATAAAGCGGCCGTAACTTCGGGATAAGGCCTGCCCCGCGTAAGCGGGGCCGCAGCGAAAGATCTCAAGCGACTGTTTACCAAAAACTTAGGTCCCTGCTAAAGCGCAAGCTGATGTATAGGGGCTGATGCCTGGCCAGTGTCAGAACGTTAAGGGGATCCCTTCACGGGGAGAACTGAAGCGCTGATGAACGCCGGCCGTAACTATAACGGTCCTAAGGTAGCGAAATTCCTTGACGGGTGAGTTCCGTCCTGCACGAATGGCATAACGACTTGAGAACTGTCTCAAGGAAGGACTCGGTGAAATTGCAATATGAGTAAAGATGCTCATTACCCGTAGCTGGACGAAAAGACCCCGTGAAGCTTTACTACAATTTGGTATTGATTTAGGACTGGACTTGTTCAGGATAGGTGGGAGACTTTGAGACCTCGACGTCAGTCGAGGTGGAGTCGACGTTGAGATACCACCCTTGTGTAGTTTTAAATCTAACTTATTCCCATTATCTGGGAAAAGGACAGTATCTGATGGGTAGTTTAACTGGGGCGGTTGCCTCCCAAAATGTAACGGAGGCGTTTACAAAGGTTGGCTAGCTCCTGATGGAAATAGGAGTGGTCGTGCAAACGCAAAAGCCAGCTTTACTGCAAGAGCTACAACTCGAGCAGTTACGAAAGTAGAAGTTAGTGATCCGACCGTACGATATAGGACGGCGGAAGCTCAACGGATAAAAGTTACTCCGGGGATAACAGGCTGATCAGGTCCAAGAGTCCACATCGACGACCTGGTTTGGCACCTCGATGTCGGCTCATCGCATCCTGGGGCTGGAGAAGGTCCCAAGGGTTAGGCTGTTCGCCTATTAAAGCGGTACGCGAGCTGGGTTCAGAACGTCGTGAGACAGTTCGGTCTCCTATCCGCTACGGGCGCGGAATTTTGCAGGGATTCATTTCTAGTACGAGAGGACCGAAATGGACGAACCTCTAGTGTACCAGTTGTCGAACCTTCGGCATCGCTGGGTAGCTACGTTCGGTGCGGATAAACGCTGAAAGCATATAAGCGTGAAGCCGTCCCTAAGATTAGAATTCACTATAGGTCCCTGGGAGACTACCAGGTTGATAGGCTCTATGTGTAATCGCAGTAATGCGTTTAGCAGAGGAGTACTAATAGACCGATAGCAACCACTAAAAATTTTGGAAGTTTTTTCGCCCAGAGGGCGACTGCCCTTTGGGCAGGTATATTTACAAAAAGCTCATGAACATTCAAAACAAACGCACTGGAATGATCAAGATATTCTTGGTCTTTCTCATGCTCATCTTGTTTTTGGGGTTAGTCTTTTTCTTGACGCCCTTAAAACAGATGGCTTAAAAGCAATGTCAATTTTATAGAAGAAGGTATGACTCTCGTGACGCTAGCGTGTTGGTTACACCTGATCCCATTCCGAACTCAGCAGTTAAGCAACTCAGCGCCGATGGTAGTAGGTCATAATGGCCTGCCAGAGTAGGTCGTCGCGAGAGTCATGCTTTCTTCTTTAATATATAAAATAGGCATTGTTTTTTTGTTTGTTTGAAATTGACTTTTTCTAATCTTTATGTAAATATAATTTGTCAGTCGTAAATAAAAACCAGCCATTGCCCAAAAGGAGGGGCGGCTATGACACGTTCTTTGACTCTTTGTTTCAAGATGACTCGCCCGCACCTCATTGTTTTAGCCACCCTGAGCACCTGGGTAGTGACTAGGCTTTCCGGCGGTCCGAACACAGCCCCGACCTTGCAAATCGTAGCGCCAGTTGTGATGGCTCTCAGTGTTTTGGGAGCCAGCCTCTACCACTTTGGAGCGGCCAATGCCATGTACGCTAAAAAGAATGAGGCTTTGGCTGTCCGTAATCCTTGGGGCCGTCTAGCCCTGATCATTTTCGGCTTAGTGGGGATACTAGTCGCTGTTGTCGTCACTTTCCACTACCTAAATCGCCTCTGTCAGGCTATAGTAGTGGTAGACGCCACTATCGTGGTGTTCTATGCCAGAGTTTTGTCCCGCCATTGGCGTACCAAGAATCTACCCATGGCCTTTGTCGATATTTCACCCCTTCTCTTGGGGTGGTTCTGCGTTGGGTATCGGCCTTATCCCGGAGTTCCCTACGGCGCTAGCGCGGCTTTCTTTGCCTATCTGGCCAGGGAGATAGTCAAAGATGTTCAGGACATAGAAGTTGATCGTGGATTTCGGGCAACCTTGCCTCTGTACCTAGGGGTCGCTCTGACCCGCGTGATCGCTGGCGGCATGCTGCTATTGACCTTGGTGTCTTTGGGTCTTTTGTGGACCAAACTACCCGGGCACTCGTGGTATGTGCTGTTGGTCTATCTTGGCTCAGTCTGGTCATTCTTGTCAGTCGTCCAATCTCTGTTTTTCCGGCCAGCCGGCCAGGAAGCCAGAGAAATCAAAGAGATCATGCTAGGAAGCGGTTGGCTATTGCTGACATTCTTCCTGCAGATTCTCTGAGTTCGCCCCACCACTTCGTCGTTTCGACGGCGAAGTGGTGGGCGCTTTTCTTTTTATGGGCGTTTTGCTAAGATGGTTTTATGCAAAAGGAAGAATTGTTACAAGAATTGAAAGATAGGGTGGATATTTTGGAACAAAATATTGAAAAGGTTAAGATTGATAAAGATTTTAAGTACTATACACACATAGCAGTTGATTTAAGATTATTGTTATCATCAAAAAATCCAGGGAACAATTTACTAGGTAGAGTTTTAGACGCCTATGGCGTAAAAATAATGTTTAAAGATGTAAGGCCATGGGGCGAGAAAGAGCAGACTTTAGAAGAATGGAAAAACGATGTGATGTTTGCAATTAATGGGAGTGTGTTTACCAGAATTAAGATTATTGAAGATGTAGCGGATCAAAGGGGTGCTCATTTTGACAACAATGCTAACGATATTCACCATATATCCAAAGGGATAATGCTGCCCTTTGATAACCCGGCTAAGAATGGCGTAGCCGAACAGAACGTTGTTTATATAACTACTATAGCAGAAGACCTAATTAGGATGATAAGGTGTCAATTTTTTAATCATTATGCGACAAATAATTGATTTTCATATACACTCTAAGTATTCTCGGGCGACTTCCAAGTTTTTTGATTTGCCGGAGATGGCCAAGTGGTCAGAGATTAAAGGAGTAGACATTGTCTCGGCAGCTGATTTTACTCATCCGGCTTGGTTCAAAAATTTGGAAGCTAATTTAGTAGAGGATCAAGCTGGTTCGGGTTTGTATAAGCTAAAAAATTTAAATTCGCCAACAAGATTTTTGATTTCTACAGAAATATCTTGCATTTATAACCAAGGCAATAAAACTCGTCGGGTGCATGTCTGCATCTTAGTGCCAAGTCTGGATTCTGCGAAAAAATTTAGCCAGGCTCTAAGTGATAGAGGCGCCAAACTAGCTAGTGATGGCCGGCCCATACTAGGCATTAGTGCCAAACAAATTTTAGAAATTCTGTTAGAAGTAGATGACAGGGCTATGCTTATACCGGCCCATGCTTGGACGCCATGGTTTGCTGTGTTTGGGTCTAAGTCAGGTTTTGGTTCGCTAGAGGAGTGTTTTGAAGATTTGACGCCACACATTAGAGCTATAGAAACAGGTTTGTCTTCTGATCCAGCTATGAATTGGCGCTGGTCAGATTTGGATAATATCACGCTAGTATCAAACTCTGATGCCCATTCTGGTCCGCAGATTGGCCGTGAAGCCAATGTTATGGAATTGTCAGAGGGGAGCTATAATGAGATAATTGATATTGTTTCTAAAAAAGATAAGCAAAGATTTTTGTATACCATTGAATTTTTTCCAGAAGAAGGCATGTATCATTGGGACGGGCACAGAGATTGTGGTTTTAGCTGTTCACCTAAGGAAACCAAAAAACATAAAGGGCTTTGTCCCAAGTGCAAAAAGCCGCTGACTATAGGTGTGCTTAGTCAGGTGGATAAGCTGGCGAATTTGTCAGAGGACAAAATAAATGCTTCTCGTCATATACCTTATAAAAATATAATTCCTTTGCCGCTCATAATTGCTGATTATTATGGCATGGGTAGGGATAGTAAGCGCGTCCAAGAACTGTACAAAGAAGTTGTTCAGTTGGCGGGCAATGAATTTAGGGCACTACTAGATTTATCATATGAAGAGCTGAAAAAAATAATGCCAGAAGCTTTAGCTGATGGGATTATCCGTACTCGGGCTAGCAAAATAAAAATAATTCCTGGTTTTGATGGCCAATATGGTCAAGTAGAGGTATTTTCTAGCAAAGAAAGAGCTACGGCTCGGGATAATAAGCAAGCTAAACTTTTTTAGGTCCTAGTTATAGCTAACTAAAAACCCCCTTACTCCACTGGGCGTAAAGGGATTTTTATTTTTCGAAGAGTTTATTACTTTCTCTTTTTGGTAGTCTTTTTTTTAGCTACTTTCTTTTTAGTAGTTTTTTTCTTAGCTACCTTTTTTACTGCTTTTTTCTTTTTAGCCATCCTAGTTCACCTCCTTTCTGTCCACTGTGGGTGGACGCGATTTTATTTTATTTTCTCACTTTTGTTTGGTACTATTCAGGCAAATTTTGCCTGAAAACTGTTTTGACTAGCCACGCAATGGCATTGTCAGTGAGATCAGTGGCATACATAAGTCCGATGATAATGATGATGAAACCGATGAGCTTATACATTAGTCGACTGCCGCCCTCTGTGCCTAAGTGTTGTTCGGCAAAACCAATGCGGCCAAAATTTATGAGTAGCCATTCAGATTTCCAGATCAAGAGAAAACCGATGGCGGCGATTATAATTCCTAGAATAAAATTCCCTATCGTCATTATCGTGATGTATTAAATTTTCACTTCCTAATTATAACACATTTTTAAAAACAAGTGAATAGTTTTTGTCAAATTTTTATCAACAGGAAGAATTTTTTTGCTTTTGAAAATTATTTTTTGTTTTTACAAACAAAAAATTTCCCAAACTCAGGAAATTTTTTATGATTATTTTTAGGTAAGGCGTTTATTATTTATTGACGTGGCTAGAAATTTTAACAATAGTATCAAAGTTGTCATCAGTTATAGTCTTGTTTTTTTTCTCAAAATTGCAGGAAAGGCAACGATGAGTAATGACGTATTCTTTGTTTTTTAACTCTATGCTAGTTGGTTCCATGAGCCCTTGGCAGGTTGCTTGGCGATCGCCAGGATTTATATCAACGTGTTTGCTCCATAAACACTGGGGGCAATGATTTGTATAGCCGTTACCATGCACAAAAAAACCGCACTTTTCACAAGTGAAGTCTTCCTGTTTACGTTGGAATTTTTTTGAAGTATTCATGTATTTACTTCTTTGGCGCCACTATATTTTTAATGTCTTTAATGCCCCTTTTGGTCTTGAACTCGCGGCCGAAAGGTGAGTGAAGTCCTACATAGCGGGACATAGCGAGACTTTTAAAGCAATGGTGGGTGGCAAAGGATTCGAACCTTTGACCCCTTCGGTGTAAACGAAGTGCTCTAACCAACTGAGCTAGCCACCCTTGTAAAAAAGCTGCTTGTCCGCCATAGCTCCGACCTGTCCCCCGTAGCCGAAAGGCGCAGGAGGAAGGAGCAACGGCGGAAGCTAAGCGTCCCTGAACTATTCGTCGCTTTGCTCCTCAAGTTCAGGGCGAGCCGTTTATTTAAGACAAATGGCTTCGCCATAAACCCGAGTGAAACGAGTGGTTTATGGTGGACTCGAGCGGATTCGAACCGCTGACCCTCGCGATGCAAACGCGATGCTCTAGCCAACTGAGCTACGAGCCCGAAATTTTTTTGACGCTCCTTGCCCCGATGGAGCGAAATGGATAGCTGGGTAGCCAACTGAGCTAACAGCCCACAAGATCAAATACTTTTAATGTGGTGCCGAGGACCCCGCAGAATTCGCTTCGCTCATTTGCGGGGCAGGCAGGACTAATTACATTTGGTGCCGAAGAGAGGATTTGAACCTCCACCCTCAAAACGAGGACAAGCCCCTCAAGCTTGCGTGTCTACCAATTTCACCACTTCGGCACATGGTTAGCTAGTTATCCGCCTTAAGGGTTGCTATATTTTTGTTTCACTAAGACGTTTTTTGCTAGTGCGCATGTAGCCTAATTTGGCTCGTCTTACTTTAGCCTGTTTGACAGCTTGTATTTTAACAATAGATGGTGAATGGAGAGGGAATATTTTTTCTACGCCAATGCCATCAGAAACCTTGCGGACAGTGATAGTTGCCCCAGCTTCTTTGCCGTGTTTGTGCGCCAAAACCATGCCTTCAAAAACCTGAACTCTTTCTTTTTCTTCGCCTTTGGCATTTTTTTCACGAATTTTTTCATGGACGCGAACGGTCATACCTGGCTGGATGTCGGTATTTTGGGCTACACTTGTCTTTGGTTTTTTTTCTTCGGACATAAATATTCGTAATTAAAGCTTATAAAAAAGTCATTATGTTTAATAATGACCAGTCTATTCTAACTGAATTTGGCATTTTTGTCAACCCCGTCAAATCTCGCAATACTGGCTTTTTATTAGAGAATTTTTAGTATTTTTTAAGGATTTTTACAACTTTATCTACGGTCTCGTCTAGGCGATTATTGTAATTGACAATGCGATAATCAAAAAGGTCAGCTTGAGCCATTTCTGTTTTAGCCGCTTGCAAGCGGAGTTTTTTGATAGCCAGTGGCATATGACGGGCTTTGAGCCGGTTAGCAATATCTTCTATTTTTTCGGGCATGATAAAGATGCTGATATTTTTGGGGAATTTTTTTTTGATATTTTTAGCACCCTGAACATCAATATTTAAGAGAACATTATTTTTTTCCAAGATTTTTTTGAGTTCAGCCCGACTGGTGCCATAGAAGTGACCATAGACTTGAGCCCATTCAACCAATTGGTCATCATCAATTAATTCCCTGAATTTTTTTTCAGTGACATAATACATTATCTTATCCTCGGTATCACCTTGCCTTTGAGAGCGGGTAGTATAGCTGACACTGGGTTTGAATTTTTTGAGTTTTTTCAGAACCGCTTTGGCAATAGTACTTTTGCCAACAGCTGAGGGGCCGGTGATAATGGCGATTATTTTTTCGTTGTTCATCCCGTTAGAAATTATAGTTGAATTGCTTAATGATATCATATTATACTATTCCCGCTAGTTTTTGTAAATTTCTAACGGGATTCATTTTATTGTATTTAAAAATTCTTCTAGCTCTGGCGGCAGAGGAGATTTGTATTTATGCCATAAGCCAGTGGCGTCTTTAAATTTTAAATAATAGGCATGTAAAAATATTCTTTGCTCCAGAGTTTTCTTTTTTTTGCGCAAGTCCTTGGTTTGGTATAATTGGTCGCCGACTAGTGAGTGGCCGATGCTATACAGATGAGCGCGGATTTGGTGCGTGCGGCCAGTTTTGATTTTTATCTTAAGCAAAGTGTAGTTGATAAATTTTTTTATGGCCTCATAAGTGGTTTGGGCTGTTTGGCCCGACTCTTTAGTAGTCTGGGCTTTCATCAGTCCAGTTTTCTTGTCGCGCTCTAGGGGCGTAGTGATTTCACCTTTGTCATTGAGCATCTGCCCGTGGACTAAGCCAATATATTCTTTGGTGATTTTGCGTTTTTGAAATTGTTGTTTTAAGAGGTCAAAATAATCTTGAGTTAAGGCCACGACCATGAGTCCGGAAACTTCTTTGTCCAAACGGTGGACAATGCCAGGGCGCATAGTATCATCACCAACGCTTTTGATATTAGGAAATTTTATTTTGAGCCAGTCAGCCAAAGTATTGGTTTCATGTTTTTCTGTAGGGTGAACCAAAAGGCCGCTGGGTTTTTCAATAACCAAATAGTCACTAGTCTCTTCAATGATTTTTGGCTCTAGTTTAAAATCAAAGCCGGCGTCATGGGCTTCTGACTTTTTATCATAGCTAATAGTATCGCCATTTTTCAACCAGTGATGGACTGATGATTTTTCTCCATTGACCGTTATTTTTTCTTGAAGGATCAGTTTCTTTATTTGACTGCGAGAAATATCAGGCAACTGTTCATTTAAGAATTTGTCTAGGCGTTCTTTGACAGCTTTATTATATTTGAATTTCATAGCTTAAATTTAGCAGAAATTGGTTGAAAGATAAAGGGAAATGAATTGAGGCGGCGCGCTCGGTGCGCACCGCCTCTTGTCGCCCCCTTGTTGCATGCCTGCGGATGTGAGGGTTTTGGCCCTCCTTCAGGCCCACTGAGGACTATTGGGGTGGATGACTCCGTCGATGAAGTTCCTGGCTTTCAGGATAACGTTCTCGCCGGGGCTTAACGACGGCTCCGGGTTGGTGCCGTTCTCGGGATCCCAGGTGCGGAACTCGACAGGGCCCTCGACAGGGACGAAGATCTTGAGCTCGTGATGCCTGACGACCACGGAGACACCGAAGCCGATTGTGGGCAAGGCCCACTTGTAGACGGAGGCACAGTCGGAGAGGCGCGGCGGGCTAGGCATAGCCGCCTTGATCTCCTGTGCGAGTTGCACAGCCAGACCGAACAGGGAGGGGTTTGGTAAGGACATAGTGGCGCGCTCCTTTGATATTGAAGACAGTGGGGAGTGGTGGACCGGACCGAATACTTTACCATAATATAGCAAATTGTCAATGATGTAAACCATGCTGGAGAGTAAACAAAAAACAGCCTGAAGGCTGAGGGATGAGTGGCAGCGCCACCCGAAGCACAGTATTCACAGGTATAATTTTTGTTAAATTGTCGTCCTTCGCAGAATGCTTCAGACGACACCCTTCGCAGGCGAAGGGTGGTGCGCCCAGCAGGATTCGAACCTGCGACCGTTTGCTTAAGAGGCAACTGCTCTACCAACTGAGCTATGAGCGCATATGGGTAATTTATTTGTTAATGATGTATTTAGTATCTACAGTGGTTGAAAACATTAAGTTGAGAAGAATGGCCGAAGGCCATGAGCGAGCGAAGCGAGTCGAATGGTGCACCCGGCAGGGATCGAACCCACAACCTACTGGTCCGAAGCCAGTCGCTCTATCCAATTGAGCTACGGGTGCATTGATTGTATAAAAAATATAGCTTATTTCAAGCTACAAACAGGAACACTATAACATAGAGTCAACAATTTATCAATAGTTAGCAAAGGGGTCAACATAGACTTCGCGTAGGGACTTTTCGGCAGATTTTAGATGAACTGAAATGATGTTATTTATAGCTGGAGCAACTTGATTAGCAATAGCCTCCAGTAGTATTTGGTTGTTAATGCTAAAATTATGGCCGTTGGATTTATCGCCCAAGATAATAAAGCCCAAAGTATTTTTTTGATTAACAATCGGCACGACAATAAGGCTCTTGGCTAAATAAGGGGAATCCTCGTAGCCTTTGGGTCGCTTATTTTTTTCAAAAATTACAGTAGTTTTTTCTTTGGCGACTAACTTAAGCAAGCGGTCATTTTTGATGGGATAGTAAGCGCCTTTTTTCAAGTTGGTCCAGCCAATATTTTCTTCCAAGTGTATTTTGTTGCCTGGCACCGAAGTGGTGATAAATAAGGCGCGCTTGCTAGGAATGATATTTAAGATAACCTTGATAAGGGCAGTAGCTATGGTCTCCAGGTTTTCGTATTGGCCGATTATTTTGCCAGTAGCAAATAAAGTGACCAGCTTATTGTTGGCATGATTGAGCCGATGTTTCAATAATATAGCGATATTTTGATAAATTTTTTGGCTTATGGCTGGCTCTTTTTTGATAATAGTGTGCCAATTGTAAACTGATAATTCCAGAGTATTTACTTTATCACTAATTGCTTTGAGGGTGTATTGATGCCAGCCGTTTTTTTCTATCAAAGCCATCTCACCTACAGTTTCGCCGGCTTTAAATAGGGCGATGGTTTCTTCACCATCAATCTTGGTTTCTAGAGATACTAAACCATCAATTATAATAATGACCCTGTCTCGTGATTTGCCTCTAGTCATTATCAAGTCGCCGGCGCTATAAGTATGATTTAACAAAAAACGCTTCAGCCAAACTAATTCTTTTTGGCTAAGGTTGTTTAGTAAAGCAATTTTATTTAAATCAAGCTTGCGCATTATTGCATGTTTTCCAAATAGGCGACTGCGGTAGCTTCTTCAATGAGGTTTTTCTGCATAATATCCTTGATACATTGCTCCATAGTAAACATGCCTTCGTCGGCACTAGTTTGAATAACACTTTTGATTTGAGGAATTTTGTTTTCGCGGATTATATTAGCAACCGCTGGGGTATTGATAAGTATTTCCCGCACCGGCACTCGACCACCGCCAGCGCGCGGCAGTAGTTGTTGAGAGATAACGCCGCTTAAGGATATGGATAATTGCAAGCGGACTTGGGCTTGCTGGTGTGGCGGAAAAACATCAATAACACGGTCAATAGTTTGGGCAGCGTTGTGGGTGTGTAAGGTAGCTAGGACCAAGTGCCCAGTTTCAGCCAAAGTGATAGTAGCCGACATTGTCTCCAAATCACGAACCTCACCAACCATGATGACATTGGGGTCTTGGCGGAGCACATGGCGCAAGGCATCTTGGAAGGTCAGCATATCACTACCTAGTTGTCTTTGTTTGATAATACTTTTTTTAGGTTTATGGATAAACTCAATTGGATCTTCCAAAGTAATGATATTGGCAAAACGCAGTTGGTTGATGCGTTCAATCATGGCCGCTAAGGTGGTGGACTTACCACAGCCAGTTGGGCCAGTGACCAGTATCAGCCCGCTGTTTTGTTCAATCATTTTGTGGACAATGGGCGGTAATTCTAACTCTTCCATGGAGGGTACTTCATTGGAAATGACCCGAGCCACCAGACCGACATTGTCTTTTTCCCAGTGCAAGTTGACGCGGTAGCGGGAAAATTTGGGTATTTCATAGGAAATATCCAATTCCCTTTCTTCAACAAATTTGTTTTTTTGTCTTTCTGTCAAAATACTAAAGATCATGCGTTCAGCTATATCCTTAGTTATTTCAACTTCATCAGGGATTACTTTGAGCTCGCCGTCAATTCTTAAGATTGGTGGCTTGCCGACTATAATATGCAAATCCGAAGCCTTGTTTTTTGTTGCCGCCTTAAATAAATCATTAATGTTCATTGGCATGGAAATAAAAAGTTATGTTTTTATTAATATAATTATACCACAAATTGAGTAAATAATAAAAAATCCCCTGCACCAGTCGCCGTTTAGGCGGCTCCGGTGCAGGGCTGGGCGGAGTGCTAAGAGAAAATTTTTAGTTAGTTATTTTTTTTCGGACTAGTTTCTTAGCAATCATAATTCCTTCATAAGCGCCAAACATTAGACCACTGTAGAGCACAGTGCTCATAAGGGTAGTTTTGAAAAATGGGATAGCTAAGGTGTAGCAAGACATGAGTCCACTCGTATCATGGCTATACCAAGTGCCAAAATACCAGACGGCAGTATTAGTTATTACAAAAAATAGTAGAGCTGATAACAAGGAGGCATTGAGGATGCCTAGGGCACTCAAATTTTTTCTAAGCCCGCGACCGAGCATAATATTGATAGCTAGGCTCAGATAAACAGCGAGCATAATTGGCCAAGCGTAAAATCCTAGGAAAAAGTCAGATAAGAGCAGTGCCAAGAGTGGCAAAAAGGCCCATCTCATCCGACTAGCATAAGCGCCGCTAAAAATCAGGATAGCATACAAAGGAGAAAAATTGGGCAAGTGCGGTAAGAAACGGCCGAGTAGGGCTAGCAAGCTAATAAAAATTATAAGTCCGTATTTATTCATAGATTTTAAAAGTTGGAGGTTTCAAATTTCCAGTTAATAGTTTCTCCAGCTTTGGGGAAATATTTATCAACTGATACTTGAGGCTGGTCTTTGCCGACAAAATATTGCCAGTATTTTTGTTCATCGCCATTTTTGTTGTTGCCAATTTGCTCAACTAGGAGTCCCATGTCAGCGTAGTCCTTAAAAGAAAATGTCCAGTTTTTATCTTTGGCGATAGTCTGGGTAATAGCAAACAAGCTTTCCTCATTGTATGGATAATTTATTGACACATCATCTTGATTATAAAAATCAAAATTAACGGTCACGAGGGCGCCATTAGTTTGGCTAGCGGCTTGATTATTGCTGGGATTGTTTATGACTGTTGTTTGCGGGTCGCGCATAAACCACCATAGGGCACCGGCGGCAATAATTATGACCAGAAGTAAAGAATAGTTTAATTTTTTTGTCATAGTTTTATAAATTTAATTAATTATATATTTTTACCCTGTTAAATGCCTGTTAGGCGAGCAACCCGAAGGGTTATTTAACAGGGTTAATATTCAATTCCGGCTCTGGCATTTAAGCCCTGGCTAAAATAATGCTTAATCGCTTTCATGTCAGTGATAAGGTCAGCTAAGTCCATAACCTCGGGCGGGCAGTAGCGGCCAGTTAGTATTAACTCTAGTTTGGCTGGCTTTTTTTTGATTAAGTCTAGTATTTCACGGGTATCTAAGAGTTCGGTTTTTACAGCAGTGTTTATCTCATCTAAGATCAAGATGTCAAAATCAGCGTTGAACCACTCCTGGGCTTGGTTTAAGGCCTTTTTAGCTTCCTGTAAATCTTGGGGAATATTGTCAAAACGGAACCGGTTGCCTAGCATGCGGGGATAGCCAAAGGCTTTGTATATTATACCCTCATTTTTTAATTTGTCCAAAATTTGGCGTTCGCCATAATAGTCACCGCCCTTATCAAAGTAAATAATGCCAACTTTGAGCCCATGGCCAAGAGCGCGTATAGCTAGGCCTAAACTAGCTGTGGTCTTGCCTTTGCCATCGCCAGTATAGACGTGGATTTTGCCTAATTGTTCTTTTGTATTTGACATAAAATTTGGTGGTAGTAAGCTTTAAATATGAGATCTTCCTGTGCGGATGTGGGCTTCAATTTAGGAGGGGATGTCCCATGGCCAGCACTCGGATTGAGACGATTGGCAATGTCAAACTGTGGCACGTCATCGTCATAGTAGTAGGGTTGATCTTGCTGTTTGCTTTAGGCGGAGAGGATCTCGCTGACGCTCTTTTAAGGATGGGTTAGAAAAAACCCATCAATCTATCCCCCGGGAAGGCAGGCGAAGGTGAATAGATTTCACATTAGTCCGTGGGTCTCTGGACCCGCCCTGTTCATCCTCAATTGGGTAGGACTTCTGTCCTTGCCCAACACGTCGTGGAAAGGAGTGGCTACTTTTGGCCTGATTCTTGGCTGCTTCGGCATTCGAGCTGGTGAGAGAGACAGAGACCGTAGTTTCTTCATCGCTGTCGTGACAGCCATCGCGTTGGCCTTATCATTTGTGGTCTACGCCAAGACCTACAGATGGTTCGGCTAAAGGAGAGCGCCTCCATGTCCCCCGACAAGGGCCGAAACCGTGGGCTGCTATGCTCCGGGACTAGGCCTTTTAACTTTGTTCAAAATTCTTTCTATCTTAGCGGCCATGATAAAGTCATTTTCTGATAAGCCCGCTATAGCGTGCGTCCATAGCTCAATTGTTACTTGGTTATAAAATATATAAATATCGGGATGGTGGCTTTCTTTTTCAGCGACTTTGGCGACTTGATTGACAAAGTCTATGGCCTCAAGAAAACTTTTAAATTTAAAAGTTTGTTTTATTTTTTTCTCATCAATCACTTGCCAAGGAGTATGCAATTGCTCTTGGTATATTTTGATAGCATTTCCTTGAAGTGAAGGATAATCGCCTTCGCAAGCCAGGCAGTGCCGATTGGTTAATTCTACATTATTTATTGACATTTTTTAGGATTAATAGTTATAATATGCCAGTATTGTGTCCAGTTACGTTTCAGGTGTTTTTCAGCTGAGGGAGGTAGTATGAGTGAGTATAAGGGTGGTATTGCCAGAGCTGTGGCGGCTCGGGCGCGTCATCGTCGCCGCAATGCCATGGCTTCTGTCATTGCCTTAGTCGGTATCGTGGCTATCATCGCCCTTTTGAGGGGCATTATCCGTTAGCAATGGAGGGAGCCATGGAAAGAGATGGTCGTCGTATTCGCGAGGCTCAGGAGCGAGAGCGTCGGCGTAAGCGCACCATGTTATGCATAATCGATTCTGTCTTCTTTGTCATGCTTCTCTGGATCGTGATTCGCTGGATTCTGTTCGGTCCGTTCCCTATCCCTGACCTGCCGCTGATCTGATCAGCAGTCAATCTCCATCCTGTAGGAGGCGTCTATGTCGCGCAGGCCTCAGAACGCTCGGGCGCGCATCTATCGGCCGCTCAAGATGGGTGAGCTCGGCGGCGGTTGCCCGGACTCTTTGTCCAACCACAGCCGAGGCAGTGCCCTGGCCAACCGTGGGTATCAGACCGACCCGAATCGTGGTTTCCACCGTGATGGCCCCAATCTGCCGCGGGCGCCTATCGTGTTGCCCCGCCGTCGGTGGTAACCTGGCGCTGTGTCCTTTCCTTTTTCCCGCCTAGTGGCTCTCCTTACGTGGGGGGGGCTACTAGGCGGCGTTTTGTTTTATTAAATCTTTAGCTTTTTGTAAAAAAATCAAATCTCGTTGCTGTATAAAGTGTCCATTGTATTCTTGGGGTTGATCACTCATGATTTTTGCAATAGCTTCATCTATAGGTAACCAGACAATTTGAAAGCCATGGTTAATTTCTTCTTCAGTGAAACTAGGCTGGCCTTTGGAAATCACTTTGCCGAAGTAGCAATAGGAGATCTGTTTTAGGTTTAGCTTGGATTTGTATTCTATGATTTGGCCTACTTCGCCAGTTATTTTTATTTTAGCCCCTAATTCTTCCATAGCTTCGCGGTTTATAGCACTTAGAGAATCTTCACCTTTTTCAATACCACCGCCCGGCAGTTTATGATAATTGTATTTGGAGACAAAAAGCAAGGGCACAAGATTTTTATCATCAAAGAGCACAGCTCGAGATGTTTCTTTAAGCTCTAGATTTTTATTATCAGGCATTGGGCCATCTTGGATTTCTTTGAGGACTTGCATTTACAAATTTTATTATTTTTGCCTATTTATTACTAAATCAATGTCAGTTAAAGCTACTAATTTGTGATAAACATTAGGTGGTACTTCAAACATTATTGGTGCTTTGACTGTTTGTATTTCAATGCCAATAGTTAATTCTATTTCTCCTTTTACCAGATAGACAATTTCATGGTCAGCATGAGTATGGTCGGCACTAATAGTGCCCTTTTTTCTGGCGATAAAACTTGTCTGACCGCAATCATAAATAATGCCTCTATCGTCAGATTTTATGATTTTTATTTCGTTTAGATTCATTACTTTTTTATATTACTTTTAATCATTTTGATGATTTCTGGAAATTCGGATATCTGAAAGTGCCCAGTAATATGCTTATATATAACTATATTAGTCTGCTTTAACTTGTCAGCATATTTTTTGGCATGGGACACAGGCACCACATCATCGTTTTTGGAAAATAATAGGTTTATATTTTTACAATTTTTTTCTAGGAGTGACAAATCTGAAGGTAATTTGAAGCCGCCCACTAAATCTTCGCCATAAAGTGTATTGTCAAAAGGCGGGCACACTAAGTATACTGACAGTAATTTTTTGGGAAATTTATTTTCTGACAAATATTTTGCCAAAAATACTCCGCCCAAAGATTCGCCGATTAGAATTGTATTATTTTTTAGATAAGGGAAGTGCCTTTCAAAATGAATAACCCAATCACTATATATGGCATAGTCACCCAGAGGCATTCTCGGCCTAATGATTTGGAAATTTGGGCCTAGCTTTTTATCTAAATAATCTCCATTCCAGCCTACTCTTTTGGCAATATATATTTCGCGGTGTTTGAGCCAATACAAATAGTCCTTTCTATTTTTAAAGGTTGCACCGCCGTGGATGTAGAGGATTTGGATTTTTTGTTTGGGCATATTATTTTATTTTGATCTGAACAAAGGCATCGATGGCATCCGTATATATCTTTTTCTTATTGATGTTATATGTAAATGTATTGTCAGCGTTTAATTTATCTAGGATGCCAATTAATTCATTTTCTGGGACGCAAGTGATGCCACCAATTTCTTTTTGGTGTTTATAATTAGGAGACGACTTATCAATATTAGTTATTAAGTTAAAGACAAAGAACTTATTAGTATATTTTAGGGCTTTTTGTATCATATACGCAAGGTAGTCATTGTAATTGGTGGCTCGTGATATCAAGACACCCATAGCAACCACTAAATCATATTTTTTTGCTGGTTGGAATTTTTCGCTAATAAAATTTGCTACAACAAATTCACGATTAGGATATTTTATTTTACAATAATCCACAAAATTGGCAAGCAAATCAAGGCCCAAGTAGTCGGTGATTTTAAGGTGCTGATTGTTTTCCAAGTAAGGGATGAGGTCACCTAAGCCACTGCCAATGTCCATAACTGATAGTTGTTTGCCCATTTCTAACCCTTCAAATAATTGGTCAAAAAATTTTTTATCTTTAATTTCTTCGCGTTCCCCTAGGCCCTTTGGTGTTGAACCATATTTATTATTTTTCTCATTATAATATCTAGCAATAGATGTAGCATCATTTTCCCATTGGCTCAGCAATTCTTTTATGGGCATATTATTTTATTTTTCTAAAAATATTTTTATAGCTTGTTTTTGATTGGCTAAATATAATAGCTTAATTGCTTCATCAGAGCTTAACCAAACTAATTCATGATCAGCCTCACTGGCCGTGTCTAAGACTTTTTCAATTTTGCAATGATAGAAATGGCCGATATTTTCAATATACATTTTTCTTCCGGGGCTATGAAAAAAATAATTGCCGCTACAGATTTTTTCCAGTATTTGGACTTTGATGCCGATTTCCTCCAGGCATTCTCGGATTATACAAGCTTCTTCAGATTCGTCTTTTTCAATGCCGCCACCCGGTAAAAAATATCCTTTACTTGTTTTGATTATAGCTAGTAGGTTTTGGTTACCTAGCATGATGGCATAAGCGCCTGGTCTCTTAGTATAGGCTTTGCCTGGATTAGGCTGGTTGATGCTAAAATTTATCATTTGATTTTGTGATTGTCATCTTGCTTTGTCGGCTGGTAGCCAGCATGACAGCTTGATTTTTCGCTTGGTTTATATATAATAACACATATTCGTGGAGGGGGGGCTTCTGGTGAACGAGCGTCCTCTATGGAGGGCGTCTGGGTTAACCCAGGTAAGGAGCCCCCCTCCACCCAAAAATTGATCTTTCCACGCCATACCCAGCCACTCACTTCAAGGCTGGGTCTTTTGTTTTTTATTTATCAATAGCGATTTTATCATCAGGAATACTGGGGGCATGGACAGCAAAATATTTGGAGTCTTCCATGAATTTACCTTCAGTAATATTGCCAGTGTCTATAAAAAGAAAATCACCTTTTTTGATTTCTACGTCTTTGTCGTTGATAGTGTATATTGCCCGGCCTTCAATCATTATCATCAGCTCTATTTTCTTTTGGTGATAATGTTTTTTGCAAATATGGCCCGCCGGTTGTTCTTTGTATTGCATTTCCAGCTTATCAGTTTTGCAGGGGTGGCCTTCTTCAAAGAAGGAACCTATAAACCAGCCTTTATATTTTTCAAATTGGCTGTATTGGCCGACAAAATATTTATTGTTTGGCATATTTTTTATATTCCTTGACTGCTTTGATAACCATTGGATTTGTAGGCTTCGGCAACTTATTTATATCAAACCAGGCGATATCCGCTACTTCTTTAGTATCCCTAGGTTTGGCATTCTTTAGAGCACCCTTGGGACTGGTTAGAAATACCATAGGAATAGTGTGAAAATATTGGTCCTTGTTAAGGGCAAAAAAATAATTATCGCCGGTATATAAAGGTTGTTTGTTTTTTACGGTGATTTTACAGCCAGTTTCCTCATAGACCTCTCGGGCCAGGCCATCTAAAATTTTTTCACCCAGTTCTATGCCGCCGCCAGGGCATTCCCACATACCATGCAGTCTGGATTTTATCAACAAAATTTGATTTCTTTTCATGATAAAGCCATAAGCAGATGGCCGCCAGGAGAATTTTTTGTTTTTAGGCAAGGAATGTTCTTTGTTCCACCAGTCTTTAAATTTCATGGGCTTTTGTTTTTAAAATTTTTTTAATGCTATAGCAACGAATCCTCCAAAAGTTTGGGAATAACAAAGTTTTGTATGCCCTTGGCAAGTTTAGGGAGATTTTGTTTATCAAACCATTGATATTCTTTGATCTCATTGGCTACTATAGGCTCTCCTTCAATCTCAGCCAAATAACAATGGACAGTTTGTTCTTCGCCGGTTTTTTCAGCCGTTGTTTTGTAGGAAAGATACGGTTTTATGGATTTTAATTGCACACCTAGCTCTTCCCTGAGTTCCCTAGCTAGCGCATCTTGATGTGATTCACCTGATTCTATTTTTCCACCTGGTGTAATATAAAAATCAGAATTAGTTGCCTGGACAAGCAAAATTTTTCCCTCTTTTATTATAGCAACTGCTATTCGATCTGGTAACATATTATTGGGGTTAATATTGACAAAATGTGATAAATATGATATGATATAAAGATTTGAATAGTCCATTCACTTTATCGGAAGGAAGGGAAATGCCGGATAAGATGCAAAGGAAGTACATCCTTTGGGCAATGATTGCGGTGCAACTCGTTGCCTGGGGATGGCACCAGTGGTCTGCCGGCAAACTGTCTGACACGCACTACATCATCTTCTGCGCTATGATGTTGTGCGGTCAGCTTGGCGCCGGTATCGAGTGCTTCCAGGGCCGGACCTGGGGCACCTTCGTCGTCCAGGTCTACTTCTTCCTCTTCACTGCCTTCGGTGCCTGGCAACGCTGGCACCAGATGAAGCCATGAGGCTTCAGTCGGACGGCAGAGCCCGCCTGGTAGTTTTCCTTCGGGGGGAGACACTAGGCGGGCGCTTTTATTTTACGATTTTTTTACCAATCAAGATACTTATTTTTAATAAGAAAGGGGATAATATGCTCTTCTGTTGATATGGGCAATTTTATTCCTAGTTCTTTATAATTTTTTGGGATAAATCTATATTCTTCTAGTTCTGGGTCATCAAGTTTTATAGTACCAATTAATTCTACTAAATAAGCTGATAGTTTGACAATGGCATCATCAAATACAGCTGGCGCTTTGAAGTCACCTAGTTTTTTTATCACCTTGGCGCCACAATGGATTTCTTCTTGAATTTCTCTTGTTAATGTTTGTTCTTCAGTTTCGTCATATTCTGGTTTACCACCCAAGCCTGTCCAAATATCTTTGCCAACTTTACGGACCATAAGGAATTCATTATTTTGAATGACTATGGCGATTATTTTGTGTATTTCTTTCATATATTCTTTCCCCACTCTTTTTGACCGGGCACCCAGCCTTTCGCCCAGCCTTTCGCGAAAAGCTGGGTCACGAAGGGCTGGGTTAAGACTTTTTTGACAACTCCTTCATTGCTTCATCATACCACTTCTGGGCAATTTGTTTAGCCTTAGGAGTATGTATTCTGCTAAAAACCATATTTATTCTCCTCTTAGCCTCTTTAGTATTATTAGCCTCTTTGGCTTTAGTAACAACCCTAAGGGCTTTATCTTGAAGAAATGCCAGACAGTCAGCATCACAAAGTATATTTTCGTCCTCATCACCGCCAACTTCATGCTGGGATACCAAGCGTTTGACTCTATTTATTATTTTTTCGTCGGCGCCGGCACTTAGTAAAAATTTGCCAATTTCGTCAGCACTTAAATTCTGGTGTTTTTTGAGCATAGCTGGGTCATCGGTGCCCTTTTTCCAGTCACCATTAAAAGCTCGCTCAATATCATGAGATAAACCGGCAATGAGCAGTGTTTCATCGGCCTCAGGTTTTAATTCCTTTATAAAATAGGCAGTGCTCTGGGCATGGACAATATCCCGTTCCAGTCCTGCTTTAGCAAAGGCATCAAGGACGAACTCTTTGGCTTTGTTGTATAGATTATTGTCCATGTTTTTTATTTTTAATTCTCTTTTCCCCACTCTTTTTGACCGGGCAAAAAGAGTGGTCAGAAAAACCCGTTCGCCAGCAGAAAAATCTTTTAATTTGTTGCTCCTAGTCGCTAAAACCGTGAACTCGTCCTGCTTCGCAGTCCTCAGACAGCACGGTTTTTTAACGCGCCTAGTCGCTGCCAAATTTTACGATTTTTCTGAAGGCGAACTACCCCGACTTTGCGGGCCAAGGGCAAAGTTATTTGATTTATTTTTTTATCCAAACAAATGCTTGATCAACCTCTCCGTTTTCGTTGAAGTAAGGAGCGTGAACAAAGATCTCGTTGAGTGATTTTATTTGTATCTGATAAAATCCCCACCCCTCTATATCCAAGTGTCTATAATACCCTTCTCCATAATTTGGTAAATCTTCTTTCATTATTATTGCACCTTGTATTTTTGATTTATTGAGAATTATTTCACCCTTAATAATTAACTTGTTATTTTTGACAGATATACTTAAATTATAAATTGGATTTACTCTTTTTTCATCATATTTCTTGTAACAAGTGTAGTTACCTTCATATTCTTTAAATTTTTGATTTTTTATGGTTTTGATAATCAATTTCATCAATTCCCAAAAAAATATTGAGGCTAAAGAAGCAAGGAAGCTTTCCCCCAAAATTGCTTTTAAATTCAACTTGAATAATAAAATGGAAAGAATAATAAAGATGGAAAGAATAATAGTCCCAGCGAGTGTTCCGATAAGGATGCCAAATTGAAATGCTTTAATAGGTTTACCACTAAATTTTTTTTCTATCAACGTCATCATAAATTTAGACACAGAGAAATTTTTTATTTCATATCACAGCTACCCTTTCCGCCTACGCCAAGGCTTCGGCGGATGCGGGCTAGTGTTTCTAGGTTGTTCTTTTATATAATTTAATTGATTCAATTAGATGAGGCGTGACTTTTTCTGATTTAAATAAATTATTCAGTTCTTCCTCTGTAAAGAATTTACCATCAGCTACCTTGTCTCCATTTAAATTAAACGGTCCATCAAAGTTCCCAATATATGTTGAGCTTATTTCATTTTCCACATTATCACTAATATGTATATCTCCTATGAATTTTAAATCAGTATGAATACCCAGCATATCTTTTATAGAAGAATAGGCTGTTTCTAGGGTATTATGATTTGCTAATACATGGGCGCCAGTAGCAGTAGACCAGTAATTAGCATAAAGAGGGCTTGCTGAATTTATTTTACGACAAAAAAATCTTCCCTTTGAGTCAACAATAATAACATGGACAGAACGATGTAGTAGATTATTTTTATGAATATCTGTAGTGTCTGCCGTTTTTATAACTTCATTTTTTTCACTGACCACAATTAAATCTTGATTCATATGCTAATTTAATAGGGCGAGTTTTTTATTTCATATCACACGAGCCCTTAAATCCACACTGCTTAGAGCATTCAGTGCAACCGCCCATTTTGACCATCACTCCTTGCTTGCAGTTGGGGCAGATCTGTCCCACGCCAGAGCCGTATTGATCTCTATCAGGTGCTTTGGCCATCTCTAGATGTTGGAGTGGGCTTTGCATTTCTGGGATTTCTATTTTTGGGGTGTCCTTAAATGGTGCGATTTGCTGTTGGCTGAGTGTGGCTACTTCTTCTACTTTGGTTATTTCTTCTTTAACATCATCAGATTTTTTGGCAGTATTGTAAGCCAGGTTTTTCTTTTCAGTGTCAGCATCAGTGGACAGGACCTGCTCAGTGCGGCTAGCATCACGATAAATAGTCACGCCCTTGCAACCCAGCTCATAGGCCTGCTCATAGAGCTCAGCGGTTTGCTCAATAGTAAAGTCAGCCGGAGCATTGGCCGTCTTAGAGATAGAGGAGTCAGTCCACTTCTGGACAGCCGCCTGCACCTTGATGTGCTCTAGTGGAGCGAGCTCCATGGCACTGGCAAAGAATTCTGGCAAGTGGCCATTGTGTTTGTAGGACTCAGCCAGTGGTATAAAGACTTCATGGAAACCTAGGCGTGATTGGCGGTAAAACTTAAAAGCATAATATGGTTCAATACCAGTTGAGGTGCCGAGCATAGATCCCACTGTGCCAGTTGGTGCTTGAGTGGTCAAAGTGACATTTCTGATGCCATTTTCTTTGATCATGGCTATGACATCATCTGGAAGTGTCTTGATAAATTCCGATTCAATGAATTTCTCGGCAATAAATTTGGGGAAGGTGCCTTTTTCTTGAGCCAAGCGGCTGGACTCTTTGTACATTTCTACAGTGATGGTTTTGTACAAGCGGTCTATGAATTCCAGAGATTCTTGAGAGCCGTATCTCAGGCGCAGTTTGATGAGCAGTTCACCTAGGCCCAGAGTGCCACCGCCAATGCGCCGTTCATTTTTTTGATTTTCTTCATTTTCTTTAAAGTAATAGGGTGTCAGATCAATGACATTGTCCAAGAATCTAGTAAGGGTGCGGGCAGACTTCCTGAGTTCTTCCCAGTCCATATCATAGATAGGGCCGAGGGCATCTTCACCGGCGGTTCGGGCAAAAGAAGCTAGATAGAGGTGGCCGAGATTGCAGACACCCCAAGCTGGCAAGCCTTGTTCGCCGCAAGGATTGGTGCAGACTATCTTGGTATAGTAATAGGAGTTGGCTAGCTTGTTGTAGCGCTCCATAAAGACTATGCCTGGTTCAGCACTGGCATGAGCTGAAGCGACTATCTTGCTCCATAAGTCGCGGGCCTTGATGGTTTTGTAAACCTTAGTGGGGTAGCCCGCTTCTTTCCAGGCATAGATATCACCATCCCAGACATTGTCATAGATGTCATTATAGGTAGGATTTTCATAATCAGGAAATTCTAAATTCCAGTAGTCATCGGTTTTGACGGCTTCCATAAATGAATCAGACACCATCACGGAGATGTTGGCATTTTCTATTTGGCCAGCTTTGGTTTTGGAGTCAATGAATTCCAAGACATCAGGATGCCAGTCCCACTGCATCAGCATGAGCGCGCCGCGGCGGCTGCCGCCCTGCTCAATCAGGCCGGTAACATAAGAGAAGAGCCCGCCCCAAGATACTGAGCCCGAGGATTTGCCATGTACGCCTTTGACATAGGCATAGCGGGGACGCAGAGCTGACAGCGAGATGCCGACGCCGCCGCCTCGAGACATCACTTCTACCATTTGGTACAAGCTGTCGCGGATAATGGAGCGGCGTGAATCTTTGGCTGAGGGGATGACGTAGCAGTTAAAGAGAGTTAGATTGGAAGTATAGTTGCCATGCTGATCCACATTGGCGCCAGTCATGATGCGTCCGCCTGGCTGTATGTATTTTAGCCGGAGTGCTTCAAAAAATTCTTCAAAATGTTTTTCTTTGGCCTCGTCGGTTTTCTCTACTGAAGCCACGGCTCGAGCGACGCGCCTATGGGCATCTTCAATAGACTCGCGCGGTTTGTCACATTTGTATAAGTCTTGTTCAAATTCAAAATTATTACTTTGGTCAGCATAGATGCCAGTCAGCATATGCAGTAAGGCTTTATCATTGGGCAACATCTTTTTGACAATACCTAAGTCTTTTTTGGGGTACTTGCGGTCTTCACGGCTAATGACAATTACTAGGTCGCCCAGTTCTATATATTCTTTTTTATCTTTAATAGAGTAGCGGTCTAAAAATATAATTCGTCCCAGCTCATCAAAACCAGTAGAGCTGTTGAGAATATGTTGAGCTTGTTTGCTTAAAGATATATTAGCTTCTTGAAGTTTTTTGACTTCTTCGGAAACAATTTCTTTGCCGCGCTCTAGTCTAATTTTTTTGCGCTGTTCGCGGTAGAGGATATAGTGCTTGGCAGTTTTGGCCCAGTTGGACTGAATGAGAATGATTTCAATGATGTCTTGAATCTGCTCGACAGTTGGCACTAAGTGCTGATTGAACTTGTGCTCAAGGATAGCGGTCACTACATCAGCCAGACGTTTGGCTTCAATCTCATCAAATTCTTCTGAAGCTTGGCCAGCTTTGAAAACGGCACTGAAAATTTTGTTTTGGTCAAAGGGCACGATGCTGCCATCGCGCTTTTTGATTTGTTTTATTTGGGGGAATATTTTTTGCTGGTGATTTATCTTTTTACCCCTCATCTTAGAGTAGATCTTGGCGACTTCGGCTAGATTATTGTCCAGAAGGATTATATTTACAGCACTCCTGATATCATCAGTAGTGATGTTGTCCCTATCAGCATAATTTGTTTCCAGATATTCAGAAACTTGATGGCTGAATTTGTCGGCCAAAGGATTGTCTTTGAGGCCGGCACTTACTATGGCCTGGCTAATAGAGTCTTGGAGCTTGCCTTGGTCAAAGGCTTCAGCTCGACCATCCCTTTTGATGATTTTTTTGCTTAGCATGGGGGTATATTTAAATATTTTTTTATTTTACAAGGCCACAAAAAAAGACAAAGATTTTACTGGCGATTAGTTTTTTTACTACATCTTGTGTCTGGATAGCATTATAGCACACAAGATGTAGGTTTGCCAAATTCTTGTCTTTTTTGTTTTTATTTTGGATTTTTCTATTATAAATCCTTTTACCAAAAAAGTCCAACTGGGGTAAGCTTGGCATAAGGCCAGCTTTTTGGTATAGTGTCTATACTTCAAATGTATGGCGCAAATATTTAAAAAATACAATAAAGACCGCAAATTTATGCCCCAAGACCGAGCGAAGCCACCGGTTAGCCATAAGCCAGTCGATGAGCGTGATTTAGTTGATCCTGTGGACTTTGTGGGAGGCTTGGATTTGGTCAAATATCCGGTTCTGCCTCAAGAAAAGACAGTCAAAGAAGAGGTAGAAGTAGAAAACCCTTTAAATAAGCGGAGATAATAAAAAAAGCCCTAACGTACTAATTGTCATTCTGGAGCGAAGTCCGAAGGACGAAGCGATAGAATCTATAATTTTAATTTAGACTTCTAGATTCTATCAGTCGCTACGCTCCTTCCAGAATGACGACGAAATAGTTAGGGTTTTTTTGTTTATTTTAGTTCAATTGTTTGAGCGGGTATTAGAGCCTTGGCGTCTAGGCCTAATTTGGCTTTTATAGTTTGGCTAAACTTAGGCAAAACTGTTTTGTCGCCATGGACTAGGATTACTTGGGGGTGATTTTGGAAGTGTCCCAGCCAAGTAAGGAGAGCCGGCAAGTCAGCGTGAGCTGAAAAGCCATCAATCTGGTCTACTCCAGCCTTGATAGCCACTTTTTTGCCATAGTAATCAAAGTCAAAAGCGCCATTGAGTAACTTCGCACCCAAAGTGCCCGGCACTTGATAGCCCATAAATAGTATTTGGTTCTTAGGGTCAGGGGCGGCATGAGCTAAGTGGTGGATGATACGCCCGCCCTCCATCATACCAGAGCCAGACAAGATGACTTTGGGTGGACGAACAGCATTTATTAGTTTGGACTCTTCCACGCGGCTGGTAATCTTCAAATGAGGAAATTTAAAAATATCTTTATCAACCTTGAGAGTATCTTGAGCGGCTGGATTGAGGTAGTCTATATATTTTTCATAAATCTCCGTGGCCCTGTCAGCCATAGGGCTGTCTAGAAATACTGGAGCACTAAAATCAAGATGAGTTTCATAGAAATCATTGAGGACCTTGAGTATGTCTTGAGTTCTTTCAATGGCAAAGATAGCAATAAGTAAGGTGGCGTGATTAAGAGTAGCTTTTTGTACAGCGGAAATTAATTTTTGGTTGCGGTCACGGTTATTTTCATGAGCCCTATCACCATAAGTACTTTCAGTAACAACATAGTCGGCTTTGGTCAAATAATCCACGTCTTTGACCAAGGGCATATTAGTCGCACCAATGTCGCCGGTAAAGATTATGGTTTTAGCGCCAACTCTTATCTCTACTAGAGCTGAGCCTAAGATGTGGCCAGAATTGTGAAACGTAAAATTTAAATTATTGCCTAAGCTTTGCTCTTGATAATAATCAGTTGGCCGCCAATTTTGGTAAAGTTTTTTGAGGTCAACACTGGTATAGAGTAAACCTAGTTTTTTTTCTTTGGTTTTTTCTTGGATAATTTTAAAATTATCTTCTAGGACTATCTGCGCCAAATCAATAGTCGGGGAAGTGGCATAGACTGGACCCTGGTAACCTTGGCCAAAGAGGCGAGGCAAGCGGCCGCAGTGATCCAAGTGAGCATGAGTCAGTATCACCGCATCAATGTCTTTGGGATTAAAGCCAAAGTCTTGCCAATTTTTTTGGTAATTGATATCACCACCTTGAAACAGGCCACAATCAATTAGCAAGCGAAAATTATCAATTGTTAGTAAGTGGCAGGAGCCAGTTACTTCACCGGCGGCGCCATAGGATGTAAGATTTATTTTGGGCATATTATTAACCGCAGTTTATACAATCATTATTAATAATTTTTCCTGATTGTATGTAGGATCTTAATATAAGCAGGTCTTTTATTTTAACGGTTTTATTTAGTTTCCATTCTAAACAATTTTCATCACCCTGACTTGACACACACTGATAACCAATTGATTTTAGGTCTTGGATAAATTTTTGATCAGGTCTGTCTTTTAGGGTAATTTGAGAACCGAGAGTATATTCATCACCTTTTACGCCAAAAATTTTTCCCACTCTTTCAGCGCCACAATCATAGGCTGTTAGTAGGCTGCCTAAGTGGCTCAAATAATCCATTGATGGATGGGCTGGATAAGAACTATACCCAATTTCATTAGGAATAGGTGTAGCCTGACACCAAAGGGTTGTTTGGAAATCTATTGGGTCGCCGTTGTTGGATATATTGAGGGAGTTTACTAACCTTTGTTCGTCTTCATTGTACGAATTGTAAGAAATGACATAATTGCTTGCCCCGATGCCATAAAATATATAAGTAGTTTTTATGCCCATAGCATTGGTCATAGTGAATTTTGTGGCTGGTTTGAAACCAATCTCCGTGTATGTTTTACCGCTAAATTTATTAACACTATCCTCGGTGAGTTTATTTTTTATGAATTGATCACTGGTGATTTGATTGTGGCTGATATTAATAGCTGTAGCTACTGTTCCTCCTTCAAAAAACGCGGGGTGTTTAATAATTATGTTATCAGCATCTTCATTGACTGGCCATGTTTCTGGATATTGAAAATCAATAAAGCCATCTTTACTTGTGTATGTTTTCCGACCAGTTGGAGCGGCTTGTTCTAATTTTGTTTGCAAATCTGCCAATTTATTTTCGGCTTCTGTAATTTTTTGTTGCATTTCATTTCGAACTTTTTCTGTAGCGGTTTGGTTTTGTTTTTGAGCTTGTTGGTTTTGCCAAGCATACACTCCGCCGCCAGCTAGTAGGGCAACAATAATTACAATTAAGATCCATAGCCAAGTTTTGTTTTTTGGCTCTGGCGTAGGCATTGGCGCTTGATTGTTAGTTAGGTCCATGGTTTTATTTTTTAATTATTTATAATTTTCCGCCCCACTCTTTAAAAAATCTAGCTAAATATTTTTCCATATATTGGTGGCGTTCTATAGCCATCTTTTTACCGGCCTTGGTGTTCATCCTACCTTTAAGAAGCAATAGTTTTTCATAAAAATGATTAATAGAGTCACTCTGGTGTTTTTTGTATTGTTTAAAACTCTTATGCAGAGTTGGTTTAACCCTAGGATCGTAAATGGGCCGGTTCAGTTTGGCGCCAGTAGCAAAAGTGCGGGCAATGCCAATAGCTCCTAGTGTATCTATACGATCAGCATCGGCTACTATTTGGCCTTCTTTGGTTTTGATTTTATCTTTGATGCCGGCGCCTTTAAAAGTAATTGATTCAATAATATCAGCTACATGTTTTATAGTATTTTTATCGGCTTTAATTTTTGTCAGCCAAGCACTAGCTACCTTAGCGCCTTTGGTGTTATCACCGCCATGGAATTTATAATCAGCAATATCATGGAGGAGTGCAGCTAGTTCTACCACAAGCATATCAGCTTTTTCTTGGCGCCCGATTTTTTTGGCATTTTGCCAAACTCTATAGATGTGCCACCAGTCATGCCCAGTATTTTCACCAAGAGTTTGTTTTTTTACAAAATCAGCGGTTTTTTTGATGATTTGTGCTTGGGTCATGTTATTTTTTTAAAAAAGGATTGGGCATATTAAAGACAATTTTGGGAGTATGGTTATTTATAACATTCCAAGGCAATTTGTAGGCCTGGCTATACACTTTGGTGATGCCGCAAAAGAGCGCTTGGCTATAATCAAAACCCAATTTTTTAGCCACTAGCTTTACAGCTGGCTCTGACGGCCCTTCAATTTCAACTAATGGTTTTAAAAATGGCCAGTGGTCAATAGTTATTTCTACTTTGCCTAATTTCCATAGTTCTCTTTTATTTTCCTGATAAGCTTTAAGCTTACAGCCTAGATATTCCAAAAACTGTTTGGCTAACAATAAATCGTTTATCTCTAAGCAGATTTCTTTTTGTCCGCTGATTTTTTTGGCGCCCTTAAACACCTTTAAACTCATGGTAATTTTGTTTTTTTCTTGTCGGACACGAACCCAGCTGTGTTGGCCACCCTTGTTTTTAGGCAAACTAAAAGCATATCTTTTTTGTAAAAAGGAAGGATAGGTAAGTTTAGCTTTGGCTTTTTTAAGGCGGCGTCTAATATCACTAGGATCAACGTCTAAAAAAGTGGCTTCATATTCTATCGGTAATGGCATATGGCTCAATTATACCATTTTTTGTTTTCTTTGGTATAGTATTTTGTAATATAAAAACAAAAAGAAGAGAGCCCGCCGTCGAACTCCTTCTCGGTTAGAGTGGAGAGCTCTTAGGTCGAGCTCGTTATTGCCGTCACTTTCCGGTGATGGCGTTGACGGTGTAATGGGCCAGCCAGGCACAGCCCAAGATGACTGCGACGATGACGATCTTTATCCACGTGGGTGGACATAGATCTTCATTCCAGAACTCACAGGCTGGCCGGACTATGTTTTTGTAGGCCGGCGTCTGATGCCATTCGTTCCGGACTCCTGTCCAGATCCAAAGAAGGTACATTTGCAGGCTTGTCACGAGGCTACTCCTTGTTTGGCACGAGTATTCCGTCTGGTAAGCTTTTGCATCTATGTATATATACCATATTTATACTTTTTTGTCAATACCAGTTAAAATAAACAAAAAAGCCGTCTGTTTAGTCGTCATTCTGGAGGGAGTGGAGCGACCGATAGAATCTATAGGTATCAATAAGGTTGTGGATTCTATCGCTTCGTCCTTTGGACTTCGCTCCAGAATGACATTTGGGTAGGCGGTTTTTTTAGTTTATATCTTTCCTACTAAGTTTAGACCGGGTTTTAAAGTATCTTTGCCTGGTTCCCAATTGGCTGGGCAGACTTGATCGCCGTACTTAGCTACAAATTGAGCGGCTTGGAGTTTTCTTAGTAGTTCGTAACTAGAGCGGCCAATGCCATTATCATGAATTTCTATAGTTCTTAACTTCCCTTCAGGATCAATGATAAAAGTGCCGCGCAGAGCTAGGCCCTCTTCCTCAATATAGGTACCATAAGCCCAAGCAATATTGCCAGTGGGGTCAGCCACCATGGGGAATTGTATTTTTTTTATTTCCGAAGAAGTATCGTGCCAAGCTTTATGGACATAGACAGTATCAGTGCTAATGGACAATACTTCAGCGCCTAGTTTTTTTATCTCCTCATATTTATCAGCTAAGTCACCCAGCTCAGTGGGGCAGACAAAGGTAAAATCAGCGGGATAGAAAAATAGTATTACCCATTGGCCACGATAGTCCTTGAGATTTATTTTTTTGACATTATCTTGGTGATAGACATCGGCGCTAAATTCCGGGGCTAGGGCGCCGATTTTTAGTGGGTAGTTGTCACTATCACCACAGTGGCAGTTATCATGCCCTATATTTTTCATAAATTTGTAGTTTAATAATTATTTTATATAACCAATTTTTCGTAATATAGTTTCGCCTTTAGCCAGGCCATGGCTATAAGAGCGGTAGATGCGATCGCGGCTTTTTTCTCTTTTGGAGGGGCAGGCTTCATCATAGACCACATGGACATTTTTGTATTTTTTTAGAGAGTGGATATAAGGGTAGTTAAAAATATTGAAGAGATGTTTGACGCCGTATTTAAAACCTAAGTAACGAGCTTTGAATATGATGTCTATGATGTCCCAAGGAAGATATTTGAATACTCGCCAGGGAGTTTTCTGATCATTGAAAATATAGATTATAGTTTTGTCAGGATTTTTCTTTATAATATTTTTGATAAAGTCACGAGTAGGCATGATACCACCATCAAAGTATTCATCGCTTAAGACTTGGGAAAAAGCATAAGGCGGCACCTTGGAGGATTGTATGATTCGGGGGATAGTGTCCTCTTTAGCATCTAGGTATTTCATCTGGTGGACTTTAGGGTCAAAAACGCGCACATAAAATTTTATAGGGGAATTTTTTATTTTATCTACATCGAGTTTTATGATTTCTCTTTCTATTTTTTCTACATAATCTAAGTCAATGATGTCAAAACATTTATTATGGGCAAATAGCCCCCAAAATTTTTGGCAGATGGTTTTGAAAGATAAATCTTTGAGAAAACTATGTTTTTGGTAGAGGTAGTCATAGAACATGCTCGGGCCAACGTCATCCATCTGCTGTGCCAAAAAATAGGCAGCATTGTGTGCGCCCGAAGAGACGGCGTAGACAGCGTCAATTCTCGGGTATAGATTATGTTTTTGAAAGGCAGTTACTACACCAGCGCTAAAGACTCCCTGGATAGTACCGCCTTTCATCAAAATAATGATATCTCGGTTTTGCCCGTCAGTCATGAACTATGGTAGTTATTATTTTTTTATAGCGGATTGATATTTTTTACCCACCTCTGTCCAATTGATAATAGGCCAGAAGTTTTGGACAAATTCAGCCCGACGATTTTGATATTTGAGGTAGTAGGCATGCTCCCAAACATCAATGCCTAAGATAGGAGTTTGTCCTAGAGAATAGGGGCTGTCTTGATTGGCAGTTTTGACAATAACTAGCTTAGCATTTTGATCCACAACTAGCCAGGCCCAGCCAGCGCCAAAGACGCTGATAGCCAGAGCGCTTAAATCTTCTTTGAATTTTTCCAAAGAGCCAAAGCTGGCATTTATAGCTTCCAAGAGTGGACCGCTAACTTGGCCGCTATCTTTGGCTGGGCAGAGGGTCTCCCAAAATAGCGCATGATGGACATGGCCACCACCATGATTTTTGACAGCTAGCCTTATATCTTCCGGCACTTGTGATAAGTCCAGGAGTATTTCCTCAGGTGTTTTTTGGAACCAGTCAGGATATTTTTCTAGGGCCTTGTTAAGATTAGTGGTGTAGGCGACATGATGCTTATCATGATGGACCATCATAGTTTCTTTATCTATGTATGGCTCCAAGGCATCGTAGCTATATGATAAATCAGGAGTTATAAATTGTGACATATGTTTTTTGATTAATTGTTAGATGTTTGGTATTTAACAGGGTTAACCAAAGTATTTTTCTTGATAAAAGCGAATTAGCTGTTCTACTTCAGGAATAACTGATGGGTTGCCAATGCCGACTTTAGTTTTTTTCTGAACAGCTTCAAGCGTAGTGGCACCTTCTAAGACCGCTTCCTCTATATCATGATCGGTCACCTTAGCCACCTTGTCAATGATCCTAGATTGCTCTTCAACGAGGCGTTGTTTTTGTCCAGAGCGCAAGAAATAATTATTAATAGCACTCCTTAGAGCCTTGTCGCCTAGAACTGAGCAATGAATTTTTCTAGTAGGCAATCCGCCCAAGCGCTTGGTGATGTCTTGCGGTTTGATTTGTAGAGCTTTATCAATAATCATGCCTTTTTTCTCAGTGACCATGACCGAGAGCATAGAGGTAGCGCCAATGGCTGAAGCACAACCAAAGGTTTGCCATTTCATATCTTTGATGCGATCAGCTTTTTTGTCTACCTTTATCCATATTTTCATCATATCGCCGCAAGCGGGTGAGCCGACCATACCTAGTCCGTCATAGCCGGTCATTTTGCTAGCGTCAGTCACTAGGTTTTTGGGGTGGAAAAAATGTTCTTTAACCACTGGGGAGTAAAGCCAGGATTCATTGGAACCCTGAGGTACAATGTCAAAGTCCACACTGACAGATTTTTTCTTAGGTTTATTTTTTGGCGTTATTTTTTTAGCCATATATTTTATGGCTTATAGCTAATGGCGTATGGCTTATGGCCAATTACTATAAGACAATTAATGATTATAAATTTATTACTTTTTTAGGGGCAGTCTTAATTGATTGGTTGAGCTCCTTCATATCTACTATAACCGGCGAGGCTTGGCGTAAATATTTCACAATGCCTGGTAATTTTGTCATCAAGTATTTCAGGTCTTTTAAAGTAGTGCTTTTGCCCAAAGTCAGGCGCAGTGACCCATGAGCCGCTTCATAAGGCCGACCCAAGGCGCGAATTACATGGGAAGGCTCCAGGGTAGTAGAAGTGCAAGCCGAGCCAGTTGAGGCTTGTATGCCGATATCATCTAAGTATAATAGTAGGGCTTCGCCCTCAATATCCAAAATAGATATATTAATATTATTGGGCAAACGATAAGAGGCGTGGCCGTTTAAAATAGTTTTGGGTATGGTTTGTAAAATATTTTTAATGAGCCAATCGCGCAATTTCGTGAGGCGAGCGTTCTCTTTGATACGATTTTTTTGGGCGATTTTGAGAGCAGTGGCTAGGCCAATGATAGCCGGCATATTTTCCGTGCCGGAGCGTAAGTTTTTTTCTTGACCCCCGCCATCAATAATTGGCATGAGCGGAGTAGAGCGGCGCACATAGAGCACGCCAATGCCTTTGGGGCCATAGATTTTACTGCCATTTAAAGTTAAAAGATCAACGTGCAGTTTCTGTACATCCAGATCCAAGGCACCAGCCGCTTGACAGGCGTCAGTATGCAGATATATTTTTGGTAAATGATTGCTTAACCTAGTTTGGTTGAGTTTTGCCAGCCAGGCGCCGATTTTTTGTATAGGCTCTATAGTACCGACTTCATTGTTGGCCAGCATAATACTGATGAGTACTGTGCTGGGCCTAATGGCCGCCTCTAATTGTGGTATGATTATCAGACCATCAGCGTCAACTGGCACAATGGATACTTGGTTGCCTTCTTTGGCCAGACTCTGAGCTGCATGGAGTACAGCATGATGCTCAATAGCTGATACTATTAGATGTGCTTGGGGTACCTGTGGCCGCAAGGCATGAATTAAGCCCTTGAGAGCTAAATTGATGCTCTCAGTACCACCGCCAGTAAAAATGATTTCTTCACTTTGGCTTTTCAGTATTTTGGCAATGTCTTGGCGAGCCAACTCTAGTGATTTGCTGGCGGCTTGGCCTAAATAATAGAGGCTAGAAGGATTGCCAAAATTTTTATTCCAATAAGGCTCCATGGCTTGGACTACTTTGGAATCAGTCGGGGTAGTAGCCGCATGGTCTAGGTAAATATATTTTTTAGCAGGCATGGCTATTTTTTGGGTGGATGAATTTGCTTACCACTGTCATCATAGATGCGGATGGCATTTACCGGACAGCTTTGAGCGGCTTGGAGTATGGTCTTAGCATCATCACCAGTAGCATTTTTGATGATAGCAATACCCTCATCATCCAATTCAAAAGTGTTAGGAGCAACTGCCACGCAGGTGGCAACGCTGATGCAAGCTTCTCTATCGACTTCAATGCGCATATATTTTTTAGTTTAATATTTAATAATACCTTATATTTTAACTTAAAATTAGCATTTTTGGAAGCTATTGGCAACTTTTTAAGTTGACAAAAGCCTTTTTTTGTGCTATCATTAGATATGTAAGTTGAAATTGGTAACGCCCTATTGGGGTAGCCAATTTTTTTATTATATTAACTAATCAATTAAAGTGGGGATTATGTCTAATGTATCTACTAGTAGTAACCAAATGCAATCATTTAGACTAGTAATTAGGCCAGGAGATAGAAAACTGCGCTCCAGTGATTATTGGGCCATTTTGGGCCTATGCGCCGCTGGTTCCTGCGCCTTGTTTATAGTTATTGGTACTAGTATCTAATTATTAACAAAATTTTATGACGCGCGTTAAGTCTTTTAGATTAGCGAAATTTTATTCTAGCCCACAAATAGAGACTCATGAAAATTGGTCCATACTTACTCTATTTATCATGACTTTGATTTTTTTGGCAATATAGCAAAATGTCAGTAATAATTTTTATTTTAGTATTATTTAGCTGGACGCCATATATGTGGTATTTCTAGTTAGATAATATATATAGGTAGAAAAATAAAAACAAAAGAACATTAACAATTAAATTATGTCGTATAAAAAATTGTTGGAACCAACCAACAATGATCATCAAGTAATGGTTAGGCCTCCCGACCAGTTAATGACTGAAGAACCACATAAGGTCACAGTCAGTAGTGCGGGGCAAGGACAAGAGATTCAAAAGGATATTAAAGACCGCAATATGGTCAAAGACAAATCCCCATGATAAAAAACTCTCCTTCGTTTTATAGACGGAGGAGAGTTTTTTATTTGGCGCAGAAATGTTATAATACTTTCATAGATATACCAAGATTAAAATAAAGATAAAAAATATATATGCTCAAGAAGAAAGCAGTTAATAATCTCAAAAATAATCTAAGTTGGAAAATTGGCGGTGAAGCTGGTTTTGGTATCAAATCAGCTGGTATTATGTTGGGCAAGATCTTGATGCGCTCCGGCTATGAGATTTTTGACTATACAGAGTATCCGTCGCTGATTCGCGGCGGGCACAACACTTATCAATTGGTAGTGGATACGCGGCCAGTTAATAGCGTGACAGCACGAATAGATGTTTTAGTGGCTCTTAATAAAGAGACGGTTGATAAACACCGAGAAGAATTAGTTGCTGGCGGCGCTATAATCTATGATCAGGATAAATTTAAAGTTAATGCGGCTTTTGCTCAGGGAAAAAATTTAGTTGTCTTGGGTGTGCCTTTGACCACGCTGGCTAAGTCCGCTGGCGGTGAGGTTATGAGAAATGTAGTAGCTCTGGGCGCTAGCTTGGCCTTAGTTGGGCAGAATTTGACTATAGCCAACAAAGTAGTAACTGAACTTTTTGGCAGAAAAGGGGAGGTTGTAGTTGCTAACAATATTAAAGCCTTGCAAGCCGGCTTTGACTGGGTAAAAAAGAATTTGACCGGGCAATTTATCTGTCAGCTACCAACAAGGCCAGCTAAAGATAATATTTTGATTACTGCCAATGAATCTTTAGCTCTAGGCGCTGTTACGGCTGGCCTTAATTTTTTCGTGGCTTATCCCATGACGCCCTCATCATCAATTTTGCACTATCTAGCCGAAATTGCCCAAAGCACAGGCATTGTGGTTAAGCATGCCGAAGATGAAATTGCGGTTATCAATATGGCTTTGGGCGCAGCTCATGTTGGCGCTCGAGCTATGATAGCTACCTCTGGCGGCGGTTTTTCTCTGATGACTGAGAGTTTGGGCTTGGCGGCTATTACTGAGACGCCACTGGTGATTGTAGAGGTACAGCGTCCTGGACCGGCTACCGGCTTGCCAACTTGGACTGAACAAGGTGATTTGCAGTTTATGCTACATGCGGCTCAAGGAGATTTTCCTAGAATTATTGTAGCTCCCGGTGATGCCAGCGAAGCTTATGCTATTGGCGCGCAGGCGCTCAATTTAGCGGAAATTTATCAAATGCCGGTGATTATTTTATCTGATAAGCTAATAGCCGAGGGTAACAGCACTATAAAAAGATTGGCTGATAGCAAGATAAAAATTGACAGAGGCAAATTATTATCGGCGGCGCAACTTAAATCTATGAAAAATTATCGCCGCTATAAGTTGACCAGCGATGGCATTTCACCGCGGGCTTTGCCGGGCATGACAGGCGGCTTGCACATTGCCAATAGTGATGAGCATGATGCTTATGGTTTTTCTGAAGAATCATCTGAAAACAGAAATGAGCAGGTGGCTAAAAGGCAGAAAAAATTAGAGACATTTTACAAAACTATGCCCGACCCCTTGGTTTACGGTGAGCCAAAGGCCAAAAAAACAGTAGTGGTTTGGGGTTCAACTAAGGGCGTGGTTTTGGATGCTTATAGCCAGTTAGATCTAAAGGTAAAAAAGAAAATAAAAATAATTCAATATCAATATCTCTGGCCACTAGCCAAAGAATTTACCAAAAAGATGCTCAAAGATCCTAAAAGTGTTTTGATGATTGAAAATAATAGCAATGGCCAATTGGCTAATTTGATTGCTCAAGAAACCGGCATAGTGATAAAAAATAAATTACTAAAGAGTGATGGCCGGCCATTTTTTAGAGAGGAAATAATTGAAGCCTTAAAGAAATTTTAAATATGACAGAACAAGATTTTACTACTAATTATAAGCCAACTTGGTGTCCGGGCTGCGGCAATTTTGGTATTTTGATAGCCATGAAAAAAGCCTTGGTTGAACTTGGTCTCAAGCCGGAAAACGTGTTGATCGTTTATGGCATTGGCTGTAGCGGCAATGGCGTGAATTTTTTAAAAACCTATGCTTGGCATTCTTTGCATGGTCGGGCTGTGCCCAGTGCGGTTGGTGCCAAATTGGCCAACAAAGATTTAACCGTGATTGTAATGGCTGGAGACGGTGACGGCTACGGCGAAGGCCTTAATCATTTTATTCAGGCTATTCGTGGTAATACAAATATTACTTATGTTGTCCACGATAATCAGCGTTACAGTCTGACTACTGGTCAAGCCGCCCCTACTACTAGCAAAGGCACAGCAACTAAATCTACACCTAATGGGCTGATTGAAGAGTCTCTTAATCCTATGGCTTTGGCTTTGTCAGCGGGCTGTACTTTTGTGTCTCGGGGATTTTCTGGCAAAGCTGATCACCTTAAAGATTTATTTAAAGCCGCTATTAGTCATCATGGATTTTCTTTGGTGGATGTTTTTCAACCCTGCGTCACTTTTAATAATCTGAATACTTTTCCGTGGTATTTGGATCGTTTGTATAATCTGGACGAAGATAAGGCTTATAGGCGTGACAATTTTGAGGCGGCCTATAAACAAAGCTTAATTTGGGGTAAAAAAATTCCTTATGGGATTTTTTATCAAAAGGCAAGAGACACCTATGAAGATAATCTGCCCCAACTCAAAGGTTTGGCTTTGGCTAAGCGGCCACTAGCCCTAAGAAACATAAATAAATTGTTAAAAGATTTTAGCTAATGAATAGGCGAGCGTCACAAAGCGGGTTTACTCTAGTGCAACTCATAGTCACTGTTTCGGTGGTCGTGGCTTTAGGCGCGGCGGCTTTTATTTGGATTGATCCGGTTGTTAAAATCGGCAAAGCCAAAGATGAACGACGCCGTCATGATGTTTTGATTGTTGCTAAAGCCATCAATGATTATGCCAATGATCATAACGGAGTTTTGCCAGTTTTGGGAGAAGTGACCACAGCCAAAAAAGTTTTTTGTGAAACTCAAGGTGGGTCTTTGCTTAGCTGTGGCGCTGATAGCCAGTATTGTCTTAAGGCGGATAGCCAGTTTTTGGCGGATTTTTTACCACAATTGCCGCTTGATCCTGATAAGACCGCCGGCACTGACACCGGATATTATCTACAGAAAGACGCTAATAATAAATTGGTAGTTGGTGCTTGCACGCAGTATGGGTCAACGGCGATTACCCATACTCTTAATTTGAAAGTCACTTGTACTGCTTATGCTGGCGGTTATTGTTGGTATAGTGATGGTTCGCAAAATGATTGTGATACAGTTTGTGCTGGTTTGTCTAAACTTTGTGTCAAAAATGCGACCTATGATGAAGATACTTTGTGCTTGTTGAATGATGCGGCTAGCAATGAGTATACTTGTGAGGTTGATTGCAGTCCTGCCCCTAGCGCTGAGCCGCCTTTTATATTGGATGATAGTAGCTGTGGTACCATAAATGGAATCTTTAGCTGTAGCCAGGGATCGGGAGCAGGTTTTTCCATTTGTCCTTGTGAATAATTTTTAAGAAATTTTTTAGATAACCCCTTAGGCGGGTATAGCCTGGGGTTGTTTTTTTATTTTGTTTGTATTATGGTATAATATAGGCAATAAATTTTAAATAAGCAACAATGGTTTTAGAAAAAATTGAGCATTATCTGCGTTTAGCTTTCTTTTTTATTCTAGTTTTGACACAGTCTATGATTTTTGTGGCTGGACGAGCGGCTGACAATAGCGCTCTTTTGGAGGTAGTTTTCATAGAACCTGTTAGTGGACAGACCATCAAGGCTGGGGATAGGATTAATCTTCAAGCTCAATTATCAACAGCCAAAGACTCTGACTTGTCCGTGGCTTATTTTTCAGTAATTAATCTGTTTACCGGCTATAATCAAAATTTTGAAGCTTACCAAGGACAGGATGATATTTGGCGTTCTAGTGTTGCTTGGGATACTAGCATTTTAACTAGTGGACAATATATATTATCTGTTACGGCCTATGTCTATAAAGACGGGCACTTGCAAGACATGTATCGTTCAGAGCCACAAGTTTTTGATTTGATTTCTGACAAGATAGAAGTAGCGGCAAGTATTAGTCAGCCTGTCTTTACTAGTCCCAGCGCCAATCAAGTAGTGGCTACTACCAACTTAGATGTCACAGTGACTAGTGTGGATGTTTTGAGTAATATAGTTTTCAATATAAAGTCTTGGAATGCAAGTACAAATTCAGCTACTGGCGATAGTCTAAAGACTTTTGCTGGCGATAGTTTGGGCAGTAATTTGTGGGGGGCTAGGCAGGTAGATGTTAGCAGTTTGGCTAGTGGTGCTTATGTTGTATCTATGATTGCTGATAAAGATGATGGTGTAGTGGAGGGTGGAGACGTCTTACAGGGAGCGACCATAAGCCAAGTTAGCGCTCAAGTTGTGTTTTCTATTAATCAAGCATCACCAGTGAGTGATATTAGCGATGAGCCGTCTTTGGCGGCCACATTAGTATCTCCACAAGCAGAGCAAGTAGTGAGTGGTAGCATACTAACAAAATTAGAGTTGAACCGTATTTTGACTACTGATGAAAGTTTATCCGCCAAGATTTATGATAACAGCCTGAGCTTAGTAAAAGAATTAGCTTTAGCCAAATCCAGCAACCCCTTGGTTTATCAAGCAACTTTGGATAGTACCATCTTGAGCAATGCTGGCACGGCTATTTATCCCGATGGGCGTTATAGACTAGAAATAATTTTGGATAAGGCTTCTAATGATACCAAATTAAACACAGTTAATTTTTCTATAAAAAATAATAGTAGCAGTGACGTCAATTCTACTAATAAGCTGAATATCAAAACTCCGGTGGTCAACGCAGTTATTAAAGATAACAAAATTTTGGTAGAGGCCACTACTGATTTTGAAGCGGATGAGCTCAAGGTCAGCTTAGTAAATAAAAGTGACCCAGCCATTGGTATTAGCGACACAAGCATCCCTAAATTAGATGGTTATAGCTGGTCAGGCATTGTGAATTTGGGCGATACCTTTATTGACGGTACTTATAGGTTAAGTTTTAGTGCTTTTTTGGCTTCTCAAGAACTGGCTAGCTCATCAATTTCTTTGGCTCTTAATCGTCAAGACAGCAATAGCATTCCGACGCCTCAAGATATCAAAGTGTCCATTATCAATAAGCGCGCTAACTTAAGTGGGACAGATTTTTTGGTAGTAGCGGCCAATGTTTCTTCGCTAGATTTTTATTGTACGCTCACCAACAGTTTGGATAATACTAAAACCAAAGATGTGATGGCTGTAGCTATGACTTGGAGCCAATTGGCGGGCATGGGCATTAAGCAGGCTGATTATCCAGATACCGGCTATGTTTATTTAGCTAGTTTTGATACTAAGGATTTGTTAAATGGCAATTACAAGGTTGTGGCTAAAAACAAAGCTTACCCCGAAGTGACCAGCAAATTAGTATATGTTTCTATCTTCAATCAAGTAGTGGAGTCAGCCAACGATACTCAGGCATCCTCTAGTGATGAATTATTGGAAAAAAAATTAAGCATTGATTCTAAGTATGAGGTGGCTAGCGATGGCCAGACAGCTAATTTTTATATAGATGCTGATTTTTTGACTCAGGCCAATAATCTTTTTGTTTTTCGGGCCGATACTAGTGATCTAATCAAAGAAGATAGCTTTCAAAAAGAGACAGCCAGCGGCAGTGGCGGTCAATATCGCTATACCTATACCCTTGGTTTGGATGGATTGGCGGAGGGTAAATATTATTTGTATGCAGTGGAGTATGCTCCGGGTACTAAGACAACTTTGGCTGAAAGTAAAATGGTCAACTTTAATATTGTTGCAGGGCGTTTTGTCAGTCCAGTGGCAGACAATGAAGCAGGGGATAATTCAGAGGAGACGCAATACAAAGTTTCCGACACCTTCCGTGGTTGGGGAGTTGGTCCTTATGCTAGTTGTCTGGACGCTTATTTAGAAGATGAAAATTATTGTAAGATTTTTAGAGCTTGGCAAAGCTCAGTGGATGAGAGTTGTATAGCTCAAAATATATTAGATTGGCCAGCTTGTGAAGATTATCTGAATCGCACACAAGTGGACACTCTCTGCCAGGCGCAGGGTATAATTGATAAAGAAAAATGCAAGGATTATCTGATAGAAAAGTATACTCAGAATATTGATTGCCGTTTAGTTGATCCTAGTGAATGTACTCAGGTTTTACGCAGTAATTTTATAAATTATTTGGCAGTTAAAACTCAGTCTAGGGAAATTTTATCTAAAGTGGTCGCCGACTTGCCCGATGATAGACATATAAAGGTTAAAGATTTGGCCGCCAAACTAGCTAGCCAGGGTTTAGATAAAAATGTTTTGCCATTTGCTAGTAATGTTGAAGCCCAAGTGCTGGTAGAGCCAGCTTTGGCGGAGATTGTTTTGGCTGATAAAGAGGCCCTGGATGTTACTAGTCCGATATTATTGATGGTAGATACTGATGGCGATGGCTTGCCAGACGATTTAGAAAAATATTATGGCAGTGATCCTAACAAAACAGATACTGATGACGATTCTTATAGTGATTTTACGGAATTAGCTAATGGCTATAATCCAGCGGGAGCCGGCAAATTGGAACAAGCGCGTACAGGATTTGAGCAGGCACTGTTTAATAAAGCTACCTGGGAACAGCCCCAGTTGAAATCAACTAAAACCGACGTCAATTTAAATGTATTGAAATTGAAAGACGATAATGGCCAGTTTAGGATTAGCGGTAAAGCTGAAGCTAATACTCTGCTAACTTTATATTTTTATAGTCAAGTTCCGTTACTAAGCTTAGTTAAGGCAGACGCCCTTGGTAATTGGAGTTATGATTTGTCTTGGGCATTGTCGGATGGTTATCATCGCGTCTATGTAGCTACAGTTGATAGTAGCGGGGCCATAATAAAACAATCAGAACCGACAGCTTTTGTAGTGAAAGATGGCCAACCAGTTAAAATTCGTGAATATTTTGCGGCTACTACTGCGCCGACTGCAGAAGAACGACCTTGGTTATTTTATATTTTTGGCGGTCTTGGCTTGGTAGCGTTGTTTATTTTTATAATGATCATAATTCGGCGCATCAAAAAAACATCAGCTACGCCTGTTTAGCAGTAGCTGATTAATTATTTTATTTTTTTGACAGCCAGGGGAATACTCTTGGCTGTTTGTAAATAGCTGCCCAAGACAATCAAGTTAGCGCCAGCTTTTTTTATTTTAGAGAAATTTTTGTCATTAACGCCACCGTCGACTTCGATATTGATGTTTGGATATTTACCCCTTAACTTTTTTATCCGGACTAGGCTACTAGGGCGAAAATGTCGGCCCTGAGCGCCGGGTTTTATATTCATAATTTGGATAGTATCAAAATATTTAGCTACCTTAGCTATTTTGCCAAGCGGCGTGGTCGGGTTGAGGCAGAGGCCGGTTTTTATTTTTTTCTTTTTTAAATAATCATTGAGGCAGAGCAGGGCAGTAGTATCCGGCTCAGCTTCATAATGCCAAATTATTTTTTTGACATTGTTTGATTTTTCCCAGAGGCTGATATACTTGGCTACATTTTTTACCATCAAGTGTATCTCTAAGCCATGTTGGCTAGTTAATTTTTTTATTTTCTGCGGGTCAATATTATTTTTTTCAGGAACAAAGATTCCGTCCATGATATCAATTTGCGCATAATCAAAGTAAGGGGCTATTTTAGCCCATTGTTTTTTAAAGGCAGTTTGATTTTTAGCGAGAATGCCGGGAATGATTTTGATTTTTTTTGGCATAATTTTAGGCTTTGATTTTTTTGACACGCCTTTGGTAGCGGGGTATGCGGGAAAAGGCAGTCTCCAGCCAAGCACTGGTAATGCGGCGATTTCTTTCCTCAGTGTTGGCCCAAGCTGATAGACAGAGGATATTGCTGTCATCATCGTGGCGGGAGCGCTTGGCATTGGCGACTGACCAGCCCACAGCCGCTCTGATGCGGGCAAATTTGTTGGCAGTCATGGCCATGCCTTGTCCAGAACCGCAGATTAGGATGCCTCGGGCGTCTTTGTTGCTAGCGACCTTTTTGGCGACCTTTTTGGCCATATCTGGATAGTCGTCAGTGGCCACAAATTTTGTGTTACCCAAATCTTTGATTAAATAATTTTTTTTAGCCAAATACTTTTTGAGATTTTCCTTGAGATTAAAGCCATTGTGGTCAGCACCAATGTAGATTGTAGTTGGGTCTGTTTTTTTATTTTTTTTCATATATTTATTTTTTATGCATATTTTTAGACTTGCGGCTTATAGCAAAGAGGCCAATGACCGACAGATAAGTGGCTGTAAACTCATTGCTTAGCCGATATTTCTGGGTATCTATAGCGCTTAGGGCTATAAACACCGACATTAGTATTGTCCAGAGCAGGACAAAGATTTCACCGTGGTATTGGGACATGAATTTTTTGTCCTTCCAACGCTTGATTTCCTTAAGTCCAGTGTAGATGGACAGAAGAGAGACGTAGATGATGGTGATGTCAGCGAGCAAGTGCCGGAGATTGAGGACATCAAAGAAAGTGACAATAAAAGCTAGTCCGGCTACTGTTCCCCAAAAATTACTTAAGAGTCGCCAAAACCACAAATTCTGTTGTTGTTGATTCATACTTATATTTTATCATATTTTTTGGAGCACAGGAAATTTTTTGTTTGCCCGAGCTAGGCAAAGATGCTAATATTAATTTTACTTGAAAGTTAATAATCATATGGGATTTTTATTTAAATATCTTAAGGATTATCGTAAGACTTTGATTGGTGTTTTGCTTTTGGCAACTATCAATCAAGTTTTTTCTTTGCTTGATCCGCAGATCATGCGGCTAATTGTTGACCGTTATGCTACGCGAGTGAATGAGCTAGCCAAGGGGGAGTTTGTCAGTGGAGTGGGTTGGTTACTCTTGGCTTTTGTATTTGTGGCTTTTGTGTCACGCGTAGCTAAGAATTTTCAAGATTATTATGTTAATGTGATTACTAATAAGCTTGGCACTAAGTTATATGCTAGGAGTGTGGAGCATGCGCTGGCACTGCCTTATGTGATGTTTGAAGATGAGAGTTCAGGCGCTATTTTACAGCGCATGCAGAAAGCTCGCAATGATATTCAAATACTCATTACTAGCATGATTAATGTTTTGTTTGTTTATCTATTGGGTATAAGTTTTGTGATAGCCTATGCTTTTTGGGTGCATTGGTTGGTGGGCCTAACTATTGTGCTGATTGTACCATTTTTGGCGGGGGCTATCTTTGTAATTAGTCGGCGTATAAAAAAAGTACAAAAAATAATAGTTGGCCAGCAAGCGGCTTTGGCTGGCTATACTACAGAGACGCTACGCAATGTAGAGTTAGTCAAAAGCTTGGGTTTAGAGGGGCAGGAAATTGAGCGTCTTAACAAGACCAACAATAATATACTGCAGTTGGAACTGCAAAGGGTAAAGTTGGTTAGGACTTTGAGTTTTATCCAAGGCACCCTACTCAATGGTTTGCGCGCCTTGGTTATGTTTATCATGCTCTGGCTAGTTTTTCATCAAGAGATGACGCTGGGTCAATTTTTTACCATGCTTTTTTATTCATTCTTCTTGTTTAATCCTTTAGCGGAGCTTTCTAACATATCTGAACAATATCAGGAATCACGGGCCAGCTACGAGGCTTTGGAAAAAATATTAAATACACCGGCCGAACCCAAGCCACTTCATCCGGTATTAATTGATACTGTGAAATCTTTGACTTTTTCTAAAGTGGGGTTTAATTATAAAGACAGTTTTCAGCCAGCTTTGTATGATATCAATCTTGAGATTAAAGCCGGGCAGACCATAGCTTTTGTGGGCCCGTCCGGTTCGGGCAAGACAACGCTAATAAAATTATTATTGGTTTTGTATAGGCCGACTCAGGGTAAATTATTAGTAAATGAAAAAACGGATATCAACGACATTGATTTTGAGAATTTTAGAAAAAAAATCGGGTTGGTATCTCAAGAAACTCAACTTTTTTCTGGCACCATCAAGGATAATTTGTTGTTTGTTAATCCTTTGGCTAGTGATTCCGATTGTCGGCGGGTACTAGATGCGGCGGCGGGTACTAATATCATAGAGCGCGGGGAAGCTGGCTTAGACACCAAGATAGGTGAGGGTGGACTCAAACTTTCCGGGGGAGAAAGACAGCGTCTGGCCATTGCTAGAGCACTACTACGCGATCCAGAAATTTTGATTTTTGATGAAGCGACCAGTAGTCTAGATTCTTTGACGGAAAAAGAAATAACTAAGACTATTCAAGCTATTGAAAAAGACAGGCCAAAGATGATGACTATTATGATAGCTCATCGTCTGTCCACTATTGCCCACGTTAAAAATATTTACGTTTTGGAAAAAGGTAGGATAATTGAGTCAGGCACCCATCCGACCTTGATTGCTAAAGGCGGTTTATATGCGGCTTTGTGGCGTCAGCAGATTGCTAGTGATTTTTAATATTATAGGCATTGACTAAATGAAGTGTTATTGTTATACTAGCCTGTGTTTATTTGAGAAAATAAGTATTTATAGGTATTTGCCCCGGTAGTTCAACGGATAGAATAGAAGCCTTCTAAGCTTTAGATTCAGGTTCGATTCCTGGCCGGGGCACCATACATTTATTACCGTAAGTCTTTGTAGATGTTATCAATGCCTTTAATATCGTTAAGTCTTTGAATGAATTCTGGATCGAGATTTTCTAGGGCATCTAAAATTTGTGTTATAATTTGTTTATATGGTGGCAGTAGCTCAGTTGGTAGAGCATCGGGTTGTGGTCCCGGCGGTCGTGGGTTCGAGCCCCATCTGCCACCCCACAAGAGCATCTCTTTATCAAAAGAGGTGTTTTTGTTTGTATAATAAATTTAAGCAAGGGCGCGAAGTATTTTCTCCGCGCCCTTGTCATCCGGTGTCTAGTGCCCACAATTTCGTCAGTCAATACCCAGCGCCCACCGTACGAAGGGATGAGTCTCTTCCTCAATGAGCGTCTGGATCTCTTGGATTTGTTGGAAGCTGGGATCGATCTTTTCCAGAGAGAGGACAGAATGGCCGCGAGCTAGGAAGTGATTGTCTTCGAGCGCTTTAATAAGGCACTCGCGTGATCTGGGATGGCCTAGATCGCCTAGGCAACGAATGGCATCACAGCGTATGTCATCGCTGTCGTCGGTCAACACCAGGCGTTCAATCAGTTCAATCACCGTTGGGTCAGCGATGCCTTCGTGCCAGGCGATGTTAAGAGCTGTGCCTTTTTGGTAGTAGTCAGCACAGCTTAGCCAAGCCTTGAGCTTGGTGAGGTCAAAAGATCTGATCATGGCTGGGCCTTTCTAGCAGCTCTTATAGCCGCTTAGTGATCTAGTCGAACTCTTGTATCTCGATTCCGTGGGCCTGTAAAAGAGCTGCAAAGACTCCTAGTCCCTCCTTTTTGTTTCCAGAGAAGTCCCCGATATATATATTAGCTGCCCCACAACTGGGACTGCCAGACTTAAGTAATACTTTTTTTATTTTATTTTCTTTTATAAAATCTAAAGCCAACTTGGCACCTTTCACAAATTCATCAGTGTAGTCATTTCCTTCCCGGTCTAATATTTTGGCTCTATTTTCCAAAACATCTTTTCCATCTCCGCCCACTATTTCGCAAGCTGGACGGGGAGTAGGCAATCCGGCCATTATTTCCGGGCAGATTATTAGGGTTTTTCCTTTGAGGAATTCTTTGATAGCTTGTTTATTTTCTTTATTTTTTTCATTCCAACGGCAAGGTATGCCCAATAAACAGGCACTTATAGCTTGGTTGAAATGTTTTTTATTTTTTTCTTTATAGCCATAAAAACCAGAGGCGAGCATCCTAAGGGATTTTCGCTTAAAGAAAAATCTAATTTTAATTTTGGTACAGTTGTTGCGTAGATTTTCATATAAAGATTGAGAGAATATATATTCCGCCTCCGTATTCACTTTGGCGGGATTATGTGTTTCTGGAACTCGCTTTGGCTCATTAAGAAACACATAAAAAAACCAGCCGGCTGGCTGGTTTGTCATTTATAAAATTTTTAGTTATTTACACGACAATACCGCCAACCTTTCTGGTTTTAAAATGATACCAATGGTTTTCGGTAGATCGTATGTTTTTCATAAGATAAATAATTATATCACTAATTGTCAATATTTATAGTTTAATATTTAAAAAGGGTAGTGGTCCATTATTGTATGTTGGGAGAATTCCATTCCATTTATCTATTGCCATTTTTTCTAACACCAA
>Ga0074199_1000477_pt1 | contig 61441 bp, 52 predicted proteins | sample EPASupsiteSAE347_FD_64528 | JGI IMG/M metagenome (GOLD analysis project Ga0074199, IMG submission 64528) | Bioremediated contaminated groundwater from EPA Superfund site, New Mexico - Sample SAE3-47 | ecosystem: Environmental > Aquatic > Deep subsurface > Groundwater > Contaminated ... | reverse complement strand
CTGTTGAGGCGGTGATGATGGTCCCGAACTTTGTTTTTATTGCAGGTGTATATCCGCCTGTCCATGAGGTCTGGAGGATGCCGTTCAAGTCTGCTGCGCCGTTTATTGCGAGGAGGTCGTTGCTGGTTGTGGAGGCGACCTCGGTCAGGAGCGTTCCTGCTGATCCCTGGGTGTAGTTGCCTTTAATAGTGATGGTGCCGATGGAGTTGCCGGGGCTCAATGTCCCGCCGGTGTTGGTGAAACCCCGGGAGGCGTTGATGGCGCCGGAGCCTCCCACCGTCCCCGACGCGAGGCTGAACGTGCCTTGATAGCCGGGAGCCTCGGTGATCTGGCCGTTGACCGTAAGTGCGCCGCCGTTTATGAGGACGTTGTTGCGGACACGGAAGATCAAGCCTGCCGGTATACGGTAGGTGGTGGTGGAGTTTGTAATAGTGAGGGACTGGGCGTTGATGTCTGCGCTCTGGGTCATAGTGCCTGGCGTAAGCAGGACCATATCCCCCATAAGGAGGGTTACGTTGTAGGCGAGCCAGGTGCCTGTCTTATCTTCCGTGATGTCGGCCAGGTTGAGCGTCCAGGCGCCGGCGGCGTTTTCACCCCAGAAAGCGTTGGTGAGGAATGTCCAGCTGCCGTTTGTGACGGATGCAGTATCCTGCTGGGCAGGAACAAGGTGACTCGTTGAGTACAATATCCGGCTTTGCATCCCGGTGGGTGATTCAACCTTTGCGGTGAGGTCCCCTATTCTTTCATGGGTGAAGGTAAGCCCCACTTCCACACCCTCGAGGGGCTGCCCGGCCTCCGCTGCCGTGATACTGAAGGTCTTGCTTACCCCGTTGGGGTCGTTGTCCGGTATGGGGGTGCTGAAGGTCGAACTCTTTGTGATGGAGGTTTGTTCCGTTATATAGGCCACGCTTCGTACCTTCTGGACGAAGGCGCCCGCGTTAATGTTGCCGAAGCCATAGTTGGGGTTGAATTTGTTCCCTGCCCCGTTTGTCCTCCATCCGCCGAAGCTGCTGTCAGAGGCATCGTTGGGGTCCACAACAGTACTGGTCTTGACCAGGACTTGCTTGGCCATCCTTACATCCATCTCCGGATTGGCCTCCTTTCCCAGGGCCATGATGCCCGAAACGAGAGGAGCTGCCGATGATGTACCGCCGAACAGGCTTGCATAACTGGTATCCGGAAAAAAATCATCCTTATCGCCCGAAGTATTTGATGGGGAATAGCGATTATATCCCAGCCCTTCCCCGGTGCGGTCTGTTGTGGTAATCCCGAAACCGGTATAATCGTTGCGGTTCGACGGCGCCGTAACAAAGATGCTTGAACCGTAATTGCTGTAGTTGGCGAATTTCCCGTCGCTTCCCAGGGCAGCGACTGTGATGACGCTGGAGTTATTATGGTCGGCATCCTTGTTTGCGTCCTCAGATTTTTTATCGCGAGAGTTTCCCGCGGCAAAAACATGGATAACACCGTTCACGGCAGTGCGCTTCAAAGCCAGGGTTACACTGGCGGTCTGGTCGCTAAAGGTGGATTCGTTGCCGTAGCTGTGGTTCTTGATCTGGATCTCCGGGGTTCCCTCAATGGCCCCGGTGGTAGGATTCACACCGCTCTTCCAGTAATAGGCATCCTGATAATTCGTGTCGGATACACATGGATCGCCGGCAGGACAGACGATTCTACCGCCAATCTCTTCATTATTTTCAAGGTTTATCCTCAGACCGGCAATGCCGGAATAAGGCGCCGCTCCTGTCCCGCCGATCCCGTTGCCTCCCCGGGCCGCAGCCACACCGGCGACGGCTGTCCCGTGGTTATCCTTGATGGACTGAGGCCCCTGGGGGGTATTCGCAATGGTCGCATTATCGCTGAAATTTTTACTGAGATCTGCACGATATCCGGGGGCAATGTCATAATTGGAGCTGTCAACGCCACTGTCAACGATGCCGATTGTAACCCCGTAACCTGTGTAACCAAGGCTCCAGGCCTGCCGCAGGCCGGCGTCTATACCTCCGTTGATCATCTGCGTAGTTGTCTTGTTGGAAACCGAGTAGAAACTGATGCTGGCAGGTCCCTGGTTCACCAAGTGCCACTGGCCTGGAAAACCGGGCCTTTCTGCAGAATTATAAAAAAAATAGGGATCGTTTGGGAAAAAGGAGATGCCCTGGCAAAAAACACTGACAGGGGAAAACAATATCAAGTTGAAAAACAAAAATATCTTCGCGGCATTCATGGCAACCGGCAGGAATTTGCTTTTCGTCATAAAGTATGAATAGCAGAATCAAAGCAAACTATCAATACTAATGTACCGGTTGTATGGTTATAAACCTATAACATCTATAAAAAAACTATACCTGCTTGGGGATTGATTGCCGGTTCAAATCATACAGCGATTGCCGGGAGCTGTCGGCTACAGCCTCAGAAACAGAGGATAAACGGTTATATCTTAGAATCTATAGGAAATGGAGGCGCCGGCAGAAACTTTATCCTTCATCTGTCCTTCCACTTCAATGCTCAGGAAATCGGCAACAGGCACTTTAAAACCAAGAAACCCGCCGAAATTATTTTTTTCCTTATAGGTACCCGAGTCACCTGACGAGTCAGTACCCAAAACAGGGATGCTTACCGTGTAGCTATATTCAAATGATGCCCTCTTCCAGTAAACAAAAGGACCGGCATAAACCGTGAACATTTTATTTATGTTGTACTGAAGGGTAATGCCGAAATTTACATCCCACATGTTCTTAATCTCTCCGGATTCGGATATATTATAATTTATGCCTTTCACACTGTATGAATAGCTGCCGGAATCGGAATATTTTGCAAATGTGTATGATCCCTGTGCGAAGGCGCCAATGCTGAAACCATTTGCCTTGTAAAATGCTCCCCTTACCCCCAGAGTACCAAATGGTTTAGCGCTGCCTTTTTCTTCATCATTTTCGGCCTCCACTTTTAAATCAGTCGCTCCAAACCGGGCATAGACTTCCCAGTCTTTTACAAAAGCATAGGTTCCCTGCAAGTATAGCTGATTCTGTGTTACTGTCGCGTCAGAGTAAGTTCCCGGTCTTGTAATATCGACACCGAAAAGCCTCGTAGTAAGAGTGTCATCTGTTGGTTTCATTGTTTCCTGACTATAAAAATAGCCCAGCCCCAAAGAAAATTTCCCCTCTTTTGCGGTTGGCTCAATTGAGCCGAATTGCCCTGCATGTGCAATGCCCCCGAGAACCGGTAAGCTCATAAGAAGCGATAATATCATAAAACCCTTTTTCATTAATGCCTCCAAATATTACCATGACCTATCTGCAAGTAACGCAAATGTTTTTTCTTTTCAATTTCTTTTCATTGTCTTGCATTCTTCATTAATTTGCAAGCAAAAATCCTATTCAAAATACTATTGAATACCACACAGAAGTATCACGGGTTGCCCTTAGGTCCCTGCCCCGGGATGTCCTCCTTCAAGGCTGCCGGCGGCAGCGTATCCCCGGTGTCCCCCGTGCCCGGTGTTGTCCCCGTGGAAGCTGCCGTCATGAGTGAGGTGGAGGTATGTATTCCTTTTTGTTTAGCCTAAACCCCGGACATACAGGGTAGAGTCATTTAGTTGAAAAACCGGCTGTAGGGGTGGTATAATAAACGGAAGCGGGCTGCTTATATTAAAGGCATTAAGAGGCGTATTGACTGCTTGACGGTCACAGCCCACTTCGGAGGCACTCATGAAGAAAGCACTTCAAAAATTGTTCAGGGCGCTAAATAGTAATTTTCCCGATATCCCCTTCGAGGTGAGGTTTTGGGATGGAGAAACCGAAATATACGGAAACGGTTCGACGGCTTTTGTTCTCAGGTTCAACACCAAAACAGCGGCAAGGCACTTGTTTAACAAGGGTACGCTCGGGTTCGGGGAAGAATATGTTGCCGGCAACATCGATGTGGATGGCGACTTCCAGCAGCTCGTCCGTATCGGCATTGACCCCCGTTTTCAGGATATAAAACTCTCCCTGAGCACCAGGATGGCCATTTTCCTGCAACACATCAAATCCCTTAACACCATCAGGAGATCGCCGAGAAACATTGCCCACCACTACGACTTGGGAAACAAGTTCTACAGGTATTACCTTGACGAAAGCATGGCCTATTCCTGTGCCTATTTCAGAAGCAACGAGGATACCCTCGAACAGGCACAGCAGCAAAAGTATGAGCATATCTGCAGGAAACTTCACCTTAAAAAAGGTGAAACGCTGGTAGATATAGGGTGCGGGTGGGGCGGTATGCTTCTCTATGCCGCTCGTCATTACGGGGTAAAGGGCTTAGGATGTACCCTTTCCGGTCATCAGGCCGAATATGCAAGGGCAAGAGCGGCCAGGGAAGGATTTGAAAAAGACATTACCATTTCACTTGAAGATTATCGTAACATGAAGGGCCAGTTCGATAAGTTCGTCTCCATCGGCATGTTTGAGCATGTGGGAAAAAGTTTTATTCCTACATTTATGGAAAAGGCAAGGGAACTGTTGAAACCGGGCGGTATCGGCCTGCTTCACACTATCGGTAAAGAACTTAATGCTGCCGAAGATCCGTGGACAATGAAATATATCTTCCCGGGAGGCTACCTCCCCATACTTGATCATGTTATCCGCACTATGGGCGAACGGGAGTTGGTCCCGGTCGATATCGAGAACCTCCGCCTTCACTACGCTGCAACACTCGATGAATGGAGCAAGCGATTTGAGGCGAATACACAAAGGATAAAAGAAATGTTCGACGATGGATTCGTCCGTATGTGGCGCATGTTTCTGAACGGCAGTTCAGCGGCCTTCCGATGGGGAAACATAAGACTTTATCAGATACTTTTTACCAAAGGACTGAATAATTCGCTGCCCATGACACGGGAGCATTTCTACCGGGCTTAGAATACAGCGACAATGTCTTTTGAAGGGGAGTGTGTCCTCATCCTGATGGAAAATCAGGGTTTAATTTTTGTGGCGATAATTCTATAATCCGGTCAAAATGCGACGCGAGTTCTTTTGAATGGGTAACGCAAATAATCGTTTTATCCTTGAAAAGGCTGAAAACATCTTCTATCAGTTCCCTCTCGGTGTTTTTATCGAGGGCAGCGGTGAACTCATCAAGGAGCAGCACTTTCGGGTCCCGCAAAAGCGCCCTTGCAAAAGCTATCCGCTGCTGTTCTCCCCCGGAAAGCACTATCCGGTCATTTCCGATAACGGTATCATACTGTTCGGGAAAGCTTTCGATAAGTTTATCCAGCCTTACAAGCGCAGCGGTTTTTTTGATTTCATCAATCGGAACATCATACCAGCCCATGGCTATATTGTCTTTTATGCTGATCTGGAACATATGGTTCCACTGGGTAATATATGAAAAATAGTTGAAGTAGATGGCTCTGGAATAGCGCGATATCTCCTTTCCGCCAAACAGCACCTCCCCGGAGCCGGGTTGTATAAATCCCACCAATAAATTTAACAACGTACTCTTCCCTGAGCCGCTTTTCCCGACAATGGCAATTTTATCGTTTTCGTTTATAACAAGGTTGAAGTCTTTTAAAATCTCCCTTCCCCGTCCATATTTGAATGACAAATTCTTAAATTCGATCACCGCATTGGCGGGAAATTCATCCATGCTTTTAATTTCAACCCGTTCTTCAGGATGATCCTGCAATTCTTTTATCCTGTTTAGCGGCGCAGAACATTGATATATTTTATTCAAACCTTCGAGTGAAAATCGAAAATTGCCGAGCAGAACCGAGGAAAAGGCATAGTAGGCAATCAACGTTCCGACCGTAATCGATCTGTCGTTTTGAGCAAGAAGATAACCCCCTATAAATACCGGCAATACAGAGACAAAAAAACCCAGTGCTTCGGAAACAATGAAAACCACATCCGAATATCGCAGAAAGTTCCTGTTGGTTCTTTGATAGAGGATTGCTTTCCGGCCCAGGCGTTCAATGGCGTTTATCACCTGCCTGAATATCTTGATCTCACGAAATCCGTTGACCAAATCCAGGATAACCTCATTCTGCACGGCAAGGTCTTCCCGCGCCTTTTGTGAATAATGATAGACCGGCCTATACAGCAGTGACAGGATGATAAAATAGATAAGGAGAGAGACGCATAATATCGATCCAAGCTTCCAATGCCAAAATACCATAAAAATGATCATCAACAGGCAGAAAATCAGAAAAGCAGCCCCGGAAACAATATTGTTATAAAAAAAGTTTTCCATGAAATCGAGATCATTCATGATCCTCGAAATAATATCAGCGGTTTTGAATGTTTTGAAAAACTCAATCGGTTTCATGAGAACCGTTCTGACCAGGCTTAACCTGAGCTCGTAGAAGAGGTTGCAGGATAATTTTGTGGCAACGGATATCTGGATAGCCCATAAGACCCCGAAAAGGGTCATGCCGGCAGCAAAAGCAAGAAAGTAATACAGCATAAGCATGGTGTCTTTTTTAGAGACCACATCATCTACGAAATTTTGCAACAGGTATGGCGCAATAATCCCGCATACCGAAGCGGCAACGGTTAACAGCAAAACCCGGGCAATATTCATCTTGTTTTTCTTTAAACCATCATGAAAAACACGGTAAAAAAGTATCAGAAGAGATCTAAAATTCATATCTTGCCGCCTTATTATAAGAATTTCTCATCTTAAACAATATCATTTTGCTTTCATGCGAAATTTATCGCTCAATCGGAAACAACGATCACCTTTGGCACGGATTTTATAAACTCCTGCCTGAGGCTGTAGGTATAAGCGCCCTGACAGGGGATCAATAAAATATCGCCGATACAAATATCCTCGCCGAAATAGGAAAAGCCGAAATTATCATCAGGCGTGCAAAGAGATCCGCAAATATTGCACGGTTTCTCGTCGAGCGAAGGTCTGGTCAGATTCAGGATGGGAAAGTAGTCCGTTTCAAAACGTTCCCAGCCAATCGCGTTCATCCCTGCATCGGTAATGACAAGATCAGGCGCTTTTTTGTCCGTAACGGACATCATGAGATGCATACTGTCGTTGCAAATCCACCTCCCCGGCTCGAACCGGATGCTGCACGGGAAGAGGAAATCAAGACTGCCGTGGATCGCCCGACTTATCTCCCCGGCAAATGTTTCGATTGATGCGGCGGGATGATAGTAATGGGCACGCGGGGAATCCGTCGCACACCTTTTTTTCTTATTCGTGCATTTTTCCGTTGAATCGGCGTGAAGCCATTCACCCTGACGGGGCCAATACCCTCCGCCCACATCAATGAATTGAATCGTTTCTCTGACATAAGCCGGATATGCCGCCAGTTTTTTCCCGAGAAGACCTATAAAATCGGATTGCGCTTTTGGTGAAAGGTTCCAACTGGTATGGAATTGCAGCCCCTGCATATTCACGTGAGGGCAATTCCCTGCCTGTTCAAAAAACAAGAGGAGATCATCAAGGGCAATGCCGAATTTTCGCCATAATCCGGCATTGTTTGTAGCCAACCGCACGCCGGCTCTGATCGCTGCCCGCTTCGAAGCGGCAATTTTCTCAACGGCATGGAGTTCGCTAAAGCTGTCTAAAAGGATAGTCACCTTTTTATGATTTTCAACCGCAAGATTGAGCTCGCCGATGCTTTTACCCGGACCTGTAAAAATAATGTCCTCAGCGCCAAGCGTCAGGGCCGTTTTTAATTCATTTCCGCTCGAAACATCAAGGCCAAAACCCGACTTCAGAACAGTTTCGGAGACCATAGGATGATTATTGCTTTTTACGGCAAAGTAAAATCCGCACTCATCGAGTTTATCCGTAAAGGCCCTGCGAAATTCGGTTGCACGCCGTATCAGGACATCGGGTTCAAGAATATAGAGAGGCGTACCTTCCCTGTCCGTTGCCCGGGTATATTTATCCCTGTTTTTGAAATACCCCCGGACAAATCGTTTTATTTCTTCTTTCGGCAAAAGCATCAGTCCGTATCCATTACAATGGTAATCTTTTCGTCTATACCGGTCAACTGTTCGAGGGGGTCTTGATCGTATTCCAGCATAACGATAATATGCCCCAATATCCAGGAATTGTAATCCTCGGGCGGCATTACAACGGTATGCCCCGGCTCATGCGACAAGCTTGTTTCAATGACTCTTTTATCCGTTTTTATGGCGCTGGTGTCTACTTCTCTTAGCACCCCGCCTTTTTCGGCGATGATTTTCATGCCCATAAACACCGGCGCAGAGTTGTCAAAAAGAACTGCCGGAGCGCTATGCTGCTGCCTTGCAAAATCAAGGCTCAGTTTCAGCATATCGATCCCCCGCGCTTTAAGCAGCAGATAGGGCAGACAATCACCGCCGGGCCTGGGCGCGATTTCAAGAAGAACCATTTTGTTGTCCCTGACAATAAAATCGAGCATACAAATGCCGTAATCGATCCGAAGGCTGAGAGCGCTTTGCCTGAGTGTCTCGAAAAATATCTCTTCGCTGATCTTCTCCGGCAACGAATTGCAAAGCACGTAACCGTGGATTGTCCCGAACGGCCTGTTTACTGCGTGCAATTTTTTCGTTAAACGGACAGGCCGGATTTGAGTGTTATCGATTATAAAATCGCAGCTATACTCTTCGCCGTCAATTAGTTCCTCAGCTACAACAAGCTCATTTGGAGACCCCGATGGCCCATACAGCCTGTCTGATCCCTTTCTTTCCATTGCCGACAAGATCAATCCATAGCTTTTGCGGGCCTCCACGGATGAACTGCACAGATAAACATGCTCACTACCGGCGCCGGTAAGCGGCTTCAATACCATTCGGCCTTTATGCTCTGCGAAAAAGCTCTCCGTATCGTCCGGGGAGTAAATCCTTCTTGTCTTCGGGCAGTCCAGGCCAGCTTCCTGCCACTTGAGTTTGCAAAGGTATTTATTGCGGCAAAGGCCGATTGATTCACGTGACGGATACGGCAGGGAATATTGTTCTGCGAGTATTGCCGCCAGTTCCATCGATTCACAATCAAAACAGGTTATCCCATCGAGGACAAGTCCCCGGCACGCCAGATGTCTCTCCAGGCAGGCGCCTGCTGTTTGATAATCTGCGAGATCACACAGTATCTCCTCCTTTGCGTCGGGGCTCGATTCTTCAGCCCTTTGCCTGATTAGAGAATCGGTGAGAAAAATATTCTTTTCAGGCTCGACAGTACGTATCCATTCTATGTAATCGGGCGTCGTACCGACAACAAGGGTAACCCTTTGTTTTTCGCCATGAATATGCATAAATTTATAGAGCCTTTTCCTTTACGGTCGTTTTTACCGAGGTGTCTATAATATATAACGGGCACGGCTGCAAATGAAAACGGCTTTTCCAGTAAAAATCACCGCAAAGAAAATCGACAAGGTCCAGCCTTTCATGGCAGGCCCATTCGATATGCTGAAAATTGATCACCTTTGCCGCACCGGGAAATTCGGGATTTGTTCCGCCGGCAAGAACCGTATAATTGGAATTCCACAAGGCGCCCATGTCAACGGCGGCAACTTCTTCACATATAAGTAATGTTGTGATATGCAACATCCCATGTATCTTCAGCCACTCCGCCATCGCCAGAAAAGAGTTTAAAAAACGCCGGTCATAAAAATAGGAATTTTCCTTGAAGACAGATATATTCATCTGAAAAAGCTTTTCAATATCTTGAAAATGATCAAACCTGTATCTGATGCCGCGCGCCTTTATGGACTCTTGTTCCCGGGCTATTTTTTTACGCGATCTTGTCGAAAACGTGTTCATATACAGATCAAAGGAATAATGGTATCGGGCCGGAAAAAAAAGATATCCCGTTTCATCTATGGCATAGCTTACGCCTTTATCTCCGCGAATAATGCCGGGCAGGTATCCCGGCGACAGATATCTCAATTGCATAGGTTTTTGAACACATTTCAGCAGTGCTTTTGCGGCCGACGGATCGGATGAGATAATCTTGTTCTGCTCCAGCCATGTCTTGCCCTGCCACAATTCCCCCGGAAAAAAACTATAGCGCCCGGTTTCCTCTATCCAGTTCAACGGGAGCATTCCGATAACATTCCCGTTTTCTTCAGCTATATAAAACTCCGGCAAATGGTCGTAATTGTGCGCAAAACAATATCTGACGGCCCATAGATCAAAAATACATTCTTTTGGCCAAAGCCTCTCCCACAATCCCCGGCATTTCTCTAAATCCCGACATACGGAAACTTTTAACATTTTTCTTACGCTTAAGCGCGATCGCCCAAAAGCTATTTCCTGAAATGTACCTGCACCGAACTATGGGCGCCCTCAAAATATTTTTCCGTGAAGTTTCTTATAATATCCGGATTATAGGGCTTGCAGCTAAAGACATCGATATAGGCCGTATTCGTCAGATTTGCAAAATGACCCGAGATGAGAGAGGTTTCGATCAACCGGACCATTGAATATCCGGCAACCTTCTCATCCTCGCCAAAATGAACAACTGTTGTTTCTCCGAAACGTTTTATTTCCAGAAGCTCGCAGAGTTGCCGGACAAATCGGCAGATTGACTCTGCACACCGTATCTTATCGGGATTACAGTTATAAACGTCTATGGCCGAAGAGATTCCCCATATCCCGTCCGAAATCGCTTTTTCTTTTATTTCCAGTCCGGTCATTTCGCTCAGTGATTATTAATGGCGATAAAATATTAACCACTTTGGCAATATATTTGCATCTGCAGGTTGGAGTATAAAAAAAATGGCTTTGCATGTCAATGAGTTTATATACCGGACCGGCTTCACATCCTGTCAATCAATAGCCTTTGCAGCCGGCCAGGTTTGTTTTTCTGCTTCCGTAATCCATCCTCCCCCCATGGCCTTATAGACATTCACGATGGCTATCAGGTTGCTTCCCCGGGTCTGTACTACACTCAATTCAGAGGGGAAGAGCTGCGCCTCCGCATAAAGGACATTAAGATAGGGCGCATATCCGCCGGTATACTGAAGCCGGGCGAGACGGGCATACTCTTTGTATGATGTAACCCGCTTCTGCTCTGCCGAAAGCTGTTCCCCCAGTTTCCGGCTCGAAATCAGGGCGTTCTCGACATCGGCAAAGGCCTTCTGGATCGTTTGTTCATAGGTTAAAAGCGCTGCCCTCTGGCCCGCCTCCGCCCCTCGCACCTGACCTTCGATATTGCCTGCCGTAAAGATGGGACCGATGAAGGAACCGCCATAGTTCCAGGTGTTGCTTGGTCCCCTGAAGAGGTCGGAAAGATTGGTGCTTGACCCGCCAAAGGCGCCGGTAAGGGATATGGACGGAAAGTAGAGGGCCTTTGCTGCCCCTATCTGGGCATTGGCAGCGATCAGATTCTGTTCCGCCTGGAGGATATCGGGGCGGCGTTCGAGCAGTTCCGAGGGAAGCCCCGCAGGGATTGCCGGCATGGCAAGCTCCTGGAGCTGTTTACCCCGTGGTATAGTGCCCGGGTTGCGACCGAGAAGAATCGAAACGGCATTCTCCAGCAACACAATCTGGTTCTCAATCTGGGGTATTGTCACTGCGGCAGTTTCATATTGGGAACGGGCCTGTTCAACCACCATAAGAGAGACCTGGCCGTATTTATACTGCAGCTCGAAGAGCTTTACCGATTCGGAGTAGGTGACAAGGGTTCGTTTTGCGATCACGAGCTGTTCATCAAGGGCCCGGAGCTTGATATATGATGAAGCAACCTCGGCAACAAGGGACAGGACGACGCCCCTCCTTGCCTCTTCGCTTGCCAGCACATCGGCCCGTGCCGCCTCGGTCAGCCTCCTGATGCGGCCCCAGAGATCGATTTCCCAGGTGGCGCCCCCGAGCGCCTGGAGACTGGTATAGGGATTGTCAGACTGCGCGGGAACGGAGTTCGTTATCGAGAGCCGCTGTTGGGAACCGGCCCCGTTGTAACTTAACTGGGGGAAAAGGCTCGACCTGGTAGTCATGAGGATGCCTGCAGCCTGTTCAACCCGGGCGGCGGCAATTTTCACGTCCTTGTTGTTGAGAAGGGCCTCGGTGATAAATTGGTCAAGGACCGGATCGCAAAACTGTTTCCACCACTCTGTGTTGGCGGTCCGGGCGGTTTCGGCCGGTTCGTACTTGAAGGCCGTCGGCGTGTCAATGCGGGGCCGAAGATAGTCAGGGCCGATTGCACAGCCGGCAAAAGACAGGGCAATTATAAAAATAATCAATATTCGGCTCATATTATTTGCCCTCCTCTGTTGTGCGCGGCTTAGGATCCGGGGGTTTGCTTTCGGAGATCGCTTCCTTCTTTTTTTCCGATCGCTCAGCCAGCCTGTCGAAGAGATAGAAGAAGAGAGGCACATAGAGCATCGCCAGGGTCGCCTCTCCGATCATGCCGCCTATGATGCCGGTACCTATGGAGTGACGGGCATTCGCGCCCGCCCCCGTTGCAAGGGCCAGAGGCAGCACGCCCAGAATAAAAGCAAGGGATGTCATGATAATGGGCCGGAGTCGCTCCTCACCGGCCTTTATTGTCGCATCCATGATCGATAGCCCCTGTTTGCGGAGTTCAACGGCAAAGGTTACCCTCAAGACCGCGTTCTTGGCCCCAAGTCCGATCAACACAAGAAGTCCGATCTGAAAATAGACATCGTTTTCAAGGCCCCGGAACCAGTTAAACATGAGGGCTCCGAGAATGCCGAAGGGCACCGCAGTCATTACCGAACCGGGAAGCGTCCATGATTCGAACTGGGCCGCAAGGATGAGGAAAACAATGATAAGGCCGAATGCAAAGGCCGATGTGGAAGTCCCGCCCGATTTCTTTTCCTCGTACGCCATGCCCGACCAGGCAAAGTCATAACCTTGAGGAAGCACTTCCTTCGCCACCTCTTCCATCGCCTTGATTGCGCTGCCGGAGCTGTGCCCCGGCGAGGCGCTGCCCGTGATCTGGGCCGCAGGAAAACCATTGAAATGAGGAAGGAAATCGGGACCTGTGACATAGCTGGTCTTCACGAGGGCCGACAGGGGAACCATCTGGCCGTTGCTCGACCTCGTGTAAAGCCTTGTGATATCCGTCGGTTTTTGCCGGAACGGGGCGTCCGACTGGAGGACCACATTCCATACCCGGCTGTACTGGTTGAACTGGCTGACCTGGATCGATCCGAACTGGGCCTGAATGGCACTGTACACATCCTCCACGGGTACGCCGAGGAGCACTGCCTTGGAACGGTCGACTTCAGCCTTCAACTGTTGCGATGCAGCGCGGAAGGTCGTATTGAGGTGGCTGAGTTCCGGCCTCGCCTGGGCCTTTGCGATGAACTGCCCGGTAATGTCGTCAAGCCGTTTGGGATCTCCCGCACCCTTGTCCTGAATCCAGAACTCGAATCCTCCTGTTGTGCCGATACCCGGGATACCGGGAGGTTCTATGGGGATGACCACTCCCGTGTCTATTGTTGCCCGCGCCTTGACTGCCACATCGTGCACCAATGCGGTGACGCTCTCTTTTTGAGCCCGTTCCTTTGTGGAATACCGTTCCTTGAAGTCTTTAAGGGTCACAAAGAAGGTTGCCACGTTCTGCTTGAACTGACCGTCGATCAGGCTGAAGCCGTTGACAATGGTTCGTTGGGCCACTGCCGGGTGCTTCGCAAAAATCTCATCCACCTTTGCCGTTGTCTGGGATGTCCGCTGCAGGCTTGCCGAGTCGGGCATTACCATATGGGCCATAACATAACCCTGATCTTCATTGGGCACAAAGCTGGTCGGCGTGGTCATGAAGAGATGAACCAGGCCCCAGACCATGAAACCAAGGAGCACAAAGGCGACAGTCATTCGCTTTATCATGAGCACCACCGCGTCGCCGAAACCCACGGTAAAACGGTCGAATCCCCGGTTGAACCAGGCGAAGAAACGATTGAAATACTTAAAGATGCCCCGCTCGGAGGGGGCCGTATGTTTCAGCATAACCGCGCACATGGCAGGGCTCAGGGTAAGGGCCGTAAAACCGGAGAGAGCCACGGAGATGACGATGGTAATGGCAAATTGCTTGTAAAGTTGCCCTGTGGTGCCGGGGAGAAAGGCTGCCGGAATAAAGACCGATGCCATGACGAGCACCACGGCAATCAGCGAGGCCCCTATTTCTCCCATGGCCTTGATGGTGGCCTCCTTGGGAGGAAGCCCCAGCTTGACCATGTTGCGCTCCACATTCTCCACAACAACGATGGCATCGTCCACGACCATGCCGATGGCGAGAATGATGCCGAAAAGTGTGAGTAGGTTTATGGAGAATCCAAGGGCCAGCATACCGGCAAAAGTGCCGATGAGAGAGACGAAAATTGCAACGATGCAGACGATGGTGGAGCGGAAGCTCTGGAGAAAGAGGTAGACCACCAGTATTACAAGGAGAATGGCTTCGAAGAGAGTGTGTACCACCTCCTCGATAGAGATCTGTACGAAGTCGTTGGTGTCAAGGGAAATCGAGTATTCGATCCCATCGGGCATAGTCGATTTCATGTCCGCCATCACCTTCCTTACCGCCTTGGAGACTTCGATGCCGTTTGCCCCGGCCTGCTGATAGATAAGGATGGGAGTGGAAGGCATCCCGTTCAGCTTGTTGTCGTCAATATACTGCCTGCGGCCCACCTCGGCGCGGGCAACATCCCTGACGCGGACTATGGCGCTTCCGTCAGCATTCGCCCTGAGAATGATGTTTTCGTACTCGACAGGCTGCACAAAGGGAGACTGGGTCACCACCGGAAAGGTCAACTGCGTCTTCTTATCGCTCGGCTCCTGGCCCACCTGGCCGGCCCCGAAGAGGGCATTCTGATTCGCCACAGCCCGCTGGATGTCGGAAGTGGTAATGCCGAGGGAGGCCATCTTGTCCGGATTCATCCAGATGCGCATGGCCTGGTCCGGCACCCCGACTATCGACGCCTGTCCGGCCCCGTTCACTCTCTTGATTGCGTCGAGGACATAGACATTGGCGTAGTTCGTCACATATTCAGGGCTATACCGGCCATCCTTGTTAAAAACGGAAACGATCATCATAGGGGTGGCAGATTTCTTCTGCACGGAGACCCCATACTGGGTCACCGACTGGGGGAGTTGCGGCGCGGCAAGGTTGACCCGGTTTTGCACCAGTACCGTGGCCATATCCGGGTCGGTATCGAGTGTAAAATAGACCGTAATCGTCATCTGGCCGGTATTGGAACTGACGGAAGTCATGTAAATCATGTTGTCTACACCGTTGATCTGGGCTTCGATAGGGGCTGCCACGGAATCGCCGACGGTCTTAGAATCGGCGCCGGGATAGGTAGCCGATACCTGGACCTGTACCGGAGTGATCGTCGGGTATTGGGCAACCGGAAGAGCCTTCATCGCCACCAATCCGGCTATGACGATAATGAGGGAAATGACCGTTGCAAAGATGGGACGTTCTATGAAAAACTTTGAGAACATAGCCTGTTACCTCCCCTGGGCGCCGCTTTTGGTGGAAGCAGGCTTTTCTGCGGCAGCCGTTGGAGCGGCGGCAACAGAGGCAGGGGCCGGTTCAGGGGGCGGGACATAAGGCTTAGCGGCAACAACTGCTCCCGGGTAAAGCGTAAGGGCGCCGTCAACAACCACCTGGTCGCCCGTGCGGAGACCTTCTTCAATGAACACGTCGTTTCCGATCCAGTCGCCGATCACCACAGGGCGGGCCTCAACCTTGTTCTCTTTTCCCACTACCCAGACAAAATGGCCCTTGGCCCCCTGCTGTACCGACCTCTGGGGCACTGCGACGGCATTGGGTCGAAGAACGCCCATGAGGCGAACCGTAACAAACTGGCCCGGCCGCAGCTTGTCTTTAGGATTGGGGAAGGTGCTCCGAAGAAGGAATGTGCCTGTCTGCTGGTTGTATTCGGCATCGGCAAAAGAGATGGTACCCTGTCTCGGAAAGGGGAAGCCGTCGGCCAGCACGATTTCCACTGTGTATGCGTCATTCCTGGGGGTGCGGATTAACCCCCGCGCCTCCAGACGACGGTATTTCAGTATATCGTTTTCCGACATGCTGAAATTGACCCATATCGGGTCCGTCTGGGCTACGTAGGTGAGAAGGCTGTTCTGCTGGTTCACATAGGCCCCATCCTGGACCCGGGCATAGCTTGAAAGTCCTGTCAAAGGGGCAGTGATGGTGCAATAGCCGAGATTAAGTTTCGCCTGCTCAACCTCGGCCTTAGACGCCTCCACCGCTGCCGCTGCAGCCTGTTCCTGTCCTGTAGCATCGTCCAAATCCTTCTGGGAGAGAGCGTTCTGTTCGGTCAGGGGTATTACCCGTGCAAGGTTTAACTGGGCAGTCTTCAGACGGGCCTGCTGCTGGACAAGGGCAGCCTGAGCCGCATCAAGCTGTGCCTGGAAAGGTTTGGGGTCCATTTTAAACATGACTTCGCCCGTTTTTACAACAGCACCTTCGGTGTAAATGCGTTTATCAAGAAAACCGTTTACACGTGCCCTTATTTCCACCTGGTGTGAGCTTTTGGTTTGACCCACAAACTCAAAAACCACCGGGGTATCCTTCGGTTCCACCTTGACGTACGTAACCTGGACTTGTGGCGGCGCAGCAGTCTTATCCGCCTTCTTGCATCCTCCCAACGGGACCAGGATAATACACGCAGCCAGGAACCCGGCAATGGTCAGGGACACCGTAACGAAACGAAGGGTAATCAGGGGGTATGAATAACGCATAAAAGTTCCTCCTTGTTTGTTAAAAAACATCTCTCTATAATCTTGATACTACGTATTATCTCTCGCTTCTGTATGCAACAATCTCAAGTTTATGGCTTGCCCCGGGATTCACAGCAACCTGCCCCGCATTATTGTATCATCTCTAAAGTTGGTTTCTCCACTATAGAATTGCACCCAATATCTGCAAACAAATAGCCGGGTTAAAGGAAGAGGCCAGGAATTACGCTTTGAAAGCGAGTATGTGCAACGGTTTTCCCTCCGCTCTATTCACCGGGATCAACCAGTTTATAGTCTTTTCTGCGAACATCGCAAAGAAGGAGGTCAACGTTATCGACCGGTACTCCAACCATTCTGAGGGTATTGTCAGCCAGGCGAAGACTGCTTTCAAGTGCCTCCGGCAGCGCAAGCGTCGCGCCTGCCTGAATCAGCCTGCCGCTTGCTTCAAGGTCCCTGGCCCTTGCAATCACCGGTATTCCGGGATAATTGTTTCTCACATGGGAGACAGTCTGAAGGGCGGTGTGTTCCCGATCAACAGTCAGCACTACGACCGCCGCTTGCTCCACATGGGCAGCAGTCAGAAGTTCCGGGTTAGCGATATCCCCATAGTAGACGGGAAACCCATCTTCCTTTCCTTTTGCCACTCGCGCCGGATCATTATCAAAAACAATGAAGGGAACCTTGCTGGCATTAAGCAGCACTGCCACCACATGGCCCGCCCGGCCGTATCCCCCTATAACGACTCTCCCCTTCGGTTCACCGCCTTTATCCGGGAAAGGGACACCTTCTTCCTTTCGGAGAAAGCGGCCGGAAACATAATCGCCAAGCTTGGCCATCAGAGGAGTAAAGAGCATGCTAACCGATATGACTCCGATGCCCATCACGAAGGTGTTGTTATCAATAACCGCTAGGGCCTTGGCAGAGGTCAGGAGGACAAAACCGAACTCGCCTCCCTGAGCAAGGAGAAATGATACGCTCATGGCAAGGCTGCGGCCCATACCGAAAAGAAGACAGAGCAAAAACGTGACAGCGATCTTGATGAGTATGACTGCAACCGCGTATTGAACAAAGACGAGCGGGCTGGCGGCAATTGATTGAAGGTCAATGGACATGCCGACGGCCACAAAGAATAGGCTCATGAGGATTCCCTTGTAGGGCTCAATGTACGCCTCAACCTGCATACTATATCTGGAACCGGATAAAAACATACCCATCAGGAAAGCGCCGAGCGCAAGAGAGAGGCCGGCCTGATACATGGCCCAGGCGGCGAGAAAAACCGCCAGCATCGTTACCATCAGAAAGCCCTCACGGTTTTTCTGGCGTGCCAATCGTTCCAGAGTGAAAGGTATAATGTACCTACCGAATCCCCACACAAGAAGGAAAAAGCCCGGTATGGCCCAGAACTGCTTCCATCCGGGCATACTTACCGGGAATGTCCCTGCCGGGCCGGCAAGTACAGGAATAAAGGCCAACATAGGCACTATGGCAAGGTCCTGCATGAGGAGAACCCCAAAAGCAGCCCCGCCATGAGGGCTCGCTATCTCACCCTTGTCCTGCAACATCTGCATGACCAGTGCAGTAGACGACACAGCCATGGTCATGCCGATAATGAGCGAAGCCTTCCAGGGCCAATGATTAAAAAGACCATAGCCGGTAATTGCGGAGGCGGTAAGTATAATCTGGAGCGAGCCGAGGCCGAATACCTGGCGCCTCAGTGCCCACAGGCGTGAAGGCCTGACTTCAAGCCCTATGACAAAGAGTAGAAGCACCACCCCAAGTTCGGCGAAGCTTCGAACCCCTTCCACGTGGGTTGTGATATTGGGGCCAGGGGTATGGGGGCCGACAATAATGCCCGTCACCAGGAACCCTGCAATTGATCCCAGACCAAGGCGCCTGAACAGTATGACCATTATGGAAGCAGCGATCAGGAGGATTACGGCTGATGTGATGAAGCTTTCAAGTTCCATGTCGCCAAAGACCTCTGCTTGATATACCCTTAAACCTTCACGGGTTCACACCCTGCCGACATTACCATCCTACCTGCTGCCGTCTCCGATTGCCTGTCCGCGCGATGTAAAAGAAACGCCCTGCTGGTTTCGCGTACCTATCATTATAGACTCAACAATCGGTGTATTAACCTGTATATCAGACCTCCACCTGACGATGAAGTTTGCCCCTGACCCGCCTTTGTCGTCTGATTCCTTTATTACAAAGCGTGTTGATGCATTTGCACCAAGTTGTATGGGTTTCTCCAGATATTTTTTAATCAGCCTGCCGTTTGTATCGTAATAATTGACTTCCGTAATGGCAATAGTGCCTGTTTGATCAATATTCCGGATACTTATGGTAGCTGCCAGATAGAACGGCGTCTCCTTATCGCCAAAATATATATGGGAATATACGGGCACATAAACGGTTTGCCCTTTTGACAGCCTGATGTCCTGCTGTGCGTGGGAAGCGGTTTCCGCAACAATGCTTACAGCAAAAACAATACAAAGTATTGATATCAGTTTGGCTAATCCGTTGAACCTGATCATAGATTTTACCTCCATTATTGTCTTGTCATGCTTATGAATGAGACATAGGATAACATAACCATTTTTCTCATTCAATTGTACATTCATGGACTTACATCTTTTATGTTTTCCATATCTCCGTTACAGGCTATATCGTATACAAACCGTTGTAAGCATCTTTACAAATCGTAATTGCCGAGCCTCTCCGGCTGATAGATGATCTCGATTATCTGCAACCTCTTTTTTCCCGCCGGGACTTCCCACTCGATCTTGTCCCCTTCTCTATAACCGATTAGAGCTGTCCCTACAGGCGCCAGAATGGAAACGGTCTTTTCGTTTGTACCTGTTTTATTGGGAAAAGTAAGAATCAATGTCTTCTCTTCGCCGGAATCCAGATCTCTAATACGGACAATTGAATTCATTGTGACAACATCGCTCGGGATATTTTTAGAATCCGTTATCTTTGCCCTGTCGAGCTCCTCTTCCAGGCTTTCAACATACGGTGCATCGTGCCCGCCGTATATCTTGATGAGCGCGCGCAGTCTTTGCATGTCGTGTTCCGTTATATAGATTTCCCTGCCTTTCATAACGTCGCCTCCTGACATATTGGTTGTTTTGGTTTTGTCATAGTAATTACCCTGCCGTCTGCATCGAATTCCTCAAAGTAGGCAAGTTTCCCCTGTCTACATCTCTCAATCCCTGCCGATTACCCTGTTTCATAATAAGACTTGTAGTCACCCTGTTTCTTTCCCTGGTTGAAAGTCCCTTCTTCCATTAAGCTGCCATATCTATTGTACTTTGCATAATATCCGTTTAATTCCCCGTTTTTGTATTCTGCTCTTGTCTCAATGTTTCCATTATCGTGATAACTCGTAAAGACACCGTGAAGTTTGCCGTCATTGTAGTCTGCCTCTATCCACAGCATGCCGTCGCGCCTGTACATTTTACCGGGACCGTGCAGTAAGCCTTGCCTGAAAGTGTTTTCCTCAAGTATTTCCCCGCTCGGGTAATAATCAATACACTTGCCGTGGGCTTTGCCGTCATTGAAAGTGATTGCCTTTTTCACGGCGCCGGTTCCGTAGTATTCCCTCACTACACCGTCAGGCAATATACCTGTCCGACGAAGAAGAACACCGTTATTATCATATAGTTCGATCGCTATTTCTTTATTGCTGCAATAGTAACGTATTTGTTTGAGTCGCCCTTCTTTTTTAAATGAAACAATCCTTGTTACCGCATTCATTCTTTCAAGTATTTCTTTGTTCCCCGAATCCATAACAACCCTCTTTTAAGAAATAAGTTACCCGTCAGATGTGCCGTTGCCGTATGTGCCAAAAATAGAAGCAAACATTCCGAATGTTTGCCGCAGATGACAAAACGAAAATCAATTTTTACAGTATTGTTTTAAAGGCAGATTTAGGGATACATATAGAATGAGTAAAAATACAAAAAATACAGTTTTTCGTTACACAAACCATGTATATCATTAACACAAATATGGCCCGTTTGTCAAAGCGTTATGCCTGGGTTTAAGGAAGAGAGCCGGTGTTATCGTGACTGTTCCGGGGAATATCAAGGTCCTAACACGGGTGATCGGCATTCGTTTTTACCTCGACGAATTTGTTGCTTTACAGGTCGTTTAGGTGGTAAATATGTCCGTACCGGATCAATAAATGGTTGCTATGCTCTATTAACGCTTGCAGGAGGATATAATCATGAAGCTGACGTGTATGAAAGTGATCATATTCCATATCGTGATGCTGCTGGTTTCGGGGTGTGTCTCGTACGGGCCTTCAACAATCCGCCGTGACCGGATCGACTACAATACTGCAATATCCGATTCCTGGAAGAGCCAGATGCTTACCAATATCGTGAGAGTGCGTTATGGAGATACGCCCATCTTTCTCAACGTTGACTCCGTGGTAACTTCATATGAGATGTCAGGCAAAGGAACCGCAAATACAGGATGGGCATTTCCTCCATTCTCAACGAACACCTCTTTAGGTGGAGAAGTATACTCCGCCACTCGTCCGACAATAACATACAGTCCAATGATAGGGGAGAAATTCGTTCGCAGCATGATGACCCCCATTCCCCCTTACGTCGTTCTTTCGCTTGTCCAATCCGGGTACCCGATAGACACTGTCTTTAATCTTCTGGCCAAGTCGGCAAACGGCATCAAGAACCGCTTCGGCGTAGGTGCAGTGAGGAATCCGGCCGATCCTGAGTTTTATTCGTTATTGGAAAGGATGCGGCGTATGCAACAATCCGGTGCAGTGACGTTCAAGATGGAGAAGTCCGGCGAGGGAGAATCCGTATTCCTCAGCTTAAGCGAGAAGTCCGGTAAAGAGATCGAGGCCGATGGCGCCGAGGTAAAAAAGATACTTGGTCTTGATCCTCGGGCCCATGAGTACAAGGTTGTGCATGGACATTCCCCCAGTAACAACAAAGAAATAGCTGTCCTGAGCCGTTCGATGGTCCAGGTCCTCGCCGATCTTGCCTCCTGTGTTGAGATCCCCGAGACCGGCATAGCAGAAAAGCGGGCATACTCCAGCCTTAAGATCGCAGATAACGAGAACCCACTGGCAGCCCAATCCCTTAAGATCTACAATTCTCCACAACTACCCGACGACGCGTACGTTGCTGTCCTTTATGACCATACATGGTTTTGGATCGACAATAAGGACCTTCTGTCCAAGTCCACGTTCTCCTTCCTAATGTTCGTCTTTTCGGTGCTGGAAACAGAGGGGAAACATGGGCTGCCGGTCCTGACCATCCCGACACGCTGATATGGCGACTTCCTTGACCATATTATGGAACGCTTCCATTTCCCCTGCCATGCATACTGTCTCATGGATAATCACTGCCATCCTGTTGTTGAAACACCTGAAGGAAGCCTCTCAAAGGGCATGAAAGAGATTGCCGATTATCTCCATCTCCATTATGCAACCGTGAGCAGGGCGTTGAAAAGAACCGGGAAGAGAAATGTATGATTGCAAGGCCTGATAATCATATAAGGGGCACCCGATGTTCCGTATTACTATCCGGAATGTTTTACAAGGAAAATATCCGGTGTTATCGTGACTGTCCCGGGGAATGCGTAAAACCGTCCGCATCGCGGGCTCCAAACAGGCGTATTTTGAGCCTCGCAGGCCACAGAAGAGGGCTTTGCAGCTTCCGCCATGCCCGGGAGACCGGTCTTAGTTCATCCCTGTCGAGATATTTTTCTCCGTATATCTCCTGATTATAGGCGCCGACAATCAGGTCAATCTCTGCTGCCAGTTGAGGAAACCGGCCCTGAAGACGGCCCCCGAATTCCAGAGGCGTTTCATGTACGGCAGGCGCCAAACCGCACCGGCCACCCCAGAACCTGAGACTGCTATACAGCTCTGAGGCCTTGTGATAACCACTAACAAGACGCCTCACCGTTTGCATGATCCCCCGTATGATTGCCCGCAGTTCCTTGATCCATACCGGAAACCATTTCGGGTGAGACGTCCCCCTCTCCTCCACCTTGCCCCTCGACAAAAGCCATTTCACCATCAGAAAGATGATCATTCCAATGATGGCGAGGACCAATGCCCCGGCAATGACCGCAAACGTCCACCCAAAGGCCTTTCCCAGAAGGTCTATCCACCAGATGCCCTTGGCCCAAGCCATGACGCTCGACCCACCTCCTTTTAACGAAGAGGAAGAAGGCTCCGGCCTCAAAGTACCTCCTAAAAAGAATATACGCAGCAGGCGTTCCATGTACGGCAATGAAGCATTGGCGGCTGTCTTAAGCGCCCGGGAGGCAGCCTGGGCCGTTGCGCTTAGACCTGACATGAAAAAGAGAATCAAACCCCCGCCAAAAGCAATGACCGTGACCGCAAAACCGGCAATGACGCCTGCGCCACGGTACCTGGGCAGGAAGGTCTTGAGACCGTTGTTCCTGAGTCTCACCGTACCGATGGTAAAAAAACCGAATAGAAAAAAAGGATAGATCATGATCCCCGATGCATGATCGTTTATACTTTCTCCCCCTTTGACAAGAATGAGCAACTTGAGCACAAACAGACAGAAGAAGGCCACCAGTCCGATGTCCAACCTCGAACAGACCGCAAAGTACGTTTTGGGCCGTTTCGCGAACGTCACACCGCCTATCCAGAACATAAGCGCCGAAAGAAGAACGAGGATATACCCGGCCCATTGCAGGAATCCATCCGGGCCGGCAGACAACTTCGAGAGCCAGCTTGAATCGAGAAAAGGATATTCGGAGAAATATATGATGTATATAATCCGCAGAGCAACAACTGCGAAGACAAAGACATGTAACGCCAATATTCCCACGACACGCCAGCCCTTGCCCACCGACAACCGGGTCACGAACACGGCGAGAAGGAATGTGCAGACCCCCTCAAGAAAAGGAAAGGGGCGGTGTACAGCGGCAACAGAACAGAACATGGCCCATCCATACATCCAGCAAAGTTCCATAGACCCGCCGGCCAGAGAAAGAAGAATGCTCTTCAGCCTGCTCATGCGTTGCCCACCAACGTACAAAGTAATTTATTCTCTTTACTCATCGGATCAATGGCATCGTAGGTGATAAAACTGACAGGAATTCTTAAACCCCTGAAATGCTCACAGGCAACCCTGCTCAATGCACTTTCCTCAAACGTAAAATAGATGCAGCTTATACCCCAGGGTATCGCTAACCCCACCTTGATGAGGTCGGTTACAGGCTCTTTCGGAACCGCCTGAAGCCTTGCGAGATTCTCCAGAATTGTCGCCAACTGTGCAGGATTTCTAGTCACCGGGAGAAAAGGCGAACCTGCCCCGGGGGCCCGCGCCGCCCCCTCTGTTTGCAGAAGCTCGCCGGATCCCTGCTGAGGATTTATTCCTACCATCGTTCCGTTCGTCAAAAGGCCGACAGAACGACCCTTCCGATCCATCCGGACAGCCATGGACGCCACCACTTCAAGGGTACGCTCAAACGGCTCTTCCTCCTGAAGGTTCGCAAACCGGTCAACTTCAACAACAAGGAGCACCTTTTCCTGTTCGGTAGGCTCGAACAGTTTTTCCTGAAGGCGGTGATGACGGGCGCTCGCCTTCCAATGGATATATTTTGCGGGCCGGCCGTTTTGATAATCCGTAGTTCCGAGGATATAAACGGGGTCCTTGACCGGGCTCCCCGAACCGGCAGCGCCGAAGAAATCGCGTTTCGGCAGCAAAAACCGGGTTAGAGGCACAAGTCTCGGGTAGACAACTACCTGCACCGGTGCTTCAACCTTTTTCTGATTCGGAAAAAATCCGAAGAGATCGCCTGAAGCGACATGGAACGGCCCGATTTCATGAACCCCTCTTCGCTCAGCGGTCAGATCCCATTGGAAATCGGCCCTTTCGTACCAAAGCAGACCGGTCTCCGCAGTCAGTAATTTATTATCCTCCGACGAGGTCTCAATAAAACCGTTGACGGATGCATGAAGCTCGAGCCAGACAGGCAGAAGCTTGCCGTTTCCCACCGAAAATTCACACAGAAGCGTTTCTCCCGCAAAGACCTTCTGCTTATCGGTTCTCATCCGACACTCTATTCTCTGAAGGCTCAGCCAGGACCAGAGCTTCAAACCACCCACTGCAATAAGGGCAAGGAGCGAGAGGAGAGCGAGGTCTCTCTGCCTGTAAATCAAAGCAAGAAAGAAAAACAATCCTACGAGAACAAGGGATGGTGCAAGAGCGAAGAGGCTGGATACCCTGCTGGGCGGCAGTTCCATGGCATTTCCCTATTCGGAAGGAGCAGGAACAGGCATTTGCAGGATTATGTCTTCCAGGATATGTTCCTGGGTCTCTCCCTGAAGTCTCACTTCATCCCGTAAAATAAGCCGGTGTGCAAGAACGGGTATGGCCATGGCCTTTATGTCGTCGGGGAGCACAAATTCCCTGCCCTGTAACGCTGCTACTGCCTGGCCGGCCCGCATGAGACCGATGGAGCCCCGGGGACTTGCGCCGAGACGCAAAGACCGGTGCTGCCGGGTCGCCCGCACGAGATTCGTGATGTATTCCTTTACGGGTTTTGACACGCGGATGCCCTTTCGGGCCTGTTGCATCCCGGAAATATGATCCGGCGTTGCCACAGGCGTCAGGTCCGCCAAGGGGTCTTTTTCCTGAAAACGGTCGAGGATTACCATCTCCTCATCCTGGTCCGGATAGCCCAGGCGGAGGCGGAGGATAAATCTGTCAAGCTGGGCCTCGGGAAGAGGAAAGGTTCCCTCAAGCTCGATGGGGTTCTGGGTGGCCATGACAAAGAAGGGGTGGGGCAACGGGTAGGTTGTGCCGTCAACGGTCACCTGGCGCTCTTCCATACTCTCCAGGAGGCTCGATTGGGTCCGGGGGATCGTGCGGTTAATCTCATCCGCAAGAAGTACGTGGGCCATGACCGGGCCCGGCTGAAAGGTAAATTCACCGGAATGGGGACTATAGATATTAAATCCCGTGATATCCGCGGGTAGCATATCAGGCGTGAACTGGACCCTCTTGAAGGATGCGCCGATACTTTTCGCCAGGGATTTGGCAAGGAGCGTTTTGCCCAGGCCCGGCGCGTCCTCAAGGAGCACATGGCCGTCGGCCAGAAGGCCCACCAGGAGAAGCTCAATAGCCTCCCTTTTACCTACCAGTACATGGCTTATATTTTCGACAATATCCTTACAAAGCGAAAATTTCACAGAATGCCTCCTACCGCCTGATATCTCTTGAGAGAATTGTCTGCCGAGTGGATGCGACTATCCGTTTATTTTTAACACGACAGCTCACCGGTTGTAAAGAAAATCGCACCCTTCAATTGCTTAGATGTCCGACAAGACTTTGACGCAACATAACAGGTCTCTCCCGGGCGCATCACATTCTCAAAGCATCATTCCTTAACGAATGTACCCCGGGGAATATTAAGGTCCCAACACGGGTGATCGGCATCCATTTCGGATAGAAAGGGTGAATAAAAACAAAAAAAACGTTACGTATAGCAGGATGAAATATCCTAATCTATTTTTCTTATTTTTTTATAAAACATATCTATGTTAAAAATTTGATTCAATATCACGGCAAGAATTGTTGTTGTCGGTAATGGATCGGTAAAAAATGTCTGTATAAACTCCGGCGCCCGGGCATAGAGCGAAGGCAGAAAAGCGGTGCTTAAACCAAAAAATAACGCAATGCCCACTACAAATGTTTTACGTTGATCCAAATTTTCGTTTAGCATCTGTATTAAACCCGCGCAAATCATAAAACATCCGCTAAAAATGAGAGAGGCGCCAAGGACAGGCTTTGGAATATGGGCCAGGGCATTAGTCAACATCGGGAAAAATGCAAGAACAATAAAAATGGCTCCTGCCACAACACTAATCCATCTGCTAAGCACTTTTGTGGCGCCGGCTAAGCCGATATTGCTTGATGACGTGTCCACAGCCATCGAGCCTAATAAGCCTGACACAGTGGTCGCAACGCCATCAGCTATTATGCCGTTGCGGATAGGCACAAAATTAACCTTATCAAGCTCGGGCTCTGACATCTTCTGCGCGGCCAAAAGATTGCCGAAGGTTTTCAAGGTACTGCCGATTGCGATAACTATTAACGGAATCAATAGGTTGAAGCGAAATGTTATCGGGTTAAGAAGCGTATGAAATTGAGGCAACGCGAAAAGTGAACTATTTTTTACAGATACAAGGTTTTGCCAATACTCAGGAATAAGTATCAAAGACAAAATCCATCCCAGGAATATCCCGATAATCAGACAATAAATCTTAACAAATCCCTTTCCCCACAAATTGCAGAAAACCATTATCAATAAAGACACAGCGCCAACAAATATATCTATCTTGCGTACGGCATCCCCTTGAAAAGTAAGACCAAAAAACGATGTTATTGAAATCTGAATAATGCTGATTCCGACCAACGCGACAACAAGCCCGACAATGTATATCGGGAATACGCTTTTGAGCTTTTGAATGACCGGTGCAAGAAATATCTCGATCAGTCCGGCGACAATGGTAATGCCACGCATTAAAGGCAAACCGCCGATCCATGCCGCGGAAAGCGAAAGACTCAAATAAGAAGGGCCACAAAGATTTGGACATAAATAACCGGAACCAAAATAAGGCAGGCGCAAAGCCTGTATAATTGAGCCAATACCCGAGGCAAGCATGGAAAAGGTTACCAAAGAAGCCGTAAATTCCGGCGTTTCGTTGAGTTGACCGGAAAAAATTATTGGTATGCCGATAGCGACAACCATTATCAGAACATGCTGAAATGCCGACAATACCAAATGCCCTAATGGCGGCACTTCATTTACAGAATACTCGTATTTTTTATTGTCTGCCATTCGTAGCCTCAATTATCCCGGTGGTTGGGGAAGGTCTGTTATCGCGCCGACATAGATTTCCTGATCAGCGATATATGTTTTGCGCAAGTATAAGCTCTTCTTTACAAGTATCCGCTGATATCGGTTTTTCGCGAGAAATATCTCCCAAACCGAATCCTTATTCTTTAGTTCTTTCAGTGCCTTCTCGAATGGTTTATGACCCATCTCATCGACACAATCCAACAATTTGAATTCAGTAAGACTATCGTTCATCACGGGCGATATAAGCAGTTTGCCGGCAGAGGTAAATACAAATACTTTCACATCGCGGAAAATGTATTGCGAAACAGGGTCTGCTATCAAGGAAAGCGCAGAATCGCCTTTTTCCTTAATTAATTGAGCGGCATCATCGACGACAATTCTGATAAATTCCTTTTCTTCATGAGGATAATTCAAACCGCCGCCAACAAATAATGTTTTACCCTCGGGAGTTGTAACTTTGAAATGACAAGAGGATTTAGGAACGGGGTAGAATTTACCCGGCTCCCACCAGGAGTAATGCACCCAGCCGTGAGGATTGTTTTTATCAGCCAACGCGGCAATCACCATTTGAATTGGTTTTTTGTCGTTTTTATCCGTCAGATTCCAAAGGTTCTTACCCTCGAGATGCGGCATGCCTGCGTGATAGATATTTACTCCATTCATATCGTAGATATAAAGGTAGTAGTCTGGTGTATAATGAAGTTTGCGATTGTTTCGGAAATATTCCAAACTTTTCAAACCATCTTTTTTAAGTATCAGCGAAGCATCATAAACAAATTTGACAAGATCTTTTGTGTCCCGGTATTGATAGGCACTAAGATCTAAATTTTCATATTTGCCTTCACAACCCAATATAAACATAGATAGAAATATAGAGAATGTTGAGAAAGCAATGATCCGGCATGATCGTATTAATTTACTCATATTCCTCAAAGAAAAATTAAAGGTAAAAGGGTCTGCCCTTGATGCTTTATAGGTATCAGCAACAATCCTCATGTTTTTTCTAAATCGTCTTTGTTCCGATCGCTCAAGATATCTCCCGCGGTTTTATAAACAACTCAATCCCCGTCAGAATCTCCTTTACCCTTGCCTTATCCAGGGCTCCTGCCTTTTCCCCCAGGTCCGATTTATCAAGTGTCATAACCTGGGATACATTCACTACGCTATCCTTCGGCAACCCTCCTTCGCCCTTTTTAAGCAAGACATTTCCGGGCGCCTTTACAAGATTAAGATTAGAGGTAATCATGCAAACCATGACAGTATTGATTTTACTCATATTAAAAAGATTGTTTTGAATTACGACACAAGGACGGCGGCAACCGGGCCCGGAACCGTCAGGGATATCGAAATCAACCCGGAAAATATCACCCTGGCTGATCAATACGGGGGTTCCTTGCCGAGAACGGTCTTTGCGAAGTGTTTTTTTGTGGTCTGCTGAACCGCTTTGTCCTCCGCGCTTTCCGGAGTGCTATAAACTTCATTGATTGCGTCAAGAAGCTTTGCGTTCTTTGACTTTTCAAAAAACTGCGCGACAGCGCGGGCAAATACTTCACTCCTGGAACACTTTTGCTCAGCAACATATGATTCTACTTCTTGGAAAACATCATCGGGAATTGAAATAGCTATTTTCATACTAAAAGTATGAATCTAATTAATACTATTGTCAAGTCAAAAAAATCATTATAGACAACATCGGGTAAAATTAAACAAATAGATCCTTGGGCTCAGATACTGTTACCTGCAAAAATACGGAAGCAAACAACAGGGTTCACCCGTTAAAGGGCGCCCTGTTGTTTTAGGAGTTAGCGAAAACCGGTATGACGATGGTTTACAAAAGCGATAAAGCAAGTTGACAACAACCTCCGGCAAGCATAATATTTGAGAAATTGCAGCTTATAGCAGAATGGAGAATATTATGATAATTTTTAACAGACATATGTTGAGAACTGTTTTTATGCTTACCGTTCTGACAGTGCTGTTTACCTGTCCGGCATACCCCTGCACCAGGGTTCTGTGGAATAATAATGGAAAAGCGATAGTTGTAGGTCGTAATATGGACTGGTTCGAGGATACAAAGGGCCATCTCTGGGTTCTGCCGCGCGGGATACAGAGGGACGGCAGAGCCGGCAAAAACTCACTTACCTGGACAGCGAAGTACGGCAGCCTGATAGCTACGGCCTATGACAGTATGACGGTTGACGGCTTAAACGAGAAAGGCCTGAATGCAAACATGCTGTGGCTGACGGAGTCGGATTACGGAAAGCGCGATGAATCCTTACCCGGAATATCATTCAGCCTGGCGCCTCAGTACTTCCTTGACAACTTCGAGACTGTTGATGATGCAGTAAGGTTTGTTCAAACGAAACCGTTCCAGGTGGTTGCCGGCCCCATAGCTTCGACGAACAAAATATCATCCGTTCATTTCTCGCTGGCTGACGCAAATGGAGACTCGGCTATCATAGAGTATATAAACGGCAAAACCATCATCCACCATGACCGAAGTTACACGGTTATGACTAACTCGCCGCCCTTTAGTGAACAGCTTGCCAACCTGAAACAGTACAAGATGTTTGGCGGCGCCAAGGACCTGCCGGGAGATGAAAAACCGATTGATCGCTTCGTCCGGGCCGTAAGATACCTGGAAAGCCTGCCAAAGCCGGAAAAAATACGCAATACTATAGCGTACCTCCTGAGCCTGATGCGGAACGTATCCCAGCCTTTCGGCATCTCGGACCCGTTGCGACCGTATGTTTCTCCTACCCGTTCGCGTTCGGTGATTAATCTTACCAAGCGTATATATTTCTTTGAGTCCACTAATAGCGCAAACATCATATGGGTCTATCTCGATAAGTTTCAACTTAAAGAGGGCAGCCCTGTCTTGAAACTTGATCTTACAAACGAGCTTGATCTGGTAGATGAATTTGATCTGGTAGGCGATGCGACTGAAAAGTTTAATCAGTCCAAGCCGTTCGAGTTTCAGGAAGGGATAGTCGGTAATCAGGGGCATCGGTAACTTCCTTAACTTTCCCGATTTCTCCGTCAATGAACTCATTTTCCCGTAATCGCCGGCAGATTCCAACGGGAAAATTACCAATGCGACAATCGAATACTGTCTGAAAGTTGCTGCAACATTAAAAAGGTTGGTTGCGTTGACTTCAGGAAGCTATACGTATTATGACCGTTTCACTGCGAGAGATAGAAGTTGATTGTTCCTTTCCATCATCAAACCTGAATTCACAAAATCCTGTATCCATGCGTCGATGTCCTCGTCGCATGCCTGTCCGCTTACAGACAGGGCTTTTCTTAAAGCTGTTATGCTTCGAACGACATCGCACAAAAGATAAAGTTCAGCTTTCAATCCCTCAAACCAGTGTTCGCTGCGCTCGCCCGGAAGGCGGGCATCCGCTATATATATGGACTGCCCGTCCTGAAAAAGATCAAGGGCGGCATCCGTCCGTTTTTGCCACTGTTTAGTGGCTTTTACGATACCCTGAGCGTAAACATTGGAAACGTCCCGATATTCGGCGTCAAAAAAACAGACCATGTCGGCAAGATCCTTTTCTTCCAAGGTGGGATATATATAATGGTACACGCTTCTCGGCGAAAGTTTTGTGATCCCGTATTGCCCCGGGTTCTGCCAATATTCGCTGAAACGGACAAAAGCGATATGGTGGCAGATTCTCGGAGGCGATAGATGGAAGAGAAGCGGAATAAGTTTCTCCATTTTTTCATATTCCGCAGGGTCTTCGTACGGTATTCCATAGAGGAGGTTCCACGACACGGTAAGGCCAAGCTTTTTACACCATTTCAAGGTCTGGACATTCTGCAGGACATTAACACCCTTATTCATCAGCTTCAATATGGGATCGCTTAAGGATTCAATGCCGGGTTGAATCGTTTTTACACCTGCTGCTGCGAGAATATCGATCCGGTAAGGAGTGAGATTCGCCTTTACCTCCCATGCCAAATCCATGCCCGAGGGGTAAGAAGCCATCTCGGGAAGAAGAGTCTTAAAATACCGGTAGTCGAGGATATTATCTGTAAATTCTATCACCCTGCTTTTGTGTCTGTAATGTTTCTTAAGATAGTTTATTTCTTCAATGGCTCGATCCGCAGATTTACGACGATATTGCATGTTTTCAGCATTGACGCCACAGAAACGGCAGCGATGGTTTTCTCCCCACCAACAACCGCGAGAGGTTTCCATAGAAAGGGCTGCTTCAAGTCCTTCTGTTTGATTGAGTTGCTCCAATTGACGGAAGTAATCATCAAAATCGGGAAAGGGGAGACTGTTCAGGTCGGAAGTAAAGGTTGGTATGGCGCATATCTTTTCGGAAGAGAGATGCATTCTGCCTATTATATTGGGAATTTCATCGACAGGGCTGCCCGATATGATACGTTCCACGAGTATGGGAAAAACAATATCACCATCACCGTTGCAGACGTAATCGATAAATGGGAATATTCGCAAAAGCGCATTGCCTGTGTCGCCCCAACAATTTGCACCCCCGAAAACGATTGTAACCTCCGGATGATCTTGTTTTATCCTGTTCGCGAGGGCAAGGGATGCACAGTGCTGCTGATAGGATGAACTGAAGCCCACAACACGATAAACCGACCAATCCACTTCTTTGAGGCATCGCTCTAAAAAATTATCCACTCGATCGCGAACCCTCAGCAGGCCAAACACGGCAGCCGGAGGTATGCTCCAGCTGCGACGGTCATCCAGTAAGACGTTCTTTACGTATTGTTCGTCAACGGCGGCATTATGACCGAATAGAGAAGAAGAAAACAACCACTCCCCACAACAGGAAAAAAAGAGTGTATCGTCAGCAATTAACCGGTAATTTTCAAAACCAATCAGTGCAGCAAAGGAAAGGTTGAAATAATAATTCCTGCAATGGATTCCTTTTCGATTAAGGACGCTTTTCAATAGAGAAATGCCGAGGGTTGGCGCATGGCACATGCCAAAGGGCATGTTTATGAGGGCCACGCTTTTCGACGACTGAGCCATTATAAGGAGAATTTCACCATTTTTGATTATAAAAAAATCGGGGCGGCCGGCAATGACCACCCCGGTGATTAACGATTAACCCCATCCACCCCATGAATTGCCAAACATCTTGGGGAGACGTTCTTCCAAAACTTCCGCCATTCCTTTTCCTTCAACTTTTTTTATGGATTCGATCTGATCCGGCGTTAATGTAAACCCTAAGTCTGTGGCTGCCTGCACGGGGTTTGCTGCTAATTTTTTACGGAAATCCCCATTTACCGCCGCCAAACCGATTACCTGCAGCATTTCACGATCTGTTGCCATAGTTTAACCTCCTTGAACATATAATCAATCGTTCGACTGGCGCCTAATTTATTCAGAATCACCTCCTTCGTTCGACTGGTGCTTAATTTATCCAGAATCACCTCCTTTTTGTCGTTACATTCTCAAAACAAAACATTACCATACTAAGAGGGTTATAACTAAGACATAATTATATTCATTAGCACAACCTAAAACCGTATTCAAGTAACAATTTTGCGGAATTACACGGTTATTGAATTTTATAACTGTGGCAGCACACCGCCCTGACCCTTTGAAAAGCAAAAAAGATAAAGCGTGCCGTGAGAAGTCCTGCAATAAAAACGATGAAAAAAAGCTTGCCGCCGCTTACGGATTCAAAAAGAAGCATGTGTGCCAGCCTGTAGACCGGTATAATTATGAAGAAAACTGTAACTAAACTTCCGATAATACCGTACCACCAGAATATGCGGCGTTCGCCAAGTTTGACTTCGACATCATCATGAGAGACAAATCCAAGGTAACCCAAAAATTGATGCTTAATGAAACTGAATGCCCTTTTTCGTAAATTGTTAATGCCGGTATAATCCATGAGCACATAGTAGGCATCCATTTCTATGAAGGGATTTATGTTCATTACAAGCTCAAAGAAGACAAAAACGCCGAACATGACAAAAACATACTCCCAGATAGAGCCGGAACCGGCCCAAAAGCCGGCGGTCCAGAACACGGCGCCGAAAACGGCAAAAGTAACAATAGGCCCGCCGAGAGCAACCATTATCCGGCGACGGCTGTCCTGGAAGTTCCAGGCAGAAGTGGTATCACAGTAGAATACAAAAAATGCCAGATAGAACATGATGCCGATGCGGGACACCTTGCCGCCATAATGTTTGCACGTTATGCCATGACCAAGTTCATGAAGGGCAACATGAATGATATTAAGAATATAAATGTACAGGATAATCAACGGTTCGTCGGTTATATGTTTTTCCATTCCGGCAAACACTTCGCGAAAGCGATGAATATGTTGCGATAATGGCACAAAACCCGACAAGCCGATTGTAAGAAGCGCCGTCAGGCCGACAGGGTTGTATAAAAACCTTGTTTTGCCGTAAAGGGCGGTAACGATTCTGTCTGCCCGCGGTATGGAGAAATCGGGATTGATAATCTTCGTAAGTAGTTGCTTAGCTTTGTTAATAAGGGTTTTATCTTCAGGTTGGGTAAGCATATTCATCTCTTCCAGTTTCTCATACAGACCCGCCATGACGGACGGGGACGGTAACCCAAGAGCATCTACGTGTGCCATAAAGATGTCGCTGAAAGATGCGATGCCGTCCATATGTCTCACAATGAAGGTTTCGCTTGCACCAAGCTTTAAAGCGCCAATTCCCGGCGCCTGTAAGGTTGAAGAGGGATAAGGCATATCCGGGTCATCGAGATACAGGTAAAGATCTTTACGTAAGGCCGGTTTGATCGCCATGATCCAGGGATATTTTTCCTCGCCTGTTTCTCTGCCATACTTTATCATCCGGAGTATATGTCGTGACCCTCTGACGATGAAACGTAGGCGATCCATGCGTTGTTTGATGATATGCAACCAGAGTTTGTCGATATTTACATTATCCAGATTTACCCCTGCATCGGGAACTTCGTAATCTTCTGCCTCAAGTGGATTGAGGGGAATACGAGCACTGTACGCCATATCCACAACCACTGCTCCTTCCAGAAAATCAAGGCGCAAGTTTACAGTATCACTTACACATGCCGATTCTGCTCTTTTAAAGAGTTCTTCAAGGGCCTCATTGACGGAATGCGTCACCATTTCTTTCAGTATCTCAGAGAAGCCAACCGTATCGCTGTAATGATTAAGCGAGCCCTCGGCATAATGCAGCCAACGGCTTTGAGCGGGTATTGTTATGGTGATTCTATTATCGGCCATTAATTGTGCGAATGAAGACGGATAGATGATAGAAGGCTGTCCTGCCATCATACTTATAGATACAAGGAACTCCGGGTCGTTTTACGTAATCAAAGCGCAAGCAGTTTGACATGATGTGATATTAACAACATTCCCGGTGAAAATCAAGAATTGCCGGACCCCGCAATTTCTACATCAAGAACCTTTTCTATATACCAGCTTTCTTCATTATCCTTCATAAGCGTGTTTAATGATTGCGTGTCGACAATAATGTTTTCCGCATCATATGATTGATTAGCTCCTCCGGCAATACGCCTGACCAGTGCCGCCGATAACCTTATGCAATGTTTGTTCATAGATCGTACCAGTGCCTTGGAACGGATACAGGCAAAATAGACGCGCACAGGGATTAGAGTATCCGGTACAGAGAGTTCGGGAACAAGAAAGGGTTGACTTCGATTAATGGCTGCAACAAGATTTTCAGGCGTCAGCGCAGAAAATTCGGGCTGGTTCGCCGTTCCTTCCGTGTCATTTTGTTGCCTTGCGGTTCCACTGATACGGAGGTGCTCATCCTCAGAAAGCCATCTGCTCCACTGCCGTTTTCCGGATCTCAGTGCAGCTATTTCACGGTCAGGAGCAATCCACGCGGTAGCTCCGTGTATTATATTTAACTCTGCAATAATCCTTGCATCGTCATATTCAGGCCATTTCCGTAACAGACCTGCCTGCGCGCACAACTCCTTTGATAGTTGCATGTCTTCGTATGTCTCTGTAGGCTTGATGCCCCCGACCAGAGCGAGAATCCTAGGCTTTATAGCATAAAACATCCCGTAGGTTCGATGTGCACGGGATCCCAGTATTCTTGTGCCTATAAGATCGATATCCTTGCGTATTTTCCATATCAAATCAAGGACGGGATAGCGATCCCGCTCCGGTCCGGTATAATCAAAATCAGGGGCGGCAGCCAGATGAGGATATTGAGACAAAGCATCTACCGCATGATTTACAATATTATCGGTAAGCCTGCGGATATCGGCATCGCACATAATGATTGCAATCGCCATATCTTTCCCTTCCAACCTCATGGCAAGATCAGAAACCGTTTTCTTAGCCATTCCGGTTGTGTGAAAGGATGGCGCCTGCTCTTCAATTAAAACAACATTGGGCTTATTCTTCACAACATCCATTGTTTTCTTGGTTTCTTCGTCAAGGAGCGCGGCTTCTTTATAGTTGTGATAGATTAAAAAGGCAACCTCATTTATGAACTTATCACTGGGGCCACAGGACTTCAGAAATGCATCCCAAACGGCATCAAGGCCCGGTTCATTCATTGCAGGTATTGCCACTATGCATTTCCGAGGGGCAAGACATTTTTTCTTTATAGAAACGCCGGACAGCAGCATGTCGAGGTGCGATACATACGTTTCATTATGCAAGCTGAAGTAATAATCGTAGATGACGCTGTTGGGCAGGTCTTGTTCCTGAAAGCATAAAGAAAGGGGATAATCGTTTTCAAATGTCAATGCATTTACCGTATTATCCTGAGCAGGTTTTACCTGAGGGTAATAGAACGCACTGTAGATAGAAGCACCGCTTTCACGAGATATTCGGCCATCTATTTCCTTCAAAAGGTCAGCACGGTAGTATTTTTGTAATATATTCTTTACAACCATTGCGGCTGCAATATTCTCTGATCCCGGCATAGCATTCATTCTACGTAGATATACATAAGATCCGCTTACAGCAGCCATTGTTTGTCAAGTCTAACCCGTCAGGCCCGAAAATTTTAATTTCATTCATAGTTTTGTATCCTTTTCTTTATATTTTGCATTTATTACCGTTTAAAGCATTATACCAAATTATTTTCTCGTTTTAGTTTAATAAACAGAATGATTTTACGCCGGATTATAATTTAAATTAAAGGGGGGCTGGTCTCAGCATCTGGGCCTGTCCCATTTGACAAAACAACATGGCAACGAGCTGTTCCCGGCAGGTAAATCCTTTTGCTTTCTTTTCCGCTTTTGTTTCTATCACAGCGTTCCCGAACTCCGTTTTTGAGAATATCTGTAAAATTTGGCCGAACATACTGCTAAACTTATTCATCGGGTGTCTCCCTTCAGGTTTGTTTGTTATTGATTATTTCAAATTTTACCTGATCGGGACTCCCCTTTAAAGTCTATTCTGGACAAGAGTGAACGATTCTAATAACTTAGTGGCGGGGAGGGTGGGATTCGAACCCGCCCTAACCCCTTATTTATCAAGGCTTAGCAGCCGTCTTAGAAATCATTTAGAAATTAGCTGTAAAAAAAGTAATCAAAAAGAAAGCCACCGTTCCATCTTGGCGGGTGTTCGGTGGCTTCGGACTGATCCTCAAACACGCTTAGGAGGTGAAGGAGGCTCATGTCTATTATAGCATACCCTCTTAATCAGTCAAGCAAGTTAACAGGAGAGTCGCGGACGGTGTGCGGGCGGACACTTTCACAGTGTAGCACCCCCGCCGTCCGCCTTGGTGAAGATCATACAAAAGAAATATTGGATAGTTGGGAAAATGAATTTAAAAGAACCTTCAGGCAAGCGACACCGGCCCTCCCGCCGGTGCAAGCAAGCCTGAAGATAGGGTCATATAGATTTGTCAATAAAGGCGCTGCTTGTTTAAGAGCCATATTTGCGCATAATATATCTTTATCTTATTGTAATCATTCAAGGTCATCTTTCAGGGTCAAGGCCTTCCCCGGAATGATAGAAATAAAGCTGAAATCAAAGAAAGTCCTTGGAAGCAATCCAACGGAGAACTTAAATCAGCGTGGTAAGATCACAGAGTTCTCCACAAAATCAAGAAGGAGATTAATAAAAACCATATGCCGGTTTCCTCATAGCTTCGACATGAGGTTTGAACTTACCTTTGCTGATGATGTGATGGAAGGATTAAATCAGGAAGAAAGATCAATAAAAGGGTCAACATGTCTGCACAGATTACAAACTTGGATAGAAAGGAATATACCTTCATCACAAATCATATGGAAAAGAGAATGGGAACCAAGAAAGTCAGGTCTTCTTAAAGACCAGGTTATACCTCACTATCATTTCATGATGCATCACTCTTCATTTACAAAAGAGGACTATGAAAACACATGGATAAAGATAGCTGTGAAATGGGTAAAGCTCACCTGTACCAAAGATAATAATGCCTTCTCTGTAGCGTTACATCAACGCAGCAGGGGTTTTCTTGAACCGGATGATAGATATGTCAACTACTTCGGGAAATACATAAGCAAGAGCAGATTTGAAGAAGGTGAAGGCATAGGCAAATTCTGGGGTAAGATCGGAGAACTCGAACAGTCAGAAGGAGAACAGATACCCTTTGATGATTACCAGGTTATGCAGCTTAAACGTTTACTTCGTAAATACCTTCAAAGTACTCAAAAACGCACAAAGCGTCTTCCTGACGGGTCAAAGATACGGGTAAAACCTAAACGGCGGTATGAGAACCATCTTAAGTATGGAAGCTTTGAGGGTTTCATTGCCATGCGTAAGGGTACCATTGAAAGGCTTATAGAATACGTTGAAAGGAGGTGAGAATTTCAAAGCCCTTCCCTTTAAGATGTCATTGCTAAGACATGAAAAAGAAGCTATAATTAAACTACTTAATGTTATCTAAAAGATAAGGAGATATCCAATGGCAAAGGGCATTTTGAAGGCTAAACCCCAGGTGGTAATAAAAAACGGTAGACCAAGCGCCGTAATAATTGACATCAATGACTATCGTGAATTGCTTGAAAAGCTTGAAGATAAAGAAGACCTTGCAGAACTTGAAAAAATACGTATGGGGGGCACACAAGTAAGGAAATTTGAGGATTATCTGATGGAACGCAATAATGCCCTATGAACTTTATGTAGAACGACACGCAGAAAAAGACCTCAATAAACTCCCGCCACCATTATTTTCACAGATTGCTGCAAAGATCGGAAAGCTTGCTTCCGAACCTCACCCACGGGAAAGCAAAAAAATAAAAGGTTCACTAAAAGATTGGAGATTACGTATCGGTGATTATCGTGTTCTTTACGAGATTGACAATGTAACAAAAAAAATAACAATCATGCGCGTCAAACATCGCCGCGAAGCATATCGAGATTTATAAACCGTCTGGAGTTTACAGAAGATCACAAGGTTTATGAAACATCTTTTGAGAATGAGTATGCAGGCGTTATTCATTACAAACAGTACAATCTTAAAAAAGGATCGGACGAGAAAAAAGGACAATGGAATGTAAGGAATGAAGCGTTATTGCTTATTGTGTACACCTCCAAGCCAACGATTTAAAATAAACCAGTTATCGAGAATTACCAATTGAAATAGAAGATAACACACAGTTCACCCGGAGTGGCCCGATAGGGACACGATCGGGTGGAACGACTCGTTCGGTCATAAGTCGTAGACCGTGCAATTTTGTATTTTTCCATCTATGATCTGCCGCCCAAACTCAATGCAGTGAAATATCGCTTCGTCTTCGGTCTTGAACGTATTTGCCGCATCAAACGTCCGGATGTTGATAGAGCCACCAGTGTCATGGAGAATACTGATGTGCATGGTAAACTCGCCGGAGTCGGCTAATCGATACGGACCCGCTTGGATCAAATAACCCTTGTAAGATAACGAGTCCATTTTAGTCCTTTCGGGCTGTGGCATGCCGGGAGGCGAGTTTTTGAGTGAAAGCGCATTATCTGCGCAGTTTTGCTCCTCAAGGTAGCGCCTGATGATCTTAAGGAATGCGCTGGGTTTTACGATCGTCACCTGACAGACCGCATACAAATCGCCAGCCCTGTTCAAAATACGGGAGTCGGTTGTCACGAAATAAGATCCGTACTTCTGTGCCTCAAACACATGCCTCGCGTCTTGGAGGATATTCTCTATCTTGCCGTTTCCAGCCAAGATGCTTTCGATTTCTCGGAGTTTTCTAGTTTCTCCCCCTGTCATCTGGACTGGCAAGGTAAAAATTAGTCTTGATGCTTCTGTCTTAACCCACGCTGGCGTATTGGGATGTTCTATCTCTTTTTGTGTTGAATGCGCGATCTGAATCAGCAGCATCCCATCTTCGTATAACTTGAATATTTCCGTAGAAGCCTGATCTTCAGGTGCATACTTGGGGTCGAATGCGCATGAATCGATGAAGCAATTGCTTATGAGGGGATTCGCTGGCATTGATTAGTCTCCCTTCCTATGATATAATAGACCTAACAAGCCTGTAGAAAAACCCCTGATCACGCTCTGAAACAATTAAAGGTTGGTTTTTCGGGAATCATCTGACCCCTCCCAGGCTTGAATTTTTGATTGTAGCGCATTCTACGATACCACTTTTTTCTGCATCACTCAAATAAGTTTCTCCAGAGACTTTTTCTACAGGCTCAATACTAAGTTGAGCCAGAGCGTAAGCGATTGGCTCCACGATTAGTTAGCCAATAATGTTTTCTAAATGTTTAGAAAATCTTTCCTCAATTTGCGACTTTCCGCCGATTGTGTTGTCGTAAAACAGTGTCCTGAACCCTGAAACATCGAACGGGAGTTTCTCCCTCCCTCTCTCGCATAAAAGAATTGTCGGCTTCTTTGTGGCATGGGCATACCCAACTTCGTAAAAGACATTAGGATTGTTTGGTGTAATATCGGCAATGATTACGGACGACTCTTCAATGCTTCGTGTAATATCGTTGATAATCTGTCCGTTTGTAAATATGTCATCCGCTCTGACGGCATCATAGCCGTACTTCTCACATGTAGGCTTTATGACCTCTTTATAGAGTGAATTGAACTCATCAGTATATTGCATGACAATGAATGCTTTTGGCTTCTGTTCATGCACTTCAATGTTTCGTAATCTCACATCTTTTGACCCATGTAAGAATAAGGCGGGCTGGGTTTTCCGGATAACAGCAAATCCTCTGATAACGCGGACACCATCCACATACATTGAAATGGCAGACCCGATAACGCTAATCTCGACCCTCATCCACGTGTTTATTTTTGCAGGCTGTCCAATTCCTGATGTTTCAATTGTCTCCCACTTCCCATCGGATTTGAACTGAGCCAAACCATAGGCGTTGCTGCCGAAATTCAACCCGACGAATATCTGTGGTTCTAATTGGTGATTAAGGACAAGCTGACATCTAGAATCTGTACCACCCAAGTTGACCTCGAATTTGATCGTTCCTTGCTGAAAGTAGATGTTCGATCCAAGGATACAGATATTGACTTGCCCTTCGCTGGGGCCTTCGGTTATTGGGATCGGCTGGTAATGGATTGTGTTCCCCTCAATCTTAGCCGATCCCTGCAACGGAATCCACTCGATATGTTTCTTTTTTCTAGTCATCGTTTTCTCCTATTGATGCCCAACAATTAAGTATACACCTCTACAGCAGTATATCCCAATATTCCTTCACCGGAGTTGTATATCCACCACCATAGCCTTGATATACAGCAAACCCTGAATATCTCCCTATCAAAGGGACTTCTTACGCTCATACTATGTTTATTAAAGCTAAAGGAGAATGGAAGTAATTTTCTCTACTTATCTGTTTTAGTTCTTAACCTCACCCTTTTTATTTATTTTATTTTCCCGCTCTTACGAATATTTTGCAAGTAAAAACTTCTTACCAGTTCATTAAATACCATTTGTACTTAAGTATATGAAGCGCAGAAGTCAAAAAACTCTGTTACAGCTGATTCAATCCTTCCATTACATCATCAATTTTTCTTTCGACCTGACAGTGAATAAATATATTGAAATAGCCTATATTGAACTATCCAAGTTACTGTCGTTTCACTGTCGTTTTTTGATTGTTTGTAATGAAGATAACTACATGATATTATTGAATATGTATGGCGGAGAGGGTGGGATTCGAACCCACGGTACGCTTACAAGGCGCACAGCCGATTTCGAGTCGGCCCCGTTACAACCGCTTCGGTACCTCTCCTTAATTGAAAAAATCCTTTTAGTATTGCCTCGCTCTTTTCCTTCAAAACACCGCCCTTAACCTCCACTTTGTGGTTGAGGGAAAGCTTGTTCACGTCTATGATCGAGCCGAATGCGCCTCTTTTCGGATCGAAACAACCGAATACAATCCTTTTTATCCTTGCTTCGATAATCCCGCCGGCACACATGATGCAAGGTTCCATTGACACATAAAGCGTACAGTCTAACAGTCTGTAGTTGCCCAGCGCTTTCGAAGCATCTTCTATGGCAAGCATCTCGGCGTGTGCAGCAGGTGAATTTCTTTTTATAGTGAGGTTATGCGTTTTTGATAAAATATCGTTCTCAGGAGAAACCAGAACTGCACCAACAGGCACTTCTTCTTCCCTGAACGCCTTCGCCGCTTCATCCAGGCATATTTCCATAAAAGCTTTATCATCCATTTTTACAATATACCTGCGATCAGCCATAAAATCAATGTTTTTGCCCCTGAACCCTTATCCGAACCTGATTCCTTCAAAAATAGGGTTGTTGGAACTGATGACGCTCTTTTTCATATCCATGATATAATCCGGCCTGACTCCATCCTTCCAGCGGGGATAACCTCCGGCCCAGAGATATAATAAGAGTTGATGAAATCCGATCCTGTCAAACATATATTCACCGATCTTTATTGTTTGGGATGCCGAATCGACGATCACCGTTATCTTCGTTGAAGAAGCGTAGCGTTTAATCATACCATCTACAAGCTCCCTGGTTTTGTAGCCCGCCGGGTTTTGTTTGAATTTTTCAGGCTCATGAGGAAAGGGGAAATGTTTATACACATCCCCTATGAAACCGCTGAAGTAGATTCCGCTTATCGCTGCCATAAGATTGCCGATATCCTTTTCACCAAGAATATAGACATCCCAATCCATTCCGGAAGATCCACCGGTTTCTTTGTCCGCCATTTTAATAACATTTTCAGCGAAATCACCGGCAAAGAAAAAATAGTTGTTTAAAAGTACCATATCCGACTCAATGTTAAAGAACCCGAATGGAATTTCACCATGACTGAGCGATCTGTGTAAAAGCGGCATAAAACCTCCCTAAATCAATTTAGAATGTAGAATGTAGAATTTTCAAACCAATTGAAACCACGAAACGCTACAAACTCTGTATACTTAAAAAGTATTATACAAATATTATATCATATTTTTCTTACCTTTATGTAGTCGACTTTTCACTGTTCAATATTGACTGTTCACTAAATTTATTATGTGTTATAAAATAACCATGGGTGATTATGCAATATATTTGAGGGTTGGTGATCGTGTTTACCATAAGAAATTCACCAAATGGGGCACAGGTATTGTTGTGGAAGAGCGCAGGTCTGAAGTGCCCGGCGGTTTTTGTTATGTAAGGATCAGTTTCCAGGATGGTAAAGTCAGGGTCTTCGACAACAATTATAAGAGCGTGAATTGCTGTTATTACGCAGGTGTTAAAAAGATTCACACTGAAGTACTGGAGAACATAACGGGGTTAAAGCTGGATGTGCTGGAATGAGGAGAAAGCATGAAACCGGTGAAACAGTCGATAGTCGAAAAGCAGTCGATAGTCGATAGTCGAAAAACAGTCGATGGTCGATAGTCGATAGTCGATAGTCGAGAAACAAAAGAAACCGGAGAAGCAGTCGATGGTCGATGGTCGAAAAGCTGGAGAAGCAGTGAAAGGATAAAGTTGAAAGATGAAAGGTGAAATGAGGAAGGAGAAAGACCATATATGGATATAGAGCTGACTAAATTCGCTCGCGGCGGCGGTTGAGCATCAAAAATAGGTCCGGGCGACCTGGCAAATATACTCTGCGGGATTGACATCCCGATAGATGAAAACGTGCTCATAGGCATTGAAGGCTTTGAAGACGCCGGGGTCTATAAAATTACCGACGATATAGCCCTTGTGCAAACTATCGATTTCTTTACGCCTATTGTAGACGATCCATACTGGTTCGGGCAGATAGCTGCGGCAAATGCCATGAGCGACATTTACGCCATGGGCGCCATACCTAAAACAGCGCTGAATATGGTCTGCTTTTCACCGAAAAGGTTCGACATAGCCATTCTGAAAGAAATTATCCGCGGCGGCGTCGACAAGATACGGGAAGCTGGCGCCAGCCTTCTGGGCGGCCATAGCGTTGACGATGAAGAGATTAAGTACGGACTTTCCGTAACAGGCATCGTGCATCCGGATAAGATACTGAAAAATGAAGGGGCATTGCCGGGGGATTTGCTTATTCTCACCAAACCTCTCGGGACCGGCATTCTAAACACAGGCATCAAGGGTGGCCTGTTAAATGAAATATCCGTCAACAAACTTGTTCATATAATGGCAACGCTTAATAAAAAGGCAGCGGATGTCATGCTCTCGGTAAGGACCCATGCAGCAACGGACGTCACAGGCTTCGGCCTTGCCGGTCACCTGAAAGAAATGATCAAGGAATATATCGGTGTTGAGTTGTTTGCAGACAAACTGCCCTACTTCGAAGAAGCAGTAGAGCTTGCAAAAACCGGTTTTATCCCGGGTGGTTTATACAGAAACAGGGATTTTTTTAAAGTCCACGTGGAAAGCGATAGAGATGATTTCTTGTACGACATCATCTTCGACCCGCAGACTTCAGGGGGTCTTCTCTTTGCGATAGACCCTGATGACCTGCCAGTATTTCAGCAAACCGCATCAAAAGCCGAGTTAAATTACCGGGTAATAGGTAAATTCAGCGCCGACCCCAAAGGAAAAATTATCCTGTAGTCCTTTTCCCTTTCCGCCTTTCACTGTTTCTCCAGCTTTTCGACTATCGACCATCGACTGTTTCTTTAGTTTCTCCGGTTTTTTTAGTTTCTCCGGTTTCTTTAGTTTCTCGACTATCGACTATCGACTGCTTCTCGACCATCGACTGTTTCACCGGTTTCATCCTTTCCCCTCTAACCTTTAGCCTCTTGCCTCCAACCTCTAGCCTCTTGCCCCCAACCTTCCACCTTTAACCTTTCACTGTTTTAATAAAGGCAATTCAAAATTATAATAAGTTATGCCGTCAGTTATTGTTCTGTAAAAGCTCCCCCCTGCAAGCCTCATGGAATGACCAAGATAGGACATTTTCGAGCCTCGAAGCTCCAAAACATTGTCGTTTAAGCCGTCTGTTACCTGCAAAACGATCTTATCTTTTTCAGCCAGGCATTTAAGTGAAATACTCTTTATGCCGAAGATTGCAAATTGTTCAAGAAGAGCGGTTAACGTATCGTGGAATATGTAACTATCCGCAATGGCCATAATAACGCCTTTTGCAGGTATAAAATCGAATTGTATTGAAGAAAAGAGCGGTTCGAATGCGATACGCATGGTCAGTTCTTTCATATAAATTTCATCGTTCTCAAGTGATTCAAAGATCGATTCCGATTCATGAGGATTTTCTGTCAGCATCATCAGGAACTCCTGAATTGAACGGTTCATGTCGAATACGGTTTCCTGATTATCAAAATGAACACCGTAGGCTTCATTAATAAAATCGGAAAGAAGGTTTCTGAGCCTGCGCAAGAGTCGTATATCAAAGAGGTAGTTAACCTTCTCCGGTGCAAAAATCTTTTCAATGCTCCTTACAAACTGGACAGCCCTTGCAATGAGGGGAATCCCTCCTCCCTTCAATTCTTTTGTAAAGTAATAAAATTCATCCACTGCTTTATCAATGGCTTCGGTATCTATTGACCCCGTAATTTCACGTGCATTTTCAGCCTCTTCCAACATCTCAAGATAATAGGAAACCTTCAACAGGCGCCCCGAAATAATGGAAAATATACTGCTTGCCTCCTCGAGAAGGACTGTTGCATATTCGGATATATAATCAGCCCGCACCTTGTCCATCCGTACAATCCCGGAAAGCCTGACGGCCTCTTCTTTCACTGATTCAAATATTTTTTCGGCCTTTTCGAAAGGGAACGGGATTCCATGACCAGGTAGAAAAATCTCAATTGCATGGATTTTCCCGATGTGGATCAGGGCATTCAAGGTTTCAGCCAAAGCCATACCGTCCCATCCCACCAATCCTACTATCCCTGGGGTGGTTGCGAGGTGAAGATCCCCGGTGATGAGAAACTTCCCTACCCTGTAGCAAAGTCCGTCAGGGCTATGTCCGGGGGTATGATATATCTCCATGATATCCTGCCCGCTGATATCAAAGGATTGCTTTACTAAATGGCAACTGCCTGGTATTTCAATTCTATCCTCTGTGGAAATAGATGGAAGAAGCTTATGGACATTTATAGCCGGCAGCACAATATCGACCATATTCGCCCCCGTAACAACTCCATCCCTTCTCTCTATGGCGCCGGCAGCATAAGGATGGCATACGAGTCTTCCTTTGATTTGCTCATCAAAGAGGAGAGAAACTTCAAAAAAATGGTCGAGATGAGAATGGGTCAGGAAGATCGTAACCGGTAATTCCTTTTCTGATATTAAAGGCATTATGGCGTCTCTGGCTTGTTCAAGCTGGGATTTATCGCCTCCCGGATCTATAATAACTATATTTTCAGGTGATTTTAAGATAAAGGTGCTTGAGCAGACAACAGAGGGTTTGCGGATTATGGGGTATATATCAACTTCAGAAGTCCCGGGGACCCTTGTCCAGGCGTTGGATTGCAACATACGTTTGCCTCAGTGGTCTTTTTTGCCTTCCCGGAGGTATAATGCTCCTATCAGGCCGCAGACAAGCCCGATAACCAGCGAAAAGAAACTGCCGATGGAACCTCCCGAATAGATCATGTATGCAAAGAAAAATAACGCAACAAACATAAGGATGATCGCCTTGATCCGGTTTGTTTTCCTTTGTTCCGACTTCTCAGGGGTTAGTTTGGAGTTCTTCTTTTTCAGTGATTTTTTGCCCATATGTTATTTACCTGATAATACTATATTTTTCGAGAAATTTCATCAATCCGTCAGAGTATGTTTTACCTGATATGAGAAATCCATCATTATGACCGCCTTTTATCAGCAAAAATTCCTTTGGCTCGGAGGCCTTCTCAAAAAGCGCTCTTCCTTGTTCAAAGGGTACTATCTCATCATCAGGGCTGTGGATAAAAAGCTTCGGGCACGGTATCGAGCTGACCTTGTTAATCGATGCATACTGATGTTTCGACATGAGCCTGACAGGAAGCCATGGGTAGATCTTTGCAGCCAGGTCAGGCAATGAGGTAAAGCTCGACTCCACAATTAATACAGCGGGTTTTTTCCTCATTGCAAGCTCCGTTGCCACCGCACCTCCTAAGGAATGGCCAACCACAATGATATTCTGCGGCGTCTTTCCGTATTCATTAACAAGATAATCCCATGCAGCCTCTGCGTCAAGGTAAATCCCTTCCTCTGAAGGAGCGCCGTCGCTTTTCCCGTAACCCCTGTAATCAAAAGCAAGGACACTCAACCGCAAACCGTTTAAAACCTTTATGTGCTCCAGAAAATGCGACACATTCCCTGCATTGCCGTGGCAAAAAACAACCGTTCCCTTCTCGTCCTTTGCAGGGATATACCACCCTGAAATCGTAAAACCGTCTTTTGTTTTAAATATAACATTCTCATAGGGGAGATTGACGCTTTGAGGGGTATCTATAATCTCCCTTTCGGGAAAATAGATCATGCTGTCCTGCTTCCAATACATAGTACCGACAATAAATGAATAGGCAGCCAGCAGGATTATTCCGGCAGAAACCATCATCTTCTTCATTCTTTATATTTTACGGGTTGGCGCTGCTAAATATTTTTCTCGGCAATTTTACTCTTTAACGACTGCAAATCTATAGGTTTACACTTTTCGTGTCTCCATATTCCATTCCCCACGTTGAGTCCATCTTTTTTGATCCACCGGTGGCAGACATAGCAGATGTATCGTTTTAATTCCGCAAATAATGGTTCCTGAAGATACATGGTTTTGGTTTTTCTTGGCATAGCAGCTGTTTCTTACGCAATCATAAACCCTGCCTTGCATAATTGCAAGATAAAACTTACTAAAACGTCCCCGGAATAATGGGTGCTAAAATGAACGTGGAGCATAGAGTGGGCGGCCTGCGTAAATAACGATAAAGGCAGTTGCGAATTAATTAAATATGTTACTGCAGGGCTTGACTCCCTTTGCATATATTTCTTGACATATAGTATCGTATATAATACTATACTATTCATGAGCACGGCAGAAAAGACCCTTGAGAAAATGCGAAACAACCCGAGGGACTGGCGGATTGAAGACGTGATTACTGTAACAAAAAGCTTCAATCTGCTCATGCGGACAAAGGGAGGCAGTTATCATGTATTCGGTTTTCCAGGGGTTAAAGATTCGGTAAGCGTACCGGCTCACAAGCCGATAAAACCGGTATATATAAGGCAATTCATCGAGCTTATTGACAGATCAAGAGGTAAACCATGAAACCTAAATTTAAGGATTATTCTATTGAAATCAGACCATTAACAGAGAAGGAGGGCGGCGGGTTTCTCGCTACATTTCCCGATCTGCCCGGTTGTATGGCTGATGGAGAGACGCCGGAAGAGGCTGTTGCTGAAGCAAAAGATGCCTTTGAATGCTGGATGGAGGCACAAAAGGAGTGGGGACGGGTATATCCCAAACCCACAGTATCGGGGATGTCCGGTAAATTTGTACAGCGTCTCCCGAAATCGCTTCATTCAAAACTTGTGAAACGGGCAAAACAGGAAGGGGTAAGCCTCAACACCCTTGTTCTTACTTTCATTGCGGAAGGCATTGGGAAGCGCCAGGCAACCGGCAGGTAACAAGCCTATCATATAATTACCCCATATGGAACTGCTGATGGTAGTTGTTATCGCCGACAGGACGGAGACTTCAGCACGGGTGGGAGGCGGAGTGTCGTGCGAGCGGCGGGAACGGTGGAGTCCTGCAAATAAAAAAAATGAACCCGGATACGTCATTAGAAACAGTGTCGGGTTGGTTGCTCGAAACTAACCTCGCAATTAAACCGCCCCTTAAGCAAACCGTCATGAGGCGCAGAAGATCGGGATTAAGGATTAAAGGGGGAAATAATCCATAATCCTGCCTTCAAGGGTGTGTTTGCGGGGAACATCCCGACACAAGTGCTCATCCTGATGGAAAGTCCGGGTTAAAGAAACTCCAGTCCCCTGCAACGCTGGTAAACCCAAACAATTTCTGCTATAATAGCAACGCTTCCAGCAAAGAATACCATGGATAATTTTGACGTTATAGTTGTCGGTGCAGGCCATGCAGGTTGCGAGGCTGCACTTGCCGCCGCCCGGATGCAGGCAAAAACCCTCCTGCTTACAATTAATCTGGACCATATCGCCTTTATGTCGTGCAACCCTGCCGTAGGCGGGCTGGGTAAGGGTCATCTCGTGAAAGAGCTCGACGCCCTTGATGGCGAAATGGCAAAAAATATAGACGCAACAGGCATCCAGTTCCGCATACTCAACATGAAAAAAGGGCCTGCCGTTCGTTCAACCCGCATACAGGCAGACAAAATGAAGTATGCCCTTCTGATGAAGAAAGTGCTTGAAGGGCAGGAAAACCTGCATATCCGCCAGGGCGCCGTAGAGAAACTTCTTGCAGCCAACGGCGCTGTAACCGGCGTGGAAACACAATGGGGAGAAAAGTTCTCCGGAAAAACCGTCATAATCACAACCGGCACATTCCTGAAAGGATTAATCCATATCGGACTTGAACACTTCGAAGCAGGCAGAATGGGGGATTCTCCGTCAGTGGGCCTCTCTGACTGCCTGAGGAAACTGGGTTTCGATATCGGGCGCTTAAAAACCGGGACATGTCCGAGGGTGGATGGAAGAACAATCGACTTTTCAAAGCTCGAACCGCAGCACAGCGATGACCCCCCGAAACCATTCTCTTTTCTTACCGGATCGATTAAAAACAGGCGCGTACCATGTTACCTTGCATACACAAACATCGATACCCATGAGGCAATACGAGAAGGATTAGACAGGTCGCCGCTTTTTACAGGCATCATTAAAGGCACAGGGGTCAGATATTGCCCGTCTATTGAGGATAAAATAGTGCGGTTTAAAGACAAGGAAAGGCACCGCATATTCATGGAACCGGAAGGGCTCGATACGGTCGAGTACTACCCGAACGGCCTTTCCACAAGCCTGCCCCTCGATATTCAGACAGCAATGCTCAGAAGTATCCCCGGACTTGAACGTGTTGAGATCACAAGGCCGGGTTATGCCATTGAATATGATTTTGTCTATCCTACGCAACTTTATCCGACCCTGGAAACAAAGCCCATAAAGAACCTCTACCTCGCCGGCCAGATCAATGGAACCACCGGCTACGAAGAAGCCGCTGCCCAGGGCTTGATGGCAGGCATCAACGCTGCCCTGAATGCAAGAGGGGACGGCATATTCTGCCTGAACAGAGACGAGGCATACATAGGAGTAATGATCGATGACCTTACGACAAGGGGAGTTGACGAACCTTACAGGATGTTTACTTCAAGGGCTGAACACAGACTGTTCTTAAGGGAGGATAACGCAGACCTGAGACTCACCGAAAAAGGATATGACATCGGGGTTGTGGGAAAAGAGAGATATGAAAAGGTTCTCACGAAGAAAAAAATGATAGGTGAAGCACATGAGATGCTCAGGTCAATAAGGCTTAAGCCGACGAAAGAAACAAAGGAGATGCTTATAAACCTTGGCCTTGAAACAATCAAAAATCCTTTGACGCTCGAAGAACTCCTCCGGAAACAAGGGATTACCATGAACGAGATAAAACGCATTGACCCGCGGTTTGACGTTATTGAAGAAGATATTGCTTATCAGGTGGAGTTAAATGTAAAATACCGGGGCTATATTGAAAGACAGCATGATATGGTAAAAAGGACGAAAAAGCTTGAAGATACAAAGATCCCCGCTGACATTCCGTATGGGGATATTTCAGGTCTCTCAAAAGAGGTCATCGAGAGATTTACAAAAGTTAAGCCCTTTACGCTCGGACAGGCATCCAGAATACCCGGCATCACACCGGCGGCCATAACGGCACTGATGATACATTTTAAGAAGAAGGGAATCCTGTAAATATCTCTATTTTTCCGGAAACCGGGAACCGTGAACAAAAGGATCATATTGGAAGATAATAACAGCTTCATAACAGACTTACTGAAGAGGTACGAGGTCGATGTCTTCGGCACAGGCGATATGTCCCTCTATGACAGGGAACTCCTGGGGCTGGACGAATCAACAAAGGAAAGGTTACCATTTGCCATATCTTTCGGCCTTGTATTATCAAAGGGAATAATGGATACCATCATTGATGGCCCCCATCTCCTCTACCTGCATCATTACAGGCAGTTGAATTATCGACTTGATATGATCGGTTATTTTTTATCGAAGGAGATTGAAAAAAAGGGTTACACAGCCCTGCCCTTTGCTGCATCTCAGTTGATAGACTGGAAAAACCAGAAGGCACATATCTCACACAAGCATACAGGCATCATTTCGGGTATCGGCTGGATCGGCAGGAACAACCTTTTGGTCCATCCCGTCTTTGGCGCCCATGCGAGATATAATACAGTGCTCACCGACATGCCGCTTATTACCGACAAAGTGTTGAATAGAGGTTGCGGCAAATGCAGGGCCTGCATCGATAAATGTCCTGCAGGGGCAATCAGGGATGAACAATCGCAGTTTGACCACCATGGATGTTACGATATGCTTACACACTTTAAAAATAAAAGAAATCTCGGCCACCATATCTGCGGCATATGCATCAAAGCCTGCAAGGGGGAACGATGAAGGCGTTCATTGCGCTTGAAGACGGGACAATCTTTGAAGGAAAGAGCTGCGGAATAGAGGGTGAAAAAGAGGGTGAAATTGTCTTCAATACCAGCATGACCGGTTACCAGGAGATCATGACTGACCCCTCATATAAAGGGCAGATTGTCACCATGACCTACCCGCTCATCGGCAACTATGGGATAAATGAGGAAGACGTAGAATCCGAAAGCCCGAAGGTGGAAGGCTTCATCGTAAGAGAATTAAGCAAGCTCACAAGTAATTGCCGTGCCACGGATGACCTTGCAAATTACTTCAGGAAACACAATATAATAGCCGTCGAAGAAGTCGATACACGTGCCATCACAAAACACATACGGGCGAAAGGAGCAATGAAGGGTATAATCTCATCGACGGATTCGGACCGGACAAACCTTATCGGGAAGGCAAAGGCCTCGAAGGGAATTGTCGGGATAGACCTGGTGAAAGAAGTAACGTGCAAGGAGATTTATGATTGGAACGGGCATGTTCAGGAACCCGTGTCGACTATCGACTATCGACTATCGACCATCGACCATCGACTAAAGGTCGTTGTCATGGATTTCGGGGTAAAACTCAACATTCTCAGGATGCTCAGGAATACCGGTTGCCGTGTCACTGTTGTTCCTGCAAATACGAAGGCAGATGATATTCTTGCTTTGAATCCTGACGGGGTTCTGCTTTCCAACGGTCCCGGTGATCCTGAAGGTGTTCCTTATGCAATAGAGGAGATCAAGAAGCTTCTCGGCAAGATCCCCATATTCGGCATCTGTCTCGGCCAGCAGTTGCTCGGCCTTGCATACGGCGGAAAAACATACAAACTCAAATTCGGACACAGGGGCGCAAACCAGCCTATAAAAGAACTCAGTACTGGGAAGGTTTACATTGCTTCTGAAAATCACGGATTTGCCGTAGATATAAACTCGATAAAAAATGAACCGGTGAGGGCCACCCATATCAACCTTAACGACAATACAATTGAGGGGATTGAGCATGAGACATTTCCCGTTTTTTCCGTTCAATACCATCCTGAAGCCTCTCCCGGACCCCATGATTCGTATGGATTGTTTGCAAAATTCAAGGGAATGATGGAAAACTTCAAGAAGGGGTCGAGGGTCCAAGGGGTCGAGGGTCCAAGGTGAAGAACCTGTTCACTGTTTACCGTTCACCGTTTACCGTTCACTGAGCTGTATTAAAGAGGAATATGCCCAAGAGAACCGACATAAAAAGTGTACTGCTTATAGGCTCAGGCCCGATTATCATCGGCCAGGCATGTGAGTTTGACTATTCGGGCAGCCAGGCATGCAAGGCGCTCCGTGAGGAAGGCTACAGAGTAATCCTCGTTAACAGCAATCCTGCAACAATCATGACAGACCCGGATATGGCGGAGAGGATTTATATAGAACCTCTTACCCCTGAAGTGCTTGAAGAAATTATCAAAGCAGAAAGGCCTGATGCAATTCTCCCCACCATAGGCGGTCAGACCGGCCTCAATCTTGCTATCATCCTCTCGGAGAGAGGAATCCTTGAAAAATACGATGTCGAGCTTATCGGTGCGGATTATAAGGCCATCAGGAAGGCTGAAAACAGGGAAGAATTCAAGGCAGCCATGGAAAGGATCGGCCTCGAAGTACCAAAAAGCGGTCTTGCCCATAATATGGACGATGCAAGAAAGGTCGCAAAAAATATCGGTTTCCCGATTATTATCAGACCAAGTTTCACTCTCGGCGGCACAGGAGCCGCTGTCGCATACAATATCGAAGAGTTCGAAGTTCTTGCCCTGCGCGGGCTTGAAAGCAGCATGATCAGCGAGATCCTCATTGAAGAATCGGTAATCGGTTGGAAGGAATATGAGCTTGAAGTTATGCGGGATAAGAAAGATAACGTGGTCATCATCTGCTCGATCGAAAATTTTGATCCCATGGGGGTACATACAGGCGACAGTATAACGGTTGCTCCGGCTCAAACCCTCACGGACAAGGAATATCAGTTAATGCGTAACGCTGCCATCAACATAATAAGGGAAATCGGCGTTGAAACCGGGGGCTCAAATATCCAGTTTGCAATTAACCAGGACAACGGTCGTATGGTTATCATAGAAATGAATCCGAGGGTATCCAGAAGTTCCGCACTTGCGTCCAAGGCGACCGGTTTTCCTATTGCAAAAATTGCTGCAAAGCTTGCCGTAGGCTATACCCTTGACGAAATACCCAATGATATAACAAAAAAGACGCCTGCATCATTCGAGCCGACCATTGATTATTGTGTTGTCAAAATACCGCGTTTTACCTTTGAAAAATTCAAGGGCGCCGATGAGACATTGACTGTTCAGATGAAATCTGTCGGTGAGGCAATGGCTATAGGCAGGACCTTCAAGGAGGCCTTGCAAAAGGGCTTAAGGTCTCTTGAGGTAGGGGTTTTCGGAATAGCAGACGATCATCTGTCCGGAATCTTAAACCCGGATATTATAAGGAAAAAACTGATAACCCCCAATAAGGACAGAATATTCTACATACGCCATGCCTTTATGGCTGGACTGAGCATTGAAGAGATATACGGCTTAACATGTATAGACAGATGGTTCCTGAAAAACATCCGGGAGATCGTTGAATTTGAACTGGAATTAAAACAGTATAAAAACAACCTGACGGAAGAAATAATGCTGCGTGCAAAAAAATACGGCTTTTCAGACAGGCAGATAGGCAATACACTTGGTCTGAGCGAGATTGATGTCAGAAAATGGAGGTTGGGCAAGGGGATTAAGAGCGTTTTCAAGCTCGTCGATACATGCGCTGCAGAATTTGAGGCATATACACCTTACTACTATTCAACCTATGAGTTTGAGGATGAATCGAGGGCTTCGGACAAAAAGAAAATAATGATATTAGGCGGAGGCCCGAACAGGATCGGCCAGGGGATAGAGTTCGATTACTGCTGTGTCCACGCGGCATTCGCACTTAAAGAACTGGGATACGAAACGATAATGGTCAACAGCAACCCTGAAACGGTAAGCACCGATTATGACACGTCAGACAAGTTATATTTCGAGCCCCTGACGTTTGAAAATGTCCTCGACATCGCTGAACGTGAAAAGCCGGACGGTGTAATTGTGCAATTCGGAGGCCAGACACCGTTGAATCTCGCAGTCTCTTTGAAGAAGGCAGGGGTAAAAATCATAGGCACTACGCCGGAAAGTATCGATATTGCAGAGGATAGAGACAAATTTAAGAATCTTTTGGAGAAACTGGATCTTATACAACCGGAAAACGGCACCGCCACATCCTTTAAGGAGGCAAAAGAAGTGGCAGACTCAATCGGTTATCCGGTTGTAGTGAGGCCATCCTATGTCCTTGGCGGAAGGGCAATGGAGATTGTTTACACTGACGATGACCTCATAAATTTCATGGAAAAAGCTGCAGAAGCATCTCCTGAAAAACCCATCCTGGTAGACAAATACCTCGAAGATGCCATTGAAATCGATGTGGATGCGGTTGCTGACGGCGAAAATTGCATCGTCGCCGGTATAATGGAACATATAGAAGAAGCGGGTATTCATTCAGGCGACAGCGCAAGCGTCCTTCCGCCCTATTCTCTCGATGACGATGCCATCGAAAGGATCGGGACATACACCCGCAAACTCGCAATGGAGCTCAATGTCATAGGCCTTATGAATATTCAGTTTGCTGTGAAAAACGACATCATTTATGTACTGGAAGTCAACCCGAGAGCAAGCAGGACAGTGCCCTTTGTGAGCAAGGCAACAGGGGTCCAGTGGGCAAAGGTAGCCGCAAAATTGATGGTGGGCCTGAAATTGAAGGATTTAGGCATAGAAAAAGAGGTGGATATAAAACATATTGCAGTCAAAGAATCTGTTTTCCCTTTCAATAAATTTTACGGTGTAGATACCATTTTAGGCCCTGAAATGAAATCAACAGGTGAAGTAATGGGCATTGGTCAGAATTTCGGGGAGGCATTCTTAAAATCACAGCTCGGCGCAGGGCAGGACCTCCCGTCAGAAGGCAACGTTCTTTTAAGCGTAAAAAACAAGGACAAGAGAAATATTGTTTTTATTGCAAAGATACTGTCCGACCTGGGTTTTAATATATATGCAACAAAAGGCACCGGCAAGATTCTCATCAACAACGGTCTTAATGTGACGTTTGTGAATAAGGTCTCAGAAGGGAGGCCGCATATAGTCGATATGATAAAAAACTGCAACCTCCACCTGATTATCAATACGCCAAGCGGCAGGCATCCTAAAAAAGACGAGATTGCAATCCGGGCAAATGCCGTACAGTATAAAATACCCTACACGACAACTTTGTCAGGTGCACAAGCGGTGGTAAATGCCATTGAAAGCATGAAAAAAGGAGGCCTTCACGTGAAGGCCCTGCAGGACTACTACCTGTGAAACAGCGTAGAGCGTTCAGCGTAGAGTAATAAATGCAATTAAGAATTATGAATTAATAATTAAGAATGAAATGCCAATAGTTCTTAACTCTTCATTCAGCATAATTAGCTATCCGCTTTACTTTACGCTTTTATGTCTTTTATCTTTCTCTTGACAATCTTCCCTTTGTCTTTCGGAAAATCAGCTCTAATGTAAACATTTTTCGGAAAAATCCTGTCTATCTGCCCTTCCATCTCTTTCTTTGCAAAAGTGAATTTCACTTTATCTCCTACGTTCATCGAATCCTCCAATATTATTTATATCACGTTGCGGTTGCGCTTGTGGTCGTGCTTGCCGGTTTTGCCTCGGCCTTTGATTCTGTCTTCGTTTCGGTTGCAGTTGAGGCGCCTGCATCCGTTTTTGTTTCAACTTTCTCTGTACCCTTCTTTCCATTATCGGAATGAGCGCTTTTACCGACAGTATCCGCAGGTTTCTTATAATCGGTTGCGTACCAGCCTGTTCCTTTCAACTGGAAAGAACAGCTGGAAATCAATTTGTTGAGTTTACCTTTACAGAATTTGCATTCTCTCAAGGGCTTGTCACTGATCTTCTGAAATTTTTCAAACCGCTTACCACAGTCCAAACACTCATACTCATAAATAGGCATCTCTGAACCTCCAACCTTCCTAAAAATATTTCGATTAAAATATAACTATTACACAACCCATCGTCAAGGCAATTCAACCGGCCGACACTGCCCCGAGGCTCTGAAGGGCAAGCCGCGAGCACAAAACAACATTTTTACGAACTCTGTTATTGTATTAAGCAACACATGCGTCGAATTGGGATACAGGGATCAGCCGATTGTTGTTCGTTTCATGCGCGATGAAACCGCGCTACCGTTCGAGCCGGGCACCCGCATGAACTTTTGCGGGCAACCCAAAAATGCTCGAAGGCGTGATGCGCGAAAAACGCTTATATTTATTACATCTGTACAAACAAAGCCGACTTAAGTGCGCTCAACTCCACATTCAGTTCCTGACGGGCTACCTGCGTCCCCATAAGGATCGCCTGTTTTACATCGATAGACCCTGATGAAGCGGGGGCAGTAACAGTAAGGACGCCATCTTTACTGACCGACGCGGTAAGCTGCATTCTCATGCCGCTCTCCGTGACCAGGGTAAAGGATGCAGAAGAACCTGATGTCGCACCTGTGACCTGAGGCGCTGTCCATGTCCCTGTCACGGTTGTTTGGGTCAGGGAGATGGTGTTGCTGCTTTGATGGACAACAAAATTTCCCTGGAGTGATGCAGGCGCATTGCCGCTTTGTGTAAAAACAGGCAGGGTGCCTACCTCAACCGGGGCGCCGGATGTTTCCGTCCTGCCCAATACCATGGTCGTTGTCTGACCGGCTGTAGTCATCGTTACCGGCGTAGAGAAGGTGTTTGATGACAGGACAACATTCCCGCCGGTCTGAGGTATTACCAGGGCGGCGCCGGCAATAGTTGTCAGAGTGGTACTGCCTGCACCGGGGCCTGTTGACGGTGTGGACGTCCCCGCATTGTTGCCCTGACCCTGTTGTGAACTGTTGCTCGAGTTCTGGGCACTCGTCAATGCAGCATCAACACTTCCCATTGCCGGATTTGCTATAATGGTGAGAACGCCGTTTACAAATCTGATGGTATAGTTGCCCGACGTGAGGCCGGAAGGATCGATGCCGTATGCTCCTGCATTGACAGCCCCCTGGCTCGTACCGCCATATGCAAGCGTACCGCCGAGAACCGACGATGTCTCACCGCCGACAAATCCGGCGTATACAACACCATTGCCGCCCCGGTAGGGAGCGCCGCTGTAAGTCTTGCTGTCGTCGTTGGCGGTTATGGAGAGATTTGCCTTTGTAATGTCGGCTGTGGTGGTTGCCGTTGTACCTGTCAGCGCATAGTTGCCGCTGTCGGTGCCGCCTAAGGTAATCCCTGCAACATTTATCGTTTTTCCCGTACCTGCGTTCTTGTTGTCGAAATTAGCCGTCTGGCCGAAGGTCACCGTATCCCCGGCAATGATGTCCGTGGATGATCCCGTTACTGCGGCCGTCGTGGCTGCATCATAGACTTTGTTTGTTCCCGTGTAGGCGGCGGTCAGGTTCCTGGCGGTGACGGTGTAGTTGCCGAGAACGGCTGCATATGTATAGTTGCCTGCATCAGCTCCGCTTAAGGCGCTTACGTATTCTTTGCCGGTATAGCTGCCTGCTTTCAGGTTGCCGCTGGTGCTCAGGTTGCCGGTCGTATCGACTGCCGTTGCGGCGTTGACGACATCGGTTCCGACTACGTTGGTTAAGCTTGCAGCGCCGGGCGCCAGGGCTGAGGCGTAGGTTGAGCTGCCTGCTGCGATTGAGCCGGTTAAGGCCAGCTTGTTGACGGTGAGGGCGCCTGCCGCATAGGAAAGCCCGTATCCAAGCAGGCTGGTAAGTCCTGAAGCCGTAAGGGAGTGTGCACCTGCCGTGTAGTTGCCGCTTGTTGAAGTGCTCCCTCCGACGGCAATATTGACCGATCCGGAGAAAGCCTGCTCTTGTGTATCACCATTTTGGAGAGTACTCATACTGTTGGTCAGCACCGGTGCTGTTCCATAGGTAGTTGTCTTATCATCCGCAGTGACCGTGATGGTGGGTTGTTCGCGATAAACGGCATATGTGCCCGTGCCCAATGGCGTGGTATAGTTGGCAGTGGTTTCGTCGCTGTTGTAGCGGAAATGGCCTGTGCCTGATCCTACGAGCGTGGTCAACCCGGTGCTGTTGCTTACGCTTCCGGTAAAGAGCGTTGCCCGTCCGCCGTCGCCCACAGTAATGGTCGGGCTGCCGCTGATGATAATATTGCCGCCCGTGGCTGTACCGGCGGAAGTGTTTTTGCCGGCATTGAGTTTAACGGCATCGGTTGTGGCATCGGTTGTGGTTATATTCTGCCCGACAGTCAGGTCTCCGGTGAGAGTGGCTATATCGACGGCGCCGCTCGATGTAACCGCTCCCAGCGTCATGGCATTCGAATCGATCAGGGCGATGTTTTTACCCGAAACCACAGTCACCGCCCCGGTGAAGTTGTTGCTCGTGTTGTTCAGGGTTACATCGTTGGCGCCGGCAGTGATAGCGGTCGTGCCTGCTATTGTCAGCGCTCCGGTCTGGGTAATCGGCCCGCCGGCAGTTTTTAAAGCGACACCCCCGGATGAGGCTATATCAATCACGGTCGCCTCATTGATATTTATTCCGTTTGTATAAGTCGTATCACCAAGAGTCAATGAACTGAAATTATTCAATAATTTAGAATAAACCCTGAATAACGACGGATTCAACAACAGCCCTGAGCCGGTTGTGCTGTTCAGCGTGATGACATTGTTCGAATAGGGTCGGATTGTCAAAGCGCTGCTGCTGCTGAGCGTACCGCTTAAATCCAGCGCATTTGCGCCGACTGTTATAGCACCTCCACTTGAGCTCGAAACGGATTTCGAGCTGGCGACGGAAACATTATTACCGAGTAATGAGATGGCCCCGCTTTCCGTACTGACATTTCCGTTTATCGCAAGGCTGCCCCCGGCATTGAATGTCAGGCCTGCCGTACCTGTTGTTGCAAGCGCTTTGTCTATCGTTATCGTGCCGCCTGTGCCGCCTGCCAGAAAGGTTGTGGAATTATTAAACCCGAAGGGTGCATCAGGATCTGCGCCACTAAATGTTATGGTTCCCGTTCCATCGGCGCGCCCCAGGGTTAGTAAGGAAAAACCGCTTATTTTTGAAAGCGCTGTATCCATGCTGCCGCCGGCGCCGATCGATATGTTGCCGCCCACGGAATAGGGCCGCAGCGTTAACTGCTGGGTACCGTCGCCTGTAGCAATACCGTATGCAAAGAAGTAATTGTTGGCGGCTAATACGACATTGGATGAAGATGCGACGGTTATTGCTCCCCCAAAGCTTAACGTACCGTTGCATGCAATAGTCGGGGTTCCGCTCAAGGTTACCGGCTGATCAAACAATAATCCGGCCCCAGGTGTGGTTATAGAATTGGCAATAGTGTATGTGCTTGTGCCCCTTTCGGTAACAAATGACAGTGCGCCGCTCTTTAACGTAATTGGCGAATTTACAAGTATAGCAGGCCCGTAGCAATAAGGACCGGCTCCCCCCACCAGCTTCAAATTCCCGGCACCGGTGATATTTATGGGTCCCATTACCTCCATAGCGCCCCATGAACGTAAAGTTACATTGCCGGGGCACGTCACACCACCCGGGGTAATTTGAAGGAAATCGGTATCTTCATAGAGGTTTATCGATCCCGAGCCGGTGATATTCGCCGTAAAATAATCAAAATCATTGTTGAGGGTGATATCTGAATGCTCATTATTGATATTAAACGCACCGGCGCCGTATAGCTCCAACAGGCCGGGGGCTTTTATTTCCACATTTGATTGCGCGCCGCCTGTGCTGGTTATCTTTAGTCTGCCAGAAATACCAAGACGAATAGAACTATTAATAGTAACCGGCTTATTTGCGGCGCCGCTTCTTCCGCTTTGGAGAACGAGATACCCACCGTAACTGCCAATCGGTGTCTTGATAGTAACCGCTCCATCTGCGAGGAGTGAAAGTGTTTTCCGGCTTCCAATGATTATGGGCGCATTGACCGTAATATCGCCCGCCTCCGCCCCGGCGCCGGTGGTGGTCACCGTGACATCGGTGGTATCTAACTTTGAATTAAGGTCCGTAACCAAGACAGTGGAACCGGATGCGGATGGGATCCAGACATCGGAATTTGCACCATTGAAACTGCCGTTTTTGGCATTGGTTAAGGCAATGGTAACATTATAGGGGTCAAAGAGCCACATTCCGGCATTTCCCAGAGGCGCCGCTGCAGACCCTTGCGAACCCGCCGTGTCCAGCCAATGCCCCGACGTCTCGATCCTGCCGCCGTCGCCGCCGTTCGGCCCGCCCATGGCTTCAAAGGCGCCATAGGCGCGGGTGATTGATAAAGGATTCGTCACGTCCGACCAGGCGACCACAGTGCCGCCGTTGCCGGTATCCGTGGCATTGGCTTCCAGCAGTGCGCCCTGTTCGACGATCGTCCCGGTGGCTTGCCGGATGGAAGGGTCTTTGCCCTGCCAACTGCCGCCGACCAGCACCTCTCCGCCGCCGGAGGCGCCGGAGGCGTTCAAGTGCGCACCGGATTTCACCCATACCCGGTTGCCGGTCGCCACTATCTGCCCGCCCTTGCCGTCTGTTGATGAGGCGTTAAGCGTACCGGACACTGTTGTCATGCCGTCATCCGCATCCAGAACGATCCGTCCGTTTTTGTTCTCCAGCGTCCTTGCCTCAATCACGCCGCTGTTGTTCACTACGGCGCCGGTCAGGGCGTCAGCCGCTTTGGCGGTCATTATCACCATGCCGCCGTCGGATTTGATGAGCCCGTTGTTGGAGATCTGGGCGTCAATGGCGCCTTGATCTACGGTGAAGTTGACCAGGCGGTCTCCGGTGAAGTCGAGACTTACTTTGTCGCCGGC
>Ga0074199_1000476_pt1 | contig 61596 bp, 48 predicted proteins | sample EPASupsiteSAE347_FD_64528 | JGI IMG/M metagenome (GOLD analysis project Ga0074199, IMG submission 64528) | Bioremediated contaminated groundwater from EPA Superfund site, New Mexico - Sample SAE3-47 | ecosystem: Environmental > Aquatic > Deep subsurface > Groundwater > Contaminated ... | reverse complement strand
GGCAGGCTTTCCGCCCTGCAGTTTCTGAATGCCGGCTGCGGATGGCAGGCTGGAAAGCCTGCCCCACATGAGAGAGCTAACCCAAGGCTTATGCGCGCTAACAAAGATTGCAAAATCGGCCGATAGAGCGACGATGTCGTTTCTCCGCTGTTATGCAAGGCAGGTTTTGATGTATCATTGGAGGCAATCCAATAATCAAGGCATGACAAAGATCTTCATGCGGATCATCGTCATCGATGGTTTGGAATGGATCGATGTCGAGCCGCGAACTTTAAGAACCTGTAAAACGAAAGGAAGTCAACGAATGGCGGGTGCATTGCTTTCCGTGAAATCACAGTCGAACGGCTCTGAATGCCGTCTGACGCAAACAGGAAACCAAAACGGGCGGGTCCGGATATCCGATCCAACCAACTTTGCTTTTTTCCTCCGCCGGGGGAGCCGTTTCAACGAAGAACGTCGGACGACCGATGCCGTGAGACCGAGTAGAGCATCCGTGGCCATATCCATGGTGAGATCCATGGCTGTTCTACTGATTCTAGTCGCTCTGGTTCCCGGATGCGCATACATGGCCGCCAAAAAATGCGATATCTCGCTGGTCGGTATCAAGCTCGGCGAAGGAGATAACGCCAATATCGCCGAAGAAGTGGCCAAGCGCGCACGGGACAGCCTTGCCCAGGTTTTCGGCGCGGTGCAAAAGGGGGAGATAGATCGAAACATAGGCAAGCAGCGCATCGTTTTGATGCTCTCGGTACAAAACGACAATCCCTATGACGTGAGCCTGGGCGGGATGGACTTCACCCTTTCCGTAAACGGACAGGACTTTGCCGAAGGCGGCCTGCCGTCCGATTCGAAAATTGTTTTGAAATCTAAGGCGGCTACCCAGGTGGAGATACCGGTGGATATCTACCCCAGGGACGCCCTCGCGGCCGGAGTGAGTGTGCTGGCCAAGGGAAAGATCCATTCAAAGCTGGTGGGGACCGTGGCCGTGGATTCGAAGTTCGGTCGTATTCGGTATCCCGTGGTTGTTATGCGGGATGACCTGCCGGTGTTTTAGCTTTTTCGAATTTCTGCTTTTGCTGCAGAAAATAGTCCCGGTTTTCGGGCTCCTGTTCAAGGGCTTTGTCGATAGTCTCCACGGCTTCGTCGAAGCGGCCGTTCACGTAATAGGCCTCGGCCAGGGTGTCGAGAATATGGGCCTCGGGGTTGATTCCCGAGGCCTGTAGGGCCAGCCTCAGAGCATTTTCAGCATCGAAGTAAGGTGGAGGCGAGGTAGCGTAGAGCCAGGCCAGGTTGTTCATGATGCCCGGGTCTTCCGGGGTGATTTCAAGGGCTTTCCGCAAGGCGGCTTCGGCCTTTTCGAAGCGGCCGAGCTCGAGGAGCAGGCCGCCGTAAGCCCCGTAGAGCTGTGGATTTCCGGGTTGCAGCCGGAGCTGCCGCTCGACGATGCCAACTTCCTGCTCGATGCGCCATTGCTGTACGATCCTAGTGCCCTTCAACTGAAGACTCGCCGTCATGAGCGTCGCCACGACGGCCATAAAAAGCAGCGTGGAGCCATAGAGCTTCAGATGATGGCGCCTGATGACCGCCGGATTTCGGAAAGCTTCCATCACAAAGTCCACCCGCTGGCGAATACTGTAATGGTGCCAACTGGGAAGGTCTCCGATGTGGCCGCTGTAAATGGCGATCTTTTCGAGGGATGAGACCAGCGTGTAGGGATGGCCAACCAACTGGAGGGAATAAAGATCCGCCTGGCGCTCGCTGTTTCTCAGGAAGAAGCCGAAAATGTAGCGGAAGTAGACAATCAGCAAAACGAGCACCGGGATGCTGTAGACGAGCGAAAAGAGCGTCATGTGCAAAGTATCCCGGGCTGAAGCCCATTCGATGAAGATGCCGTACTTCAGTAAAAACAGCAGAATGATGTCGTTAAAAGAATACGTTAGAAGGGAATAGCACAGGAAGAAAAAGAGATAGAAAACGAGATGAAGACGGCGCACGTGGCCCATCTCATGGCCGACGACGGCTTTCAGCTCCTCGACGTCCAGCATGGACAACAGCCCTTTGGTGATGAGAATGTAACGGCATCGGGGAAGCAGGCCCATGACGCCGGCTGTAAGCATTTCGCCTCCAAAAAGGGGCCACAGCATGAAGTCCCCAATACGAAAACCATGGGAGCGGCAGAATTCTTCCAGCTCGGTCCTCACGGGTCCTTCAGGTAGGGTCTGACATCCCCACAAGCGGACGACCAGCCAGGGAGCAAACAGGATAAACAATAAAAGGACCATTCCCAGCAGCAGAAACTGACCTGTGTCGGTGTTCAGAAAAGCCGGTGTCTTTAACAGTTGCAGAAGGTCGGAAATGAACGTTATGACGAGCCAGGGAATGAGGATGGCCGAACTGAAGGTGAAGTGTCCTTTGATATAAGCCGGCCGACTGATGGCCGAGTGGTAGATGTGCCGGTGAATAGGATAGCTCAAGTACCATATCACCCCCAGATGCAGCATATAGAAGCCCAGAGCCACGATGCCCGACAAGGTAAGGCATTGATCGAAGCAGGGAATATTCCGCAGGTAGAATTTTATATTGAGAACGTAGACGTAGACGGCCAGCGTCCCCAGGGCCAGAATGGAGAGCTTCGTCTCGGTGCGATGGTAGCGAAGACTGAGGAAAGACGGGGAGAGATCCTGCCTGAGCGCATACTGTCCAAGACGGCTGAAGGCCATGTAGCAAGCGAACACGTAGCAGAAAAAGACTCCCATCCCCAGAATAAGGGTTTCCGGCAGGGGCAGGAAGGGCTTGCTGCCCGGTTGCTGAATGGTAAAGAGCAGCAAAGCGATGATGAGGTAAAGCAACTGACTATACATAAGTCCGTCTTCCTGGGTGGTGCTAAACGAATAACGCCAGCTTTTGAGACGACGGTACAGTCAAACGGTAGGGCGGGGTTGCGTCCCCGCCCAGACGCGCAACCCACAAAGTTTGGCGAGCCGCGAGCCTGGGCGGGGACGCAACCCCGCCCTACCGTGGATCGCTTATGTCGTTCAAAAGAGCGTACCTCTGCGCACACTACCTGTTTAGCACTACCCCAAAGTGAGAGCAAAGCCCGGCCGGTCATGGCTCAGCGGGTGAAGCGGATTTTTCCCTTCCCCAGAAGGTCGTGAAGATGCAGGATGCCTCGCAGGCAGCCTTCCACATCCACGACGGGCAGGATGGTGATGAGATGGCGCTCCATCACTTCCAGGGCTTCGGCTACGGATTTATCCGATGAAATTGTGCGGGGATTGGGCGTCATGACCTGATGAACCCGTTTTCCGGTGAGGGAATCGCCTAAAGCGTTGAAAGCCCGCCGCAGGTCTCCGTCCGTAAAAATCCCGACCACCTCGTCCCGAGGCCTTACGACAAGCGTTGCCCCCATGCCCTTTCGGGTCATTTCCACCAGGGCCTCGGGAACCGGGATCTCTTCCCCGACTCTGGGAATGTCGTCCCCCTGGCGCATCACTTCGAAGAGAGGCACCTGAAGCCGTTCTCCCAGATGCCCTCCGGGGTGGAAGCGATGAAAATCGCGCGCCTGAAAATTCCGAAGCTTGATCAGGGCCACGGCCAGAGCGTCTCCCATGGCGAGCATCGCCGTAGTGCTTGCCGTCGGGGCAAGGCCCAGAGGGCAAGCCTCGCGGGGGACTCCGGTGTAGATGGCAATATCGCTGTACTGGGCAAGAGTCGAAGAAAGATTTCCCGTGAAGGCGATAACTCGTGTGCCGATGTTTCGCAGGCTGGGAAGCATGATGTTCAGCTCATCGGTTTCGCCGCTGTTGGACAGGGCCAGAACGATGTCATGCTCGCGTACCATGCCGAGATCCCCATGCATGGCTTCGACGGGGTGCATGAAAAGAGCCGCGGTTCCCGTACTGCTCAGAGTGGCCACGATCTTGCGCCCGACCAGCCCCGATTTCCCGATGCCGGCAACGATCACCCTGCCCCTGGCCTCGTAGACCCACAGGGCGGCCTGCACGAAGGAATCCCCCGTGTGCTCGATGAGGTGCAGAAGGCCTTCCGCTTCGATCCGAAGAACTTCTTTCGCCGTCGAAAGAATGTCCTCCTTCCCGCAATGCGCAGGCATCACTTCACACCCCGGAGCCCCAAGATCATGAACTTTTCCCAAGTCCAACCATTTCTCCCTGACGTTTACCGCCTGAGTGCTTCCTTTCAGGCCTGATGCTGCTCGAAGCAATCCTTCCGTACCTGCTCCCGGAATTCCACGGGATACTCTCCGCTGAAACAGGCGAGGCAGAACGGGTGGCTGTCCTTCGTAGCATTGGCGCCTTCGAGGAGGCCGTCGAGGCTGAGGTACGTAAGTGAGTCGAGACCGATGAACTGGCGGATCTCCTCTACGCTGTGGGATGCGGCGATGAGCTCCCCTTTGGTGGAAAAGTCAATGCCGTACGGACAGGGGTGCCGGTGCGGCGGGCAGCTCACCAGCATGTGCACTTCCCGTGCCCCGGCCTCGCGAAGAGTGTTGATACGGGTTCGGGTGGTGGTGCCCCGGATGATGGAATCCTCGACGAGGATGACGCGCTTGTCGGAAAGCAGCTCCTTCACTGGATTGAGCTTAACGCGCACGCCGAAGTCCCTCATGGCCTGACTCGGCTGAATGAACGTGCGCCCAACGTAGTGATTGCGGATGACTCCCATTTCCAGAGGAATCCCCGAGGCCTCCGCAAAACCCAGGGCCGCGTAGTTGCCGGAATCGGGAAAAGGCATTACCAGGTCTCCGGTAAGCGACCCGCATTCCCGCGCAAGAAGATGTCCCAGGCGTTTTCGGGTCAGGTACACGTTTTGTCCGAAGATGTTGCTGTCCGGCCTTGCGAAGTAAATGAACTCGAAGATGCAGTAAGAGGGAGGGGCCTTCGGGAACGGGTGGAGCGAGCGCAGGCCGTTATTGTCGATAATGAGGATTTCGCCGGGGTCCAGGTCGCGAATGTAAGTGGCTTCAATGAGATCCAGAGCGCAGGTTTCCGAGGCGAGGATGTAGCTCCCGTTGAGCTGCCCGAGGCAGAGGGGGCGAAAGCCGCGGGGATCGCGTATGCCGATGAGCTTGTCCTTGGTGCACATGACCAGGGAATAAGCGCCTTCCACCTGAGCCAGGGCCTTGATGAGAGCCTCCTCGAGGCCGTATCTCAGATTTCTCGCCACCAGGTGCATGATGATCTCGGTATCCATGGTGGACTGAAAAATGGCCCCCTGGGATTCCAGCTCCCGGCGCAAACGGATGGCGTTGGTCACGTTGCCGTTGTGCCCGATCCCGTAGTATTCGTTGCCGTGAAAGACGACGAAGGGCTGGGCGTTGGCAAGCAGCGAAGAGCCGGTAGTGGAATAGCGCACGTGGCCGATGGCCAGATTCCCTTTCAGGGCCTTCAGAGTGTTCTCTCCGAAGACCTCCGAAACCAGGCCCATGTGCTTGTATTCCGTCACCTGGCAGCCGTCGGACACGGCAATGCCGGCGCTTTCCTGGCCTCGGTGCTGTAACGCATAAAGTCCGAAATACGTCAGCTTAGCCGCATCGGGATTTCCATAGACACCAAAAATACCGCACTCCTCCCGCTTGCTTGGCACATAGGGAGTGAGAGCGGCATGCAGTGAATCACAGTTCATGAGTTTTAACCATGCCTCCGGTTCTTCGAGCCTTCGATCACCTCTGGCTACGGACTGCTGCACTGTTTTACGCGCGGCTGCAATCCGGAATCAGTCGTCTGGTATTGATGCTGATGATATTCCTGCAAAGTTTTCACGTCCCAGTCGCCCCGCTGAAGCTCTTCCACCGCTTCGGCCATGGCTTTGGCGCCCGCGACGGTCGTCGTATAAGGGATGTTGTACACCAGGGTCGCCCGCCTGATTTCATAGGAATCCGAATGAGTCTTCTTTCCCAGGCTGGTATTGATCACCAGTTGGATTTCTCCGTTCTTGATCCGGTCTATCACATGAGGCCTGCCTTCACGGAGCTTGAAGACGGGTGAGGCCGGGATGCCATGATCTTTCAGAAAGGCAGCCGTCCCCGCGGTGGCGATGAGCCGAAAACCCAGATCTTTGAACTTCTGGGCCACGGGAAGGACCCCCGGTTTATCCCCGTCGTGGACACTCACGTAGACCGTTCCCTTCGTGGGGAGCTCATAACCTGAAGCCGCCTGAGCCTTGGCAAAGGCAATACCGAAATTGTTTCCGATCCCCATGACTTCACCCGTGGACTTCATCTCGGGACCGAGCAGAAGATCCACGTTGGGAAATCGCGAAAACGGAAATACGGCTTCTTTCACGGATATATGCCGGGGCTCCACCTCGGAATCGAATCCTAGCTCTTTCAGGGACTTTCCGAGCATAACCTTGGTGGCCAGTTTTGCCAAGGGAAATCCGATGGCCTTGCTGACGAAGGGAATGGTTCGGGAGGCCCGCGGATTGACTTCCAGGATGAAGATCTCGCCTCTCTGAATGGCGAACTGCACGTTCATCAGTCCGACCACGCCCAGTTCGGCGGACATGAGCTTCGTCTGCCGCTTGATCTCTTCCTGAACTTCCTTCGAAATGCTGATGGGAGGCAGCACGCAGGCACTGTCACCCGAGTGAATCCCGGCCTGCTCGATATGTTCCATGATACCGCCGATTACCGTCATCCGGCCGTCACTGATGGCGTCCACGTCGAGCTCGATGGCGTCTTCCAGGAACTGGTCGATGAGGATAGGGTGCCCCGGGGAAACGTGCACGGCGGTTTCCATGAATTTTCGCAGCATGAGATCGTCGTAGACGATTTCCATGGCCCTTCCGCCCAGCACGTAAGAGGGCCGTACCACCACGGGATAGCCTATGGTCGCGGCCGCCTCGATGGCTTCTTCCACGGTGAAGGCCGTGGCGTTTCGCGGCTGCTTGAGCTGCAGCTTCTGGAGCATCTGCTGAAAGCGCTGCCGGTCTTCGGCCAGATCGATGGCGTCCGGGGAAGTTCCGAGGATTTTGCCCCCGGCCTTTTCAAGAGGTACCGCCAGGTTCAAAGGCGTCTGACCTCCGAACTGGACGATCATGCCTTCGGGCTTTTCCGTCTCGAGAATATGGAGCACGTCTTCCCTGGTGAGGGGCTCGAAGTAGAGCTTGTCCGAAGTATCGTAGTCCGTTGAAACCGTTTCCGGGTTGGAATTGACCATGATGGATTCATAGCCTTCTTCCCGCAAGGAAAAGGACGCGTGGACGCAACAGTAGTCGAACTCGATGCCCTGCCCGATGCGGTTCGGGCCGCCACCGAGGATCACCACTTTCCGGCAGTCCGAGGGCCGTGCTTCGTCTTCGGTTTCGTACGTGGAATAGTAATAAGGGGTATAGGCTTCGAATTCCGCGGCACAGGTGTCGACCAGCTTGTAGACGGGCCGGATACCGTGCCGGAGCCGTTCCTGGCGTACCGTTTCCTCGTCCGTCCCCGTGAGCTGAGCCAGGCGAAGGTCCGAAAATCCCCAGGACTTGGCAAAGCGAAGCTGCTCCGGGTCCGCCGCGAAGCTTTCAAAAGAGCCGCAGTCCCGGATTTCCACTTCCAGATCGAGCATTTGTTTGATGTGGTGCAAGAACCAGGGATCGATGTAGGTGATCCGGGAGATCTCCTCGATGGAAAGGCCCAGTTTCAGTGCTTCGCCGATCTGAAAGAGGCGCTTGGAATTGGGACGCCGCATCTTTTGTTTGAGCTGTTCGAGGTATTCGCCGTTCGTGCCCGCGGGGGGATCGAAAAAACCGCAGTGGCCCGTTTCCAGGGAGCGGATGGCCTTGTGGAGAGATTCCTTGAAGGTGCGGCCGATGGCCATCGTTTCCCCCACCGATTTCATGGAGGTGGAGAGGAAGTCTTCCGTGCTGGGGAATTTTTCGAAGGTAAACCTGGGAATCTTCACGACGCAATAGTCGATGGTGGGCTCGAAGGAGGCTTTCGTCTCACGCGTGATATCGTTTGCGATCTCATCGAGGGAGTAGCCCACGGCAAGCTTCGCCGCGATTTTCGCTATGGGAAATCCCGTTGCCTTCGAGGCGAGAGCAGAGGACCGGGAGACGCGCGGATTCATTTCGATGACGACCATCTCCCCGTTTTCCGGGTTGATGGCGAACTGCACGTTGGAGCCGCCCGTTTCGACGCCCACTTCCCGCAGGATGGCGATGGAAGCGTCCCTCATTACCTGGTACTCTTTGTCGGTCAGGGTCTGGGCGGGAGCGACCGTTATGGAATCTCCCGTATGAACGCCCATGGCATCCATGTTTTCGATGGAGCAGATGATGACGACGTTGTCCATGTAGTCGCGCATGACCTCGAGCTCGAATTCCTTCCACCCCAGAACCGACTCCTCGAGCATGACCGTGTGGATGAAGCTGGCATCCAGGCCGCCCTGGGACAGCTCACAGAGCTCTTCCCGGTTGTAGGCGACGCCGCCTCCCGTGCCGCCCAGCGTGAAGGAGGGCCGCACGATGATGGGAAAGCCGATCTCCTGGGAAACCGTCTCCACTTCCGCCATGGTGCGGGCGATGCCGCTCGCCGGCACCCGCAGGCCGATCTTCTTCATGGCCTCCCGGAAAAGCTCCCGGTCTTCCGCCTTCTTGATGACATCGACCCGAGCACCGATCATCTCGACGCCGTACTTGTCGAGGATTCCCATATCGGCCACCCGAACGGCCACGTTCAACGCCGTCTGCCCCCCCAGGGTAGGGAGCAGAGCGTCGGGGCGCTCGCGGGCGATCACCTTGGCGACCGCCTCCGGGGTGATGGGCTCGATGTAGGTGCGGTCCGCCGTCTCGGGGTCCGTCATGATGGTGGCCGGATTGCTGTTTATGAGGACGATCTCGTAGCCTTCTTCGCGGAGGGCCTTGCACGCCTGCGTTCCCGAGTAATCGAACTCGCAGGCCTGGCTGATGATGATGGGTCCTGAACCTATGATGAGAATCTTGCGGATATCAGTTCGCTTGGGCATGAGCTCCTATTCCTCAGACCGAAGAGAACAAAAATGGGCAGCCGATACTTTTCCCGCTCCCATCCCCGTTCTTCAGCCGCTTGTTTTTCGCCTGTCTCCTTCTCCGACTTCCGGCCTTTATCCACCGCCTTCCGCTTGCGCCTCAGCCCTTCTTTTTCTCGATCAGCCGGGTGAAGCGCTCGAAAAGGTAAGAAGCGTCATGAGGGCCGGGAGAGGCTTCAGGGTGGTATTGAACGCTGAAGGCCGGCAATTCCAGATGTTCCATTCCCTCGCACGTATTATCATTCAGATTGACGTGGGTCAAACGCACCGCTCGATTGTCGATGGAGCCGGGGTCCACGCAGAATCCGTGATTCTGAGCGGTGATCTCCACTTTGCCGGTGGTGAGATCCTTGACCGGCTGATTGGCGCCGCGATGACCGAACTTGAGCTTGAAGGTCTGTCCGCCCAGGGCGAGCCCCAGGAGCTGATGGCCCAGGCAGATTCCGAAGACGGGACGTTTTTCCAGAAGGCTTCGAACGGTATTGATTACGTAGTGGAGCGGCGCGGGATCTCCGGGGCCGTTGGAAAGGAAGATGCCGTCAGGCCCGGTGGCAAGGATTTCCTCTGCGGTGGCGTGGGCAGGAAACACCATGACCTGGCATCCCGCTTCTTCGAGCTTTCGGAGAATGTTGTATTTGACGCCGCAGTCCAGAGCCGCCACCTTCAAGCCGGTATGGCCCGGTGTCCATGCAAGGGGCGCAGTATCCGGCTGTCTCCCCTGCTGCCAGCGGTAAGGCTTTCGGCAGGTAACGTGCCTGACGAGATCCACGCCGCAAAGCCCCGGATAGGCCTGCACTTCTTCCAGAAGCTGCTTCACGTCGTCCGTGTCCGTGGCGATAATCCCCCGCATGGCCCCACCCACCCGAATGTGGCGCGTGAGAGCCCGCGTATCGATCCCTTCGATGCCGATCTTGTTGTATTCATTCAAAAAATCCGCCAGGCTCCTATTGCTCCGCCAGTTACTGGCAAAGTCCTGGTATTCCTTCACGATAAAGGCTTCCACCTGAACCGCTTCCGATTCCATATCCTCGTCGTTGATTCCGTACGTTCCGGTTAGGGGGTACGTCATGGCGACGATCTGCCCCTTGTAAGAGGGGTCCGTCAGAACTTCCTGATAACCGGTCATGCTCGTATTGAAGACTACTTCACCCAGGGCACGCCCATGGCCGGCAAAGGCGAAGCCTCTAAAAACCGTTCCATCTTCGAGGAGAAGGAGTGCTTTGGTTCGCTTCCAAGGAGAGGTCATAATATTTCCTCATGATGCCGGGCTCGCCCGGTCTTTTCTATTCTCGTCTCCCTAAGCCTACGGGAGGATTTTTTCAGGAATATCGCACCTGAACGCAGGGATGGATTGAATCATATCCGCCTTTGGCCGACTGCCGTGGGCCGAACATAAATCGATCTATTGTAACGATAAATTTTGAGTTGGCAACTGATTTCATCCGGATTGGATGATTGGCGCGGGCTACCGGCATAAGACGGGGCAGGCCTAAGGCGGAGCTTGCGTGTTCACCGCAGAGGCGCAGAGGACGCAAGGAAAACGCAGAGAAGATTTAGAGATTTCCAAGAGCTTTTCTCTGCGCTTCCTCTGTGTCCTCGGCGCCTCTGCGGTGAAGAAAGCTCAGCCGCCGTCCGTTCAGAGTATATTGAAAAGCTCGCCTTTATGTAGGGTCAAAAGCTGCTGCAAATCCTCCGGCGTATCCACCCCGACCGTGTCCTTGGGGGACAGCGCCACCTGGATCGCATAGCCCTGTTCGATGACGCGAAGCTGCTCCAGTTTTTCCATCTGCTCCAACTTTCCGGGAGGAAGGGTTGTAAAGGTCTGCAGGAATGCATGACGGTACGCATAAAAGCCAAGGTGCTTCAGGAAGGAAACGGGCGTGCTTCCGGCATCGCGATGGCACGGAATGGGAGCGCGGGAAAAGTAGAGGGCCTTTCCCGTTTCACCCACCACGACTTTGACCACGTTGGGATTCAGATATTCCTTCTCGTCTTCGGTCGGAAAAGCGAGAGTCGCCATCGGACAATCGGGAAAGTCCTTCAGTGCCTGGACGAGGCGCTGGATCATGGCCGGCTCCACGAGAGGCTCGTCCCCTTGAATGTTGACGACAATGTCTTCGGCTGCAAGCCCGAGAATCCGGCACGCTTCGGCCAGACGATCCGTACCGCTGGGATGGTCGCTTCGCGTGAGAACCGCTTCGCCTCCGAAGGCTTTGACGGCGTTCATTATCCGCTGATCCTCCGTTGCGACCAGCACCCGGTCCAAAAGAGGCGTCCGGCGAGCGCGCTCATAGACATGCTGAATCATGGGCTTGCCGAAGATGTCCGCCAAAGGCTTGCCGGGATAACGACTCGATTCATAACGAGCGGGAACGATACCCACAATCTGCATGGATCTTCCTTGTCCGAGGTCCTTGTTTGCTGCCCTGGCCTGTTGTCTCTGGAAGAATGGTCAAAAAAGGAGCACGGAAAGATTTTACCTGCGCGAGAAATTAATGTACATCTGAATCTTGGCTCTCCGTGACCTTGGCAGCCTGTCGTGGAATAGCTTTCAAGTCGGCAAGCCAGTGTTACCCCCCTTTTGAACAACGTCGAAGATCGAGGATGCATCATGCTCCTTTTTGCTAGCAAGTTAAAGAAGTTGGCCGACAAAGAAACCCGTGTGGTTACGGTCTTGAGAAAGGATGCTTACGGATCGCTGCCGCCGGGCAGCTATGTATTTATCGAATCGTATTGCGAGGAGAAAAACTGTGATTGCCGCAGAGTTATGATCTCGGTGCTAGGAGAAGATATCGACAAGATACTCGCGACGATCAGCATGGGATTCGATCTGGAAGGATACGATGAAGGACCCTTTCTGGATCCCTTGAACATCCAGTCCAAGCATTCCAAAGACCTCATGAAGCTCTTTCTCCACGTGATCAATACGGACCCGGATTACGCGGCTCGCCTGCAGCGGCACTACGTTTTGTTCAAGGAAAAAATCGAGGGGAAGCCTTACAGGGGAAAGCCTTTCGAAACACCCGGCCTGGTCGAGCGAGTCGAAAAGCCCATAAGGATACGGGACATTTTCAAATCCAAACCGGTCTCGAAAAGCATTTCCAAACCGGGACGCAATGAGCCCTGCCCCTGCGGCTCCGGCAAGAAGTACAAGCAATGTTGTATGGCTTCCTCGAAGGAAGATGAAAATAAAGGGCCAGGCAAGCAAGCAGCTCAAGCCTCCCCCCGTAAAACCGGGAAAAAAGAGACGGAGGCAACCGGGGAGGACACGGTCGGAAAGGAAGACCTCGAGGAAGCCAGGCTCCTGATAAGCTATCTCGAAGAAAGCTTGCGGCTGAAAAGACCGGACCCCGTGGCGGATCAGTATATCGATAAGGTTATCAAGGAAAACCCGCTTCTTGCCTTCCCTCTGCTCCAGCTCTTGCTTGAAGACCTTGCTCCGGATGGAACGTCACGGGAGATGAGCCCAACTTACCAGGCATGCATGGTCCTGCTGGGACACACATTGACGGAAATCAGGTTTTCGGTCGAGAGAAACCGGCAGTGGGCCATCGATGCGGCACGGCTCATCCAGGAGGAGATCGCGGACAGAGCCTTTAAAGTGGAGGTGGACGTCCGGGTCCAGAGCGATCTGGTACAGGCGCTTCACGACGCCAAGCTGGAGGTCCATCCCGGGATCAAGGCGAAAAGTGAAGAGATTGCTGAATACTACGGCCGTTTCACGATGCACAAGGGGGCACCGGATCTGGATAGCCTCTTCGATGCTATCGTTGCCGAAGGTCCCGACAACTCTTTCTCGATGTTGGAGCATCTTACAGCCGAGCTCGATCTCCTGCCGTTGGAAGGACACCTGGGAACGGCCGTGCAGATGGCCGGAGCACGGAACCCGCTCATCCGCGAGCTTGCGGCGCTCATGCTGCTCCACGAAAACCACGAGGTGCGTGTCCCCCTCCCTGCCTTCTTTATGGAGCTGGTCGACCCGAAGAATTTCAGTCCCGTGACCTTGCGGCGTATGATCGGCATTCGCAACTGGGTTCTCCCGGCGGAGCGTCCTCCCCTGGATGCGCTCATCAAGAAGGTCCGTGCGGCACAGGTGGAATGTGCGCCCATGCCTCCGGTTCAACGCGTCAAGATCCATGCTTCTCCCTTTGACGGCTCCGGTGTCCAGGGAATATGGAACATCGTCGGAAAGAAAGGAGGACATCGGTTTCTCTCGGTTTTGCTGAAACAGACCTGGGGAATCCGTGATGTGACGGGGATCGATCAGTTGGCCAGGAAGGAAGTGGAAGCTATTCTTCACGATCTTGACCGGAGCACGATGGTCGAGACTATCGAGCAGTCTTACATGGACCGTGCGCTCTCACATTTTATACACCTGGGGCAGCAACAGGGCAAAGTACCCCGGGCCGGCCTGGTATATGTGGCCGAGGCAATGGGCAGTGAGTACTGGACACCGCGGGAGCTCGTAATGGGTGAAGAAATTGCCGCACTGGAAGAGAGCGTAAATCCTCGATACCTCACCCCGGAAAATATCTCAAAAGTCTTGAAGGCCAGCCGAAGCTGGCCCGAAAGAGAGCGCTTTGCCTCTTCATGGTTTGAAGACGACTCCCGTGTGGATACAATCCTTCAGAGCATTCCGGGCCTCTCTACCCGTTCAGTTTCTAAGAAGCTGGGACAAGCGACGAAGCTGATTCTCGATGAAATCATCGAGGACAAATACAATATCTGGGCTGAGCGCCTCCTCTGGATGGCCCTGTGGGCCAAAGCATGCAGGAATCCCAGTCCGCTGCCCTGGGAAGATTTCTTTATCGTTGCACGGGAATTCAGCCGGGGCACTCCCTTAAATGAGATCCCACTGCTGGTCGCTGCTGCCGAAAGATCAGTTTACTCCGGATTGCAGCGAATGAAGGTCCTGCCCAAATGATTTCTCGCAATGGTGCAAAGCTTACCTTTTGAACCTCCAAGAGCACGAAGAGCACAGAGGAAGGCAAGAGCATGAACGAAATTCAGCGCATCCGGGAATCATCCCAATACCTGGCCACTCTTCTGCGTCGCAGTCCTGAATTTGTGGAATGGCTCACGGAGGGCAGGAATCTATCCCGGCGATATCCTTTGATGGAGCTCTACCAGGATCTGCAGCGCTCCATCGGAAAGAGCTCATCCTTCGGCGAGGTTCTTTCCGCGTTTCGCCTGTTCAAGCAACGGCATTTTCTTCGCATCGGAGGACGTGACCTCGTAGGCTGGGCAGATCTGAGTGAAACCACAGCACAGTTGAGCGACCTTGCCTCCGTGGCCTTGCAGGTGGGCTTGGATGTTCTCTCCGCTCATCCTGAATGGTGGGCGGGGGAAGATGGCAAGGCGGGCTGGGAGCGAGCCCGTGAAGGCTTCAACCTGGTCGTTATGGGGCTGGGTAAGCTTGGCGGGCATGAGCTCAACTATGTTTCCGACGTGGACCTGATTTTTCTCTACTCCCTTGCCGAAGGGGTGGATACTGAATGCCCCGACATAGGAGAAGAAGGAGAAAGCGGGAGCGCCTGCTCCGAAGGCCTTTTTCTGGTGAGCAGGCTCTGCCAATGGCTCTCTCGCCTGCTGGCGGAGCAGGTCGAAGGAGACCGGGTCTTTCAGGTAGACCTCAGGCTGCGGCCTCGAGGGAAGGATGGGGCACTGGTTCCGTCCGTGGCTGCCGCCTCGGATCACTATCTGCACAACGGGCGCCCCTGGGAGCGGCAGATGCTGCTGAAAGCAAGGCCCGTTGCCGGTGTTCGCTCTCTTGGCACCGCCTTTCTGAAGGAGGTGCGTCCCTTCGTCTTCCGGCGCTTCCTCGATTTTCAGGCTCTCGATGAGCTGCGGCTCATGCGGGACCGGATTCTTGCCGAAGGGGTAAGGCCCGGCCCCGACTGGCAACAATTCGACGTGAAGCTGGGCGTGGGTGGAATTCGGGAGATCGAGTTCCTCGTCCAGTCATTGCAGCTCATCTATGGAGGGCGCCACACGGAGCTAGACGAGCCCAACACCCTTCGTTGCCTCGAACGGTTGAAGAGCTTCAAGTTATTGTCTTCCCGGGTCGTGGAGGAATTGAGGGAATCCTACGCCTTCCTTCGCCGGGTGGAGCATTGGGCCCAGCTCGACCAGAACAGACAGACCCAAAAGATCCCTCAATCGGAAGAAGCAAGAAAGCGCCTGTCTCTCGCCTTGGGCTTCGGCGGCGATGAGAAGCTGTTTTTCGAGAAGCTGGAAGACTGTTGCACCATTGTCCATGGCCATTTCATGGACCTCTTTCATGCCGGGGAGGGCGCCGGGAGCCTCAAGTCCCGCGCCGCAAAATCCGAGGAGCTGATGGAATCAGCAGAGCCGCTGGATTCCAGAGGCAGCTCTGGCGGCGAAGCGGATTTTCTTCAGGCTTTCCCCCCTGAATCGATGTCTCGTCTGCAGGGGCATCTCGGTCTCTTTCCTCCCTTCGTACAAGAAACGATCTTTGAGGTCCTGAAGAAATTCGCCCGCCCGAGCTGCCCGGAAGCTGCAGAAAAGGTCCTGCTACGCCTGGAGCGCTATTTTAGCCGCGTGATCAAACGCCCGGGGCTCATGAAGGTTTTTCATACATCCGGCGTCTGGCTCTCCGATTTTTGCCGGGGTATTGCCCGAAGCGAGCTGCTTTCCGAGCTGCTGGCCCATCATCCGGGCCTCGTTGAAGGAATCGCGACGGTCTCCGGGGGATGCCCGGATACCAAAGTCTGGGAGTCAACGAGCATGCGGCTTCTGGAGCGCTCCGACGATTACGAGGGGAGCCTCGAGTGGCTTCGGCGCCTCAAGAACGAGCGGTTTTTACAGTTAATCCTGGCGGACCTTCGAGGCGACTACGGCCCTGAAGACATCGAACGGGAGCTCAGCTCCCTTGCCGATTTCGTGATCAAAAATACCTATGAGCGCGTTTGCCGAAGCCTTCCCGTGGAGCCGGATCTCCCGCTTTCCGTTCTGGGACTTGGAAAGCTCGGGAGCCGCGAGATGAGCTACCTCTCGGATTTGGATCTCGTTTTTGTCTATGATCCGCAACCGGGAGAGCCCAGGGATAAGATTCCGCCCGATGTAATCCGGTTGATCCAGCGCTTCATGCGCATGCTGAGCACTCCGCTCCAGGAGGGCCCGGGCTACGAGGTGGACGCCCGCCTGCGGCCGACGGGAAATTACGGCACTCTGATCGTAACTCTGAAAACCTGGCAGGAATACTACGCAGGCCAGGCCGATTTGTGGGAAATCCAAGCGCTCCTCCGCCTGCGCGCCGTTGCCGGAAATCGAGAGCTCGGCCTTCGCATCGAAGAGCTCGCTCAAGAAATCTGCTACCAAAAAAGAGACCCCTCCGCGGTCTGGTGGCGCCTGTGCCACCTGCGCGGACGCATGGAGCGGGAGAGAGCAGAGGAGAAAGGCGATGTCATCGACCTCAAGCTGGGTCAGGGAGGCCTCGCCGATATAGAATTCCTTGTTCAGGGCCACCTTCTAGTAGAAGGCTACGCCAATCCCCTGCTGAGGAATCCCTCCGTTCGGTTTGCCCTGGGAGACGTGGCGGAGTGGATCTCCGGTGCTTCCAATCATTCCCGTGATGCTTCCAGCAAGAGCTCGGGTGAGGCACATATACCCTCCCCCGGCAAGCCCCATGGCGAAATCAATATCGCTACCGATGTCTCCGTTTCCTTCGATGCCATGAGATCCCTCGATCACCGGTTGCGCCTTCACACCAATCTGACATCCTCCCGTCTGACTCCCGCCCGCTTCGAATCCCTTCAGGCCATCGGCCTATGGCCTCCCGCGACGGGAAAAAATCCCGTTGAAACCTGGCAGGACCTGCTACGCCTGCGCCGTCGCGTGCGAGCGGTTCTACAGCGCTGGTGCCCCGATCTTTAGCGCCGCGTACGCAGGCTGATTGCGCAATACTTGGTGGAAAAAGAGCATAGCTTGGTCAAGCACTTGTGATGGAGCAGAAAATGAAGATCTACCTTGCGGGTCCGCTGTTCACCGAAGCGGAAAGGGCATGGCTCACCGCTCTTAAGCAACAGATAGAAGAGCGCGGCAGAAGTAATGGCGAAAACACGGTTGTCATCTGGCCTTGGGAGCTCTTTGCTCCTGGAGAAGTTGAATCCCTGGGATGTAATGCCTCAAAAGAGATTTTCCGCCGGTGTCGAGATGCCTTGGAGGAATGCGATACCGTCGTCGCCCTGCTCGACGGGCCGTTGGTAGACGATGGCACGGCATGGGAAATTGGGTATGCATACGCCCGAAAGAAAAGAATCATCGGCATTCGGACTGACATTCGCAGGATTGGTGAATGTGACGGTGCTTGCGCTAATGCAATGATCGAACATGCCTGCGAACGGGTGGTTAAAGGGGTGAAAGAGCTATTACAGGCGCTGATTTGAAAAATGGAGCATCTCGGTGACAATTTTTCTTGAACATCTCAAAAAGATCAACCACGAGCATCTGCATTCAATCTGGAAAGCGGCTCAGACGGGCGATATCGAGTCGTTACCGGAGGAAGACAGGCAGATTGCCGCTCTCATGCTCGAACATGAGGAGTACCATAATCAATTCGAGATGGCTGACGTTCTGCACGCCACAAGTACGATGTCGAGTCCGAGGTGAACCCTTTTCTTCACATCATCTTGCACCAGATTATCGAAAATCAATTGAAAGAGAGAAACCCCATTGAGGTCTTTCAGTTTTTCAATGCAATGCGGCAGAACAAAGTATCTCGGCATGAAGCCATCCATTGCATCGCAACAATTTTTTCTTACCTGTTATACGGTGTCTTAAAAGAAGAGCATCCTTTTGATCTGGAAAAATATCGATCCTTATTAAAGCGCCTAAAAAATAAAAAGCCCGACAAGATAATACCTGCGCTTGATAAAGCATTCCATTCTTAAATTGTAACATAATGTCAACTAATACATTAAGATGGTTTTGCTTAGATCGAGATTATCTTTAATCACATAAAGATCGTTTCGACTTGGTTAAGATCATTTCAATGATTCCTGATTGACAATGCAGTTCAAAATGGGTAGATTAAGTTGACTATAGATTATTGAATTGGTATTTTTGGGGGTGGAATCCATTTTTTAAAAAAAGGATATAAAACATGAAATCACTAACGGAACTGGTAACAGAGGTGCTGCTGACCCAATCTTCACAGCGCGTGATGTCCAACGATGAAATCAGGGATCTTTTGACAGAAACTTTCCGAACTATGCGTCAGCTCCAGCTTTCAGAGCGCGGAGTAAGCGTTGAGGAAAGCAAGGAAGAGAAACAACCGCCATTGGCTTCCGAACAACCAACCAGCACCCGGCAAATTCAGCCCCCGACGCCGGAACAAGAAGCCCAGCTTCCCGTGCCCGTTGTATCTCGGGAGCTCGCAGAGCTAAGGAAGAACCCCATGGATTCAATTTTGAAGGATAAGATTATCTGCCTCGAATGTGGTGAGGAATTCAAGCAGTTGTCTCACAAGCATCTGGCAATTCATGGGCAATCACAAGAAACCTATCGGGAACAATATGGATTCTCGAAGAAACAGCCTCTGGCGGCTTACTCTGTGACCGAAGCGCGAAAGAAAAGAGTTTTAGACTCTGGGTTAGCGGACAAAATGAAAAATGCTCGACGTGCCAAGCGGGAAGGATCGAGTGAACAAACGCCTGCAGCGGCGGAGCAAGGCTGATTGATCATAAAAATGTGATGGGCTATCTCTCGCATTCCCGAGGATGATACGGTTGCACCGCCAATCCGGATACGCTGGCACCATATCTACGCGGGGCCTCTTCCCAGCGATGGCGAGAGCGCCCCTTGTCGCTTTGATCTGATATCGAGAAGAAGGGCATGGGAAAGAAACCGCGACACACGATGTTTGGGATAACGTGCTGTCCAAAACTTATGATCTATAATAAATTTGATACGAGATGCCACCCAACCGAAAGAGCCACAAGGAGCAGTCCCGCGAATTGCACGTCTCAACCTCGGAACGAAGGCCAGCCATGCAATCCAGACATTTCTCCGTAATCACCGTCAGGAGGTTTTCGTCCTTGGGCTCTTCATTTTCAAAACGGAAGGGGTGCAGCGGACAACGCACCGATGTACAGGCAAGGACTTCCTGCTTCCGATCTTCGCAACACCAACGGCAATGATCAAGGATAGCACATCGTGGAATGAATGTGAGCTGCCTGGGTGGTCTACGTTTCATAATTCCAAAAGCGATTATTCAAGGCATTCTGTATCTCAATAGCAATGATATCGACCAAAGATTGGGGAAAGCCAGCACAAAAGAGTGCGTCACACCGAATGAGGATAACAGGAAATTTGGGCATGTGAAAAACGACATGCAGCTCCATTCTTATTAGCCTTTTATAGAATGAATTGGCATAGATCAACCGAATTGCCTTCTTAAAATATCGATAAATCTTTGTTCAATACCATCGATGACCTTAATAATTCTCTCGCAATCTCCAATGTAACCTTTCTCTTGAAGAAGAATATAAAAACACTTCAAGGAAGGTGGGCATGTGACATAATACTGTGGCTCAGTCATTAATTTTCTAAGTATGAAATCCTCAAAAAATTGAAAAAAGTACATAGGATGAATGCGTGATGGTGTAATGACATCTTCATGAGTGTAGCGATAAATGAAATCCAGGAAGAATTCTATATTGTGCGCCAAATTCTGACTGTGCTCAGTTGCTCCCTTCGAAATAAGCCAATTTTGATATCGTTCTATGATGGCTTCCTGCATTGAAAAGAAGAACTCCTCCCACTCATCGTAATCCGTGCCATTCAGAACATACTGATCCATTTTATATAGTTTATCGATTGCTTGACGATCTGGCTCATCTGGAGGGATTGGTTTGGTTGACAAATTCAATCCCGCGTAATTGAAAGGCGCTATCATGTGGCTCATCTCTTTTCGAATGAACATGATGGTCGGCGGGAAAGTCGGTTGAATGTCATCAGGGAAGAGGTAGTCTTTCCTTTCAATCATTCGGTCGAAAAGCTCGTTGGCAGCATGGTCGTCCATGTTGAACTTGGTCTTGATGGCCTCCACTATTTGGCTTTTCTGTTCAACATTCCTGTCGGAGACCTTGCTCGTAAAGTTCCAGAGCATCATCGAGATATTCATGATCTCATTGAGCTCCTCAATTCCGCCGCCCTTGGCATATTCCATAATGGGCTTCGCATATTCCATCGTTGCTTGACTGATTGAAAGCGGACGAAATCCTTCGGGGGCTTCGATCTCCCCCATCGGTAGTCTGGGGATGAACTGCACTGATACTCCAGCTCTGGACTTTGCTGTTCGGGTTTGGCTCTTCTTTTCCTTCGACTCGGCACGTCGTTTTTCAATCGCCTTTTTGTCTTTCTTCTTTGCCATACGGAGGGTCTCCACTTAGTATAGGTCCACATAAGAAAGTGTACAAATCATCTCCTGGTGGATGTTGGCTTTCTTTTTCGCCTGGTTTTCTCTTGCTCCCCGTGCGGAACCGAGTACGATAGAAGTTTCCTCTCTTCGTTATCGCGGACAAACACGACAATGCTGTTCGTTCTCAAAGCAGTTTCGTACTGTTGGGACAAACTTGCCTGGTTTTCTCCCTTCAGGTCGGCCTTGAAGTCCTCGTAGGGGTAAGCATAGATCCGTTGTTCCTGGATATCGTAGAGCATGACAGGGCGTTTATCCGCAAATTTCTCGTAGAGCCTCAAGATATTGTGCCACTGCGCGTAGACGATCTCCAGGTATTCATCGTATTCGGTATTGGTTTTAGTCGGATTCTTCATTTTGATAGCCATCTCGATTCGTTTCGGAAGAAGACACGCGAGCACGATCCCCTTCCAGATTGGACGTCGAGCTCATCTTGATCACACAAACGCCCATTCGTTGGGATCTCACAACGGGATGCGCATCTCATCCCCAAAGAGGTGCTCGAAGGCGTACTGAGCACACGGTAATTCCTCCTCGCCAATCCCTCGGCCAGAAAAGATCTTCATGCGAAGCGACGTATTCATTCGTCTTTTATGTCCAGCACCCCACGGTATAAGGCATTCGAAGCGAAAAGTGGTCACATGTGGACACAACTCAAAGATAGGCATCATTTGTTCTTGAAGTGAAAAATGTACACCCACGAACGCTTCTCACTCGGGACGATTTTCTTCATGGCCCTCTCGGCTTCCTCCTCGGTGGCTCCGCTGGCAACGATCAGTCCCTGAAAAATCGCGAACCAGCCGCTGTTGATTCCCATCTTTCGAAATTCCTTACCGTAATGACGCGCATGGCTCCTTTCCATAATCTGATGGGTGCAGATCTTTTGGAGCAACGGTCAAGTCCGAGAGCCTGACGGCGTAAACCCGGGCCGCGCAAAGAATCGCAGCCTACTGAACATTACTCCAAAAGATCTGCTTTCCTCCTCTCCTGTTGTCTGAGCTCGAATTCAACGAATTTCTCGAATTGAACGAATTGGTCGGATTGAACTCATCTGACTAATCCGACCAATTCGTTCAATTCGAGAAATTCGTTGAATTCGAGCTCAGACAACAAGAACCAGTGTTGCTCCAAAAGATCTGCACCCAATTCTGAAGCAATTTTATCGAGAAGCAACAAAGACATCTTCCAGAGTTTTGGCATCGAGAAGGTTTTCCCCCCACGCGTCCAGCTCGGAAACACTGGCTGTGTCGATGCGCTGTAGGATCTCGTCGGGTAGAGCCCCAAAACGCTTCTTCAACTGACGCTTGAGCATTTGGGCTCTTCCCTGCTGCGCTCCCTCCTTAATTCCCTCCTTAATTCCTTCCTTAATTCCTTCCTTAATTCCTTCCTTAATTCCTTCCTTAATTCCCTCTCGTTTCCATGCCTCGGTCCAGTTCCTAGATCGTTCCGCCAGCATACTTCTCACCTCCTGCAAATTGCGCACTTCGGGCAATCCCACCCCCGGAAGCCTTCCGGGAAGCAGCACTCTCCTGATCCAGACGGTGAACGCCCGCCGCAAGGAGCCCTGTTCTTCCGCATCCAGCCAGATAACCAGGCATTCCACCACCCGCTGGATATCTTCGGGTGCGCGGCTGTTTTCCATCCGAAAGAGCGCGGCCGCAAGGTTTCTCAAGGGCTCCAGAGTGCCTTCGCCATACGCTCCCTCGTCCAGCACCAGGTATTTCATCGCGGGGCGATAGATCTCCAGGCCTCTCGGGGCTTCCTCGATCAGCTCTTCCACGGAAAGCAGCGCATTCCAGCGGGGCTCACCATTGTAGAGAACCAGGGGCAGCACAGGAGAAAGCTTTTCTCCCGCCTTCACCCAGCCGCTTTTTATCAAGTCCTGGTAGAGAAGACTTACATAAGCCATGATCCGGACCGCCATGAAAGGATCGATGCTCGATTGAAACTCCAGGAGCAAATAAACGTAGAGCCAGCTTCCGCGGAGTCGTACCCGCCAGATTATGTCATCCTCCCGGTCCCGCAGATCGTCACTCACATAGCTTCCGCTCACCTTTTCCAGGGTTGCGAAGTCCACCTCCTTCACCCATTCTCCCTCCACGAAGCCGCTGATCAGGTCTCTCACCATTTCGGGGTGGGAGAAGAGGTGCTTGTAGCTCCCGTCATGGTCGGCAGCCCATCGAGCGGCCGGGCTTTTTCGCTTCGCTTTTCGTCTCGCTTTCCATTCTGCTCCTTTACTCATCAGCCTAACCTCTTCGGCACCCGGCGAGTAAGCCGGTTTATTCCTTTCGTAACTTTCCAGGACCATACTGGCTGAGCTTTTTTTCACCGCGGAGGCGCAGAGGACGCAAAGAAAACGCAGAGAAAAGCTCTTGGAAATCTCAATCTCAAAGCTCCTCTGCGTTTTCTTTGCGTCCTCTGCGCCTCCGCGGTGAGCACACAAGCTCTCCCGCGATCTTCTCATCCACTCTCCAGTATCTTCCTGGTTGCTTCGAGTCTTCTGCCTACTTCTTCCGTATCGACGACCATTTCCATAAATCCAACCTGCTTGCTGTACACTTCGGCGGGAATGGCCCCTTTCACTTTGGGCTCCAGGATATGATATACGGGGAGTCTCAACGAGACTCCCGCCAATGGACCGGCAAAACTGGGGTCACCGACGCTCACCGTCCTGGCCGCGACTTCGGCCAGCTCCATGTTGGCGGATCCGAGGACCACCACAAGGTTTTCGGCTCCCATTTCCTCGGCCAGCCTCTTGATGGCGGCCTGGTTCTCCGAGTCCATTGCTCCAGCGGACGTTCAGACGAAGCATTCCGTGACCGTGTAGACCACTTCAGCACCGGCTGCCTTCATGCATTCCGCGATGGCGGGGCCCGGCACACCGTCCCTCTCCCCGAAAATGATGACTCTTTTTCCTTCAAACATCGTATCCATCTCTTTCCACCTTCCTCTCTCTTGAGAACTGAAGCTCAACGCTTTCTTGGATTCTTCTCGATCAGGAAAGACAATCCGTCGGAGAGCTGGGACATTCTCCCAAGGAACAGGCTTCCCTTGGCGATGAACATGGCGTTTTTCATCTCTCCGCGCTTTATGCCGTCGATGGCATGTCCCAGGAAGGGGACCGCAGCCGGTATGTGGCCTTGAGTGGGAGAAAATCCGGGCATGCCGTGATCGAGGACGAAGCGGTCTATTTCCTTGCGGTCTATTTCCTTCCTCAAGGCCGCGAGAGCGGCGATCATCCGGTAGTTGTTCAACGGCACGTTGCCGCTTCCGGCTGGGACCGTGACTTCCGGATTGTGCAATTCGGTTGCGTACTTGTCCACGTCCGCGACTTTCATTCCCATCCTGTCCAGGGGCTTCAGGACCAGGGCTTCCATGATCTGCTGCTGCGCCGATCCGGAGCCGATGTCGTGCTTGCCGATGCTGTCCAGCCGGATAATGGGGCTTTCGCCGTCGTCTTCGGTCACCAGGAAGGCAACGGCACCCAGCACGTCTTCGAGGATGGGCATGTCGTTGGCGATATGGCCTTTGAACTTCATGCCCAGCTTGGCCAGGCAGCCTCCGCCTACCACTGCGACCTTCTTGAATACTCCCGCCTTAACCAGGGCGGCAGCGTGGACCAGGGCATAGATGGGGCTGACGCAGAAGGCTTTGACATCACAGCCCGTCGCGTTGACGCAGCCGCACATTTCCCCGATGGCCTTGGAGAGGCTTCCTCCTCCCCTGTTGTAGCGGTCTCCGACGGCTTCTTCAGAACAGCCCAGGATGAAATCCACGTCCTCGGGGACAAGAGCCGCTCTCTTCAGAAGATGCCTCAACGCCAGAGCCCCTGAAGTCTTGGTCATGAGATTTTCGAGCAGTATGGGAGCGGTCAGGGACTCGTCCTGATCGTGATGCCGATGGAAACAGCCCGCCAGACGGCCGTTGTGGTAGAGGGGGAGCGAGGCCTGATGGGCGATCTTCTCCCGGATTTTTTCCAGCTCGACACCCGCGGCGATTTTCTTCGCCAATTCCTCTTCGCTCCAGAAAGGATTTCCCTTCAGCGCCTGCAGAAAGAGCGGTGCCGCCTCTTTTTCCAGCCAGAGGAGATCGAAATCGTCGGCAAGCTTCATCAGTCCGATGAATTCTTCCTCCGGGACGATCTCACCATATAGTCCGGACCGCGAAGCGCCTTTCAGAGGATGTCCGTACCACGGCTGCTCGATGCCGTTCAATCGATCAGGATGAAGATTTCCGATGAAGACCTGGTTGGGCGGATATGCGACCGCTTCCTCGAAGGACCTTAGATGCCCCTCGAGTGCCTCCAAAAGAGGCTCCCCACTGGCGGCCAAATCCCGGCTCGGCTTAGATCCGTGCCGGACAAAGCCGGGCACATGAACGAGGACATAGGCACACGTCTTTATGATGGGCTCAGGCATGGCTCGATTACTCCTCTATCTTCTTCGAGCTTCTTCAATCCTCTTCGAAGACCTTCTGTCCTTCAATCTTTGTTCCCAGGGCACGCAGGGCTTTTTCCACCAGGCGTCGCCGCAGGGCCTTTTCCTCTTCCTTCGATTTGCTCGGATCGCCCAGGGGATGAGGAATGGCGATTGCAGGGACAATTCTGTTGGCCCCGACGGTTTTGGATATCGGAACGATACTGCAGATATGCACCGTCGGAATGCCCGCTCTTTCTATTTCCTTTGCCATCGTTGCGCCGCAACGAGTACAGGTCCCTCAGGTGGAGCTGATGATGACGGCTTGAACACCATCCCGGATGAGATCCTTCGCAATTTCGTGGGCAAAAGTCCTGGCGCTCGCCACCGAGGTCCCGTTTCCCACGGTGGCGTAGTAGTACGGGTAAAGCTTACCGATGACTCCCTCCCGTTCCAGATCCCTTACCACATCCAGGGGCAGCACACGGTGAGGGTCGGCATTGGCGTAGGTGGGGTCGTAGCCCCCATGTGCCGTCTCATGGGATTCGGGGGTCAAACGATCTACGCCCCCGATATCGTATCTTCCGAATTTCGAAGCGCTCGAGGATTCGATGCGATCCGGGTTACCCATGGGCACGATCCCTCCGCTGGTGATGAGGGCGATGGTTGCCTCGCCGAGTCGATCCACCGGAGGTAACGGAGCCACCCGATCGAATATCGGCATGGGATACTCGGTTATGAAGGGCTCCCCTTTAATTTTCCGCAGGAGCATTTCGACTGCTCTCGCCGCGCCCGTTTCTCCCGCGAAGTAGTTTTTGCGAATGCCCCTGGGAATGTATCCCTCTTCCTCGGGAGACCCGACGGGCTCTCCTCTTGCGAGCTTCAGGACAAGCCGCGCCATCTTTTGAGCCGCATCCTTCATCCCCAGGGTCGTTGCCTGTGTACCGACGAGATAGACCGACTTCTTGTACAGCTCGACAGCGGGGTTTTCGGGAAACATCCCCGCCACGGCAGGAATCCCCAGCCGGCGCTCCACCGCCTCGCATATGCTCCCGCACGCAATGCCGTACCTTCCCGCGTTGAATGCCGGTCCGGCCAGTACCAGCTCCGGCCCGTAGCCTTCAATCAGGGAAAGAACGGCCTCCGTTGCCTGTTCCATTCGTTCATTGAAATAGTTGTCGCCGCAGATTACCGTTCCGACGATTTCGACCTCGGAGCCAAGAATCCGCTGGAAAAGAGCTCCGGGACCAACGGCGCCGTCTCTGCGCGTGGGCCCGGTATCGGCCTTGTCTTCTCCGCCGATCTGGCCGAAGAATTGATTCAGATAATGGACCGCTTTGATTCTGGCTCCCATTACAGCCTCCTATCTTTGTCCTTCCGCATCCTTCTCATCCTTCTCGAGAAGACAACAGCTCGAATCCAAGCTCGTTCGTGGCACCGATAATGACCTGAAGCTCGGCCGTAATGCCGCCCCGCACCGAAAGACTTCCCGGCCGGCCACCCGCCATTTTCTCGATAATCCCGACGTCTCCTATAACCCTGTCCATCGGAGGCAGAGTGATTATCTCGTTGGCGTTCCCGACGCTCACGAGGGCATCGGCCCGGGGGGTAGTATCGGCCAGTGATTGAGATCCTCCGTCGGCTCCCGCGAACTCATCGGTGATCATGGCGGTGGCGATTCCCTTTTCTTCAAGCTTTGCACAGTACATCATCGCATCGGCATCCGGATTCCCGAAGCCCTCCTTGGAAATGATCACTCCGTCGGCACCCAGCAATTCGACCAGCTTGACCGCATAGTCCGAAGATCGCACCTTGTCCTTGAGCGTTACGTTGGCGTTGGCTACGATGGCTCCCACAAAATGGAGATCGATACCGTCCCGTTTAAAGAGCTCTCTGATGATGGGATTGTTCTGATGATGGTAAGTCGTGTTCTTGTCGCAGGCCGAAACGCAGTTTCCGCTGACGATGGCTCCGTCCATGGCCTCGGTGGGCACGATGAGCGTGGGAAGCATGGTTTTCACGTCCCGCCCGTAGAGATAGGTGTCGTGAAGCAGCCCCTGGCTCAGCAGCATGTAGACGTAGGCCACTCGTGGAAGATCCGGCCTCCCGACTCCACTTCGAAATGAAGGATTGACCTCGAAGCGGTCCACCGTGGCAGGCTCGACATAGCGGCCCGCTTCTCCCAGATAGGCGGCCGCCCTCAATCCGGCCAGGCGAAGAGCCTCCTCGTGCTCATGCTTGGAGATGCCTTCTTGAACGTCGATCACGAGGGCGATATTTAGAAGCTTCGAGAAATAAGAATAGCGGGCACCCGGCCCGCTCATATCGATCATTCCCTCCTGGAATCCCACAACCCGGCCCACGGTCAACACTGCACAGCCCTCGAGCACGTGAGTCCTTCCCTCGCCCACGGTTTCGACTCCGGAAATCAAGCCGGGAAACATGCCGCCTCTGCCTTCCACTTTAACCCGCGGCTCCACGACGTCCTTGACGGGAATGATGCGTACGCTCTCGCCGGGCCTTGCGAGCTCAGCCTCGATGGAGGTGATCCGATGATCGTTTCCCCGTGCTCTTTCAACGAGCTCGTCCCGGTCAATGTGAAGGACTTTTCCCTCGATGGAAGTCTTTCGCCCCCATTCGATCCCCTCGACAGGTATGCGGCCCAGTTCCAGGACCATGTTTAGACCTCCCTGAGAAAAGCGGAGGAGCTGTCGGGTAATACAGAAAGGCTCCCCGCGCACTGTTATGTTTCATTTTCGAGATGGACACAGGTCATCTTCACACTCATATTAACCATGATATCCATATAATGCCAATCTTTGGAAAGACCGGTCCACGCGATCAATCCTTCCATCGATTCGGCATGGCTCATGGTTCAAAACAGGGTAACACTCTCGGTATCATTTCCACGGGTGACCCAGGCAACTTGTTGCCTGGGTGCGAAGCACAAGAGGGATGCCTCTTGCCTTCGGCACGGGCAACGAGTTGCCCGTGTCACCCGTTGCCTGCGTTCGAACGCCTCGATCTTCAATTGGGCTTGTAAGCCGAGTAGTGATCGCCTCCTTTAAACAGAATGTGAATGGTTCCCTGGGGAAAAAACATTCTCTCGGCTTCTTCCTGGAAGGTCTGTACCGTCGTCGTATTGGGCATGTGAACAACGATATTTTTGCGCAACGCCCGGCTGAGTGCCGCCAGCTCGGGTCCGCCGCCCCATTTATCGACTTCGCCGGCATCCATGGCCGGTTGCCTCATGGTGGTCAAATAGGCTTCATCGAGGGTTTCGTCGATATCGTGAAACTGTGCGGTGTGGGTCCGCATGTGGTCGACCGCCATTTCCCGGTATTCTTTGTGGCGGTTTTGAGACGCCTGCCTATAGCCGTTCACTGCGACGGCAATGGCTCGGAAGAGGCAGTTGCCATCACCGGAAACGCTGATTTCGGTATATGCGACGGGACGAATCCGGGGTCCCAATTCGACCTTCACCGGCACTTTGGAAACGTACTTATCGAATTTGGGATCGTGTTTCCCTAGAATTCCTTCCACCAGCTTCGTCGATGGCTCGGAGACGACCGGTTCGACGCCGGATTTCAGTGGCTTTGAAGTGGTTTGTTTCCGGGGCTCTCTAACGCTTATGGGGATCTTTTTAGAATTGATCAACGTCACGCAGTGAGTGCACACCCGGAGCTTCGAAGAGCTGACAGTTTTCAGGATTGCCCTTTCAGGACAACAGGCATCACAGAAGATCCCGCCGCAGATCCTGCAATGGTGTTTGTTGGTTGCTTTGAATAGAAGGTAACTGGATGCCTGGATGAGCCTGTTGCAGGCTCCGCAGGTTTTCTGGTCCACGTCGTCCACCCAGTATTTTTCCGGAATCACCGGAGCGGCAAGAACATAGCGGGCTTCGTCGTAGTCTTGCACCTCGCTTAGACACTTGGTACAGGCCTTGATATGCTTGTACGTCTCCTGGCTCAACTGAGCCGCCCAGCCGATGTTCTTGATCAGATCGCTGTCCTGGGGCTTGAACACCTCGCTCACCTGCTGCTCGACCGTCTTTGGAGCCGGAATGACCCGCCTGAACTGGATCCTCTTGTTGCTGTTCTCCTTTGCCTTGAGCGCTTTGAATTCCGCGTCGAGGTAGTTCTTGAAAGCCGGGTATACCATTTTGTAGCTGTTTTCGATGTCCCCGAATTCGCTCAGATCATGAACCTTGTTGAAGGGCTTCAGCACACTCATCATCGCCTGTCCGTACACGGGAAGATAACCCGGAAGGACGCGCATGACCCCTTCACCGAGAGTAGTCAGCTTATACTTTCCCGATCCGGCAGTCTTTTCGCAGATGGATCGGAGGTCGCGGGCTTCCGTTTTGGCCAGCGAGTCTTCCAGGTCTCTGATCGCATGCGACGCCCCTTGTCCGATGGAAACAAAAAGGTGCCAGAGCTGGTGTTTGTTGGCTTTGGCGTACTGCTCCCACAATTCCTGCCCGCAAAGGTTGTCGGGACGGACCGTGTACGATAGTTTTCCGTCTTTCGGCTGTTTCATCCGGGCGATGGACTGGAGCGAGTAGTAGAGGTAAAGCACGTAAGCTAGGGAATGCCAGCTCGCGATCTCTTCGCAGGTGCGGACGTACTGAAAGCTGGCCCCGAGATCGAGGTGTATGGCCTTGTAAACGGGGATGCTCTTTTCGAATTTCTTGCTGAATTCGAGCCGCGTGCGCAGAAACTGCAGAGTGGGGCCGGTGCTCGGAAAGACGAAGCTCATTTCGAGGAGCTTCTGTTTTTCAGCCAGGTAATCCTTGGCGTATTCCTTCAACACGCTTTCCAGTGCCAGCTTGAAGCCGTCGGTGAAGAGCTTTTTGACCATTTCCTTGATTTGAGTTGCGTTTTCGACCTGTCCCTGGCTCGTCAAAGCCCCGAGAATGACGTCTATGATCCTGACCGCCAGCTCGGTGGACGGCACCGGAGTGAGGATGTTCAAAGTGGCGCCGTTCCTGAGAATCGTTGGGTGGTCTTCGGTGAGAGCGTATTCCACCTGCATGGAAAGCTTGGGAAGCTTGGGAAGCTTGGCAAAGGTAAGGTCGAGCTTGCCCCCTCCCTTGTAAGTCTTGAACTCGGTGACGTATTCGACCGCATTGCCGTTTTCATTTTCTACAATGAAAAGCTCAGTATCCTCGTGGCTGCCTTTGATCTCCACACTGACGGTGGAAAAGAAGCCCATGTTGACCTTGCCGCCCGGAAACATATCCCGTTGACTCGATCTCTTGACCGGAAAATCGAGATATTGGCGGATTTCCGCATAGACGTCCTGTACGAGAGGGTTGTCGCTCAGAAACTGCGCGGTCAGCTCATCGAGCTCTTTCAGAGTCTGCTGGCTGGGGCGTTCGTCCGGACCGATGTTCTTTTTGTTCATATAAACGTCGCAGGCCCAGGCTTTGGCGACGAAATGGCTCCAGCGGGCGGCCAGCCAGGCGGACCAGTGATAGTGATCCTGGAAGGTGAACCCGCTTTGCCATTTGGCGAGCTCCAGTTCGAACGAAACCGAAAAGATTTTTGGGATCTCCAGCTTGCCGGCAGCTTTGAGTGTAAATCCGCTGACCGAGTCGAAGCTTCGGTTGTCCGAAACCTTGATGGCGGCGTTGTATTCCACGGCCAGGCCTATCTTGGCCGTGATACCGGCATCGACGCCGATAGACAGGCCAAGCTTCAGGGATAGCGCCATACTGCCGGTGTCGTAGCCCTTGACCTTTTGCATGTCGAGGAGGCCCAGGGCTGTCAGAGGCAGCTTGAAAGCAAGATCCATCCCTTTGCCAAGAACCGATTTGGACTGGAAGAAGTCGCCGTCTCCGTGAACATAACTGCCTACCCAAAGGAAAAGCGGAAAGGCCACTTTATAGTTGGAGCAGTAGATGTTCATGGCCTCCTCGATCTTGGGGATCGTCTTGATCAGATCGAGCTGGCGCTGCGCGTGCTCTTCGAACGCCTTTTCATCCTGAATGCCGCCGGTGTAGGCTCCCTTGATCGTGTCCATTTGGTCACGGAGGTAACCAAGCCTCAAAAAAGCCTGGTCCTTCCTTTCATAAGCCTCCTCCAGCTCGGCCTTTTTGGTCTTGTACTCGACAACAGGCTGAGCCTCGGCAAACCGAGGGTCTTCCAGAAGGTCCGGGTGCCGGGAAAAGAACTGCTCGTGAACCTGGATTTCGTTGTTGAGCTGCGCGATGTGCTCAAGAAGCGGCATGAGCTCCTGATAAAGCTCCTCCGATTCGTCCTGGATGGTCCTGCGCTCATCCCGGAGCGTTTTGTCCACCGTTTTCTTTTGCACCTGGAAAAGCTTGATGTGTTTGTCGAGCTGCTTCTGGGTCGATTTCCGCAACCCTTTTAGCTGTTGCTCGGCTTCATCTATTCCGTCTATTACTCCATGGACATCCTTGACGCTTGTGATGAAAATCGCCAGCATGTCTTGCATCCAGGACAACCGGTAGCGGTGTTGTTCGGCCTGGGCGTGAGCCTCCTTGTGGTATGCCTCGAGGCTCTCTTTATATTTGGAAGGAACCTTGGCGCTCTTTTCCTCCTTGTCCCACTTGACGGCTTCCTTTTCCTCAAATCGGATGTGTTTGTCCAATTCTTCTATCAAATCCTTGGAGCTCTTCTTCTTGAGATCCCACTTCAGCCCCATGGCGCCAAGCAGGTCCTGCGCCAGCTCCACGCGGCTCTTCTTTACTTCCTTCAATTCCCCCTTCTTCTGCCTTCCCTTTTGAATGAGACGCGACAGTTCGGCGATGTTGCCACGGATGCTCTCCCGTGCCTCGCTTCCCAGGGCTTCCTGGATGCTGGCTTCCCGGTACACGTTTTCTATCAGTTCGTATTGGTCCTGAATCCAAATGCGGTAGAGGCGGAAGAGGTTCTCCCGCTCCTCTTTCGGGAACGATTCATAGGCGAAATCAATCAGCCTGGAGGTCGTGTACTTGTTCTGTTCGAGAAAATGCCACAGGTCGCCATTGAGGTTAAGAATCACGCAGAATTCCTCAATGATCTTCTTGTCGGAGGTTTCCGCGACCGTCTCCATGAGCCGAAGCTGTTTGCCGAGCCATGCGACGTAATGGTCCAAATACTTCAGGGGATCGTCAGGATCATACGGCCAGCGCCCCTGATAGGCTTCGTTTTTCTTAATGCTTTCAATAAGCTGATCCTTCTTGGACATGGGAATCCTCCTCTTCCTGAAAGGGGAGCCATGGAGCGAGGCTTTCTGTCATTTTTCTTTCTTCTTGTGACCAATACTCATAAGCGATACTTTACGCTGTATAACCGGAGTTTGGATGTCAAGATCATTTTCCTTTGGCAGTGTTTGCATGGTATACGTTTTCGTCAGGTAGTTAACCATATCCAAGATTCGTTGTGGTAACCCTGTGTCTTGGTCCAGATCTCTCCAGTCATGTTCATCAAGGACAAGATAGAGATTTCTTTTCTTGAGGCGTGCAATCTCATACATAGTCTTATCAACATCAACGATTTCTTTATCCGGGCTCGTATAAGCGAATTTTACATTCTTAAGCCCGCAATATTCAAATTGTGAATCTTTAAAATCAATATCCATGACCTCTGGTATGCTATAGATCCTTCGTCCTGATACTTTCACATGTGCGTCATGCTTGTATTGCTTAATATCTATTTTTTCGCCATTCAGTGTTGTTCCAGAAAAAATAGTATTCTTCAGTTTATACTCTTCAAACAGATCCGTTAGTCCGTTTTTATAACGTAATGCCATCAGAGGGTCGAAGTAGGGCAATCGAAAGGGTGTCTTGCCAACGACTTTCGTGCAGTAATGATTAGTAAATATATCTCGTCTTAACATGCGAATTCTATGTCCTGGATCCATATAAAAGGAATTACTTAAATTATCGTTCACTATATCACGGAATTGTTTTGCCTGCTCCTCGTTTGGCTCTCCATCCTTAATATCCTGCACCAACCTCCGGATTCCAGGTAAAGTATCTATAAACTCATATTCAGGAGAACATACAAATTCAACACCATCAATAGCCCTAATATCTGCTCCGTTAATGCCGGCCAAATCACCCCTGTTTACAGCATCGAAAGGTTTACTTATAACGATATTATCGTGGCTAATACAGGAAGTATAAAGCTGTTCCTTGTCAAATCCAAAGGCCCATAGCAGCGAAAGGAATCCCTGTGATAGAGATGAACATTCCAAACGCAGGCAGCCATCTTCGTCATTATCTCTATTGTACTTGTATCCTTGCCCATCTTTAACATAAAATGGAGTCTGCCAGTCGATACCCGCTCCGAAGACGTATCCCATAACACCAGAGAGATATTTATATTTTTGTCTCTTAAGAAAATCCATGTAAAAACTGAAAAGAAGGCAGGCTATCGCTTCTTCACTGATTTTCTGACTCTTTATAGAATGAAAACTGGAATGCCCCGAGCCCAACATCTTTTGCCCACCACGAAAACGATCTGCAAGCTGATGCCTGACCGTGTATTCTTGAGCACGAACCTGATTATAGAAAAAATAAGCTACCATGTCCAGGTCAACAAACCTGTTAGGATTTTTCCTGTCGAGTGAGTGTTCGAGTCTATATCTCTTAGTTTCAATAAGCTTTACAAATCTGAGCTCTTCAATCATCTTTTTTCTCCATTCGGGTTCAAGCAAGGTAATCCTGGAGATCGAGAGCATTGCCATTACTCATCCAGTAACCGTTCACCGGGGATGAAGGTTAACGGACCAGAGAAGCCCGGGGTGTCACATTGAAAGCGGCCCTCTCCCTCAGTCCCGATCTTGCTTGATTGCTGGTGGTCGAAAGTGCTACTCATCAAAAACTTCCTCCCTGACTAGCTCCATCTTTTTCTCAATCCCACGCTCCAGCGTGGGATTGAGGGGGAACCCAACCCTTAGGCGCGCTAACAACATTCTACTGTGGCAGGCGGCTCCAGGTCGTGCTCTGGCCCGCACTCAGTTCTTCCGCCGGTCCAACAGGCGTTCCTTCTTGCCGATCAGAATGCCGCCAAGCGGATCTCGCTCCGGCTCAGGAGTCAAATTCTTCATCTCGCGCTCTTCCGTGACCTCCAGCCCGCCCAGGGGCTCCCGCATCGGGTCGAGCACCAGCGGTGTGGGATCGTCGGAGAGGTCGATATCGACCTTGTGGTGCAGGAAGTGCTGCTCGGCGTCGGCGAGGCGCGATATCTCACCCACGACCTTCAACGCAAAATCGCGCACCGCAAGGACCCGTGCCTCGGTCGACGTGTCGCGGCCGCTTGCGCCGAGCCATTTCTTCGCCTCGTCGGCCACCTTGCCCAACAGCGTACCGGCCAGGGCGTACATTTCGCCCAGGCTCGCGTCGGCCTTGACGACGTCCCCTTTCGTGCAGAGGGCCAGCAGGTCACGCGCGGTCACGCTTTTATCGGACACGGCGGCGAGAAACGCCTCGTAGGCGCTGTCGACCGCTTTGATCTTGTTCCTGGTCGCCCTAAAGCCCGTCGGGTTGGTGCTGGTGATCCAGGTGTTCCACGCCGGGAGCTTCCGGGTGCCGCCGGGAGTGAAGAGGGCTTCATAGGCGGCCTTGAGCTCATTGCGCTTGGCTTTGACGCTGATCGAGGTCGACGTGACGACTTCGGTCTTCTTCGAGCTCTGCTGCATGAGCAGAAAGTTATCCGTGCCAAGGTCGTCGAGACCCAGGAGCTTCTTCCAACTGGGGGCGATCTCGCAGGGCCGCCCTTCAAGCTCCGAGCTCTGCTTGCGCCCCACGAGGGGATCGCCATCCGGAAAGTCGGGAAAGAGGACCGGGTACTGTTTTGGAAAAACATTACGGAAGCACCAGCGGTGGTGCTCGTTGATGAAGTAGTACGGATGCTTCACATACCGGTAGATATTGTGGGGCAACTGAAAGTCGCGGCGCTGGAAGCGCATGGGGACATAGTTATCGGTCACCGTCATGACCCGATCCATGCCGCTGTGGTTGGAGAGGAACCATGTGTAGAACGGCCGGTATTGGGTCAGCCTCGCGTAGCGCTCCAGGCACTCGCGTGGCGTGCGGTCGGCCAGCCACTGGTAGGCGTCGAAAGTCTTGTCTACCGACTCCTTTGGCCACCGGATCGTCGTTCTACCCGAGAGCTTGAACTGCGTGCCGTGAAGCTTGAGGAACCGGTAGCACAGATGCCACACCAACCACGCGGGATCGTTCAGGACCTCCTGGGCTCGGGCCACCTGATTGATGGCGTCCTCATCTTCTTTGGGATTCACGTAAGTCCGGAGCTGGGTGTTGTGACGTCCCGGAAACGGGAGGATGGCATAGTTGGTGCTCGTGCTGATCTTTAGTCGGGTGAGGTCCTGGGGCTTGAAGCCGTTGCGCTGCTCGTCGGTGGCCAGCGTCACGATCAGATTCTTCACGTTGGCACGGATCTCGGCCTGGTCCGGCGTCGACCATGTGACGCCCCCAACCACCGGGTCCACAGCGAAGATGTTCACCGCAAGCTGCGGCCAGAGATCGAACATCTCGTACGCGATCTTGAAGGTGGTCACCGCCCCGCGGCTCCACCCGATAAGGTTCACGACGGTGGGCCTCGGAACGGCACGCAGCTCCTTTCGCCGGTCGCCGGACTCGGCCATCAATTCGCCCAAAACGACCATGGCGTGGCGGACGTTGTCGTCCCACCCGGCACCGCTCATTTTACCGCTGAGCTGCCCAGTCAGGGAGCCGTCGTCCCCGAGCTCCTTCTTTGGCGAGGTGAACCGCGTGCTCTCCTTCTTCGTGCGGCTCTTGGTGGACCAGTCGAAGGTGCCGGTCATCGGATGATGCACTTTGGCCAGGTCCTCGTCCGTGAGGCTATCGGGCTTGCCGCCGGGGCCGTCGAGGATCAGGAACTGCTGGTACTCCTCTCCCTCGACGACGCGCCCAAGGATCGACATGAGCTCGCCGTCCGTTCGCAGGCTGTGGGAATCGGTTCCGTGACAGATAATGGTGAAGACGTTCGGCATGGCAGGGTCTCCTTTAGATGTCAGTCTTTATTCTTTCTGAATAGTCAGACGCTTTCAATCGCTTCCAATTGCTTTCAAGGCCACTCTACCTAATCCAGGACATCTTTCTTCATACGCTCCATCTTCTTTCTATGTCGCGCACGAGCGATTTCCAGCGCCAGATCCTTATCGGTGGCAAGGCATGCCCGGCAGATCATGAAGCCATCCGTCACCTCCAGTGATTTATGCTCCGCCTTACGACCGCAGCTTTCACACATCCCGTCCCCCACCACTTCCGATCTGCTGGACAAAAGCCCCGCCTGCCGGCTCGTTTCGGCCTGGATACTTTTCCTTTCCGTACCGAGAGAGCGCTCGTTTTCCAGCGCATGGTAACAGTCCGGACAGAACGGCTCTCCATCGACAGCCTTGCTTCCACCCTCGGGCACCCGCCTGCCGCAGCGCTTGCAGTTCACGAATCGGTTGAACTGAATCCGGACCCTATCCTCAAGCTCTTCCTCCTCTTCACCAGATGCGGGACTTATTTCCCCGGCCTCCGGCCGCTCCGGGGGAGTCGGCCTGAAAGTGAGGTCCTGGTAGCATCCGGAGCAAAACCTCCAGATGCCCACCTTTTGCCCTTCTCCCTCTTCAAGCTCTTTCCGGCAAAGCTCACATTCGGCTTTCGACGGCATTTTCCGTGCTTCCTCGGGAAGCTCGGAAAGCGTCGGTTTTCCTTCCGCTTCTGCTTCTGCTTCTGCTTCTGCTTCTGCTTCTGCCCTCATGGCCGACCGGGTCAGGAGCCCTTGAAAGCACTCCGGACAAAACGGCCACTCAGCTACCATCCTGTACTCCACACACGTGAGATCTTTTGAGCAGCCCCTGCATTCCATGATGTTGCCGACTCCTTATGTATTGTGTCCGGAATTTCCCCTGGTGTTATCCTCTATGCCTGGCCTGGTACACCGATTGAAGCGGTTACCCGGGCTTCCAGCCGATCCAGCGTGGCGGAAGCCCGGGCCTTGACCGTTTCAATTTGCTGCTGGAAGCTCCCGGCCGCCGGGATTTTCTCCTCCAAGGCCTCGAGCTGCGACGAAACCGTCGTTTTCAGCGTCTCTATTCCCCGCTGCAGCCCTTGTGTGGATTGAAGCGCGGTTTCCCTGGCCTTTCCGAGCTGCCGGGAGAAGCTTTCCTTCAGGGAATCCACTTTCGTCTCTATCTGAGTCTTGACCGTCTGAAGGCCTTCCTTTACCTTCTCGATTCCTTCCGTCGCCGTGGTGGAAGCGGATTGGACGGCTCCGTCGGTGGCGGTCGAAAAGGAGGTGACCCTCTCCTGGATCTGTGTCTTGACCGTACCGATTTGCGAGGTGAATGTCGTTACCCGGGTGGCCGCCTGTGCTTTCAAAGTCTCCAACTGCTCCTTTATCGCGTCGCAAGCGGATTCGACCCTCTCCTCGATCCGGCTTCGAATCGTCTGTATCTGGGTGAGAGCGTTGGCTTTCGCCGTATTCATCTGTTCAACGGCCGAGGAGATGACCTGTTCGATCTGCTGGTTTACCTGGTTTACCTGGGACATGATGGTGCTCATGATCTGATCTAGCTGCTGGATGAGCTGATTCTTGAATGTTTCGATTTGCTGCATCGCCTGGGTGCTTATGTTCTCGATCTGGGCTCCGATCTGCCGGCCGAGGGTGTTGAGCTGGTCGCTCGCTCTCGAAGCGATCGAAGTGATTTGAGGAGTCACCTGGGTTACCACCTGGTCGATGGCCTGTGAAGTGATCTGGACGAGGACCTTCGGCAGGAACTGGGCGGGAATGGCGTTTAGCGCCGCTATCGCCGCGTCGAGGGCCGATTTCAAGAGATCCAGGAACGAGGTCAACTTATCCTGGAGCTTGGCGAGCTCCGTCTGGATGCTCACGAAGGTGCCGAGAACCGTGTCCTTGAACTGGGAAATGGTGTTCTGAATGGACTGAATAGTCTCGCGGGCCGTGGCGACGGCGGACTCGATCCGGGTCTCTAGCCCCTCCACGGTGCCGGCCACGCCGTTTACCACCGTGTCCAGGACTTGCGAGGCCGTATTCACGAGCTTCTCGATTTCCTTTTCGACCGATTCCAACTCCTCCTTGACGGTATTCACGGTGGAGCGGAATCCCGCGGCGCTCCCCGTCATCGAGGTGTCCAGCACGGTGAGCCCCTGGCCGACGCTCCCACGCACTGTATCCACCGTCCCCTCGACTTCCGTCTCGACCGACTTCACCTGGCCGAGCAGAGGCGACAGGGCGGAGTCGATTCCGTTCATGACCGTTTCCACCTGCTGCTTGAGCAGATCGGCCCCGTTCCGGACTTCCGCCTTGACGTTCTCGACCGTGCCGTCCACCTGGCTGGATATGGAATCCAGAACGGATACGGCCTGCGAGCGTGTGGAGCTCACCAGGGATGCGGCGGCGTCGATCTGGGACTGCAGCAGTCCTTTTGCCGAATCCACGCCGTTTTTCAGAGTATCCACCGCACCCGTCATCAGGCTGCGTGCCGAGGCGAGACTCGAATCGATGCCGGACTGCACCGAATTGACTTCTTCGGACAAGGCCTCCATCCGGCTCGCTGCTTCCGCACCCATACCGGACCCTGCCTGTAGCTCGATTGCCTTCGCCTCCATGCTCGCAAGCAACGCCCGGCACCTTGCACCCACTTCACCACCGAAGGCATCCAGCTCTTGAACCTGAGGCCCGACCCCGGCATCGGCCCTGGCGGCTATGGCTTCGCACCGCTGGGAGAGCTCCGGAGACAGGGAATCGGCCTCCGTTTCCATGGCTTCGAATTTGGAAGTAATCTCCTGTAGGGCTGATTGAATCTCGCTCTTGACCTCTTCAATTTTCGACCAGACGCCCATTGCGCTTCCCCTACGGCTGCTCAGCTCGCGAAATCGTCGATCTCGGCTTCGACTTCCTTGCCCTTCGATTCGATTTCTGCTTTGGCAGCCTCGATCTTTGCGGGTATGGACTGAAGCTCCTCGACTATCCCGCTGGTAAGAGATTCGATCTCGAGCTCCACCGCGGCAATCAGTGCGGTTATCTCGCCGACGAATCCCTCGATTTCCCCCGAAAGCTCATCCAGCTTATCTCTCAAACCCATCCGCGCTCACTCCGCTTCCCCCGCCGTGCCGGCAATGCTCCCAAGGCCCTCAAAGCTCAATATTGGCCTTGAGCTCCGCTTTGAGTGCTTCCGCGCTGCTCTTCATCTCACCCGTCTTTTTGGACAACTGCTGCATGGCCCCTTCCACTCCGGCCTGGATCTCATCGACCTTGGCCGATATTTCTTCATCCATGGCGTCCAGTTGCCCCTTGGTGCCCGAAACCGCGGCATCGAGCTTCCCGTTCACTTCGGCCTTCGTCGCCTTGAAGCTACCCGAGACGTCCGAAATGGCTCCCTGAACGGCCATGGAAAGCTTGGCCCGGGCCGCGGCCACCTTTGGCGTGAGATCGTAGGTTTCGGGCACGCTCGTAAGGGTGGAATCCACCTTGGTCTCGATGGTGAGGATGCCCTCTTCGAGCTTGATCATGCCCGTGTCGGTGCCCAGAACCCGCTCGATGGTCAGAACGGGTTTATTGTCCTCGTAAGCGTGCTTAACGGACGTGCAGCTCGTCTTGTTCTTGCCGAAAAGAATTTGATTTCCCTGACCGTCCGCGGGCAGACGGACATCTTCCCCCCAGTCCAGGAAACGCCTGATTTCGGCATGATCGAAGTAGAGCGCCAGGAGGACACGGGAATCCCTGTACGCGGGAGCATAGAGATGGCCGGTCACATAACCGGGCTCGAAGGGCACCATGATCTCCTTGTTCCAGAGGAGTACGTTCACCTTGTAGAAATCCCGGGAAGTCTTCTCGTCACTGTAGACCGTGTATGTCCTGTCGCCCGCCTGCCCCAGCTCACAGAGAATCTTCCCTTCCACGAAGACCGGATAGAAAGGGAGCCCGTATTCCGGCACCGGCGCGGGGCTGTCCGTGGGATCGAGGGTAGCGCTCATGGTCGTTTCGTAGCCCGTGAACGCCGCGCCCTTGTCCTTTTCCGAGCCTTCACCCAGGGCCTTCGCGTCCAGGATCACCCGCGAGGCGCAGTAATCCTTCTCGACGGGATAGAGCTTCGCGCTCCACCGATCTTTCTTGAGGCGCACCTTCGCGCCGGGCTGGAGGTGTATTGTCGGAAACTGGCTGAAGTGGACCTTCACCCTGGGCGCTAGCACTTCGAGGCGCGCCTTTTCCACCCCTTTTTGCGAATCGACGCTGCTCGCCATGGGCGAGCGCAGGAGAATATCCCGAAACGTCCCGTCCACGGCTTGAGCTTGAGCGACCGGCTCGGTCCCGGGCGCTTCCGCATAGGAGTTTAGCACCCTTGCACTGTGCCGGATCGTCTCGGGTATGCGCACCTCCATCCCCTCGACCTCTCCCGGATCGAGAAACGCCGTACTTCCTCCGTTCACGGGCCGCCCGGCGGTGAGTCCGTATTTCTTGTCTTCATAGTCGTAGCTCCAGAAGCCCCCTCGGGTATCGACATACCACATGAGAAAATCGTAGAAGCTTGCCTCGTTTTGTTCTCCTCCCAGCCCGAGGCAGGCCATCCGCACGTCGGACGAGAGCTCGTCCCAGTCCGTATCGAGGGATATCCCCTCGGCCAGATGCGCTCCGAGCACGTCCTCGATGGTCGTATCGGCGTAGAGAGCCGTCGGGAAATGCTGCCGCCAGAGCACCTGCGCCGCGTCCTGAAAATTAATCTCATAGTGCCGGAACAGGACCGGGTTCCCGATGAGCTCCTCGAAGTTGAGCTCCCGGACCGACTTGCGCGTCACGAAGCCCTTCACCGCCAAGGGCTCCGGGGCAGGGTCCGGCTGGTTGAAAACTCCTTTTACGGACAGCGTGGCCTCAATCAGGTCTTGAGTCGTAAACCGCGCCAACAGCGGATCGGGGGTTTTCTCGCAATGAACCCGAAATCGTACCGTACCCTCAAAACCGTAGTGGCGCATATCCAGGCTGCAGCCCAGGACATCTCCACCCGGAATCCGGAAGTTGTCGCTGCCGATGGCAAGCTCGAGGCTGAATTGAAGGGCTTCGGAAAACATGAATCATTACCTAAAATTCGACGAAACCGTCGATGTCCACTTTGTAGTATTCCTGCATGGCCTGCCATTCCATGGTGTTCTTGTGCTCCTCGTAGGCCAGGAGCTCACCCATGTTTGCCGCCAGAAGGAAAGAAAACCTTACAAAGAGCTTCGGGAAATAGAGCTTCGGGTCGAAAGCGGCGAGGGTCTGCATGATATCGTCCGCAACCAGTGCGGCCCTGGGAAACTTTCCGTCGGCGATGAGGCGGTCGAAGGCTTCCATCTTCTTCATGAGCACCCTCAGATGATACGACCCCTCGACACAAGGCGCTTCCTCGCCCATGAAAGGCCGGCCCGTCTGGGAGGGGCTGCCCGCCTCGGCATGGGCCGAGTCCCGTCTCGTCGAAGAATATTCCCCGGTATCAGCTCCTTCTTCCCGCTCTTGTTCAGGTGCGGCTTCTTCCTGCGCCGGCTCTTCCACGGGCTCGCGATACACGATCTGCTGAAAAGACCTCAGCCATCCATTCACCTTCATCAGCGCATCCAGGATGGGACCCGCCGCATCCTCGAGTACCATGCCGAGGGAGCGCCTGAACCGCTCGATCGCATCCATCGTCTCCTGGACGTCGTCGCTCGATACCTCCTCGATCCACCGGTTCCAGTCGTCTCCCTTCTTCTCCTCTTCCGCCTGCAGCTTCTTGAGCAACTGATTCACGAACCAGCGCAGGCTGTTCTGGGCGTGCTTCTCTCTTTTGACCGCGGGCCCAACCGCCTGCCAGTTCTCCCGCATGATCCGGCTCAAAGACTGAAGCGCGGACGTCAGAGCCTTGAACCCGTCCTCGACGAAGGCTCCGTAGCAGAAGTACCCGATGACGCGAATGTCGTAGATCCCTTCCTCGATCATGGTCTGAGCCTGGAGTGCCGCTCCGATGTAATTCGCTTCCTGGACCATGGAGCTCATGTCGATAAAACGAGGATCGGTCGTTTCGAGGCCGGGGTTTTCGGTCGGCTCCAGGGGTTGGCTCAGTAGCTCGATATTCATTTATTGCTCCTGTCGGCGGTTAAAGAGTCCTGTTCGATCAGGCGTCCGAGAAAAATCCGTATCCTTCGACGCTGAGCTTCCCCGCCCCGAATCCTGTCGTAGCCCAGAAAGCTTTCCGAAGCGAGCTTGGCCCAGCTCTCCTGGGATCGGATGACGAGCAGGATCTCCAAATCGATTCCCACCGATCTGAGCAGTGGAAATACGTTGGCCTCGAGCCGTCCCTGGATCTCTCGAGGCCAGGGTTCTCCATAGCAGGTGAGCTCATTTTCGCTGAAGAGCATGATCCGTCTTCCCTGTACCGGTATGCTCGATTTGTTCCCGAACACGGCGTCGCTCCCAAGCACCGCCTTTCCCAATACGAGGGGACTCGTTGTCAATCTCCGTGCCAGCACCGCCTTTTCCACACTCACCCCGAGCTCCGGAAAAACACGCTGAAAGAGCCAGTGCAGCGTGCTACGGGACCTCAGGTTCATCATCTGCAAATGCCGGCGCTTCGTTACCTCCCAATCCGCGTATACGGACTTGTTGACCTCGGGGTATATGCTCAGCAGATAGCTTCGTATGATATGGTGGTCGAAGTAACCGATGAAATCGCGGAAAGAGAGCGTATCGATCATCCCCTCGTCGAGCTTTTTCTGGAAATAGGACGGCAGAGGAGTTTGGGCGCTGAGAAGGCCGAAGTTGAGCATAATGGTCACCTGCCTCAAGGGACCGCTCTTGAAGGATATCCCGTGAATCAATCCCGGCTGGGAGCTTGTACTGGAATGGCTTCTGAACTGGATCTCCTCCTGCCCGTACCCCAGGTGTTCGAGGAGATTCAGCAGGGATATGATGTCGAAGGAGTGGATTTTCTTTGAAATGCAGGCTTCCAGCCTTGCCGTGCCGCCACCGGACGTTTGTCTCATAGACATTCCTTACCTGCAAGTTACCTTGCAAATCACTTCGGGCCCCCGTCGGCAAGCTCCAGAGCCTCGAAAAGGTCCTCGATCCGATCCAGCGTCTTTTCAATGGCGGCATCGAGAAGCGCCTTCTCCTCTTCGGGCGCCTCATCGGTTTCGCCCTCCGGAGGAAATCGTTTCACAAGGTATTCCCGGAGCTGGTCCAGCATAAGGTCCATGGCCCTGTTGAGATTTCCGGGAAAACGCTGTTCGATGAGCCTTCGGAGCTCCTCATAAACGGCCGTGGGCTCCCGCGTGGCGGATTTGTCGGGCGCCTTCTCTTCCCTGATCTCCGTGCCGGTGCCGCCTCGCTGCCAATTCCGGCGCAACCTGTCCACGGAGAAAACTTCGTCGATATGACTCGCCATAATTCTCCCTTCCCGACTCAGTACTTCCGGAAGCTACATGAGCGGATGCCAGAGCCTGGCCGAGGCGCTGAGCATGAAATAGACGAGCACAACGATCCCCGTTGCCGCAACGTAGTACCATATCGGTGAGCCGGTCTCCTCGATGAGGACCGTCTCTTCGCTCTCCAGGGGGATGTCCCTGGCGTCCTTTACCGGAATCTTGCCACGGAGTCTCTCCATGTATTCCTTTATTTTCGCCGGATTGGTCACATACCTTCCACGGAATCCATGGCTCAGGCACAGGTAGAAGACTTCGAAGATGAAAGGCAGGGTCTGAGGTTTGAGCAAAATATCGTCCAGCGTGTCGTAGAATACCTCTCCCGCGTCATCTATTTGGAAGAGCTCGCTTTGAAGCATGGGCCAGCTCAACTGGTCAGGGTCCAGGTACCGGGTCTGGACGAGCTCGTCGAAGTGGGCGACGATGGGGAACAGGACCAGGTAGCAGTCCCTTTCGGCAAGATATTCGGCCAGCGCGGCCCGAAAGACATCCAACTGCGTCCTGATCTCGGCACGTACCCGCACCATGTCTTCCAGGGTAAGCAATGTCCGGCGTGCTCCGGGCAAATTCTCTTCGAGCCCTTCCGAAACCGCTCCCTGAGAAAGTCCCGGGCTCGTCATATCTCCCCGCTCACCGAGGAGCTCTTTCATCTTTTCGAAAATCCGATGAACTGTTTCCCATACTCCATGATTCATACACCGGCCCTCCCGGTTGCAAGCCATTCCTTCTCATCTGCGATCTCCAGTCTCACCTCGATCACCCCCTCCGATATCCAGGTATCCAGAATGTTCCCCACATGAGCGGCGAGGGTCTCCATAAGAGGGCGCACCACGGAGTCCTGCTCGCGGAAGCGCAGGAAGTATACGTACTTGAGCATGCCCTTCCCGTTGCGGTGCTGCTGCGGTACCTCTTCGACCCTTACTCCCATGAGGGCCTGGAGGATTTTCTGGAACTCACCCCTGTGGATGCTTCCCAGCGTTCGGAGCAGGCAGGCTACGTCTTCCGAGTTGAGCACCGCCTTGTTCGTCAGGGTGAGGAGGTGCGTGTAGCTCTCCATCCCCTCGAGAAAATCGTTTTCCTTGTGAGGCACTAGGTCTCCCGGCAGTTCCCAGGCAACGCCGACGATGTTTCGGCTGTAGGGAGCGATGGTCCGGTTTTGCGGTATGGCCTCCGAGAACCATGGCTGCAGCCACAGCGCATCCATGGCAATTGTTCTGGGCTTCTCGAAGGCCTCGGGAAAGTGCAGCACAAGCCACTGCCTGGTGCCTCCCTTCCGGTCCGGGGCCTGCTCGATCTCATAGGAGCCGCTCCCGCCTGAAATTATGCCCGCTCTCATAGGCACCATTCCGGTCTTCCTTACCTCGTAGACTCCCAGGATGGAATGGAGCTCAAAGCCCAGCTCCGGCTCGGAGTGGCGGATTGCATACCTTTGTTGCGTCCCGTCGCATATGACGGGCTGAGCCATGGAACGTCTGAGGTTCACGATGGGAACGGAAAAGAGGTGGAACACATCACGGTTGAGCACCAGGCTGCGCGGCCAGTTCGAATTCAGATCGAGGCACAAGGTAAATCCGCTCCAGTTGCGCGGAGGCGCGGGGATTTGAATGTTGAGGTAGAGCTCCTGGGCCGGCAGGTGGAAAAAGAATCGCTCCTTCTGCAGAGGATGGGGGGATTCGTCCTCCGGTCCGTCATCGTCTTCGGCAAGAGCCCCGAAAGTTACGTCGCACGGGATGCCTTGCGTCGTTTCATCGACTTTTGCATCGAAGACGACCGATCCCCTGACGAAGTGCTCTTTCAGGGCGTGAAACACTCGAAGGGAAGCGAGAAAATCGTTCAAATGATCGACGTGCAGGCTCAGCCGGCCGATTTCATCGTTTCGGGAATAGGGGGCGTTGAACTGCAGCACCAGCCGGAATCCCCTGTTGGGCAAAAGCAGCGTCCTAAGGCCCGTCAGAGAGATGGGAAGGATGCGCAGGTCGTGAGTTGTCCGAAAGAAGGCGTTGCCTCCGGCTGCAGGTGAAATGGCGATTTCGGAGCCTTTAGGGAAAAGGACGGTTTCAACGAACTGCCCCGTCGGCCTGGCCTGCAGGATGCTCATGGCCGGAAGCGGCGCCAGCAGATAGGAATAGAACTGCTGAAAGATCCGCAACTGGGACGCCACGACGTTGCTCACGGCCGCAAGCCTAGAACGTACGGCAAAGAAGGCCAGAGCCTCGATGAGCCGCCTAACGTCCGGGTCGTCCCGGTCCAGAGGAACACCCGGATGCGCCGCCGCATACGTCATGCGGAAGTTCTCCAGCAGCTTCATCTCTTCCAGAAAGCCCTTGTAGATACTTTCATCAAGCAGCATGATACCCGTTACCCTTTCGAGGTACCCGCATAATACGGGACACCTTCCTCCCATTCGTCCTATTTGTCCTATTTGTCCTATTTGTCCTATTCCTCGTTTTCATGCTCTGAGCAGGAACGAGTAATAGGACAAATAGGACAAATAGGACGAATGGGAGGAAGGTGTCCCGTACTATGCGGGTAGCCCCCTTTCGAACCGGCGCCTCTACGGGACGCCAGCCATTATCCCACCTTCACCAAAGATCCCTGCAGGTTCAGCATGGAGCCCTTGATCGTGGTCAGTTGCCCCTCCACATTCATCATTCCGCTCGAGGACACCTTCACGATCGCTCCGCTCATCTCCGCCTGCGAGGTTGCCGAAAGGGCCAGTTGGGCTCCCGAAACTTCGGCCTTGGTAGTGCCGCTCATCGAAGTGGTCATTCCGGTTATCTCCGCCTTACTGACGGCCGAAACGGTCACATTCTGACCGGATACCTTGGCGTCGCTGGTAGCCTCGGCCGTCATTTTGGCACTCGATTTTATGGTCATATCCTGAGTGCTTTCGATGTCGATCTTCTGGTCGCTCTTATGAGAAGTATCCTTGGTCGATTTGCACGTTATGGTCTCGGCCTCCACCTTGAAGTCCTTGCACGTGATCGTGATGCTGTCCTCTTTCTGGGTGATCGTGCTCGTGTTCTGTTGCCCCTTGCAGGTGATCGTAATCGAGGTGCCGTCCATGACCACCGTTTGGGTGATCTGGGAGGCCTGGTTCTCCACCTTTATGGTGATCCCGTTTTCCTTGTTCAGCTCTACACGACAGACGAGTGTGTTGGCCATAGGCTGGTGTATCTTTCCCGATACGAGTTACGTTCGAGCTACGTCCGAGCTACATTACGATTCCTGCTTGGTCTCCCATATCAGGACGCCTTCGCCGAGTTGAATCATCTGGGTGTCTTTGTCGCTAGTCCTTTGTATTTCGAACACCGGTTTGCCGTCTTCATAGTAGTGGCTTATGTACGTCCCGCTCGAGGTGCTCTTGCCCTCCAGGATCTTGTTTCCCTGCGAATCCATGGTCAACCGGGCTCCCGAGCGCCAGTCGAGGAAGCGCTCGATGCTCGCCGAATGAAGATCGAGCGCCACCAGCACACGGGCGTTCTTATAGGCGGGAAAGTAGTAGTGTCCCGGAAAGAAATTCGGGCTGAGCGCGACCGGAATCTTCTGGTTGCCGAAAAGGGGGATGGTCACTTTGTATTGTTCTTCCGACGTGTTGGCATCCTGGTATATTTGATAGGTCAAGTCATCGCTCTCCCCCGTCTCGCTTAGGACCTTACCCTCGAGGTACATGGGAAAAACGGGAATATGAAATTGCGGAAGGCTTACCCAGCCTTCTCCCTGCTCCTCGAGCCGTGACTCCATTTCCATCTCGTAGCCGGCGAAGGCCGCCAGGGTGTCCGCCGTCAGCTCTTCCTTCGCGGGCCGCGCCTTTATCGAGATATCCCTCACCCGGTAGACCTTGCCCTTGGGGTAGATTTTGTCGCTCCACAGCCCTCCTTCCAGTTTGACCAGGCAACCGGGACGAAAGGTAAGGAGCGGAAAGCGGCAAAACCTCAGATGGATCTCAGGCCCGCGGACTTTGAGCTTATCGCGCTCCATGGTCTGGCGCTTCTGGAAATCCGAGGCTATCGGATAGCACCCAAGGAAGTCGCGATAAATGCCGTCCACGGCCTGGGCCTGGGAAATGGGGCTCTTCTGGGGGCTCAGGGAAGAGGCGTTGAGGACGTTGGCGCTGTTGCGAATCGTCTCGGGGAAATCGACCCGCCAGTCCTGGACCTCCAGCTTGTTTATGGCCGTTGTGTTGCCGCTGTCGCTCTTGCCCTTCGAGATGGTGTAGCGGTTCTCCTTGCAGTCATAGCTCCACACGCCGCCACGGGTCTGAATGAACCACATGACGAAATCGTAGAAGGCGGCCCTGTTTGAATCGATGCCGAGAGGCAGAGCGGTGACGGCATAGCTGTCGCTCAGGTCGCTCCAGCCGGTGACGTCCGTTCCCCAGGCAAGATCGACCTTGCTTCCTTTATGAGCCTCGATAAGATCCTTCACGCTCTTGTCCGCCAGGAGATCGCACGGGTGGTGCTGGCGCCACAAAACCCGGGCCGGGTCCGCAAACTCGACCCGGTAGTGCCGCCAGAGAACGGGATCGCTCGTCCTCTCGACGTTCACGGGAATCCATTCCGCCAGCAGAGCCTTGCGGGTCACCAGCCCCTTGAGCGTCAGCGGCTCCATTTGCACTTCCGGTGGCTTCAGATGAGGGTAGATCGAGAAGCTCGCCTCCATGAGATCTTGCTTCATGAAAGTGCTGAGCAACGGGTCCGTCTTTTTTTCCGAGGAGATGACGAAACTGACACTGCAGATGAATCCGTACGAATGCAGATCCACCTCGAAGGCTTTGACTCCGCCTCCGGCCACGACATGATCGGTGCCGGATACGGTCAATACGAGCTTCAATTCCAACGAATCGACGAACATGGCCTGCCTCGCGCAATGCCGCTTCAGGTTTCCGGCCGTATCAGTCCTGGTCCACGGAGAAGGTATTGTAGAACGAATCGAAGATCATCTGCAGGGTCTGGGCACTGTCCTTCAAAACGCAGTTGATTCTGAACGCCAGGCGGAACGGATTTTGATCCTCCATTCTCGTCACGTCCACAAGCTGGACCCTCGGTTCGTACTTCTCGATGTTGTACTTTACTTCCTCGACGATTGCACGAGTAAGGCGGTCTCTCGAATAATACTCGCTCAAATCGCAAATGCCGAAGTCTTCCAGAATCGAGCCGTACCCCTTCTTCGTGTTCAGGACGTTATTGAGATTCTCGACTATATCGAGCAGAAACTGGTCCATGGGTGTAGATCTCGTTCTTCTGTTTTCAAACTTCTTGAACAGCGCCATGAAACACCCCCACAGCCGATGCTTTTCGACGGATGCCCCGTCTTCACCCGTCTTGTCAGCTCAGCCGCCAGTAAAGATAGAATCTCAAATCCCGGTACTTGGAAGAATCGTAGAAGGCGATCACGAGCTCGCGCAGTGCACGGTCCCACTCCTCACCCTCGGCGATCACATAGAAGTCGACTTCGGGACCGAAGCGGTGCTGAAACGGCGGACGCTCGATCTTGGTGAGGGGAATACCAAAGAGCGCCAGCTTGTGAATGAGCGGAAGCCTGGCCAGGCCGGCCATCTTGATCCCTTCGATGGAAGCCTTCGTATTCACATGGCTCTTCTGAACCAGGAAGTAGACCTCCTTCGCCTCCCTGACTTCGGGCGGCAAACCGAGCCTGTATATTCCGTCACGCATCTCGAAGGGCAGATACGGAGACTTCGAATGGATCATGCTCATCTGCTGCCTCAACGGCTCGAGCACGTTTGCAAAACAGCTCGACAACCGGTCGTGCCCGTATACCTCCGCAACGTGCTCCGGAATCGTATCCCTGTAGAAGCAAACCTCCGTATGGAAATTCTTCAGCTCTTCGTACAGGTAATAGGGGTGGAGGTGAATCTCCGCAAGATGGTTTGCGATGAACCGCTGAATGCGAAGAGTGCTCTTCAGGCACTCCTTGGCTGAAAACATGCTGTCGCCACTCAGATAGCTGGCGGCGATCTCCTGGGTCACCTTGTAGTGAAAGAGCTCCAGGGCCTGGCCCAGCTCCTCGATCTCGCCCAACAGAAACGGAGAAGAGCCCACCTGGAGCAGCGGTGGAATGTAGCTTCCTGAAAGCTTCCACACTCCCTCGGGATTTTTTTCGAATTCGGCGAGCTTTATCGTCTCGAGAGCCTCGAGATGGCCCTGCTCGGAGGAGAGGGCAAGCTGCCACACATTCCTGTGAATCGAGCCGTCCATGCCGGCCGCGGAAGCGTCTTCCTCCTCCACCGCGGAATATTTGACCACATGGCAGTATACGGGGACGGTGGTCGTTCCCGGAATGTTCAGATTGAAGGGGGAAACGGCGGCGTTTGCGCGCACGTCGATGAGAAGGCCCGAAGGCGCCACCGCCGTCATCGACTGGATCGAGAAGACACCCTCGGAGAGGAATGTCTCATTCCATTTGAGTCTGGCTATCCCGTACGCCGGAAGGCCCAACATGCGAAAGCGCAGGACCATGTCGGCCACCAGCGATTCTTCCTGGGCGACGAGATGCCCCGGAAGAAGGGTCTGCCCCATCTCCCACCGGACCCGGGCCAGTTTGTCAACCATAACCGATTCACGTCTCCCGGCATCCTTCATCATGTTATGAAGGATGCCCATATCCCTGCTGAATGTAAATTGGAAGAGAACCGCTTCAAAGTGCTCCAGCGGTTCCCTTCATGCCGGCTTCTTCGTTAACCTACGGCAACACCCCACTTCTTGACGAACTTAGCGGTATTGGACATTGCCAGGTGGATATCCTGGCTTACCTCCTGAGGCATTACCCCCAGGACGAAGGTGTAGTTCTTGGGGTTCACGATCTCCATGGACTGATCCATGCTGACGTTCATGTCCAACTGGCCGCCGGACTTCATGATCAGCCCGTTTACTATGGCATCGTTTGTATGAAAGCACTTGAAGAATACTTTGGCCGTGGGATCGTAGTCGTAAATGGTGAACTGAACATCGACTTCCGTATTCGACATCTGTGAATGCTGGAGCGTCGCCAGAGTGTTTTTATTGTCCGTGGTAACCTGGCAGGAGAACTGGATCGGATCCGCGTAACCCCCTTCCCAGTATATCGAAGATACAACGCCATATACCTTCACATAGGTGGCCATGTTGGCGGAAGTGGGGTCCGTTACGCTCAGGTCGGCTTTGAGCTGGGTCGTTCCGATCTTGAGCGAGTTGATATGCCCGATCAGTACCTGGGCGTCCTTTTGAAAATTGAACCCCTGCGATACACTGCAACTGTAAGAACTGGCAGCCATGGTGATTCCTCTCCTTTTAGGTGTTTATTCGAAACGTTCACCCCGGGGAAGAAAATCTCCCCCAGCCACTACAACCTCGCATCGAGCCTGAGCTCCACGTCCATGCCTTCGAACTGGATGTGAGGCAATATGCCAAGCTTGCAGTCATAAAAGCCAATCGAGCCTTCCCTTGGGACAACCTCGACCGAGTAAGCCTTGAAGGGATAGTAGCGAAGCGTCAAATCATCCGGATTGACAACGGTGGTGACGTACTGGGAAATCCAGCTTTCGAGAGACTGTTGGATGTAAGCCGCATCCGCCGTGCTGCCAATGTTGTCCCTCATGATGCACTTGACGTAGTGAGCGATGCGGGTGACCGAAAAGGTGTAGGAAAGATTGGTTACCAGTTGAGCGTTCTCCGAGTCCTTGGGATCTTTGAACTTCTTCGCTTTCTTGAGCGACTGGCAACTGAAGAAGCACGCATCCGCCGTGCCCTTGCGGTAGATGAGGGGCATGAAGCCGGCGTTGGCGAACTCGAGCTCGCGGTAGTCCGGAATGGCCATTTCGATGGGGATCTTCAACTCCTCCTCGCCCCGGATGTTGAAGACGTGTACCGGCAGTCCGCTCACCAGCCCGCCACCCTTGGGTCCCCGAAGGTACTGGCACCATCCGGAGCCGACGAAGGAGCGCACCATGTTCTGTGCGAACAGACTGACCGAGCTCCCCCACAGGTAGTCGGAATTGTTGTCGCCCCGCACGGCTTCCTTGAACGGCAGGTCGCACGGATTGGTTTCCGGATCGTAGGGCAGGCGCAAGACATACCTTGGCAGCGCCAGTCCGAGGTATGCAGCCTCCTCGGAATTCCTGAGCTTGTCCCAGGAGCCGTATTTCGGATGGCTCATGAGCCCCTCGAGGTCCTTGATGGCCGACAGCTCCTCGACCGACTCGCACCCAAAGAACTTGGGCGACACGGCCCCGATGAACGGAGCATGGCTCGCCGCGGCGATCTTGCCCATGATCCTCAGCCAAAACTCATCCTTCGGAGTGTGCTCGATTTCATAAAACCCGACAATGGCGCCGAAAGGCTTGCCGCCGTACTGGTCGTACTCGGACACGTACGCTTTCTTGAAAAGGGCGCTTCCCGTAATATCGACGGCGTTGCTCTCGAAGTCCTCGTAGAGCTCCTCCTTGCTCACGTCCAGGAGGTCGAGCATCACGTTCGCTTTGAAGTTGGTGTTCAAAATCAGGTCGTTCAGAGATCTCCAGTTGGATTCCACCTGCTTGAACGTCTCGTGGTGGATGATCTCGTTGAGCTGATCGTTTACAACCTGGTCGATCCGTGCGAGCAGATCCTGGATCATCCCCTTGTCCAGGCGCCCCGTGGAGGGATCGATATTGAGCAGAAACACGGCCAGACCAGAGATGAACCGGTCCTCGTCCCTTACGTCCTCCTTTACGGTCGCCAGGCCATCCTGCACCATGGGAACCGGCTCGCTCACTCCTGCGTCGAGGCGCATGCTCGACAAGAACCGCTTAAGATCCAGATCGACTTTTTCTTCCGTTTTTACCGCCTGTTCGGTTTCATTAGCCACGGTAGTCTCCTTCCAATCCACGATGATTCATGACCGTTAGTTGTTGGACCGCCTTGCCGGAAGCCGGAGCGCAATGAGAATGCCATCAACCCGGAGCATTGCCCCCGGTGGCGGGACCGGCTCCGGCGGCAAAGGGAAGCTTGAGGCCGTCGAAGCCCTTGAGCTCTTCGAGCATCTTTGCCAGAGCTTCCTGGTCGGCCATGAGATCTCCGAGGAGCTTTCTGAACTCCTTCCTGTTGTCCACGTTGGACATGAGCTCCTCCAGCAGCCGCTTAAGCATGAGGATGCCCTTCACCTTGGGTACGTGCTTGGCCACCTGGTCGGGAGAAAACGACTTCATGGAGTCGATGGGAATCGCGACCTGAAGATCCTCTTCCTTCTCGGGATCGATCTTGTTGGCAACGGTGAAATTCAAGGTCATGCCCATGTCTTTCATCATCGAGTCGGTATTCTTTCCATCCAGGTTGCGAAGCCGCCTTTCCTCGAGATCGACCTTCCGGTCCTTAGACGTCCCGAGCGAGAAGTCCCCCGCGATGAAAAGTCGAAGCGGGAGGGTAATGTCTTCGGGCTGGCCGTTGATCTCGGTCTTGTACCTAAGGGTCAATCGTGATTTCGGAATTTCGTCCTGAATCGCCATAGCTCATCTCCTTATCAAGTTCCTTTCGATAACTTCAATCCATGAACACATACCCGCGCAGCCGGTTCAAACACTGGTAAACCTCCCCGCGAGACTTGCGGGAAAGGCCGCCCGTCAGGTACTGTGACCGGCACCAGTCGTGATCCATGGCTCCTTCCTCGTCCCGCCTGGGAAAGAGAGGAAAGAACTGTATGCGATCCGGCATGTATTCGCCACCCATCTCCCGTGAGATTGCACCTTCGATAGCTTTGCACAAACCCGCCTGATCCGGCGAGAGCCCGTCCCCCGAGAAGATGAGCAGCACAAAAGCCCGTCCCGCGCCGCCCCCCAAGACCGGAGCCGCCGCCATCGTTACCCGTGCGCATCGGGGAACCGTGCGCACGGCCTCTATTACCTCGTCCAGGGGATAAACCCTTCCACCACGGCCTGAGTGGCGAGGGCCGATATAAATCCATTCGCCGCGGCCCCTGGCGATCATATCCGGGGAAGGAAAGCCTTTGGGCTCCTCCTGCTTGATCTCGACCGGTGAAAATACACCCATGTCCCCCGCAAGCCCGGCCTCCCCCGCAACAGGATCGGTAAGGCTCCACCGAACGCCCGCGGACGGCAAAACGTTTACGGTGGGCCTGCCCTTGCGACTGACTGAGAACAGGAGACACCCTCCAAGAGAAGCATTCCATCGCCGGTTTCCGGCGTACACCTCCTGAAGCCCCATAGCCTCTATGAACAACTGCCAGACCTCGATATCGCTCGACTCGGCGGGATTTCGAAACCAGTGAGTCCATGACTTGGAAACATCCAGGGGATGCTCGAGCAGTATCTCCCGAACCCGCGTGCATATTCCCACCGACCTTAGAGGGCTCGCACTCAGCAGCTCCGGGTTCTTCTCGATCTGCTCCGGCTCGAGATGCACATAGGTCGCGCCGTTGAGCAGGCAGGCAAGAAGCATGGCCGGCTGAGCTTCGAGGAAATGAAATCCCGGCGCGGCGAAGGCGTATCCGGGCCGCAGTCCCAAGGCTATCAAGCCGTCGCGAAGAGAGCACAGGTAGGCCGCATCGCTGGTCAACTCCCATGGCTCGAGGAACTCTTCGCGGCATGGGTCGAAGCACAAGGCCAGAGTCACTCCGGAAGGATAAGTATGAGACCGGTCCACGACGGCCTCTGTCCCGTCCGCGGCTCTCTCTTCAGGAATTGCGCACTTGAGCCATTCCGGAATGAGGGAGTGATGAAAGCGCTCGATCGCGATATGGTCCGGTTCAAGAGCCTCGAGACGCCTTTTCAAGAACCCCCGGCCCTGAGGTGGAAGAACCGATATGATGAGACCGAGCTTGAGGGCGGCGACGAGGGCAACTACAAAGTGGATTCCCATCGGGTAGACGAGACAGAGCTTCTGCCCCCGGGCCACGCCGGACCTCGCCCAGTGGGCCGCGGTCCTGCCGGCCATTGCTCCAAGCTCCGGATAGGACGCCTCTTGCCGGCCCAGCACCGGATCGTACCACCGGAAGGCGGGAGCGGTGCTCCTTTGGTTGCGGATGACGATATCGTGGTAGAAATTGTATTTTTCCAAAGGGATGCTCTTCTTAGGCCATGGCAGGAGAGGATCGTGAGCCGCCATGAGGGCTCTCCAGAAGCTCGCCGGCTTGTCATGGCTTTCCCTCAGCCACGCAGGACCACCCACGGGCTCGAGCCCTTCCCTGCATAGATCCTTTTCAATCACTGAGAGATCGAGGTGCTCGGTCATTGGCATCCTCTCCGCTTCACGCACCGGCCATCAAAACGGCCACATTCTCCTGAGCAGGCTCTTCTTTTCATTGATCACGATATCCTGCTCGCCCAGCACCACCTCATAGCTAGAGGCCAGGGGCTGGGACAGGAGCTTTTTCCACTGGTCCCGCGGGCCGGTAAAAAGAAAGTAGAGGGCCAGGGAATTCTGGGTCGGTTTAGTGACATTTATTTCCTTCCGCTGCCCCGGAATCAGGGGAAACGCCCCAAGAACGGTCGGATCAGGAGGATCACAAAACATCTGGCTCGAAATCGTCTGGTAGCTCTCGGTCAGAAACTGCTTATCGTTGACCATTCGGACCACCATGTAGAAGATTTGGCGCTGGTTGACGGCAGCATCGACCTGGACGGCTAGGTTCATTTGAGGCGGAGGAGGAACGGGCTTGCTCCGCCCGCTGCAGCCGGAAAATGCGCCTGTTGCGGCAACGGCAAGGAAGACGAGAATCAACCCGCCTGTCGGGACCCGTCCGGCGGCTTTCTCCCGGCGGCATCCCCTTTTCCCTGAACGTTCGGCATCTCCCGTCATGCAGTTCCTTTCTATCGATCGAACTGGAAAAGCGCCCATGGATCGGATTTCACCGAATACTCGAGCCTCACGTCGGAATACGATGCGGCGGGGTTCTCCATTCGCCACACCAGCATGTTTTTGTCGACGACCTGCGCTTTGTGCAAAAGCCTGAAGAAGCTCCAGTCGGACTCGGGTATGAAGATCTCCTTGTAGAGCTTTGAAGTCACGCTCTGAGTGCCGGTGGTTTGAAGCTCGAGGCCGACCGCCGCCGTCTGGGCCTTCCACCACTCAACCTCTACCTTCTGCCACGCCGGCTGCTGGTTGAAGCCAAGGATGGATGACTTGTCGCACCTTAGATAGGATAATATGGGGGTTGGTCCTTTCTCGCTTCGAGGGGGCAGCGAGGAGGGCTTGACGAAAATCACCAGGGGCTTGGGAAGCCCCTTATCGTCCCAGAGCGCGGAAGAGAGCCTCGATACTTCGTTAGTCACGCTGAGCATCCCGTCCGGCAGACGAACCATCCCCAGGGGGGCTACGCGAACAACCCAGGTGCCCGAGGTTTCCTGGCATACGGGAGCGAGGTATTCCCTGAAGCTCTTCCAGAAGCGGCCGTTTTGCGGGTGGATGAGGGCCTCGAGGGCGGAGGGGGAAATATCGGCCTCCGCGCTCCGATCCAGGGGAAACTTGCTGAGAGCCGGCTGGAGGTACGAGGTGTAGAGCTCATTCCACACTTTGTTCACCGTTGTCTCGAGATCGCTTCTCCCAAGGAAGAATGCCAGTTGAGCCGGCTCGAGGAAGGGAGCCTGTCTCTCGGGGGGAATACCGACGCTCTTCAGCCAGGCCTTCACCGTATTGAGGCAGGAGTCGCTTTCCCCCCGCAGGATGCCGAGGCTGATCCGGCCCAGGGGAGGCAGCAAAGCCTTCAAGCCGCTCGCATCGTCCGCCTTGTTCCTGGCCGCGCCGCCCTCGTTGCTTTCCATATCGTAGGATATCTGCTGCAGTATGGCTCTGTAGCGGTCAAGCTCCGGACAGGTCCCATCCTTTTCGGTCATGAGACGCCTTATGAAGTCGAAGGCGGCGAGCTTCTGCCGTAACGGTTTCAGATATGGACTATCCCCGACGTCGAATCCCGTGTTGTCCCTCATGGTGACAAGAAAATCCTGGAACTGCGACGTGGGCGATTGTATCTGGGTCAGCAGAAAGCGGAGCGCCCCCTGGTTCTCCGCCTGCATATGGAATCCGTTGAAGTAGCCGGAGTAGGCCGCCGAGTACCGGCCGGCATAAGCCTCTGCCTGCCTGAGGATGAAATTGGAAAAGTCGGTCTTCTCCTCCTCGGCGATGGGCAGCCCCTTGAGGAGCTCCGGCAGTTCCGTGAGAACCGGCTTTACCTGCTGCTCGAAGGCCGGCCTGGTGAGCTTTCCTTCGATGCGGGCCTTCCCGGTAAAGAAAAGAAGGCCGTCATTGGAAGGGTTCATAACAATATCGGGATATTCAGATTGCTTCTGGAAGAACGGAAGACCGTCGCCGGCCCTGTTCAGCGCGACGAAATCCCTCACAAAGAGAGTGAGCCGGCTGCGATATATCAGATCACGCCACTTGGCCGAGCTGAACGAAAAATCCTCTCCGGTCAAACTGAACTGAAATGTCTTATCCTCCACATGCCCCGCGAGCCTGGACATCACCCGCATGCTTTCCATCAACTGGGACAGGCTCAATCCCTCGACCGGCGGATAGGCTATTTCCTTGTCCTTTATCAGGTTGAGAAGCTCCCGCAGGGATTCCTGGCCGATCTGCGACTGCCGCTTCTGCACCCATTCGATATCCGTACACCCTTTCACGCAGCGCTTCAAAGCCACCACGATATCAATGATGCGCCTGTAACGCATGACCTTGTCGATGGTCTTGAGAAATGTCACGGCATCATGCCGGAGGGATTCGAGATAGATCTTCGATATCAGGGGCTCCCGGCAAGCCTGGGATACCTTGCGAAGGAAGACCAGCCACGGGAGAGGGTCTTCAGCGGGGGAAACACCGCTCGGATTGACCACGTGGAACGAATCGAACCCGATCTTCACATCCTCTGCGTTGTTGTTGGCGATGTAGTCCGTGATAAGGATGGACGGAAAGTCGAGCACGTCCACCCAGTCATCCACGTGGCCGAGTATGAGGCTTCCAAGGTCGTTCTGATTGGTGGCGAACATAAGGGAGGCAAGATAAATGGACTTCTCCAGAGAGTCATCCTGGTGGAGGATCTGCCTCAGTTTGGGCATCAGAAAAGACGTACGGATGCCCTCGATGAGTCGCCGGCGGATCTTGTGATCGACATCGGAAAAATAGTAGGGCAGAAAGGATAGGATCGGATCTTGTTCCAGGCTAAAGCTGAAGTCCGGGAACAGGTTGTGCATCTCTTCACCATAGACGGCGGGAGGAGCAGCTTCGATGCGATCCATGGTCTTGTGGATATCCAGCAAAAGCTTCCTCTCGTAGAGGTATCCGCCGTAGAGGTAGACGACACCGAACATGAGCAGCGAAGCGGCAATAAGCTGGTGCTTTCGAAGAGGATGGAGCGCGCGTACCTCCCGGAGCGAAATCGTTGCGGGGAAAGGATTGGAAACCGCCACCGCGCCGTCCCCGTACGAGGTCAAGCTCAGGCGCAGGACTTCGGGCTCGGGAGACATCGGATCGCGGCTTTGAAGTATCCTCGTGAACGAGGACACCTGCAACAGCACCTTCGGAATTTGCCGAAAAAAGGAGACGATCCTGAGGTATTCATCCGCGGGCAGGGTCGTAAGGGCAAGAGGCAGATAATCCTCGTAGGGCTCCAGGCACCGCTCCATATCCTGAAGGCCGGCTGCGGGCGGGAATTCCAGCTTCAAGGGAATGCCGTTGCCATGAAGAAAACGGCTAAACTCGGCAAATCCCTCCACTTGATCCATGTGCGTCAGTGCAATCCCCACTTTTAAAGGCTTCTTGCAAACCTGAGCCAGGGTGTTGATCTTGCCACGGATCATCTGAGCGCATCTCTTGAGATTCTCGGGAATCTCGGAGGGCAGTGACCAGCCGTTCAAAACGATCACCACCAGGGGATCTTTCTTCTTTATCAGCTTCTTCCAGAGCCGGATCAGCGCGGCGCGCGCCTGCTTGGACGTATCGTTCAGGAGCGCCGCCGGAATTTCGAGCACCAGCACCTTGGAGCCCAGGTAAATCTGCAGGACCGGATCATTCGTGTAGCTCGGGTAGAACTGGAAGGCCTGTCCCTGCCAATCCGTATAGCCATCGATCAGGCAGCTCTTTCCGCCGCCGGACTCTCCCAGGACCACAAAAGGCTGGTATATCTGGATGGAACGGCGAAAATGCCCCGGAATCTTCATGAGGAATTTCCCCCAGGCCTTGACGAGGCATGAGGGCGACAGGACAGGCGGCTTTTTACCGGCATCCAGGGCAGGGGCTTTCGCTCTTCTCCTGCGTCGCACGAGGAAATAGAGCGCCAGCAATGCGACGACGAGGATTACGGCCAGAATCGCAAGATAGTACGGCCAGTATTCCTTATTGACCAGACTTCCGGCAACGAGGCCGACGTTGATATCCTTGAGTGGATCCATGAGAGAGAAGCACCTCACCCATTCTATTTCTCGGTCTGAGCCGAGTCGGCATCAGAGGGAGCATCTTCAGCCGGCACAACGGATGCACTATCTTCTCCGTCGGGCTTCGCCTCCGGGCTCTCCGCCGGCAGATCGCCGTTATCGACTCCACTGATCGAGAGACCGTCACCATCCACGTCAACGACCACGGTCTGCTCTTCCCGGATATTTCCGGCGATGATCTTTTCGGCCAGAGGGTCCTGGAGCCTCGCCTGGATGACCCTCTTGAGCGGCCTGGCACCATAGAGCGGGTTGAAGCCCTCCCGAGCGAGGAAAACTTTAGCCTCTTCCTTCACCAGCAGCTCGATCTTACGCTCCTTCAAGAGCTTGCCGAGGCCCCCGAGCTGAATGTCCACGATGGGCTTCATCGCGTCCATCGTCAACTGGCGGAAGATGATTATGTCATCGATACGATTGAGAAGCTCGGGCCGAAAGAAAGCGCGCACGGCCTCCATGATCCCGGCCTTCATCTGCCGCACCTCTTCCTCGTTCTCCGTAGGCTCGATGCGGTCCGCCCCAAGGTTGGAAGTCATGAAAATGATCGTATTGGCAAAGTTGACCGTCTGCCCATGGCTATCCGTCAAGCGCCCGTCGTCGAGGATCTGGAGAAAGAGATTGAAGACGTCCGGATGGCCCTTTTCCACTTCGTCGAAGAGGACGACACTGTAGGGCTTCCGGCGAACCTTGTTGGTGAGGACTCCGCCCTCTTCATAGCCGACGTAGCCGGGAGGCGCCCCGGTCAATCTGGCTGCCGAGTGCTTTTCCATGAACTCGCTCATATCGATTCGGATCAGGGACCGCTCATCATCGAACATGAACTGAGCCAGGGCTTTGGAAAGCTCCGTTTTGCCCACTCCGGTGGGTCCCAGCATCAGGAAGGACGCGATGGGGCGGTTCGGGTCCTGGACCCCGGCCCTCGCTCTGCGCACCGCCCTGGCCACGGTACGAAGCGCGTCTTCCTGGCCCACGACCCTCTTTCTGAGATGGTCCTCCAGCTTGAGCAGGCGCTCCTTCTCCGATTCCATCATCTTGGATACGGGAATCCCCGTCAGCCGCGAAAGGGTAACGGCCACCTCCTGCTCGGTAATGGCCTCACGGAGGAAGCGAGTGGCTGAAAGGTCCACGTCGGCATACTCTTCGAGCGTCTTTTCCGCTTGGGGAATGATCTTGTACTGAAGCTCGGCGACCCTCGAAAAATCCTCCTCGCGGACCTTCTGCTCCATCTCCCGCCTGGCTTCCTCCAGGGTTTTCTTGGCTTCCTGAACCACGGTGAGAGCCCGCTTTTCCTTCTCCCAGCGCTCCGTAAGCTCCAGGCTCTTCTCCTTGAGCCCGGCCAGCTCCTGATCGATCACGCCCACCCGCTCGAGGGAATGCCCATTCATTTCGCCCTTCAACGCCCGCAGCTCGATTTCGAGCTGTATGACCTGGCGGTCCATCCGGTCTATTTCCTCGGGTTTGGAGGACAGGGTTATGCGGGCGGAGGCCGCCGTCTGATCGATAAGGTCAATGGCCTTGTCGGGCAGGAACCGCTCCGAGATATAGCGGTGGGAGAGCTTCGTCGCCGCTATGAGGGCCGAGTCGGTGATTTGAACCCCATGGTGGACTTCGTATTTTTCCTTGATGCCGCGGAGTATGGAAACAGTCTCGTCCAGGCTCGGCTCGGGCACGGAGACCACCTGGAAGCGACGCATGAGCGCCGCGTCCTTTTCTATGTGCTTTCTGTATTCTTCGAGCGTCGTGGCCCCGACGCACCGGACCTTTCCTCGCGCCAGGGCCGGCTTGAGCAGGTTCGAAGCATCCATGGACCCCTCGGAAGCTCCGGCGCCGACGATCATATGGATCTCATCGATGAACGTTATGACGTTTCCCGCGTCCGAGATCTCCTGAATGACCCGCTTGAAGCGCTCTTCGAATTCACCCCGGTACTTGGCTCCGGCGATCAGCTCGCCCATGTCCAGGGCAAGGACGGACACCGCTTTCAAATCATCCGGAACATCCTCGTTGACGATTCGCTGGGCAAGCCCCTCGACGATGGCGGTTTTTCCCACGCCGGGCTCACCGATAATGATCGGGTTGTTCTTGAGACGGCGGCTCAACACCTGAATGGCAAGCCGGATCTCATCGTCTCGCCCGATGACGGGGTCGAGCTCTCCCCTCCGCGCACTCTCGGTAAGATCCTTGGTATACCTGGCCAGGTACTCGAATTCTCCGGGAGCGCTCTCGGCCCCCCTGGTCGCCCCCTTGGACGCCTGCTTCAAGGCCAGGCTCAGCACGTCCTTCTTTGCTCCGGTCTCGGTCATGGCCGACAGGATCTCTTCCAGTTCGAGCATGGCGAGCAAAACATGGTTGAGCCCGATATACTTCTCTCCCATACCGGTTATTACCTCTTCCGCATGGATGAAAATTCGCTCGAGCTCGCGATTGATCGGCGTCTGCTGGCTTTCGGCAAGAGCTTTCGGCTGGGTGAGAAGCTGACCGTCTATACGGGCGCCTAGGGCGTCCAGATTGACCCCGGCACTTGTAAGATACCGCCTCGCGGGACTGCCTTCCTGCAGCATGATGGACAGCAGATGCCAGGGAGTGACATAACGGTGCTCCTTCTTGACGGCCAGACGGCAGGCCCTCTCTATTGCATCCTGAGCTTTCATGTTGAATTTTTCGATGATCATATTCCGCCCTTTCCTGAACGATTCATCCATTGTTCAACAATTCGACGCATGTGGCTCCAGAACCTCAAAGCATCAGCAACATCCATCGAGAGTACTGGTCATAACGGCTACTCACATAAGGCGGGACACCTTGAACGGTAGGGCGGGGTTGCGTCCCCGCCAGGCTCACGGCTCACCAAGCTTGGCGAGTTGCGAGCGTGGCGGGGA